>Ga0070713_100000987_pt1 | contig 18212 bp, 16 predicted proteins | sample LARL82metaG_FD_65465 | JGI IMG/M metagenome (GOLD analysis project Ga0070713, IMG submission 65465) | Corn, switchgrass and miscanthus rhizosphere microbial communities from Kellogg Biological Station, Michigan, USA - LAR L8-2 metaG | ecosystem: Host-associated > Plants > Roots > Rhizosphere ...
CGAAACGGAGATAACACTTACTATTTCGACGGCATCCATTCGCAGGACAACGAATATGCCACCATGATTCTGCTTCCGCCGCAAGACGCGATCCAGGAATTCAAGATGCAAAGCAGCGGGCGGGACGCTACCACCGGCCGCACCGGCGGAGCCTTGGTCAACTTGGTTACTAAGTCCGGCGGCAACGCCTTTCACGGAACGGCCTTCGAGTTTTTCCGCAATTCGGTGCTGGATGCTAGGAATTATTTCGATCCGCCACAGATTCCCGCGTTTCATCAGAATCAATTCGGCGGCAGCCTGGGAGGCCGAATCATCCGCGACAAGACGTTCTTCTTCGTCGACATCCAGAAAGCGTTCACTATCCAGGGGCAATCTTTTCTGCAGACCGTTCCGACGGACCTGGAGCGAAGCGGCAACTTTTCTCAATTGAGCAACGCGATCTACAATCCCTACTCGGCGACGACGGTGAACGGTGTTGTCACTCGAACGCCGTTTAACGGCAACATGATTCCGTCGAGCATGTTCAACAATACGATTGGTGCGGCGATCGTGAACCTCTTTCCACATCAGAACCTGCCCGGACTGGCGAACAACTATTCTTATACGCCCCCGCGCATCTTATCTCCGATACAAGGCGACATTCGCGTGGATCATCGCTTCTCTGATAGCGATCAGATCTTCGCCCGTTATAGCAATTCCACTTCAGGCAACATCGTCAACCCCGGATATTTCCCGCAATATGCCGGAGGGCCCATCTTCCCGGGGAACTATTCGAGCACTGGGAACCAAGCCATCATTGGGTACACGCACGTTTTTTCTCCCAACCTTCTCTCGGAATTCCGCACGGGCTATTCGCGGCTCGACAACAAAGGGATAAACTTCAATCAGGGTTCGAATTTCATGGACGCCATAGGCATCCCTGGAATCGATGGCTACGGCTACAACTGGCAGGCTGTTGGAGTTTTTGGAATTACCGGCGTGGATCAGGTGGGAGGCACCGGCAACATTCCCTTTGTGAAAGCCACGAATAACTACCAATGGGGCTACCACCTGACTTGGATTCACGACCGGCACACCGTGAAGTGGGGCTACGATCTTTTCCGGCGCGGCATGAACACGGTTCAGATGGGGTCGCCGTCGGGGAACTTCTCGTTCAACGGGCAATTCACTCAGAATCCGGCCAAGCCTGCGGGCACCGGCGCCGGCTTAGCGGATGCTCTGCTCGGCTTAGATTCTTCGGCGAGTCTGTCGGTATGGCAAGAGACCGGGACGCGCCGATGGGAACATGGTTTCTACATCCAAGACGACTATCGCGTGACCAATAAGCTGACGATGAACATCGGGCTGCGTTATGAGATCGCCACGCCGTGGACAGAGATCCACAATCGTCTAGCGAATCTGATACCGGCGCTCGGCACTGTGTTCCCGGTGGCGTCGCAGCAAATTCCGCAGAACACCATGTACGACGCCAACTATGCCGATTTCGGGCCGCGCTTCGGCATCTCCTACGCGTTGACGCCCAAGACCGTGATCCGCGCGGGCTTCGGCTATTTCTACGATTTCACCAGCGAGAGCGTGAATTCATTGGGCAACAACAATGCCCCATTTGCCGGCAATCTCCTGATCGCCAATAACACGAGCGCCACAGATCTGGTGAATGGCATCACGCCGCTTTCGAAGGGGTTCCTGCCATACCAGCCCATCGGTCAGTTTGCCACCGCCGGGACTAGCGTCTCTTACTTCCCGCGAAGTGATCCGGACATGACTATTCAGCAACGGAACATTTCCATCCAGCAGCAATTGACATCCGACACGGTGCTGACGGTGGCTTACGTGGGCACGCGCGGTGAGCATCTGACTGTTTATCCGAACATCAATCAGCCGGTGCCCGGCGCTGGTGCGGCCAATCCGCGGCGTCTCTATCCGCAATTTGGAACCATCACCGCGATCTTCCACGGCTCGGATTCTTACTACAACGCGCTCCAGGTGACGGCCGAGAGGCGGTTCTCGCACGGGTTCGCGTTCCTGGCGTCGTACGCTTGGGGTCATTCCGTCGATGTCATCAGCACCACGGCGGGCGGGGGCGTTCAGAATCCGCTCTGCATGGCTTGCGATCGCGGAGCCTCTGATTACGACATTCGTCACAATCTGACGCTGAGCTGGAGTTACGAGCTTCCGTTTGGCAAGGGCAAGGCGTTCGGAAAGAATTGGAGCGGCGTCGCTAACACGCTCCTGGGCGGATGGAAGTTGAACAGTATCGATTCGTTCTACTCCGGGTCGCCATTTTCGATAAATTCGGGTACGAATACTTTGGGGGCGGGGGCGGGGTCGCAGCGCGCCGATTTGATTGGCGATTGGCATGTGGCGAACCCGGGGCCGAGCCTGTGGTTTAATCAACGCTTTTGCGACGCCGGCCACTTACCACTACGGCAATTCGGGACGCAACATTGTCGTGGGGCCGGGAACTAACCAGATCGATCTGTCGCTCTTCAAGAACATCCCGATCACATTGCGGGAAGGTACACGGCTGGAATTTCGCACCGAAGTGTTTAATCTTTTCAACCGGCCGCAGTTCGACAATCCGAACGTGTCCGGAGCCACCGCGGTTGCGGCGATTGTGGGCATCCCGACCGCCGGGACGCTCAACTATGCGGGGAACCCTGCGTTTTTCCAGCGGACCTCGCGCGAGATCCAGCTGGCGCTAAAACTTTATTTCTAGGCGGAAGCATTCCTTCGGCGAGCATCCGGGTTGCCCGGTCCGTGAATGCGAGTGCCATGTCTTGTGATTCGAAGGGCAGCAGGCCGCTGATGGCGAGCTTGGCGATACCGTGCACCATCGACCAACAGGTGATCGCCAGAGGATTCGCGTCGCCGGCCGGCAGTTGGCCGCTGCGCTGCGCACGGACGACATGATGCAGCAATACTTGAAAGGCGCGTTGCGATGACGCGGCGTACGCGGGATAAGCGTCCAGGTCTTGGCAATGGTCGAACATGACCGAAAAGTGTTCGGGCCATTGCAGGGCGAACTGAACGTACCCACGACCGGTCAGGAGTAGCGCATCGAGAGCATCGTCGGCGGGCGCCGCCGTCTCAAGCATCGAATCGGCCAGGCGCTCGAATCCTTCCGCTGCGACGGCTGCGAGTAGCTCATCCTTGTCGCGGAAATGGCGATAGGGCGCGTTGTGCGAGACCTTGGCCTGGCGGGCCACTTCCCGCAGGGTGAAGGCGCGCGGCCCGACTTTCGCGATCAATTTCACGGTGGCTTCTAATAGCGTTTTCTTCAAGTTGCCGTGATGGTAGCGGTGTTCTTTCTTCACTTCTTCTCCAGCATAACAGTAATGTTGACAAGCGCAACATGGCGGCCGTATAATGTGGCTATTGTCAACATTGTGGAGGTGAGTGATGCCAGGACGGACGACCGGCGTGGCCTATAAACAAGCCGCACTCGAAGATTGGTGGGACGCCATTGTGATCGGATCGGGTATGGGTGGATTGACGACCGCCGCCCTGCTGGCAAAAGAGGCCGGCCAGCGCGTACTGGTTTTGGAGCGGCATTACACGGCCGGTGGATTTACGCACGCCTTCCATCGCCCGGGCTATGAGTGGGATGTCGGCGTCCATTACATAGGCCAGATGCAGGAGCCCGCATCTGGGGTGCGCGCAGCCTTCGATCACCTCACCGAAGGGCGATTGGCCTGGAAGCCGATGCCGGATGTTTACGACGAGATTCGCATAGCCGACCGGGTGTACGAATTCCACAGCGGCGTGGAGCAGTTCCGCGACGGCTTGGTGGGGTCATTCCCCGGTGAAGCTCAAGCGATCGATCGTTATCTGGCAGCAGTCCGTTCGGCAGTTAAGGCGAGCAATTTGTATTTCGCCGAGAAAGCGATTCCCCGCGTGCTGGCGCGGCTGGCGGGTTCGCTGATGCGGGCACCGTTCCTGCGCTGGTCGAACAGAACCACGGCCGACGTGTTGGCTGAGATCACCACCAATCGCGAGTTGATCGGCGTGCTCACGGCGCAATGGGGCGATTATGGGCTGCCTCCGGCGCAGAGCAGCTTCGCCGCCCACGCCACGATCGTCGAGCATTATTTGAAGGGCGCCAGCTATCCGGTGGGTGGTGCGTCCAGGATAGCCGCGTCTATCGTACCAGTGATCGAGCGGGCCGGCGGCAAAGTCGTAGTCAGCGCGGAAGTGGACAAGATCATTCTCGACAAATCCCAGCACGCTGCCGGAATCCGAATGGCCGATGGACGTGAATTTCGCGCACGCACCGTCGTGAGCGATGCCGGGGCGCTGAATACGTTCGAGCGCCTGCTACCGCCGGATGCTCCCGGATGCTCGGCAATCACCGCCGACATTCGAGCGGTCGGCCGCTCCATGTCCTATGTCAGTCTGTATGCCGGTCTGGACAAAAGCGCTGCAGACCTCGGCTTCACGGGCACCAACATCTGGGCCTATCCCACGCCCGATCACGATTCCAATGTCGCTCGCTACAATGCCGACGCGGCCGCGCCCTTCCCGATGCTTTTCATTTCGTTTCCGTCGGCCAAAGATCCTGAGTTCGAGGCGCGGCATCCCGGCCACTCGACCATCGAAGTCATCAGCTTGGCTCCTTACGAGTGGTTCTCGCAATGGGAGAACACGCGTTGGAAGCACCGTGGTCCTGCTTACGACGAACTGAAACGCCGTTTTACGGAGCGGTTGCTCGGAGGCCTGGAGAAGCACGTCCCCGCCGCGCGCGGCCATATTCAACATGCGGAACTCTCGACTCCGCTCTCGACGCGCCATTTCAGCAACCACCAGGCCGGGGAAGCTTACGGGCTGAACGTGACGCCGGCCCGCTTCCGCCTACGATCGTTGAGCGCCCAGACTCCGGTGCAAAATCTTTTCCTGACTGGATCGGATGTCGCGCTGCTGGGCGTCACTGGCGCAATGTTTGGCGGCATCGTCGCTGCATCCGCGATCCTAGGGCGCAATTTGGTTGGGAAGGTCACGAAACCGGCCGCCGTCCAAGCCACTGTCAACGCAGCTGTCAACGCAGCCTGACGAACGAGACTTCTCGCGCTACAATAAGTAACTCATGGCCCAACTGCTGGCCGGCAAGACCGCGCTCGTCCTCGGCGTGGCCAATAAGTGGAGCCTGGCTTACGCGATCGCCCAGGCCTTTACCCGCGAAGGCGCCAAGCTTATCCTGACTTACCAGGGCGACCGGCAGAAACAGACCGTCGAAGAGTTGGCCGCCGATCTGACGGCGTATAAAACCCTCGCCTGCGACGTTACCCAAGACGCCCAATTGGACGCCTTAACTAATGAGTTGAAGGGCCAGGGAACCGTCTTGAACGCCGTAGTGCATAGCATCGCTTTCGCCAACCGTGAGGATTTAAGCCGGCCGTTTCTGGAAACTTCGCGCGCAGGCTTCACGCTGGCCCAGGATGTCAGCGCTTACTCGCTGGTCGCCGTCGCTCGAGCTACCGCGCCTCTCATGGCCCCGAGAGATCAGGGTGGCGGGAGTATCCTGACGTTAACTTACCTGGGCTCCACCCGGGTGGTCGAAAACTACAATGTTATGGGGGTCGCAAAAGCCAGTTTGGAAGCTGCCGTGCGGTACCTGGCAAGCGATCTCGGACCGTCTAACATACGTGTGAATGCGATTTCTGCCGGTGCAGTGAAAACTACATCCGCCCGCGGGATTCGCGATTTCTCGAAAATGCTGGAAGGCGTGGCGAAGATAGCGCCCCTGCGTCGAAACACGGACCCCGCCGAAGTTGCTGATACGGCGGTTTTTCTGGCCAGCGATTTGGGCCGCGGCGTAACTGGAAACATCGTTTACGTGGACGGCGGCATGCAAATTATGGGATTGTCCCGATCGGAATCATGTTGAACGAAGCAGGGTCCGCCGGCGGCTTTTCCCGAATTGACATTGACCCGATCGAATTTTTATTATGTGATTTCAAGCCGCTGTTTGAAACTGCCCTTTGGAGAGACAGCTTCGAGCAGCTATCGCAGTTCCTCCGAGTCTAACTATGATTACGGTTCAAGGCCTCACGAAGAGATACGCCCGTACTGTCGCGGTCGATCACATCTCGTTTCAAGTTCAGAAGGGGCAGATCGTGGGCTTTCTTGGTCCCAATGGCGCCGGGAAAACCACGACCATGCGCATCCTCACTTGTTTTCTTCCACCCAGCGAAGGCAGCGCCAACGTCGCCGGCTTTGATGTGCTGGAACAGCCGATGGAAGTGAAGAAACGCATCGGATATCTGCCGGAAACGCCGCCGCTCTATCCGGAGATGGAAGTGCGAGAGTACCTCACGTTTGTCGGAAAGCTCAAGGGCATGTCGGGTCAAAACCTGGCAGCCCGGGTGAGCGAGGTGGCGGATCGCTGCGCGGTGGCAGACGTTCAGTCCAAGCTGATCGGCAAGCTTTCGAAAGGCTATCGGCAGCGCGTGGGTCTGGCCCAGGCTATCATCCACAATCCCGATGTCCTGATTCTCGACGAACCCACCGCCGGTCTCGATCCCAAGCAGATTAACGAGACGCGCGACCTGATCCGGGGCCTGGCTGGCGACCACACTATTCTTCTCAGCACGCATATCCTGCCGGAAGTGGAGCAAACCTGCGAGCAGGTGCTCATCATCAACAAGGGCAAGCTGGTGGCCACGGATTCGGTACATAACCTACAAAATCGCGCGCGGGGCGCCGAGTCGGTGATGCTGGAAGTGGAGGGCCGCGACGGCGCTCTCGATCCTAAGATGATCCAGAGCCGGCTGGAGAGAATCGCGGGTGTTAGCCGCGTGGTGTTCAAAGAGGAGCGCAATAACCGCTCTTCGTTTGAAGTGGAGAGTCTGAAAGATCGCGTCATCCGAGGCGATCTTGCCCGGGCTATCGTAGAAGCCGGCTGGAACTTGAATGAGCTTCGGCCCACGGCGATGAGCCTGGAAGAAATCTTCCTGCAATTGACCGGCGCCGAACAAACCGTGCCCGAGCCGCCCGTCGAGGCCGTCGCCCAAGGAGAATCACGATGAGAAACGTCTGGATTATTTGTCAGAAGGAACTGAACAGTTACTTCTCTTCGCCGGTCGCCTATTTGCTGTTGACCATGTTCGCGCTGATCTTCGGGTTCTTCTTCTGGAACTCGGTCGGATATTTCAACATGATGGGGCTGGAATCGCAGATGCGCGGCCAGGCCTTCCCGATGAGCGTGAACGAGTACGTGATCCGTCCGCTGCTGTCCAACGTGAGTGTCATCGGGCTGTTCTTCATCCCCATGATCACCATGCGATTGTTTGCGGAAGAGAAACGCATGGGGACCATTGAGCTGCTGGCGACTTCGCCCGTTCGCGACATGGAAGTGATAGTTGGAAAGTGGCTGGCGGCTTTGATTCTGTACGCTGTGATGATGTTGTTCACAGCCATTAATTTCGCGTTCCTGTTCAAATACGGCAATCCGGATTGGAAGCCGCTGGCGATCGGTTACCTGGGCCTGTTGTTGCAGGCTGGAGGACTCCTGGCGGTGGGGACGTTCATCTCCACGCTGACCAAGAATCAGATCATCGCGGGCGCTGCCACTTTTGGCGTGTGCCTGATGCTGTGGGTGCTGGAATGGGTGGCCGGATACGAGACTGCTGCCTGGGCTAAAGTGCTCGCATATTTTTCGGTGATCAGCCATTTTGAATCTTTTGCTAAAGGTGTCGTCGATACCAAAGACGCCGTGTATTATTTGTCGCTGATTTTCCTGGGGCTGTTTTTGACATCCCGCTCCATGGAATCGCTGCGATGGAGGACCTAAGTGAATACCGAGTGGATAAAAGCAAGACAAACCAAATACGCTGCTTACGCAACCACTTACATTCTTGTAATCGTGGCCGTGTTAGTCGTGGCTAACTTTCTGGCTAATCGTTACAATAAGTCGCTGGACGCGACCTCGAATAAGCGCTTCACGCTCTCCGACCAGACCAAGAAAATCGTAGGCGAGCTTAAGCAGGACCTAACCATTCAATACTTCGACAAGCCTAGCGGCATGCAGCCAGGAAAAGACCTGCTCGACCGCTACGCGAATCTTTCCTCGAAAGTGCACGTCCAGTATGTGGACTATCTCAAGCAACCACAATTGGCGCGCGCCGCCAATATCACTCACGAGGGCACAGCGGTCATACAAATCGGCGCCAAGAAGGAAGAAGCTAAGACTTTCGATGAAGAGGGCGTCACCGGAGCTATGGTCCGTGCTCTCAAAGGCGGGCAGCGCACAGTGTGCGTGGTCGGTGGCAGTGGCGAGCATCGCGTGGAAGATACCACCGCCGATGGGCTTTCCGAGTTTCAGGCTTCTGTCCAAAAGGACAATTACAAATCCAAAAGCATCAATCTTTTGGAGAAGGCCGAGGTTCCCTCAGATTGTACGGTATTGGTGGTTGCGGGCCCAACTGGCGATTACATTCAGTCCGAGGTGGATGCGATCAAGAAGTATGTTGAAAACGGCGGCCGCGCGCTGTTTATGCTGGATCCGCCTCTGAAGCTTGGCCGCAAAGAAATCAGCGATAACAAGCCGTTAGTCGACTTACTCGCAAGCTGGGGCGTAACAGCGGATAAAGATCTGCTGCTTGATGAAAACCCCGTCTCGCAGCTAGTGGGTCTGGATGCTACGGTGCCGCTAGTTACAACTTACGAATCGCATCCCATCGTGAACGAACTTTCGGGCACGGCCACTGGCTTCCCGATTTCGCGGTCGCTCGACACGAAAAACGGCGACAAGACCTCGGTTACCAAGCTCTTTTCGACCTCGGCGAACAGTTTTGCGACCACGAACCTCAATTCTCCGGAGATCCGGATCGATCCCAACAAAGACAAGAAGGGCCCGTTCACGTTGGCCGCCGCGGTAACGTACAACACCGGCAAGCCGAACAACCAAGGCCGGTTCATAGTGGTCGGCAGCTCGCGCTGGGCTGCGAATGCCTTTCTGCGATTCAACGGGAATCGTAACCTGATGTTGAACATGATGAACTGGCTGTCATCCGACGAAGATCTGATTTCCATTCGCCCGAAGGAGCAGGAAGATCGCCGCATCAACTTAACGCGCGCTCAATTCTTCACGCTGCGGAGCGTGAGCCAGTTCCTGCTGCCGCTCATCGTAGTGGTCAGCGGCGTGATGGTGTGGTGGCGCAGGAGATAGGCAGAGATGCGTTTACGTGGTTTGATGATCGCCACCGTGGTCATGGTGGCACTCGCCGCAGGCGTCTACTTTTCGAACAAGCAGAAATCCGCGGAAGCGGCCAAGCCGCCGGCCGATGCTTCTCCCAAGATCCTGGCGCTGACTGACAGCGAGATCAGTAAGCTGGACGTCAAGAAGAAGGACGCGCCCGAAACGGTTCTAGAAAAAAACAACGCCGGTAAGTGGCAGTTGACCGCTCCCAAGCAGTTCCTGGCCGATCAGGAAGCGGCCGGCCAACTCGTGACTGCAGCCTCGACCGTGGCCTCCGATCGCGTGGTGGAAGATAAAGCGTCGGATGTTTCGGCCTACGGCCTCAAGGCGCCGAGCCTGGAAGTGGACATCACGACCAAAGCTGGAAAGACCAGCAAGCTCAAAATCGGCGACGACACGCCAACCAATAGCGGCGCCTACGCCATGCTCGAAGGCGACCCGCGCGTGTTCACGGTCGCCAGCTACGTAAAATCCGGTCTCGACAAATCGGTCAACGATCTTCGCGACAAACGTTTACTCACCTTCGATCAGGACAAGCTCAGCCGCGTGGAACTCGTGGCCAAGAAACAGGACATGGAGTTTGGCCGCGACAAAGACCAGTGGCAGATCGTCAAACCCAAGCCGCTACGCGCCGACGGACTGCAAGTGGAAGAGCTGATCCGCAAGCTGAAAGACGCCAAGATGGACCTTACCGTGTCAGACGAGGATGCGAAAAAGGCCGCTTCCGGCTTCGCTTCCGGAACCCCGGTGGCTACGGTGAAAGCCACTGATGCTTCCGGGACTCAGCAGCTTGAGGTTCGCAAGAACAAGGACGACTACTACGCCAAGTCGAGCGCCGTGGATGGCGTGCACAAGGTCACGGCTGATCTCGGCACCGGCCTGGACAAAGGCCTGGACGATTTCCGCAACAAGAAGCTGTTCGACTTCGGCTTCAACGATCCGAACAAGATCGAGATGCATAACAACGGGAAAACCTACGCCTTCCAGAAGACCGGCGAGGATTGGTTTTCGAACGGCAAGAAGCTGGATTCTACCAGTGTGCAGTCGCTGCTCGACAAGCTGCGAGATTTCTCGGCGAGTAAGTTTGTCGAGTTCACCGCCGTCGCCGCGCCGTCGATCGATCTTACGGTTACATCTAACGACGGCAAGCGTGTCGAAAAAGTACTAATCTCAAAGCAGGGCAGCGACTACGTGGCCAAGCGCGAGACTGAGCCGTCGCTCTATGGATTGGACGCCAAGACCGTGGACGATCTTTCGAAAGCAGCATCGGATGTAAAGGAGGCCCCGCCTCCATCCAAGAAGAAATAGACGCAGGCCTGACGCCGCCTTCATGACAGGACTCCTCACCGACCTCTATCAGCTCACGATGGCGGCCGGTTACTTCGAGTCCGGGAAAGCGGCGGAAGTCGCCACCTTCGAGCTGTTTTTCCGGCATCTGCCGCGCTACCGCAATTTCGTGCTGGCGGCCGGCTTGGAACAAGTCGTCGATTATCTTCAGAATCTGCACTTCGAAGAAGAAGAGATCCGCTATCTGCAGTCGCTGCCGCAATTCCAGCGCGTCTCTCCCGGATTTTTCGAGGCGCTGCGCAGCCTGCGCTTCACCGGCGATCTGTTTTCGATTGCCGAAGGCACCCCCATCTTCGCGGGCGAGCCGTTTCTGACGGTACGCGCGCCACTCATCGAGGCGCAAATCGTCGAAACTTATTTGCTCGCCACGGTGGGATTCCAATCTTTGATCGCGACCAAAGCCGCCCGCATGGTGGAAGTGGCCGGGGGCCGCGCCGTGGTTGATTTCGGGACGCGCCGTGCGCATTCGCCGGAAGCGGGAGTGCTGGCGGGCCGCGCTTCTTACATCGGCGGCTGCGTCGGCACCAGCAACACCGAAACCGGCTTCCGCTATGGAATTCCCGTATTCGGAACGGCGGCGCATTCCTGGATTCAGGCCTTCGAGACCGAGCGTGAAGCATACCAGCGTCTGCAAAATCTGCTGGGCGACGCCACGGTGTACCTGATCGATACCTACAACACGGTGGAAGGCGCGAAGCTGGCCGCCTCCCTTGGGAGACCGGTATGGGGCGTCCGGCTCGACAGCGGAAATCTGGTGGAACTTTCGCGAGCCGTCCGAAAGATTCTCGACGAGGCAGGGCTCGAGGACGTCAAGATCATGGCCACCAGCGATCTGAACGAGTACAAGATCCTCGAGTTCGCCGCCGCTCGCGCGCCCATCGATGCGTTCGGCGTGGGAACCGATCTGGCGACTTCCACCGATTCACCCAACCTCGGCGTGGTTTACAAATTGGTCGAGCTGGACGGCCGAGTCACTGCCAAGTTCAGCGAAGACAAGCATACGCTGCCCGGCGCGAAGCAGGTTTTTCGATTCGACGGCCACGATGTGATTGCCTGCTCGTGGGAATGCCTGGGCTGCGGCCACGATGAGCCTCAAGCACGCGCGCTGCTTCGTCCGGTGATGCTCAAAGGCAAACTTATCGAACCGCTGCCGGATGTGAGCGCCGCTCGTCGAACCGCGGCCGAATCGACAAAGCGCCTGCCCATGGCCATTCGGAGCCTCTTCGATACCGACCAGCATTATCGAGTCGAGCACAGCCCGGCGCTGATGATTCTGTACGAGAAGGTCCAGAATGAAAACAGTATTCTTCGACATCGATACGCAGATTGATTTTGTCTATCCGGCCGGCGCACTGTATGTGCCGGGCGCAGAGCGTATCGTGCCGGTCATCGCAGAGTTGAATCGCCGCGCGCCGCTTGTGATCTCGACCATGGATGCGCATTCGGAAGACGATCCCGAATTTCAGATCTATCCGCATCACTGCGTGGTTGGCACCAGCGGCCAGCAGAAGCCCGCGGTTACGTTGTTGGAGAAACGATCTGTGATTCCGGCACGCTTGGAAGGCGCGCAACAGTTGATTCTTGAAAAGCAAAAGCTGGACTGCTTCACCAGCCCACACCTCAGGCCGCTGCTGGCGGAGCTCGATGCGGATCGCTATGTGGTGTACGGCGTCGTGACCGAGATTTGTGTGCGTTTCGCCGCGCTCGGGCTGCTCAAAACCGGCAAGCGCGTCGAGCTGGTGACGGATGCCGTGATGGCGCTAGATAAAGGCGCCGCGAAGCAGATGTTTGCGGACTTCATGGCTGAGGGCGGTAGGTTGACGACTTCTCAAACCATTCTGGACGAGAAAGCCTGAGAACAGCGGCCCGCTCAGCCTACCAAGAAATACTAGAATCGGGTCAGGGATGGATCTGCTATTCGCCCAATACACGCCTTTCTTTCTCGCGGTGATAGTTGTCGGTCTGGGCGTCATCTATAGCAACTCCCGTATCACTGACATAAACGACCTGGTCCGTTCGGAGGCTAACGCTGTCCGCTCGGAAATAGGCAGGGTCGAGGCCACTATCCGTGGGGACGTAGGGCACCTTGAGCAGCGGATGGACCGTTTGGAAGAACGAATGGATCGGTTCGAGCGCATCATGCGCTCGTAGCGTTTTTGGTACGCCATCCTGCACGAGTGGCTAGGCGTGCCATTCCAGTGCTCCGTTGTTCTGCCGATGTCCCACTCGTCCCTGCCGCCGCATATATTCCAGGTGCGCCAGTACTTCAAAGATCGCGAAGTGGTGATTGATCGGTGAGAGTGTCCTGCGCCATAAGTCGCCAACCATACTGTGCACTGTTCGAGGCGAGCGCTGCACCAGATCGAAGATTTCGTCGCACCTCTGGCGATGGTGCCCGGTTGTTTCGGTGATCCAGGCCCGATGGCCCGAGAAAGGCTCGCCGTGGCCCGGAAAGATCAGGTCGACATCCAACTCCGCCAGCCGCTCCAAAGAATCCAGAAACTCGGCCAGCATGTCGCGGCCCGGATGCCATGCAATGTTGGGCGTGATGCCCGGCAGGATTTGATCACCGGAGAAGAGCAGCTTCCGCTCGGGTGAATGTAGACACACATGACCGGGTGAGTGCCCCGACGTCCAGCAGACGACGAGGCGCCCGATCGCGGTTTCAAACTCTTCGCCTCCGTGGAGTAATCGCCCGGGCGAAAGCTCGTGAAAATTCTTCCGGATATGAAAGAAATGCGACTCCATCTTTTCTTCGAGCGCGGCCGGAACGCCGGCCTGGCTGTACGCTTCCACCAGCCACGGAAGCCGCTGGCCGCCTTCCCGCACCATATCCAGATGCCGCACTTCCACTTCGTGCATGGCCAGCTCGGCGCCGGTCAGTTCCAGCAGATGCGCCGCCATCCCCATGTGGTCCGGATGCATGTGGGTGAGCAGGATCTGGCGGATTTCGCTCCAATCGATTCCACGTAGCTCTAAGGCGGCGCGCAGGGTCTCGAAGGCAGCATCGGTCTCCATGCCGCAATCGAGCATGAGCCATCCGTGCTCCAGCTTTACCAGGTAAACGTTTACCGATTCCAACTCGAATGGCAGCGGCAGCGCCAGCGCTAAAACTCCGGGATAGACTTCGCGAAATTCAGACAATCTACACCGCGTCCGAGGCGTGATAAGAACTGCGCACCAGCGGACCGGATTCGACATGCGCAAATCCCATTTCGTAGCCCAGGCGCTTGAACTGGTCGAATTCGCTTTGCGGAACGTAGCGGATGATGGGCAAATGCTTCTGCGACGGGCGCAAGTATTGGCCCAGCGTCAGGATGTCGACGCTGTGCGCTCGGAGGTCGCGCATCACTTGCGATACTTCATCGTTGTTCTCGCCCAGCCCCAGCATTAATCCAGACTTGGTCGGGGCGAACGGTCGCACGCGCTTGGCATAGGCCAGCATATCGAGCGATCGCTCGTAGCGGGCGCCTAAACGGACCTGCTTATATAAACGCGGCACCGTTTCGATGTTGTGATTCAGAACATCGGGGTGGGCGTTCATCACCATTTCCATGGCCGCCCGCGACCCCTGGAAGTCCGGCACTAAGACTTCCACCTTGCAGCCCGGAATTCGCTCTCGTATGGCCGCGATCGTGAGCGCGAACAGTTCCGCCCCGCCGTCCTTGCGATCGTCGCGGTTGACGCTGGTCACCACCGCGTATTTCAATCCCAGGATTTCGCAAGCTTCCGCGACGCGGCGCGGTTCATCATAATCCACCTCCAGCGGCGCGCCCTTCTGCACGGCGCAAAAGCCACAGCGCCGGGTGCAGACATTGCCCAGGATCATGAACGTGGCCGTGCGGCGATTCCAACACTCGCCCACATTCGGACAGGCTGCGCTCTCGCATACCGTGTGCAGCTTCAGTTCCCCAACCAGCTGCTTCAACTCGCGATAGTTTTCTCCGGTGGGGGCTGGAGCACGCAGCCACGCGGGCCGTTCAAGCTTAGGATTTATGGAAACCAGCACCATCTTTATTCTATCGTCCGCGGGTTGGTTAACTGATTTTGGCCAGCCGATTTTCGAGAATCAGGCTGGGGTCAAGATTCTTCCACCATGGATCGCGTGCCGCCGCCATATCGATCGCCTTCTTCGGCACCAGGCCCACGATCTCGATTCCTGCGATCGGGATGCCCACCCGATCCGCCTCCGCGCGCACTGCGCTATAGACCTGATCGAGCCCCGTCCGCTCGAAATTGGTGAGATTCATCGAAACCTGCGCCAGGCCTCGGCTGGCCAGGTTCACTCCCATGGCCTTGACGAATGGCAAACCTCCCGAGGATGCGCGAATCTTCCGGGCAATGGCGCGAGCAATCCCGACATCCGCCGAAGCCAGGTTTACATTGAAGGCAATCAGCAGATTCCTCGCTCCAATGACGCAGGCTCCAGCGGTCGGATGCAGCTGAGGACCACCCAGGTCCGGCGCCAGCTTCGGGTTTTCGAATCCGCCCCGCCGGCAGTTTTCAAGCCGTTCACGCTCGGGGCTCCTGGCGGCAGCCTCATAAAAATAAACTGGCACGCCCAGCCGCTCCCACACCGTTGCGCCGGTTTGATGCGCGATTTCCACGCAGTCAGCCAGCGTGGCTCCCTTCAGCGGGATGAAGGGCACTACATCCGCCGCGCCGATCCTCGGATGTACGCCAGCGTGCTGGCGCAGGTCGATCCGTTCGACGGCTTTTGCGATGCCTAGCAATGCACCTTCCCGCACCGAGTCCGGCGGACCGGCAAACGTAATCACCGACCGGTTGTGATCGGCATCCAACTCCACTCGCAGCATCAGTACGCCTGGAGCAGATGCGATTGCCTCCTCGATCGCGCGCACCACCGCTTCATCGTGACCTTCTGAAAAATTCGGAACGCACTCGATCAGCTGACCGGCCACTTCACCTCGGGTCGTTCCACCAGCACCGATCCATTCTTCATCACCAGATCCACCAGGTTAATCCCAAAATGATAGGGTATCTCCCGGTAGTCCGGCACGCTCAGGATGATCAGGTCGCCGTTTTTGCCGGATTCCAGCGATCCGATTGTGGTAGCCCGGCTCAGCGCGTACGCGCCGTTCAGAGTCGCTGCTGTAATAGCTTCGGCTGGAGTCATGTTCATCCTTCGGCAGGCCAGGGTGAGCGTCAGCTGCATGTTTTGCGAAGGGCAGGTTTCCGGATCATAATTGGTTGCCAGCGCCACAGCTACGCCGCTGTCGATGAGCATCCGTGCGGGCGCATAGGGTTCTTCTTCACGGTAAAAGGTGTCCCCCGGCAGTAGAGTCACCAGCGTCGCCGATTGCGCCAGAAGCGCGGCGTCTTCCACGTTGATATCCACTACTTGGTCCACGCTGCTGGCAGCCATTTCAACTGCTAGCCGGATCAGGCCTGCTTTCGAACTGTGGCCCGTATGCAATTTTAATCCAAACCCCAGTTCACGGGCCGCGGTTAAGTAGTGCCGCGCATGATCATGGCCGAAAGCTCCTTCTTCGCAGAGAATATCGGCAAACTCAGCCAGCTTCCGACGCTTCACCAATGGAAGCAGGTTAGCGCAGACCCATTCCAGATACTGATCCGGCCGCGCTCGATATTCTCCCACCGCCGGCGTACAAAGGAACGTAGAAACAACCGAAATGGGCTGCTTATCAAGAGCCTTCAGAAACTTGATATCACCGGCCTTCACTTCCAGCGTGGTCGTGCCATGACGGACCGCGTCCTCAATCGCACGCAACGTTTGCGTCTCTAAAGCCCGCGCCGAGCCCCCTGTGGCTTCTCCCGCGAAATGCGTGTGACTATCCACAAAACCCGGCATCACCACGCGGCCTGTGGCGTCGATCTCATCAGCTTGCCGCGCCAGCGCAAGGTTCTCCACCCGACGGCTTGAGCCTACTTCCTTGATCAATCCGTCGACGATCAGAACAGCGCCGTCCTGAATGAGCCCCAGGTTCCTAAGATCGGCCCCACGCCGGGGACCGCTCGGCCCGTGCAGGGTCAGCAGCTGCCTCGCTCCCCTGATCAGCGTGACTCGCAAGTTCTAGCCTAGCGTGACGCATGCGCGAACATTCCTACCTGCTGCTTAATCGGCTAAACTTGTCAGTCATGACGTACCCGTTCGTTTCTCGTCGATCTCCCGCTTGGTTCCTGCTTTTCGCGCTCGGCTCAATGCATGCCCAGGAGCCTGTCAGCCTGCCGGTGCCTCCCCTGGGCGCTGGACCGTTCGTGCTCGACACCGCCGAGCAACACAAGATTCGAGTGGCCATCGTGACCAGAGGACTGGAGCATCCTTGGAGCCTGGCATTCCTGCCGGATGGCGGCATGCTCGTCACCGAGCGACCCGGCCGCCTTCGCATTGTCCGCAAGGGCGTGCTGGATCCAAAACCGATCACCGGCTTGCCGGATGTCCGAACGAAGGGGAATGGGGGCTTGATGGATGTCGCGCTGCATCCGCGGTTCGCCGAGAATCACCTGGTGTACTTCGCCTACACCAAGCCGGTTGAGAAAGACCGGGGTGCGCCAACGCTGGCGCGTGGAAAGCTGGAAGGCGGCTCGCTTGCGGATGTCCACGACCTGTTGGTCACCGATTCGCGGGACGGCAATTCAGGGCTCAGCGCGCGCATCGTGTTTGGTCGCGACGGGATGCTCTACATGGCCACCGGCGGTAATATCGAGAAGGTTTCGCAAGAGCCAGGCAGCCTGAGGGGCAAGATACTGCGCTTGCGCGATGATGGAACGGCGCCACCCGATAACCCCTTCGCGGGCCGCGCCGGTTACAAGCCTGAGATCTACACCTTGGGACACCGCAATTCCTTGGGTCTGATGGTCCACCCGGTCACGGGCGCTTTGTGGAATAACGAAAATGGCCCCAACGGCGGCGATGAGATCAATATCATCCTCCCGGGGCGCAATTACGGCTGGCCCGTGGTCAGTTTTGGCCGCGACTATGCCGGTCCGCGGGTTTCCGAGCATCCTACGCAGGCAGGCATGGAGTCGCCGATTGTGGTTTGGATTCCCTCCATCGCGGTCTCTGGAATGACCGTTTACACCGGCGACCGTTTTCCCAAGTGGAAGGGCAATGTCTTTGTAGGCTCGATGCGCACCGGTGAGATCGCCGGCACGGGCCATCTGGAGCGCATTGTGTTCAATGACAAGACGGAGGAGTTGCGGCGCGAAACGCTGCTGGGCGAGTTCAGGCAGAGGATTCGTGACGTCCGCCAGGGTCCGGATGGGTATCTCTACCTGCTGACGGATGAGGATGACGGCGCTCTTCTACGAATCGAGCCGGCCCAATAGACGCTTTTTCGACATGCGTATGACAGGCAGGGATGCTCCGTTGGTGAGCGGCACCTCGATCCGTTCGATCGCCTGATAGCCTCTGGCCCGGTACAACCGTTCACCGGTAATCGTCGCGCCCAATTCGAATCCGCGGAACCCGCCTCGCTGGCGGCGTTCTCGGAAGCCTCCAGTGTCTGGCTGCCGATCCCTCGGCGTGCCCATTCCGGGTGTACGAAGGTCGCACGGCGAAGGTGAAATGACGCAGCGTGAGCCACAGAGGTCGAACTGCGCATCCTCTTACAGGTGAAGAAGCCGCATCGCATTCCCCTTCAAGATCCGGTCGCGGTCGGCGGCTGGAAAGTTGAATTGATCCAGA
>Ga0070713_100000992_pt1 | contig 18184 bp, 14 predicted proteins | sample LARL82metaG_FD_65465 | JGI IMG/M metagenome (GOLD analysis project Ga0070713, IMG submission 65465) | Corn, switchgrass and miscanthus rhizosphere microbial communities from Kellogg Biological Station, Michigan, USA - LAR L8-2 metaG | ecosystem: Host-associated > Plants > Roots > Rhizosphere ...
TGGCGGGTGGCGGGTGGCGGGTGGCGCGTGGCGCGTGGCGCGCGGCGCGTGGAGGGCTTTCACCCGCAACCCACTACCCACAACCCACGACCCGCTACCCACTACCCTCCGCCACTACTACATTCACTCTGCGGCCGCGACCAGCGCGGCCGCTCACATTTCCCTCCTCGTGCTTCGGCAACCAGCGCGGGGCGGTAACGACCAAAGGGAGGATTGCCCACGCATGTCGCGTCAGTATGAGGCAGTGTACGTCTTCGACTCGCAGCTCGAGGACGCCGCCATCAACGATCGGCTCGGCCGGTTCCACGCCCTCCTCGGCAAAGCCGAGGGCCTCGATGTGAATCACTGGGGCCGCCGCCAGCTCGCATTTCCCATCAAGCGCCGCGAGAGCGGCTATTACGTCGTCGCCCGCTTCGGCGTCGAATCGGAGGTTCTGCCCGAGTACGAGCGCGCCATCAAGCTCGACGACGGCATTCTCCGCCATCTGCTCACGCTCTATGAGCACGAGCTCGGCGCACCGCCGATGACCGAAGAGGAGCTTGCCGCCGCCAACCGTCGCCGCGAGGCCGACGAAGACGAGGACGAGGAGTAAACCATGCGACGACCAACCAAGACCTGCCCATTCTGCGAGACCCGCGTGCACTTCATCGATTACAAGGATGATCGTGCGCTCGGCCGCTTCATCACCGACCATGGCAAGATTCTGCCGAGCCGCCTCAGTGGCGTCTGCGCGCGGCATCAGCGGCAGCTTTCGACGGCGATCAAGCGCGCGCGGTATCTGGCGCTGATCCCGTACATCCGCGGGATGCAGAGCTAACCTCACGCATGACCGCGACGGAGCCCACCGCCGCGACGGCACGAACGAGCGCCGGAGAGCGAGGCTGGCGAAAGCTGACCCTCGCTCTTCTGGCGTTCCTCGTGTTGCCCACGCTGCCCGATGCACGGGCATTTCTGCCGATCGACCAGACCATCTATCTGCTCGTGCCGGCGCTCGCTGCCTGTTTTCTCGTCGGCTGGTGGGCCGGGGGGCGAGCGTGGCTGGCGATAGGCTGGGTCGCACTCGCGGGTTGGATGATGTGGCAGCGGAACGTCGTGCCTAACGGTTTTCATAACCTCGAGCGCGGCTGGAGTCTGTTGCTCGCGGGATCGTTCGGCCTCGCGTGTCTCTTCGGTGAGCGTCGCCCGTTGTTCGCCCGCGCGCTTGGCGCGCTGGCCATGGCGTTGTTTCTCGGCTGGGCCATCAGCGCGATGGGACCGGTGCCGTTGAACGACGCGAGGGAGGCGGTCGCGAAGGAGCTCGTTCGTCGTAACGGCGAAACGATGGACAAGATCAATGGCCAGATCGCGCAACACCCGGCGGAATGGAACGACCTCACGAGTCGGCTACCTGGCCTCGCCGAGATTCCCGCGCAGATGCAGCAGAGCTTGAAGGAGCGCGCACGCCAGGGCCTCGCATTTTTCCCAGCCATGCTCGCGCTCGAATCGTTGTTCGCGCTGGCGCTCGCGTGGTCGATCTATCATCGCTTGAGCCGCGCGCGCCTCGGCGCCCCGATGAGGCCCCTGCGAGAGTTTCGGTTCAATGACCAGCTCGTGTGGGGCCTGATCGTCGGGCTCACGATTGCGTTCCTCCCGACGATGCAGAGCTTGCGCGGCGTGGGCCGCAACGTGCTCCTGTTCTTCTACGTGTTGTATGCGCTTCGCGGCTTCGGAGTCCTTGCCTGGTACCTTGCGCCGGGCGCGCTCCTCGCGACACTCACTGTCGGCTTTGCCGTTGGGCTAGTACCCGGAGTCCCTCAGTACATGGCGGGCATCATCATCAAGTTGCTCTTGCTCGCAATCTTCACCCTTGGGCTCTTCGACACGTGGGCTGACTGGCGCCGACGTGCTCGGCCTTCGGCCTGATTCGTACCGACCACTGTTCACCGACCACCGATCACCACTACTGGAGCACATCCCATGGAAGTCATTCTTCGTCATGCCGTCGAGAACCTCGGCAAGCCTGGCGACGTCGTGAAGGTCAAGAACGGCTACGCTCGCAATTACCTGCTTCCACACAATCTCGCGTACGAAGCGACGCCCGGAAACCTCAAGCGCATCGAACAGGAGAAGGCGCGTCTGGAGGCCGCTGAGAGTCAGCGTCGTGGATCGGCACAGGATGTTGCCACGAAACTCGAACAGGTATCGTTGACGTTCTCGGCACGCGTCGGCGAAGAGGGCAAGCTCTTTGGCTCGGTGACCGCTGCTGACATTGCGCAGCAGTTGGAGCAGCAGGGATTCCACATCGAGAAGCGGCAGATCGATCTGCACGAGCCCATAAAATCGTTGGGCGTCTATCGTGTCCCGGTGCGGTTGCACGCCGACGTGAAGCCGGAGATTCGCGTCTGGGTCATCAAGCAGTAGTCAGACTGCGCTTCGACACACCGTAGGGATCAGCAAGTAGTCAACGGCCCCGGGGCAAACACCCGGGGCCGAACTTTTTGGGCCGCGAAGGATCTTACGCGGACCTTTTGCCCCTCCCGCGGTGTGCGGCGGTGCCGCGTTGCCCTGCACCGCGATGTAACGGCCCAAGCCGTGCGATTAGCATGAAAAAGACGTGTTGCGGTGCCGCTCCGAGCATTATGCTAAGGAGACGCGCCCGCGCGCACGGGCCGTTCGACCAAAAAAACAACGGAGCATCCAGGACGCTGATGAACACGACAACTTCGCTTCCTTCGTCGGTTCTTGCCCAACGGGCGGCACAGATCTGCCTCGAACACAAAGCGAATGATGTCGTGATCCTCGACCTCCGTGGTGTCTCCGATATGACCGACTTCTTTGTGATCGCCAGCGGCACGTCCGACACGCACGTGCGTGCCCTCGGCGAACATGTGATCGAAGATCTCAAGCGTGATGGGTCTGGGGCGGCGCCGCACCATGTAGAAGGATTGACCCAGGGCCGCTGGGTGTTGCTCGACTACGTGGATTTTGTTGTTCACCTTTTTCATCCAACGCTGCGGGGTTTCTATCAGCTCGAGCGCCTGTGGAGTGATGCGGCGCTCATTCCGGTAGAGTCTCAAGGAGCCGGTGCGTGATGTTGCGCAAAAGTGTGGTGCTCACCGCTGTCGTACTCGCGGTGGTGTTGCCGCACACGCCTGCGAAGGCACAGAGTTACTTCGGTCAGAATCAGGTTCAGTACGACCACTTTCAGTGGCGCATCAAGGAAACTGAGCATTTCCTCATTTACTACTACCCGGAGGAAGCTCAGGCCACGACCGATGCCGCACGCATGGCGGAGCGCGCCTACGCGCGCCTGTCGCGCATTCTCGACCATCAGTTTCGAGAGAAGAAGCCGATCATGCTGTTCGAGTCGCGCAACGACTTCGGACAGAACAACGTCACGGGCGATCTCGGCGAAGGCACCGGCGGCGTAACGGAGGCACTGCGCCACCGGATGCTCCTCAACTTCACCGGTGACTATCGCAGCTTCGAGCACGTGCTCACCCACGAGATGGTGCACGCGTTCCAGTACGACATCTTTGCCCATGGCAAGGCAGGCGCGGGACTCCAGACGCTCGCCCAGGTGAATCCGCCACTCTGGTTCGCTGAAGGCATGGCGGAGTACCTCTCGTTAGGTCCGAGCAACGCGCTCACCGACGCGTGGATGCGTGATGCCGCGCTCAACGGCAAGATCCCCACGATCGAGCAGTTGACGGACTACCCCGAGCGCTTTTTCCCTTACCGCTACGGACACGCGTTCTGGACGTACATCGGCCACAAGTGGGGCGACGAGGCCATCGGTCAGATCATGAACGCCGCGCCGAGCGTTGGCATCGAGCGAGCGTTCAAACGCGAGCTCGGTGTGTCGCTCGAGGATCTGGGCGACGAGTGGAAGGAAGACATGCAGCAGCGCTACCTGCCGCCTGTCGCCAATCTCGATCGGCCGCGAAAGTTCGCCGCGCCACTGCTCACGCAGCGCAAGAGCGGCGGCGAGATCTTCCTCGCGCCATCGCTATCGGCGGACGGTAAGCACATTGCCTTCCTGTCGAATGGCAGCTTCATGCGCGGCGAGGTCTTCATCGATCTCTGGCTCGGTGATGCCGAAACGGGCAAACGCATCGCGCGGCTCGTGAAGAGCACGTTCGATCCGAACTTCGAGGAGCTGCGCCTGCTCTATTCCCAGAGCGCGTTCTCGCCCGATGGCGAGCAACTCGCGTTCACGGCGCAGCGCGAAGGCCGCGACGTGCTGTATCTGCTCGACGTCAAATCACGCAAGGAGATCAAGCGGTTCGATCTCCCGCTCGAGGGTGTCACGGGACCGAGCTGGTCGCCCGACGGCAAGCGCCTTGTTTTCAGCGGCAGCAATGGCGGGCTCACGGATCTCTACATCGTCGATATCGCGACGAGTAAGCTCGAGCGCCTGACGAACGACCGGTATGGCGATCTGCAGCCTCAATGGTCGCCGGACGGCAAGATGATCGCCTTCGCGAGCGATCGTGGTGATACGAGCAGCTTTACCTACCTCCGCTTCCCGAAGTGGCGGATCACGGTGCTCGACCTCGACAAGGGTACGCTGACAGTACTGCCGGGCCAGGCGGGTCTGAACATCAATCCGCAGTGGTCGCCGGATGGCAAGTCCATCGCGTACGTCTCCGATCGGACGGGCATCGCCAACATCTTCCTCTACGACCTCGACTCGAACGACCACTACCAGCTGACGAACGTGGTCGGGGCGGTGTCGGCGATCACGGAGTACAGCCCCGCAATCACGTGGGCTCGCAAGGCGGATCGGATCGCTTTCACCTACTACGAGAACGGCGATTACACGATCTGGTCGCTGAACAATCCGCGCAGCCTCAAGAAGTTGCCCTTCCGCGACAAACCGGCCGGCATTCCGGTCATCGCCGATAACGCCGTGGGAACCGACGCCAGTATGATGCCGTCGTTAGGCGACCCGGTCACGGGACGCGCTTCGCTCTATCGAAGCTCGGCCACCGATGTGCGCAGCGTTGCCGACGGGCCGCCGAGCGCCGATCGCGGCGCCAAGGCGCCCGTGAGCATTGCCGCATTGCTCGATTCCGCCGATCTCGCGCTGCCCGACACCACGAAGTTCCGCGACGAGCCATATCGTGTGCGCTTCCAGCCCGATTACATCTCGCGCCCGAGCATCGGCTATGTGCCCGACAACTACGGGCGCAACGTGTTCGGCGGAACGACGGTGATTCTGAGCGACATGCTCGGCAACAACCGCCTCGCCCTGTCGGGGGAGATCAACGGTCGGATGAGCGAAGCGCGCATGTTCGTCGGCTATACGAATCTCGCGCAGCGCTGGCAGTATTCGACGGGCATCTCGCAGATGCCGTACTACTTCCTCTCCGGCGACACGGTGTACAAGGCCGACCCCACGGCGAATCAATCGGCTTCCGAGAAGCAGGAGATCACGACGTTCGTCGCACGCCAGCTGTTCGGTGTGACGTCGTATCCGCTCAACCGCTTCACCCGCATCGAAATTGGCGGCGGATACAACAACGTGAGCCGCGAGCGGTGGTTCATCAGCCGAAATATTCTCGACAACGGTCGCGCGGCCGCGCCGTTCAAGTTCGACAGCACCGGCCACGATCCGATGCTGAACTATCTGGATGGACAGCTTGCGTACGTGTCCGACAATACGCTCTTCGGATATACGGGTCCGATCTACGGGCGCCGTTATCGATTCCAGGTGAGTCCCGTCTTGGGATCGTTCCGCTGGGTCGAGTATCTCGCGGACTATCGGCGGTACGATCCGATCCTCTTCAACTATCTCACGGTCGCGACGCGGTTCTACACGAGCATGTCGTTCGGGCGAAACGAGACGGCGTTCCCGAAATACATCGCGCGTCCCGATTTCGTTCGCGGCTACGATCGGAACAACTCGTTTTACCTCACCTGTCCCGTCATTGGCGCGAACCCGTCGAACTGCAGCGCCGTGCAGCTGCTCGGCAGTCGCGTCGCGGTCGCCAACGCGGAGCTGCGATTCCCACTCGTTCGAAGGTTCGAGCTGGGGGTTCTGCCAATCGCGCTGCCACCGCTCGACGGTCTCTTCTTCTACGATGTCGGCGCCGCCTGGTCGAAGGACCAGTCGCTGTATCTGAGCCGACCAGAGAATTACGACGTGACGAAGCAGCGCTATCCGCTGCGCAGCTACGGCATGGGCTTGCGGCTCAACCTGTTCAACTACGCCATCGTCCGGTGGGATTACGCGATTCCGCTCGATCAGCCCGGCTCGCATCACGGGTTCTGGACGTGGAGTTTGTGGCCCTCGTTCTGACGACGGTGGACGGTGGGCGGTGATCGGTAATTGGTGCTTCAGATCACCGGCCACCGCTCACCGATCACCGTCCACAGTTCGCAAGCCCCTACCTGTAAGCAGCGCCCCGCACTAAGTTCTTGCCGTGCGCCCGCTTATCGCGTTAGCGCTCGTGCTCGCTGCTTGTGGTCAGGCTGACCGCGCTCCCGCCGCGCACGAGTCCTCCTCCGCCACGAATTCCCGGGGCCCCGATCTCCTCGTCATGCGTCTTCCGCGCACGGGGGGACAGCTCCACATCCTCGCGTATCCGCGTCTCGATTCCGTGGTCTGGAGCTCGAGCGATCCGGCGCCGGCGATCGCCCGCGTTCTCTCCTTCGACGAGGAGGCAGGGCTCCTGTCGTTCGTCGATACGAAGGGCGTTCCGGCGCGCGTCGACTTCCGGCTCGACAACGTATCCATCGCGACGCGTACACGCCTAACGGGTGTCGAATCCGTCGATGGCGCCACGATCTACGGCCTGACGAAGGACGGCACGCTGCTTCGATCGACACCGAGCGGCGATTGGACATTCAAACCGCCGCGGCCGGCGCGCGCCGTTCTTCCACTGAGCGACGGAACGGTGCTGCTCGTCGGTAGCAGAGAAAAATCGGCGATCGTTTGGCGCATGCGGCCACCAGACACGAAGATTCTCGATTCCGCTGAAGTGCCTGACGCGGCGCGCGCTTCCTGGGCATTGGCGGGCGATCGACTGTATTTCACGGTCGAGCACAATCTCGTCGGTCTGCGCACCCGTGATTTGAAACCTCTCAACGTCATCGAGCTGGATGGTCAGGCGCGTGCCATCGTCGCGACGCCCAGCGGTGACCGGTTGTTCGCGATCGCCGACTCGTCGAAGCAGGTAGGCATCATCGATCGCTATCGCGAACGCGTCGCGGAGCACATCGATCTTCCCGGCTCGGCGGCGGATCTGCGCATCGATCCGCTCGGGCGCTATCTGCTCGTGCGGTCGGCCGGCCACGATTCGGTCTGGGTGGTGGACGTCGGTACCGACCGGCTCGTGGGGGGAGTCCGGAGCGCGTGGCGCGACGATCTGCCTTTCGTGGCGCTCGACGGCGCAATCGCGCTCGCCGAGGGCAGTGACGTCGTATTCATCGATGGATCGAAGCTGAAAGAGCGGCGCCGTGTCGCTCAGGGTGCCGCGGACTACTGGTACAGCTTCGCCTGGAGCGGCTTTCGTCCGCGAGCGGCGGAGCTCGATCAACCGGTGCGCTTCCCGGGCGCCGACAGCGCGGACAGCGCGGCGCGCGCGGCAGCCGAATCGACGCAGGCGGTGGCGCCGCCAGCACCACCGCCTCCTCACGACACGACGCCTGCCGCACCGGCGACAAAGGGATTCGTCGTCTCCTTCGCCGCGCTGCTCAACGAGCAGAAGGCGCATGAGCTCGCGGCCACGATTCATGTGCATAACGAGACAGCGCGCGTTCAATCGACGCCGCGCGAGGGTCAGACGATCTATCGCGTCATTCTCGGACCGTATCCGACCAAGGACGAGGCCGAGCGCGTCGGTCGCGACTCCAAGCAGAACTACTGGGTGTACGAGGCCACGCCGTGACGATGCCGATGGACGCGTTCGATTCGTCCGCCGGCCGTTCGACGGACGAGGCGCTCGTCGACGAGGGGATGCGGCTCGGATCGACCATCGATAACGCGAATCTCGTTCTCGTCCTCGGTGCGGAGCCGCGTCGAACGGCACTCGTCGCTCTCGGCGTCGCGCGAGCGCAGGCACAGCGTCGTCGCGTTGCTCTTGGCGATCTTCTCGGCGACGCCGAGCCGATTCAGCAGCTGCTCAACACCGATGACCCACACGGGCTCGCCGACAGCTTCGTCTACGGCGTTTCGTTGAACAAGATCGCGCGCGCCGTGCCGCAGTACGGCGACCTGTACGTGCTGCCCAGCGGCTCCGAGGTGCCCGAGTACGAGGAGATCTTCACCAATGCGCGCTGGCGCCGGCTCATCGCGGGTTTCCGTGAGACGGGCGCGCTGCTCGTCGTCGCCGCGCCAGCAGACGCCTCGCACGTCGGGGACGTCGTGCAACTCGGTGACGGGGCAATTCTGGTTGGGGGCGCGGGCCTGGCAGATATCGAGCCTGCGAAGGTCCTTGGACGCGCCGATCTTGCGACGCCACCTAACGAGCAACCAGCGCTTGCCGCGGCTGATATATCGCCGGACGCCGTGCCAGAGGCTTCTCTGCCGGAAGCGGCAGATCTGCCAGGTCCGTCGTCGAAGCCGCGCTTTGCCAGGTCTAGTGTGATTGCGGGGATCGTCGCCGCCATCGGCCTCGCCGCCATCGGCATCTGGTTTGCCGCGCGGCCGCTCGGCCGCCGGAACACCGGCGAGACACGTGGCAATACGATATCGGCCGCGGCCGGCACGGTGCCCAGCACACTCGATTCGCTGCGCTCCGACTCGGCCAACATGACCGGGGCGGCCGCGGCGCTCGCAGCGGCGAACCCCGCTGATTCGTTAGGTGCCGCCAGCTACTCGGTCGTCATCGCCCGCTTCAACACAAAAGATGGCGTGCTGGTCTGGCTCCAGAGCAATCAGCATGCGCTGCCGGTAGCGACCTTCGGTCCACAGATCGTGCAGGGCCAGACCTGGTATCGCGCGATCGCCGGCGCCTATCCGACGCGCGCGCAGGCCGACTCCCTACTCGGGGTGCTCGTTTCGCAAGGGGTTTCGCGAGCGGACTCGAACAATTTGATTCGTGCACCGCTCGCGTTTTTGCTTGACTCCGTGAGGGCTGACGCGGTGCCGCGCCTCCTCAAGTACTACGCGGACCACGGCGAGCCAGTGTATGCTTTGCGCCAACCCGATGGCTCCGTGCGACTGTATTGGGGCGCCTATGACTCGCCGCAAACAGCTGCATTGGACCTCGAGGCCGTGAAGATAGCGGGCGTTCGACCCATTCTCGTTTACCGTATCGGGAGAGTGTACTAGTGCGGCTCACCAAGCTCGAGCTCCACGGCTTCAAGTCGTTCGCGGATTCCACCGATCTCGTGTTCGAGCCGGGGGTCACGGCGATCGTCGGGCCTAACGGCTGCGGCAAGTCGAACGTGTCCGACGCCGTGCGCTGGGTGCTTGGCGAGCAGCGTGCACGGCTTCTCCGCGGCTCGAAGATGGAAGAGGTGATCTTCCAGGGCTCTTCCGCGCGCCGTCCCGTGAACCTGGCCGAGGTATCGCTGCACTTCGAGAACGATGACGGCTCGCTTCCGGTGCCGTTCCGCGAGGTGGTGATCACGCGCCGGCTCTCCCGCTCCGGTGAAGGTGAGTATTTCATAAACCGCGCACCCGCTCGATTGCGCGACATCTCGGACATGCTCCGCGGCACGGGATTGGGCGCCGACACGGGCGTGGTGATCGAAGCGAAGATGATCGATGCCCTGCTCTCCGACCGGCCCGACGATCGTCGCGAGCTGTTCGAGGAAGCGGCCGGCGTCGGCCTGTATCGCGATCGTCGGCGCACGACGGAACGCCGGCTCGAGGAGACGACAGTCGACCTTCAGCGCCTCGACGATCTCATCTCCGAAGTCCAGACGCAGGTGCGGTCGCTCGCGCGGCAGCGCAAGCGTGCCGAGCGTCATGCCGAGCTCACGCAGCGCCGCTTCGCCGTCGAGTTGAATCTCGCGGCGCGAGAGATGGAAGCATGGCGCGAAGAGCTCGACCAGCTCGAGCATCGCGTCGCGGATTTGCGTGACGTGCTCCCCGACGTGGAGAGCGGCGTCGGCATGGCCGAGCAGGCGCGCGACGACGCGCACGATCGTCGCGCCGCCGCCGAGGCACGACGGGCGGAATTGCTCCGCCTCGTCACCGCGCAACGCGAGCAGGTGCTCCAGATCCGCTCCGAGATGGCCGTTGCCGAGGAGCGCCAACGCAATGCGGTTGCGCGCCGTCAGCGCGCGGAAGCAGAAGCAAGCGAAGGGCACGCGCACGGCCAGCGCATCGCCGATGAGCGGGAGCAGGCATCGCTGGAGCGAACGCGTCACCAGGCGGCGCTCGACGAGGCACGCGACGAGTTGCAGAAGCGTCAGCGTGACGAGGAGCGTGTGCGCGCCGACGTGGTGGCGGCGCGAGCCGCTGTCGAGCAGGCCGAGCGGCAACAGCGCGAGGGACAGGATCGCGTCCATCGGATCGATCACGAGCGCGAGCGCGCCCGGCGTGAGCTCGACGAGATCGGCCAGCGGCTGGAGGTGCTCGATGTCGAGCGTGCGCAGCTCGCCGACGCACTCTCGCTCGTCAGGCGTGAACGGGACGAAGCGGCCAGCGAAGCGGTGGAGTCGGTGGCTCGCCTCGCGGTAGCCAACACAGATCTCGAGAACGCTCGCACCAACGATCGCGAGACGCGCGAGCGAGAGGCGGCGGCGCGCGCCGAATTGTTCCGCGCCGACGAGGCGTATGTCGCCATCCAGGGTCGCGTCAGCGCACTCGAGGGGCTCGAGCGTGAGCGCGTCGGACTCGCACCGGCGGCGGCGAAGCTACTGAAGGAGCGCGACCGTTTCGGCGAGGGCGCGGTACTCGGGCCCTTGAGCGACTTCATAACGACGGACCAGGCGTCGGCACTCCTCGTCGAACGATTCCTCGGCGCGACACTGCACGCCGTGATTGTCCGCGACACGGCTGCCGCCGATGCGGTGCGCGCCTGGCATGCCGAAACCAATCCGGGCGCCCTGCTCCTTCTTCCGCTCGACGTGTCGCCAGCGCCTGAGCAGGACGGAAACGGCTCCCTCTCGCAGCGCGTGGACGCCACGCCCGCGGCCCGAAGCTGGGTGCGCACCCTGTTAGGTGGTGTGAACACGCTGCGGGACAACGAGGGATTCGTCGATGCGCGCGGCGCCGTGTGGCTCCCGGGCCAGAGCGGCGGTCCCGGTCCGCTGCGTCGCCGTGCCGAGCTCTATGCGCTGCGGGCGGAGCTTTCCGCGAGTGAGATCGCGCGGCAGCAGGCGAGCACCGCGGCGGACGCCATGCGCTCTGCCGCCCAGGCATCAGAACAGCGCGTCGTCGAGGCCACCGAAGCGATGTCCGGGGCGCGTCAGGAAATGCGCCGTGCTGCCGACCATCACGCGGAGCTCGAGCGGCGATTCCAGCGCTCCGAGCGAGAGCTCAACGATGCCGAGGCGCTGGCGCAGCGTTTACGCGGACGTCACGACGAGTTGGCGGAACGGCTGAGCAATCTCGATCAGGAAGCCGAGTCGCTGCGCATTGTTCTCGAATCGGCGGAGGGCTTGATCGCCGACGCCCGCTTGCGCTTTGCCGAAGCGGAGCGCCTTCAGGAGGAGGCCCGTGAGCTGCGCACTCGCTGCCAGATCGAAGAAGCCCAGTCGCAGGCGCGTTTGCAGGTGGCACGCGATCGCGAGCATCGGCTCGCCCAAGAGCTGGAATCGGCTTCGGCGCGACTCGGTGCGTTGCGCGCCGAGCTTTCCGATCTGTCGGAGGCCGACAGCGTCCTTGCCGATCAGATGGCACACTGGCAGCTCGACCTCGAGACGCGTGAGGCAACGCTTGCCGACGGTGAGGAGCGGCTCGCCGCCTCTGAGCGTGCCGTGCGTGAGGCCGACGAGGCACTGACGACGTCGGAGCACGCGCTGGACGAGGTGCGTCATCAGAGTAGCGCGATGAGCGACGAGCTCCACCGGGCGGAAATGCGATTCACCGAACTTTCCGGCCGGCGCACCGCGATCCGTGAACGTCTCGAGGCGGAGTGGCGACGCCCACTCGAGGAAATGCTCAACGGCCTGCCACCGGTGGATCTCGACGACGCCGCGCTGCGCGAGGAGGCCGAGATGCTTCGCCAACAGCTCGAGGCGCTCGGGCCAGTGAACGTACTCGCGATCGAAGAGCACGAAGAAACATCCAAGCGATTCGAGTTTCTCACGACCCAGCGCGCCGATCTCGCCGATGCGAAACAGTCGCTCCAGCAGGCCATTCGCGAGATCGATGCGACGGCGCGTGAGCTCTTTTTCGCGACATTCACACAGGTGCGTGAGAACTTCCGCCAGATCTTTCTGTCGCTCTTCGGCGGTGGCGAATGCGACCTGCGTCTCGAGAATCCCGAAGCGCCACTGGACTGCGACATCGAGATCCATGCCTCGCCGCGCGGCAAGCGGACGCAACGCATTCACCTGCTCTCCAGCGGCGAGCGCGCGCTCGTGGCGCTGTCGCTGCTCTTCGGCATCTTCCTCACGAAGCCAAGTCCATTCTGTTTGTTGGACGAGGTCGATGCACCTCTGGACGACGCGAACGTTGGCCGCTTCGTGCGTATGCTCAATCAGTTCAAATCTCGCACGCAGTTCATCGTCATCACGCACAATCCGCGAACGACGACCGAAGCCGCGGACGCCGTCTACGGCGTGACGATGCAGGAGCCCGGTGTCTCGTCGATCGTCAGCGTACGGATGCGCGGCGCGATCATCGATGATATGGCGGCGATCGATGGCGTCACGACGGTCGGAGCGCGTAAGCCTGCGGACGCGGTCGCCGCACCGGCGTGAGCGGCTCGCGCTTCACTACCCTCGGCACGGGCACCGTCGCGCTGAGCGGTGACCGAAGCTGTGCGGGATATTTATATGAGGCCGATGAGGTGCGGCTGCTGCTCGACTGTGGCAGCGGCATTACCCGCCGCCTCGCCGAGCTCGATGAGGCGTGGCCCGCCATCACCCACGTCGCGCTGACACATTTTCACATCGATCATCACGGCGATCTGCCCACGCTCGTCTTCGCCTGGAAGTACGGCCAACTCCCGCCTCGGAGCGAGCCGCTTCACCTCATCGGACCGGTGGGCACCGCCTCGCTGCTGGATCGTCTGGCGACAGCATATGGGGACTGGCTTCGCACGCCGGGCTTCGCCATCGACATCCGGGAAATCGCTCCCGGCGACGTGATCGAGCTCTCGCCATCCGTCCGTCTTTCGGCGCTGAAGGTTCCACATACGCCGGAAAGCGTAGCATATTCCATCGAGCGCGGCGGTCGCAGGATTGTTTACACCGGAGATACTGGTCCGGACGACGCCCTTGGCGATTGGGCGCGCGGATGCGATGTGCTCGTCTGCGAGTGCTCCTTGCCGTCATCGATGGCGATCAGGGAGCATCTCACGCCCGAACAGTGCGCGCTCCTCGCCGAGCGTGCACGACCAGAGCACCTCGTGCTCACGCACTTTTATCCGCCCGTCGAGCATGTGGACATTCTCGCCGTGATCACAGAGCGATATCCGGGATACGTAACGCTCGCCAACGATGGTTGGGAGATCGAGATAGACGACTGACACGCGTTGACGGGTCGGCCGGCTCAGAAGCATCAACAACAGCACTCAGCATTTAGCTCCTCTTTCGCATGCTCGTCGTCATGGAAAATCACGCCACCACCGATCAGATCGATCGGGTGGTGCGCGTCATCGAGGAAATGGGGTATCAGGCGCGGCCGATGCCGGGAGCGCAGCGCACGACCGTCGGTCTCGTCGGCAACGACGGACGCGTCGACGGATCGCGCATCGAAGCGCTACCCGGTGTCGCGGAGGTCATTCACGTCTCCAAGCCGTACAAGCAGGTCTCGCGTGAATGGAAGCAGGAAAACACACTCGTACGGATTTCGCCTGGTGTCGTGTTCGGCGGTGAGGAAATTCAAATAATCGCCGGTCCCTGCTCGGTGGAGTCGGAAGAGCAGATCGTCACCGCTGCACGCCTCGTACGTGATGCGGGCGCCACGGCGTTACGCGGTGGCGCGTTCAAGCCCCGCAGCTCGCCATACTCGTTCCAGGGAATGGGCAAGCGCGGTCTGGAGCTCCTCGCGCTCGCGCGGCGCGAGACGGGGCTGCCGATCGTCACGGAAGCGCTGGACGAGGAAGGCTTGCATCACGTCGCCGAGGTCGCGGACTGCGTACAGATCGGCGCCCGCAACATGCAGAACTACTCTCTTCTCCGCGCGGCTGGTCGTTCCGGCAAGCCCGTCCTGCTCAAGCGCGGCATGGCGGCGACGATTACAGATTTGCTCATGAGCGCGGAGTACATCCTCGCCGAAGGAAACGAGCAGGTGATTCTGTGTGAGCGGGGCATTCGCAGCTTCGACACGATGACGCGCAATCTCTTCGATCTCACCGCGATTCCGCTCGTGCAGAAGCTGTCGCACCTGCCGATGATCGCCGACCCGAGCCACGGCACGGGACTGCGGGACAAGGTCACACCGATGGGCCGTGCAGCCATAGCCGCTGGCGCGGACGGAATCATCGTCGAGGTCCACCCGAATCCCGACCGGGCACTCTCCGATGGCGCCCAGTCGCTGTACCCGGAGCAGTTCGCGAGTCTCGTGGACGAGGTGCGGGCCATCGCGAATGCCATTGGCCGCCGCGTCGCGACGCTGCCGACCGTTCGGAGCGCGGGAACGGCCCGCGTCTCGGTGGGGTAGGATCGCACATGACACATCGTACTGTTCGCTGGTCGCTCGCTATGCTTGTTGTCGCCGCGCCGCTCCTCCGGGCTCAGTCGGCCGACGACGCGCTCGATCACGCAGTGTCCGTGTGGTCCAAGGTCAAGACGGCTCGCGCCACCTTCGAGCAGACGGTGACGAACTCACTCACGGGTTCGAGCGCCACTGCCCACGGGGAGTTTCAGGAGCAGCGCCCGAATCGCGTTTCGATCCGCTTTACCGATCCATCCGGCGATCGAATTGTCGCCGACGGCGAGTCGGTCTGGGTCTATTTACCGAGCAGCGCGCCCGGGCAAGTCGTGAAACACGCCGCGAGCGATCAGAGCGCGATTCCCCTCGGAATCACCGGTGAGTTTCTCACCGATCCGCGGCGACGCTACGACGTCAGCGCCGCCGGTACAGGGACTGTCGAAGGCCACGCCGCTCACGCACTGACGCTGGTGCCGAAAGCAGCCACGCAGCGGTCGTTCGACAAGGCCACCATTTGGGTCGATGATGACGATGGGCTCATCCGTCAGTTCGAGGTCGTCGAGTCGAGTGGCGTGACGCGCCGCGTGCGTATCACGTCACTCGATATCAACGTCCCGGTCGAGCGAGCCGCCTTCGCGTTCAAGCCGCCCACTGGCGTTCGCGTCATCGACCGCTGATCGAATGGCGAGGCCTAACGCTTCGTCGCCGCGCGGAGCAGCTCCTGCTGCGTGCGCGTGTGGTCGAGAATCCCCAGCGCTCTCGTGACGTCCTGGTCGCGGCCGAGCAGACGCTGGTATTCCGCGTCGGGGCCAAAGACGTAGCGCGCGATCTGATCCGCCATGAGCTGGTTGATGAGCGTCGAATCGGTGTCGAACAGTGTCCGCGGCAAATTCACGCTCCGCTGCCGTAGTCGGGAATACACCTCGTTCCGCATGGCCGCTGTCACGGTGAACGCGGGCGAAGTCACGGCTCTCTTCCCCTTGAGCGAGAGCGCGTAGTCGGTGAGCACGTCTCTGAACGTCCCGACGTGCTTGCCGAGCGCGATGGTCAGGTTGGCGATCTGTGCGTCCTCGACCGAGTCGCTCACCGACACATCTGGCGTGATGCCTCCACCGCCGAGCACTGTCCGGCCAGCGTCTGTCTTGAAGGTTGGGCGCGGCGGCTCGCCGTTCAAGCTGCGCACCGCCTCCTGATCTTCCTCTTCATCGTCCGTCGGATGTGCCTTGTTGATGCTGCGTCCCGACGGTGTGTACCAGAGCGCCGTCGTCAGCTTGAGGGCGCTGCTGTCCGATACCGGAAAAAGACTCTGTGCACTTCCCTTTCCGTACGAGGTCGTGCCGAGGATGAGCGCTCGATCGTGATCCTGCAGAGCGCCCGCGACGATCTCCGAGGCGCTGGCGCTGCCGCTGTCGACCAGCACGACGAGCGGCAGCTGCGGCCAGGGCTGCGGCAGCCGATCGACATAGTCGCGATCCGACTCCTTGGTGCGGCCGCGCATGCTCACGATCTTCTGGCCAGGATCGAGAAACAGGTCGGCAACGGAAACGCCCTGGTCGAGCAGGCCGCCCGGATCGCCTCGCAAATCGAAGATGAGGGCGCGCAACCCGCGACTCCGCAGGGAGTCAATCGCCGCTCGCAACTCCTCATCGGAGTTCTCACTGAAGATCGTGAGATCGACGTAGCCGACGCTGTCGCGCAACATCATCGCATGCTGCACCGAGTGAGCGCGAATCTCCTCTCTCGTTAGGGTGAACGGGAGCCGGCTCGGATATCCCGGCCGCTCGATCACGACGTGAACGACCGAGCCGGGCGTGCCCCGGAGCGCCTTCAGCGCCTCGTCCGAGGTCCACGACCGCGTTGGACGTCCATCGATCTCGACGACGCGATCGCCAGTGACGATGCCAGCCCGTTGAGCCGGCGTGCCTGGCAGCGGCGCCACGACCGTGATCCAGCCGTCGCGAACGTCCATCTGAATGCCAACGCCCGCATAACGACCGGTCGTGCTCTCGTTCAACCGCGCCAGTCGATCGGGCGGCAGATACACGGAATGCGGATCGTGCAGCTCGAGCAGCATACCATCGACCGCCTTCCTATACAGATCCGTCTCGGCGACAGTATCGACATAGAAGTTCTCGACGTGCTGCAGCACCTCGTCGAATAATCGCTCTCGCGTGACATGGTTTCGGCCCGCGCCGTCGTAGCCGGCTTGCATGAGCCAGCCACCCGACACGAGCGCGACGGCAAACACCGCTGCGACGACCACTGCTCGTGACCGCATCTGCTCCTCTCCTCGACCTCGTACGGTGAGACGCCCGCGAGTAGCGGGGCGTTCAAGTCTCGAGAGGGAAAAAAGCGGGCCAGCGTTCGCGTAACAGCTCGTGCACGCGTTGGAACACTTCGTTCTCACTGCCGCGTGCGTCAACGACCGCGATCGGTCCGCATTCCGGGTGGCGCTGCTGCCACTCTGGGCTTGCGAATTCGCGGAATGCCGCGCTCACGCGCGCATGGAATTCGTTGGTCGCGGATTCGATCCGGTCGTGTGCTCCCCGCCGCGCAACGCGCGACATGCCTTCAACGGTCGGGAGGTCGAGCAGGACAGTGATGTCCGGCGTCAATCCGCGCGTCGCCATTCGATTCGCGGCGACGAGCTCGGTCTCGGGAATGCCACGTCCCACACCCTGATATGCGTACGTGGACAGAAAGAATCGATCGACCAGGACAATGGCCTGCTTCACGAGCGCCGGCCGCAGTACGCGTTCGACGAGCTGGGCGCGCGATGACATGAACAGCAACGCTTCCGCGTTCGACGCGATATCCGATCCGGGATCGAGCAGGATGCGTCGAATCTCGTCGCCGAGAATCGTGCCACCAGGCTCGCGGACCGCGACGACGTCACGCCCGCGAGCGACGAGCCATTCGCTCATCAGTCGGAGCTGCGTGCTCTTGCCGGCGCCTTCGGCTCCCTCGTAGACAATGAGCAAGCGCTAATCGGGTGGTTGGTGGCTGGTGGATGGTGGCTGGTAGCTCACGAATCACCAGCCACCAATCACCAGCCACTATAACGTGATGATGCTGCTTGTGGCGCCCTTCTCGATGCCCTCGAGGATCCAGTCGTTCACGCGCTGCATCACTTTGTCGAAGTTCTCCTGGGCAACCAGCAGGCGCTGGTACGTCGGCTTCGACTGAATCTCCGACACCAGCGTGTCGAGCTTGCGTTCCATCTCTTCCCCTGGACGCTCACCGCGCTGGAGCATTCGTTGCGCCTCGAGGCGCAGCTGCTCCATCTGCTGCAGGAGGGTCACCGTCTCGCGATCATCGTTCAGGGAGTCGCTGGCGCGCTTGACCTCCTTGTACTCGGGACTCTGCCCGATCGTCCGACCCAGATCCTTCGCTTTGTCCTCGATCATTCGTTCTCCAGTCGCTTTCTCACATTCCCTCACCGACGAGTCGCAAGCACAAACCGTTCTCGACCCACCAGGT
>Ga0070713_100000994_pt1 | contig 18176 bp, 14 predicted proteins | sample LARL82metaG_FD_65465 | JGI IMG/M metagenome (GOLD analysis project Ga0070713, IMG submission 65465) | Corn, switchgrass and miscanthus rhizosphere microbial communities from Kellogg Biological Station, Michigan, USA - LAR L8-2 metaG | ecosystem: Host-associated > Plants > Roots > Rhizosphere ...
GTATTACGGGACGTAGCAGGCGGGTTCACCGTCGCCAGCCGTGGTGATGATCGGGCTGGTGGTGTTGACACCGATACCGCAGGTGGCGCCATTCAGCTGGCTGTGCGTCACCGTCGCCGACCAGAAGCCGGCACCTGTCGTCACCGCCGGCACGCCGACACCGGACGAGTTCTTGTAGGTGTTGCGCGTGATGAGAGTCGTCGCGGTCGTGTAGTACGTCGAATCCGAGAAGAACGCCTCTTCGGCCGTGACCAGGTTGCGAAGGTCGGACTTCATCGCGGTCACGTACGCCTTCGACTTCGTGTTCGCGAACTTCGGGATCGCGATCGCGGCCAAGATGCCGATGATGACGACCACGATCAGAAGCTCGATCAGCGTAAAGCCCTTGTGGGCGCGAAGCATTTGAGGCATGTCGACATTCCTGAAAAAGGGGAGCAGACGCATGAATCAACTGCGTCTTCGCGCCTGCCCCTTCAAGACTCACCTTCTCCGTACCAAGCAACGGCAGCCGCGGTCACGATCGTTGTGTGCGCTGCGGCGCTGACAACGCCGCGAAAAAATGCCCGGGTTGCGGTGGTCCTTTTGTCCCATTCAACTGCTGGGCCAACGTGGCCGGCACAGCCGCTTGTTGAGTAAATGCTAATTGAGGGCGACTACCCCGCCGACTTGCCGGTGGCGTGCCACGCCGCCAGCACGCTGCGCTCGCGCTCGGCCGTGAAACTCGAGCTCTGCATTCGCGTACGGGCGGCTTCTGGCTGCGCGTTGAACCATTCCAGCGCGTCAGCCGCGGATGAGGCGAGGGGCCGGAACGTCAGACCCGCCGCGACGGCGCGGCGATTGTCCACCTGCTCGCCGGCGTAATCGGGATCGCTGCGCGGGACCCACGCGGGCATGTCGCCCCAAGCCGAGACCTTCTGCGCCGCGAGGAAATCGGCCGGCACCCACGTGAATTGAACGCTGCGGTTGCCGTCGAGCGCGCCACGAATGCCGTAGAGCATTTCGGCCATGGTCAGGGTCGAGGCCGGGCCCGCGGCGTTGAAGGTCCCGACCGTACCGTTCTCGACGACCCGGATGGTCCATTCGGCGAGATCGCGCCCGTCGATGATCTGGACGTGATCGGCGCCGTCGCCCGGCGCGAGGATCTCGCCACCCTTCGCGATGCGACAGGGCCAATACGTAAAGCGATAGGTGTCGTCGCCAGGGCCGACGATGAGCGTGGGCCGAATGATCGTCGTCCGGTCGCCGAAGACCTTCTGCGCCTCGCGTTCGGACGCGGTTTTCATTGGTCCGTACAGCGTCTCGGGATTCTTGATGACATCCTGAATCGTCACCTTCATCGGGTCGCCAGTGTACTCGGACAGGGGCGAGGACTCGTCGAGCGTCTTCTGACCCTTCGTGTCGTAGACGGAGATCGTCGAGATGAAGACGTACTGCTTCGTGTGGCCGCGCAGTACCTCGCCGACGTCACGCACCCAGAAGGGGAGCGTCGTCGGATTGTCGATGACGACATCCCATGACTTGCCTCGCAGTGCATCCACCTGATGCAGGTTGCGGTCGCCGATGAGCTCAGTGACGCCGGCCGGCAGACGGTCGTTGTGTCGGCCGCGATTGAAGACCGTCACTTTGTGACCCCGAGCCAGCGCGTAGCGCACCTGGTAGGGACCCGTGAGGCCCGTGCCGCCGAGGATCAGAATATCGAGCGGCTTTGGCGCAGGCTGGTCAGCAATCGATCCACTCGGCGCCACCAACGAGCGTCGAACGACAGCAGTCGGGCGGAGCGCGAGCGCACCGCCGAACATCGCGGCGCTTCGGAGAAACTCACGGCGATCGGTCATTGACAGAGTCGGGTTCGGGTGAGGGCTCTTGCTGTCGTGAAGCTCTCACGGCATCGCGCGGCTCTCAAGAGTTTGATGCGCAGCGCGTGTACGGAAGTTGTCAATCTACGGTTATCTCCACGTAGTGTCGTTAGGCCGCGCGACGAAGGGCGGGGCACCGACTCGCGCCGTTCAGCGTCGGCGTGTGGAATCGCCCCCGCCCGCGTCGTAGGCGGCCAAATCCTCGCCGATGACCGTATTTCCCCTGTAGCGTGAGCTGACCTCGGCGAGAATCTCGTCGGCGCTCTCACCGAAAAAGAGAATGTGAGACAGAATCAGCAGCTTCGGTCGCGCGCGCGTCGCGAGATCCGCGAGCTCGACCGCCGAGGTGTGAAAGGTGGAGTGATAGCGGCGGCTGGCGCTGTCGAGCCGGTCGAAACCCTTCTTCGAGTACACCTCGTGAACGAGGACATCGCAGCCATGGCATGCCTCGACGATGGCGTCGGTCGGGCCGGTGTCGCCGGAGATGACGACGCTCTTGCCCTGCGCGTCGAAGCGGTAGCCATAGGCGTGGCGCCAGCTCCCGTGCGCGACGGCGAACGCCGTGACGGTTACGTTCGAGTCCCGGTAGACAATGCCGGGATGGATCTCGTGCACGATCACGCGATAGGCCGTCGAGTCACCGCGCTCGAGCCCATGAATGCGTAGATCGATGTCTTGCGCGTACGCCCGGAGGATGTTGGTCACCATCGCCTGCGTACCCGGCGGTCCGAACAGCTGGAGCGGCCCTTTCCGGTGCATCACCGCCGGCGTGAGTATCACGTCGGGCAAACCGAGGGTGTGATCGGAGTGCAGGTGGGTGAGAAACAGGTATCGAAGATTCGCGACGCGGAGGGCGGGGAGCGAGTCGCGTCCGGCGGCGGCGGCGGCACGCCTAACGACTCCCGGGCCCGCATCGACCAGATACGATGTTCCTCTGACGATCATCGCCGTCGACGGCCCACTGCGCCCCGGGTCGGGGATTGGCGTGCCCGTGCCGAGCAGCACGACCCGGACGATGCCGCTGTCGCGAGCGGCAGACTCGGGCAGTTGATGTCGGTACGCTCCTCCAGCGGCCGCGACAACGGCGGCGGTACCGACCAGGGCGAATGTGAGTGTTTGTGAATAGATCATCGGCACGCGCGTTGCACTTTTCGACATTCCACCTCGTGGCTCATCCATCATAACGAGGCCGCGGAGTGAACGAGGAGGCAATTCCATGGCAAGACAATCAAATGATCCACGGCGCGGCGCAACTCAGCAGGCCGCCGCTGACCAGAACGACCAACATTCCGAACAAGACACGAGACAGCACGACCTGTCGAGTGCCCGGAGCGAGCGCCAACGCCCGATTCAGACGGGACGCGATACGAATCAGCGTCGTCGCGCCGGTCTGTTCCCACAGTTCGACACCTTTCGTCGCGGTGACAAGCTGGTCGTACGCGCCGATATCCCAAATGGAAAGAAGGACGAGATCTGCGTCGAGGTCGAGAATGGCATACTCACGATCTCGAGTGAATATCGAGACCAGCACGAGGAGGACCGGGGCGGCTTCTTTCACTCCGAGCGCAGCTACGGCCTGTTCTATCGCGCGGTTCCCCTGCCGGCAGGTATCGACGCCGATCAGATCGAGGCCTTCTTCAACGATGGCGTGCTCGAGATCGCATTCCCTGCTCCGAAGCGGGAACAGAGTCGCACCAAACGGGTGCCAGTGAAGTAGCCGCGGCGCGTTCGCGGAACGTGGGGCGCGGAGGCGTAAGGGGCCGCCGGGCGCTGTCGCTCGGCGGCTCATCCTCCACCGGCCACCATCAGATGCTGACGCGAACGGTTCCGAATCGCATGGCACCCTCCGACGATCCGCCGAGTGCCATTGCCTTTCGTCCCGTTAGGCGCTCGTACTCCCGGGCGATGCTTTCGACCGCGGGATGCGATCCCGCGCGCGCGAGGATGGCAACCACTCCACCGCTTCCGCCGCCGGTGATCTTGGCCCCGTAGAGTCCTGCCGCTGGCCCTGCCGTACGCACCAGCGCCACCAGTTGATCGGTGCCGCTCGAACCGAGGCCGCAGGCATTGTAGCTCTCATGTGATTGGTACATCAGCTCCCCAAGCAGTAGGCGTTGCTCTTGCCTCTGCGCTCCCGTTTCCAGCAGCGCGCGAAAGCGCTGTACCCGCTGGTGCTCGTAAATCGGATGGGCGGTTGGCTGCCTCACTGCGTAGCTGCGCTGCGCATCGACGCGCGACATCGGATCGGCGACGCCTCCATAGCGACGCAGAAAAGAGCCACCATCCAGGGCCTCTGGAACCGCGCTGCGGTACGCCGCGGCCCATTCGGATGGCGTCACGTTGGCCAGGTACCCACGCCACGCCGGATCGTCGACCTCGACGTATCCTTCCTCGAGCTGCCGAACGGAGAGTCCCGCCACGGCAGCGATGATGCGGTACCCCATCGCCGCGCCCACTCTGACCGCGCCATAATCCGCACCGCCCACCTCGTGACGGATTCCCGAGTCGATCCCCCAGACCTCGAGCTCCGGCGGAAGCGCAACGTGGCCCTGCGGCTCCGCTGGCTGACAGAGGAGTGCCAGAAGTCGATCGCGCTCGCCAAGCGATGCCGTCATCTGGTCCATCACGCCACAGGGAGCGCCGACGACTCGATTCTCGACCATCTGGCAGAGCAATGCGAGCTCGCGGCCGTCCAGCTCCACCTGCCATTCGGCGCACAGCGCGCTCATCGCCGCAACCTCCAGGGCCGCCGATGAGCTGACTCCCTTGCCTAACGGCACGTCGGAGTCGATGAGCACACGGAGGCCGTGAGTAACCTCGATATGGCGCTCGCGCGCAAGCACCACTAAAGCGCCAAGGACGTAGGCCGCCCATCGGCGAGCCGGCTGGCTGACGAGCAACGCTCGAGCAGCGTCGTAATGGATTGGACTCCCAGTCGGTCCGAACGCGTCGAGCGATATCGTTACTTCATCCGCCTCGGCAACCAGGCTGCGTACGGTGACGCAGCGATCGGTCGTGGATTGTGAGGCACAGAGACAAGCCGCTTCGAGTGGCAGCTCGAGCACGAGCGCGCCAGAGTAATCAGCGATGCCGCCCATGAGATCGAGCCGCCCTGGAGCGCGCGCGATCGTGATTGGCGCGCCGCGACTGAAGAAGCCAGCCTGCGCGCGCATCGTTGCAACGAAGCGCGCGACGTCGGGTGCCCGGCTCGCCTGCTGCTCAACGTGCGACACTGGTGGTCGATTCCGTGAGAAGGCCATGGTCGCGCAGCGCGTCGCGAAGCGCCGGCCACAACTGATCACGAAGCTGCGCATTCGCGATGCCGACCCACGACACTCCAGTGATCACATCCAGCGGCGCCGTCAGGCGTTGGCCACGTTCATCGCTGACGATCACTCCTGCCGCACGCGCAATGGATTCCGTGCAGAGGTCGTACGAGTGACAGGCGAGACCAAGCTCTCGGCCGCGCTGGCGGAGCAATGGCTCGAGAAGCGGACGAACGTCGGCGATCCACCGATCGTGGCCCATCATCAGCTCGTATAGCTGGCCGCCCGTCGAGATGTATTGATCCTCGAAGGCGAGCGCTCGGCCTGCTTGCACCGGCCCGAGTAGACGCTCCACCACCGCGTCGTCAACTGCCGCCAACACATCACGGCCACCAGGCACAAAGCGGGCGAGGCCGCCGTAACCATGCGCGATCGTCGTCGCGCCCGATGGATGTGGCGCGAGTCTGGACCGCTTGCCACTGAGACGATCGAGCCGTTCGCCGCCAACTCTTCCGTCGAGGAGCCAGAGCGAATCACAGAGGTGCTGCTTAAGGAGCGGAATTTCCGTCTGCAGGGCGAGCTCGATGTCGGCGAGCGTCGTTCGTGAACCGTGATTGCGTGCAACGCCAGTGAGAATCCATGCCGAGCGCTTCTGGTACATGATTCCGCGCGTGCCGTCGATCGGATCGACGATGATTCGCAGCTCGGCCTCCTCCCCGGTCGTGCCTGACGGCAACGCCATCAGGCCGTCGGCGCCGATTCCTTCGGCAACGAGGACGCATGACCATCGAGCGGCCAGACTGGTAAAGCGCTCGACCAACACCGTCTCCGACACGCGATCGATCGCGTAGATGGTGTCGCCAACCTCGTCGCCGCTCGGCGTCGCCAGGTCATCTGCCGCTTTCTCCGCGCACGCCCCGATGACGGCGTCCCGAATGTCGGCGTGAATGGCTCGTAACTGCGTGAGTAGATCGGCACTATCGCGGATCACGGCTCTGCCATCTCACGATAGTGTGTCGTCGACTGGGCTCTCAACTCCGCGGCCTTCTCGTCGGGAGACGTGTCGCTCAGAAAGTTGCCACCGCCAATCTCCGGGCCGGCGAGATACTTGAGCGTGCCCGGTCGTCGGAGTGGTGGCAAAAAGCCGATGAAGAAATGGAAGTCGCGATAATCTCCGCCGTCGGTGGGCGCCTGGTGCAACGGCATCACGTATGGAAAGGGTTGTCGCCAGAGGTTGTCGTAGCGCACTGTCACGTCCTTGAGTGCTCGCGCCAGCGACTCGCTCTCCCCATCGGAAAGCGCTGACACGTGGGGAACGCGGCGTTTGGGAGCGACATACACCTCGTACGCATAACGGGCGAAGTACGGCACGAAACTAATCGTATACTCGTCTTCGTAGAGCACACGTTCCCGATGGCGCCGCTCAGCATCGATGATGTCCTCGAAAAGTGCGCGCCCGCTCTCGCGTGCGTAGCGGCGCTGGGCGTCGAGCTCCGTGTCGAACGTCTTCCAGGTGAAGTTCGTGGCATAGATCTGCCCGTGCGGATGCGGATTGGAGACGCCGACCACTTCGCCCTTGTTCTCGAAGATGAGCACTTGCTTGACCTGCGGCTGAGCGCCGAGGTCGCGCGTCTCGCGGCGCCAGCTCTCCACCACGGATGCGACTTCGGGGAGGGACAGGCGGGCGAGCGTCAGGTCGTGTCGAGGCGTGTAGCAGATCACGCGGGCGAGACCGTCCGCTCGACGCGACCGATACGGCGATGGCGCTGTCGTCGGCGCCAGCGGCGACTCCGCGCCGACGCATGGATGATCGTTGTCGAAGACGTAGACGCCGCGATAGTCCGGGTTCACCGCACCGCCGCTGCGCGCGTTGCCAGGACACAGATAACAGTCTGCCTGGTACTCCGGAATGTCCTCGACTTCAGGGCTCACCACCTCGCCCAGCCATGGCCGCGCTTGACGATGCGCGGCGACGATCACCCACTCCTCTCGCAGCGGATGCCAGCGCTCCTCCCAGATCGCGCCTCTGGACGAACTAGGCACTCTTTCCGTCAGGATGCGAACGCACGGACGATTCGAATACCGTAAACGGGTGCGATGCGGCTGCCTGTCGCCGCCGCGAAACGGACGGTGATCTTGCTCTTTCCGGCGAGAGTGGAGGGAGGCAACGCGTAGATCGCTTCCCAGAATTCAGTGGCCGAACGATTTGGCGCGTAGCGCGCGAGCAGAGCGCCATCGACCTGAACGTCGAAATTCGCCAGCACCGGCAGACCGAGGTCGTTGTGATAGGTTACCACCAGCGACTCCGCGACATTCGCTTCCACAGGCAAGTCGAAGGAGAACGACCCTGCTCCCCCGCGCCCCGTCCGCTCCCCGGTATGCGTGACCGGTCGCTCTGCTGGATCGCTCCGATAGTTGTACGTTTGCTCATCGGCGGGCACTCCAGGCCGAATGAAGGCTACTGTCGCGCTCTCGAGCCGCTTGGCGCGCGCTGCTTCGGCGGCGCGGGCTGCAACCGCCGAGTCGAACTCGGGCTCCGTCAGCACGTCGTGGTAAACGCAATAAGTGCGTCCATGCGTGCGGTAAAAGGGCGTGAGCGGCAAATCGCCAGCTGCATCTCTGGTCGATGAGAGCTCGCGCGCCACGGCGACGACGCGGAAATCACCCGGTCGAGCTCCGGACGGCCGCACCCATTCGTTGACATCACGATTTCCTGCGACGAGCGCTGGACCCGCCTCGCGCGTCGCCCGCTCGGATCGCTCGTTCCGTGGACCGAGATCTCCCGCCAGAACGAGCGGACCCCACAGGATGGCGGCAACGGTTCGATCGTCGGGCGTCGGCTCGAGACGCAGCGTCTTGGGAATCGTTAGGTCGACAACGTCGCCCGCCTTCCAGGCGCGTTGAATCGTCACGAAGGAGCTGGGTGGCAGCATCCCGTCGTCGAGGCCGAGGTCGCGGCCACCGGCGCCGCCAGCGCGAAGGCTCGCTATCGGTGGGACAGCGAGCCGCTCACCGTTCACCGAGATGGCGAAGCCATCGCCAGCCCACCCCGGCCGTCGAACGGCGAGCGCGAAAGAACGTGCCGCCCGCGCGCTGAAGCGGATCGTGGCTCGCTCGCCATCAGGGAAGTCCGTCTCCGTTGCGATCTGCACGCCATTCTGCAGCTCGGCGGTCGATGGCACGAAGAGGTTGAGCCACACCGTATCCGGCGACTCGTAATAGATCCCCTCGCCGTGCAGCGCGTGGTTTTCCATCCCGGTGCCCATGCAGCAGGTGAAGTCCTCGAACATCCGCTGGTACTCCTGCTGCTCGGCGCGCCCGACCGGTACCATGTAGGACATGCGCACGCTTTCGGGATCGAACGAGGCGAGCGCATGATTGAACAACATGCGCTCGTGATAGTCGGCGTAGAACGCATCTGGCCGGAAGGAGAACAGGCGACGCGTCAACTTGAGCATGTTGTAGACGCAGCACGACTCGGCAGCGCGGCCGTCGACACGGCGGCTCAACTGATCCGGGAAACCGAAGTATTCGTCCAGTCCCTGGCCGCCAGTCGCATAGCTATGATGCTGCGCGACCCGATCCCAGAAGAACGAGGACGTCATGAGATCGGCTGCGTCACCCGTGTACTCGTACCGTGCCGCCGAGCCAATCAGCTTCGGGATCTGGCAGTTGACGTGTTTCCCGGGAAGGTTGTCCTGCCCACGCGCGAGGGCATCGGTGAAGGCATGGTGCTCGAATCGGCGCGAGAGGATGAGCCACCGCGCGTCGCCCGTGTCGACGTACAGATCCGCGAGCACCTCGTTCATTCCGCCGTGCTCGGTGTTGAGCATCTTCGCAAGCTGCGTGTCGTCGAGCGGCGCCAGCACGCGCGCCGCCCAGCCGGCGAACCGCGCCTCGACGTCGAGCGCCGTGCGATTCCCCGTATGTCGATACGCGTCGCGCAGCCCGGCGAAGGTCTTGTGCAGGGTGTACCAGGGCGACCACAGCCCGTTGAGATCGAATGCCGCCGAGCGAATTTCACCGCGCGACAGCGCTGCGAACGCCTCGCGGCCGCCCTCGAGCGCGCTGAGATATCCGTCGCCCTGCTGCGCCTGTACCTCGGCGAGCTCGCGCACGATGTAAGCCCCGCGATCCTTGAAGCGAACATCGCCGGTCGCGGCGAACATCAGGCTTACCGCTGACAGATAGTGACCGGCGACGTGGCCCGTGAGGTTGCGTCCTGGGCCGTCCCAGCCACCGTACGGTGTGGCCTTTGCCGCCAGGCCAGCATGCGTGCGATAGAAGGCGAGCATTCGGTCCGGCTCGAGCTCGAGCAGGTATTTGCTGTCGGCCTGCTGGGCACGAAGCAGCGGGCCGCCCGTGATTCGCACCTTGCGCAATGGCACGAGCCGCGCGACCACGCGCTCGCCGCCGGCCGGCACCGGCGTCGAGACGTGTGCCAGACCACTGCCTAACGCGGTCGCCGGCCCGAGCGCGACGCTCGCGGCCGTGGCGGTCGAAGCCTGCAGAAAGCTGCGTCGATCGATCCCCGTCATCTGCTTCCCCGATCGAAGTCAGGAAATGCCAGCCCGAGATCTGGCAGCCGCAATGATCGCGGCCATGGTATCACGATACTTCGTGAACGTGTCGTCCACTACCTGCAGCGTCGGGATGGCCGTCGGCGACAGGCCGAGCGTCTCCTGATTGAACGGGCTGAAGCCCCACTCGTGGACGCCGCTGGAGCCACGGCCGGCGGCGGGCGCGCTCAGATGTTGAAAGTAGCGCGAATATTTTCGCCAGATGGCCCCGTTGCCTGCGTGGTACATCGGAATGAAGCCGTGGAGGGCATCGTACGGCATCTCGCCCACGCATGCCACGCGCGGGTATCTCGCCCGGAGGTTCTCCACGAGTCTCTTCGTACCACCATGCATGTCGCCAGTGGTGCTGTTCACGTGCCCACCGACGATATCGAGGAAGTACGCATCGACGCCGAAGCGGTCGATGACCTCGGCGATCCGTCCTTCCAGGTGATTCCGCCACGCGTCGGCCCCGAGATTCATGTAGGTGAGCCAGCCATCCTGATGTCGATCGTTGTTCCAGTCGACCCAGTTGATGTTGTACAGATCCTCATCGATCTTGTACGTCGCCCCGCTGGCGATCGAGGGCCACACCGGTTGCCGCCGGTTCGCGGCGTTCGTGCCGAACATCGGCATCATCTTGAATCCGAGTCGCTGTGCCTCGCTGATCAGGCGGCGAAAGGCCGCCTCCCCGCCCATTCCGCTCGGCACGGTATAGTTGGGATAGTCCCAGTAGTAACGGCCGTCCCACGCCGAGAGGAATACGAGCACGCGATTGGCCGGCATGCGGGTCGCGATCCACCGCAGGATTTCGAGCTGACGTGCATAGTCGTTGAAGACGAAGCCTGTGTAGTGCATGCCGTGCATCGTCGTGACGAGCGCGATCTCCCGCATCCACGGTTGAACATCACCACGAGACTCCCAGGGCTGCAGCGCGAAGGCTTTCTCGATGTGCTGTAGGTGCGCCGACATCGCCGCCTCGAGCGACGTGGCGCGGCCGAGCCGCCACGCCGGGACTTCGACGCGATGGTCATTGCGCCACGCGTCGTGCTCGTAAATGGCTTCGACGCGGAATGCCCGCTCACCGGCCTGAAAGTAGTAGCGCTTGGGCCTAACGAGCGTGTCGCGCGTCGTGAAGTAGCGGTAATCGTGATCCCCGGCCTCGACGACGGCAACCGGGGTCGAGATACTCGCGACGTCGAAGTTGTGCAGATCGCCCGCCCCGAACGCGTAGCCTGCGAGGAGATCACCGTCCTTCGTATCGACGGGCTGCCCTCCGCCAACCGAGATTCGCCCGCGGGGCACGTCCCGAATGACAGTCGCCACGGACTTGATCGGCCGATCCATCGCGACCGTGATGTGCCATTCGATGATTCCGTCTCGAGCGTTGAAAGTGGCCGTCAAGTTCCCGGGAGCTTCGCGCTGCCCTCCCGCCCAGACGAAGCCATCGCACGTCAACTCGAGGGCGTCAGGGGTGCCGTTCGCGCGCATGCGCGAGCGATCGAGGCCGTAAGTGTTCTCGTCCGTAAATACGAGAAAGCTGAATCGGTGATCGCCGAAGACGACGGCCGGCTCTGGAAAATCGAAGCTGAACTTCATCCATGTACGGCCGCGCGCGGGCGTGAACACGTCGCTCGTCGAGTACAGCTCGACGATATCACCTGGCGCGTAGTGCGTCGCCACGTCGAGTGGGGTGCCCCGCTTCGCGGTATCACCCACGGCGGCCGTCGTGAGCTTGTCGAGCGGAGCCAGCGCACTCACGCCAGCCGCGCCAATGGTCTGCAACCACTCACGTCGAGAAAGCGACATTGCGGTTGACCTCCGCGAGCAAGGATCACTGGGACTTTCTTGTAGATTGACGGTGTGCTTCTTCGAGTGACCGAACAAGGCCTCTATTGCGAGGCCGGCGACTTTTACATCGACCCCTGGCTGCCCGTGCCGCGTGCGGTGATCACCCACGCCCACGGCGATCACGCCCGCTGGGGGTGCGACGCGTATCTCGGCGCGCGCGAGGGCGAGCGCGTGATGCGAACGCGACTTGGCGCCGACGCCAGTATTCGCTTGGTCGACTACGGCGAGCCGGTCGATCTGCTCGGCGTCCGTGTTTCGCTGCATCCAGCAGGTCACATTCTCGGCTCGGCGCAGGTGCGCATCGAACATCACGGAGAGGTCTGGGTCGTCTCCGGCGACTACAAGACGGAGTCCGACCCGACATGTACTGCGTTCCAGGCGCTGCGCTGCCATACGTTCGTCACGGAATCCACTTTCGGCCTGCCGGTGTATCGCTGGTCGCCAGAGGCCGCAGCGCTCGACGAGATGCGCGCGTGGTGGCGCGCGAACGCCGAGGCCGGCCGCACGTCGGTGTTGTTCGCGTACGCGTTAGGCAAGGCACAGCGCGTGCTGGCGGGTTTGCGCGGTACCGAAGTCGGTCCGATTTACACCCACGGGGCCATCGAGCGGCTGAACCGCGACTACCGCGACTCCGGCATCGCGATCGCCGACACTGTCTACGCGGGCAGTCTCGCGCGCGGGCATGATTACACTGGTGGGCTCGTACTCGCACCACCGTCGGCGGGCGGCTCACTCTGGCTGCGACGGTTCGGCGCGATCTCTACGGGTTTCGCCTCGGGATGGATGCGCATTCGCGGTGCGCGGCGCCGACGCGCCATCGATCGCGGCTTCGTGCTTTCCGACCATGTGGACTGGCCCTCCCTGCTCGCGGCAATCGAGGCAACCGGCGCCGAGCGCGTTTGGGTGACCCATGGCTACCGCGAGCCGGTCGTTCGGTGGCTCGTCGAGCATGGAATCGACGCCGAAGCGGTCGCGAGTCGTTGGGAAGGCGAGGGGGAGTCGGAGCTGCAGGACCTCGGCGTCGCCGGCGAGGAGATCGTCGCGTGAAGGATTTCGCCGCGCTCGTCGCCGCCATCGACGAGACGACGCGCACGACCGAGAAAGTGGATGCGATGGTCCGCTATTTCACGAACGCTCAACCAACGGATGCGGCATGGGCCGTTCATTTCCTGAGTGGAGAGCGGCCCAAGCGCCTCGTCCCGGTGCGCCGTCTCGCCGCATGGGCAATCGAAGCGAGCGGCATTCCCGATTGGCTCTTCGAGGAGTGCTACACGGCGGTCGGCGATCTCGCGGAGACGATCACGCTGCTCCTGCCGGACAGTGCATCGTCAATCGAGCGGCCCCTGCACGTCTGGATCGAGGAGCATCTGCTGACCCTCGCCAACCTGGATGAGTCTGGGCAGCGCCAATCGATCCTCGCGTCGTGGCTCGCGTTGCCGGCGAGGGAGCGATTTGTCTGGAATAAGCTGATCACGGGAGGATTTCGCGTTGGCGTCTCGCAACCACTCGTGATTCGCGCTCTGTCACGAGTCAGTGGCATAAGCGAAGGCGTGATCGCGCACCGACTGAGCGGCACATGGTCGCCGCGCGCAGACTCCTGGACGAGCCTCGTCGCGGAGCAAACCAGAGACGCGGACATCTCCAAGCCATATCCTTTCTACCTTGCGTACGCCCTCGAAGACGAGGTTGAATCGCTGGGTGAGGCGTCGGGCTGGCAGGTTGAATGGAAGTGGGATGGCATTCGTGCTCAGCTCGTGCGCCGCCAGGGTGTGAGCTCGCTCTGGTCGCGGGGCGAGGAGCTCGTCACCGATCGCTTTCCGGAAATTGCCGCTGCCGCGGCCCAGTTGCCCGATGGCACGGTCCTCGACGGCGAGATCATGCCATGGAAAGGCGACAAGCCACTGCCCTTCGCGCAGCTGCAGCGGCGCATCGGCCGCAAGTCGTTAGGCCCCAAGATCCTCGCCGACGTGCCGGTCGTACTCATCGTTTACGATCTGCTCGAGCTTGCGGGCGTTGATGTGCGCCACCGGCCATTATCGTGGCGTCGAGGACGCCTCGCCGAGCTGCTGGCGTCGGCCGGCATGAAGCCGAATGACTCCGAGCCCGGTGCGTGTAGTGAGATATTCAGGCTCTCGCCGAGCATCGATGCGGCCGCCTGGCAGGACGTGCGTGACGCCTGGCAGCGGGCGCGCGAGGCGTGCGCCGAGGGCTTGATGCTCAAGCGTCTGGACGGCGGATACGGCGTTGGCCGGCGACGCGGCGGCTGGTGGAAGTGGAAAGTCCAGCCGTATGCCGTGGACGCCGTGATGATCTACGCGCAAGCCGGTCACGGACGCCGCGCGTCGCTCAATACCGACTATACCTTTGCGGTTTGGGACGGGGGCGCGCTCGTCCCGTTCGCGAAGGCGTACTCCGGTCTCACCGATGCCGAGATTCGGGAGCTCGACGTCTGGATTCGGCGCAACACGGTCGAGAAGTTTGGGCCAGTTCGGAGCGTGAAGCCGGAACAGGTATTCGAGCTGGCGTTCGAGGGCATTCAGCCGAGTCCTCGCCACAAGTCGGGTGTTGCCGTTAGGTTCCCGCGCATCGCGCGCTGGCGCACTGACAAGAGGCCGGAGGATGCGGATACGCTGGCGACGCTCCATGCGCTGATGAGCACTCCACCACGAGAGTCATGACGCACCACCGTCACTCGGCTGTCATCGTCGCGTTCTGCGCGCTACTCCCCTGCTCACTTCCGAGTCAGGCCCCGACGAGCGCCGACTCGGCGCTCGTCGCTCGAATCCTGCTCGCGGAAGATAGACGCGACGCATCCGACCCGGCGTTGCGGGAGGGCGCGGCAAGCCCCGACGCGCGGATTCAACTGCTCGCGAAACGAGCGATCGCGCGAATCGGCGACCCCAAGTTTGCGTCGCGCGACTCGTTTCCCCCGCTGCCGGCTCCGCCGTCGTATGAGGAGCCTGCCTGGCGACTACGGTATCGCGCACTCAAAGCTGGTGATTGTCTGCCATTGCGCGGGGCGCTCGCCGACAGCAACTGGCACGTGCGGTTGCACGCTGTCGATCTGGCGAGCAAGGAGTGCGCGACCGATTCGATCTTCATCAAGACGCTCATCACCTGGGTGCGGAGCGCTCCGCCTAACGCGAAGCGCATCTCCGGCGGTGCTTCCTGGCACCCCGCGGGCCACGCACTGGTTGCGCTCGCGCGCATCCGTCCCGACGTCGCGCGTCGCATGCAAGCGGCGGCCGGCCGCAGCCCCGTGCCCTGGCTGCGCACCTACGTCGCCCGTGCTGCCGCGTTGGACTCGGATGTCGTGCTACTGCGAAGCCTCGCGTCGGACGACGACGACAATGTGAAGGAAGCAGCCATTGACGGGCTTTCAAAGGTATCGGGCCACGCCGCAGACAATATTTATGTCGCAACGCTGTCGGCGCGCGGCTATCAGGCGGTTCGCGCGGCGGCCCGCGCACTTGCTGGCTCGTCGCGCGCAGACGTCCTCACACAGTCAATCGCGACGCTCCGTCGCCTGCGCCTCGACTCGAGCGAGACATCGCGGGACACGCGTCTTGCGCTGCTCGAGCGCGTCAACGAGCATGCCGATACCGCGCACGCCCATGCGATCGCCGATCTCGCGTCGGACTTCGATTGCGCCGTAGCCCAGGGCGCGGCGACGGTCGCGGCGCGGCTCGGGCCAACGTCGGGAATGGCGCCGCGCTGCACCAAGCTTCCCATTGTACTGCCGACCGAGGCTGTCGCGCTCTCGCTCGGCCGGCAGGCGCGGCTCCGCATCGTGATCGCCGATTCGAGCGGCGGAGGCTCCTTCCTCGTGCGGCTGCGTGGCGACGTCGCACCGATCATGGCCGCGCGCGTCCTCGAGCTGGCTCGCTCGCACTATTACGACGGGCTCACCTGGCAGCGCGTCGAGCCCGATTTCGTCATTCAGGGCGGGAGCCCGCGCGCCAATGAGTATGTTGGAAACCGCCGATTCATTCGGGACGAGCTCGGGACGGTGCCGCAGGTCAGAGGGGCAGTCGGCATGAGCACGCGCGGCCACGACACCGGCGACGCGCAGTGGTTCGTGAATCTCCGCGACAACCTGCGGCTCAACCGGGACTACTCGCTGTTCGGAGAGGTCGTCGAGGGAATTAGCGTCGTCGATGGCGTCCTCGAGGGCGACGTCATCGCGCGCATCGAAGTCGTGCCCTAGGGGGCTGAAGCTAACAAAGCCCTTTCCTTTCCCCTGGTTGAAACAGGCTCGAGTTCACGCCAGAGTAGCAGCATGAAAATCATTCCATCCGCTCTGATTCTCGGCGCGTCGTTGTGGGTCGCGCGGGCAGACACGCCCCACGGCACTATCGTCGCCAGCAACATGCGCGACAACACCGCGACGATCATCGATGCCGCATCTGGCAAAGTGCTCGCAACGCTGCCCACGGGTGAGGCACCACACGAGGTTGCGGCGACTCACGACGGCAAGTGGGCCGTGGTGAGCAACTACGGAACGCGCGAGCGGCCGGGTAACAGCATTACCGTCATCGATGTCGAGCGCCTCGCCGTCGCGCGCACCATCGACCTCGGCGAATACCGCCGTCCCCACGGGATGGCGTTCTTTCCCGGCGACTCCCTGCTCGCCGTCACATCGGAGGTGAGTCGCGCGGTCTTGCTCGTCGACTTCCGCGATGGACGCGTCACGGCAACCGTGCCTACGGGACAGCGCGCGTCGCACATGCTCGCAATGTCCTCGAATGCCGGAGAGTTGTTCACGGCGAACATCGCCGATCACTCGGTCAGCCGACTCGATGTCGGCGCTCGTACGACGCGGGCGGTCGTGCCAGTCGTGAAGAATCCCGAGGGCATCGCCATCAGCCCCGATGGCAAGCGCGTCTGGGTCGGCAGCGACGCCGATAGCGTCGTCGTGATCGTCGACACGGACGCTGGTCACGTGATCGACACATTGCGTGGCTTTGGCTTGCCCTACCGGCTCGCCGTCACCCGCGATGGCCGCACGGCGATCGCCACTGATCCTGTGCACGGCAACGTACGCATCTTCGACGCCGCGACACGACGTCAGCGGGCGGTCATCGACGTTCCACGTGAAGGGATCGTCGCGACCGCGGAGGTTCCGGGATCGCCGTCGCCGGAGGGCATCACGACGTCGCCCGACAGCCGTTGGGCGTTCGTCACGCTCCAGGGGCGCAATCTGGTCGCGACGATCGATCTCCAACGCGCCACCATCACGGGCTACGCCCCAACCGGGAATTGGTCTGACGGCATCGCGTTCTCGACCCTCGAACATCGGTGACGGCCTCGATTCGCGCTCGTCACCCACTAGCGACTGCTGACACGATGCGAGGAGCGCATGGCGCAAGACCGGCAAACATCGGTGATCCTGGGTCTTGCGATGACGGTCGGCGTCGCCGTTGCGGCGATCATCGTCTACGTCGTCGTCGTATCCCTCGATGCCGGCAGCAGGTCGCTGGCGTTCAAGAATCCATCCGGGTCCATGGAGCCCAGCATCCTCATGGGCGACTACGTCACCGCGCGCCGCCTGCCTGATGTCGCTACGAATCCGAGTCTGATCCGACGCGGCGAGATCATCCTGCATCAATTTCCCGACGACACGACGAAGCGCTTCATGAAGCGCGTCATCGGCCTTCCAGGCGATACAATCGCCATGAAGAATGGCGTCGTCTTTATCGACAACCACCCGTTACGAGAGACCTACACGCTCACAACGGACTCTGTCGATCCAATCAGCGACGACTTTCATTGGCAGCGAGCGTACCTCGTTGGCGGGGCCAGGCGCGACACGGCGCACTACATCGCATCCCGCAATAACTGGGGGCCGCTCCTCGTCCCGGAAAACAGCTTCTTCGTACTCGGCGATCACCGTGACATGTCGCTCGACAGCCGATACTTTGGATTCCTGACAGCTCATCAGGTGCTCGGGAGCATTCGGCGGGTGTATTTCTCGCGTGACTCCAGCCATCACGTTCGCTGGTCGCGCTTTGGTCATCTCATTCAGTAGGCATGTCGGTTCTCACTGATCATTTCCTTTCGCATTGCGTGCTATGTCTCTCCGACAATTTCATCTGGCGCTGATCGCGTCGCTGCTCGCGAGCTCCGTCGCTCGCGGACAGGCGACGACGGTGACCGGAAGAGTGATCGACAGCGTGAGTCATCGTCCGCTCGCCGGCGCGGTGATCCAGCTGGCGGCCGATACGTCGCGTAGCGTCAAGATGGCGACAAGCGATTCACTGGGCGTCTATCGCATCGATGACGTCGCGCCAGGGACTTACATCATCGGCTTCTTTCACCCCGCGCTCGACAGCCTCGGCATCGATCTCTCCCCCAAGCACTTTACCGTCGCGGCCGTGAGGGAGCAGCAAGTCGACCTCGCCATCCCGCCCGCGGAGAAGGTCGAGGCACAGCTCTGCCGCGCATCCGCCGCGAAGGACTCGAGTGGTCTCCTGCTCGGGCATCTCCGCGACGCCGAAACAGGAATGCCGCGTCAAGGGACGGTAACCGTGATGTGGATGGAGCTGACCATTGGCGAGGGCGGCATCAGACGCAATCGTCAGCAAATACCCATCAAGAGCAATGAGCTCGGATGGTTCGCTCTCTGCGGGTTGCCGAGCGATATC
>Ga0070713_100000997_pt1 | contig 18137 bp, 13 predicted proteins | sample LARL82metaG_FD_65465 | JGI IMG/M metagenome (GOLD analysis project Ga0070713, IMG submission 65465) | Corn, switchgrass and miscanthus rhizosphere microbial communities from Kellogg Biological Station, Michigan, USA - LAR L8-2 metaG | ecosystem: Host-associated > Plants > Roots > Rhizosphere ...
GCGCAGCTCAACTTCCCGCCGCAGGTGCGCGGCGAGTTCGTCGGCAAGGCGGCCGAGTTCACCTCCTCGCTGGGCGACGAGGTGCTCTTGCTGCTGGCGGCGATCGTGGTGATCTACATCGTGCTGGGCGTGCTGTACGAGAGCTATATCCATCCGCTGACGATCATCTCCACCTTGCCGCCGGCCGGCGTCGGTGCGTTGCTGGCGCTGCTGATATGCGGCATGAGCCTGTCGGTGGATGGCATCGTCGGCATCGTGCTGCTGATCGGCATCGTCAAGAAAAACGCGATCATGATGATCGACTTCGCGATCGAGGCTCGTCGCACCGGACTGAATGCGCGTGACGCGATCCGCCGCGCCTGCCTGCTGCGCTTCCGCCCGATCATGATGACCACCGCGGCGGCCATGCTGGGCGCGTTGCCGCTGGCGCTGGGCAACGGCATCGGCGCCGAACTGCGCCGTCCGCTGGGCGTGTCGATCGTCGGCGGCCTGCTGCTGTCGCAGCTGGTGACGCTGTACACCACGCCGGTGATCTACCTGTACATGGAGCGTTTCTCCGACCGGCTAGCCGCACGCCGCGAGCAGCGTGCCTTGGCGCGCGCGCAGGCAGACGGTACGGCGTGACCGATCGCGCCCTTCGCGTCCCGGCGCGAAGGGGTCGCCCGGCAACTCCCGATCAACCTTTTCGCGGCATGGACGTTGACCTGGGGAGGCCTGCGTCGAATAGATCAGGGCGTCCCCTAGGGATGATTCGTTCACGCGTCATCTGTCATACCACCGCCAGCTTTCCGCTCACGTTGAAGCCATGAACATTTCCGGCACCTTCATCCGCCGCCCGATCGGCACCTCGTTGCTGGCGGCCGGATTGTTCGTGGTCGGCATGATCAGCTACTTCCTGCTCGGCGTGGCGGCATTGCCGAACATGCAGTTTCCGGCGATCTTCGTGCAGGCCAGCCAGGCCGGCGCGGACGCCAATACGATGGCGTCCACCGTGGCCGCGCCGCTGGAGCGGCATCTGGGCCAGGTGCCTGGCATCGAGACCATGCGCTCGTCCAGTTCCGAGGGCAGCACGTTCGTCTTCATGATGTTCGAGAACGGCACCGACCTGGACGCCGCCGCGCGCGAAGTGCAGGCGGCGATCAACGCGGCGGCGCCGGATCTGCCGACCGGGCTCAACGGTGCGCCTGCCTACCAGAAGGCGAATCCGAACGACGATCCGATCATCGCGCTGGCGTTGACCTCGGGCACGCAATCGGCCGCCGACCTGTATAACACCGCCGATTCCCTGCTGGCACAGCGGCTGCGCCAACTGCCCGGTGTGTCGTCGGTGGAGATCGCCGGTGCCGCCACGCCGGCGATCCGGGTCGACGTGAACCTCCGTGCCTTGAACGCGATGGGGCTGTCGCCGGATCAACTGCGCAATGCGCTGAGTGCGGCCAACGTGACGTCGCCGGAGGGCTTCCTGTCCAACGGCAAGACCACCATGTCGATCAGCGCCACCGCCCAGCTGCATACGGCGGAAGAATTTGCCCAACTGGTGATCGCCAGCAACAACGGCACGCCGGTACGGCTGTCCGACGTGGCCACCGTCTACGCCGGCCAGCAGGACGCGTACCAGGCAGCCTGGTTCCACGGACAGCCGGCCGTGCTGATGTACGTCTACAAGAAGGCCGACGCGAACGTCATCGCTACCGTCGATCTGGTCAGGAGCCAGCTGCCGCTGTTGCGCGATTACCTGCAGCCGGGCACCGTGCTGACACCGTTCTTCGACGGCACGCCGACCATCCGCGCCTCGCTGCACGAGGTGCAGGCGACCTTGCTGATTTCGCTGGCGATGGTGATCCTGACCATGGCGCTGTTCCTGCGCCGGCTGGCGCCCACCCTGATCGCCGCGGTGGCGGTGCCGCTGTCGCTGGCCGGCGCGTTCGTGATGATGTACATCCTCGGCTACACGCTCAACAACCTCACCTTGCTGGCGCTGGTGATCGCGATAGGGTTTGTGGTGGACGATGCGATCGTGGTGATCGAGAACATCATCCGCCACATCGACGACGGCATGACGCGAATGCAGGCGACACTGGCCGGCGCGCGCGAGATCGGCTTCACCATTGTCTCGATCACCGCTTCACTGATCGCCGTGTTCATTCCGCTGCTGTTCGCCGGCGGCGTCACCGGCATGTTCATGCACGAGTTCTCGGTGACCCTGGTCTCGGCGATCGTGGTGTCGGCGATGGTTTCGCTGACGCTGACGCCAGCGTTGTGCGGACGCTTTCTGAGCGGCCACCGGCAGCGCGGCGGGCGCGAGCCGATGCCGCCGTCGCGGATCGGCGCTGCGCTGGATCGATTCCACGCCGGCATGCTGCGCATCTATAGCCGCGCCCTGAACTTCTCGCTGCGTCACGCGCTGCTGTTCGCATTGACCCCGCTGGTGCTGATCGTCGCCACGTTCTACCTGTTCGGCGTGGTCAAGACCGGCCTGTTCCCGGCACAGGACACCGGCCTGATCTGGGGCCGCGCCAGTTCCAGCGCCACCGTCTCTTTTGCCGAAAGCAAGCAGCGCCTGCAGCGGTTGACCGAGATGCTGATGGCCGACCCCGACGTGGCCACCGTGGGCTCGCGCCTGGGCAGCAGCCGGCAAGGCACCAGCGGCTCGTTCAATATCAATCTGAAGACCCATGCCGATGGCCGCAAAGACGACACTTTCGCGGTGCTGGCGCGGTTGAGTGCGAAGGCCGCGAACTATCCGGATCTCAACCTGCGGCTGCGCCCGGTGCAGGATCTGCCCAGCGGCGGCGGTGGCGGCACCAGCCAGGGTGCGCAATACCAGGTGTCGCTGCAGGGCAACGACCTCGCCGTCCTGGAAGAGTGGCTGCCGAAACTGCAGGCCGAACTCAACAAGAATCCCAAACTGCGTGATGTCGGCACCGACGTCGACGAGGCCGGCCTGCGCCAGAACATCGTGATCGATCGCGACAAGGCCGCGCGCCTCGGCGTATCGGTGGGCACCATCGACGGCGCGCTGTACGACGCATTCGGCCAGCGCCAGGTCTCCACCATCTACTCGGACATCAACCAGTACAAGGTGGTGGTGAACGCGCTGCCCGACCAGACCGCCACGCCGGCCGCGCTCGATCGCGTCTACGTGCGCTCCAGCAGCGGCAAGATGATTCCGATCACCGCGTTCGCGAAGCAGGTGCCGGGCCTGGCGCCCTCGCAGATCAAGCACGAAAACCAGTACACCACGATGGATCTCAGCTTCAATCTCGCCCCCGGCGTAAGCATGGGCGAGGCGATGGCCATCATCCAGGCCACCGTGCGGAACATGCGCATGCCCGGTGACATCAGAGTGCAGCTGGGCAGCGATTTCCGCCGCTTCCAGCAATCGCAGGGCGGCATGTTGTGGCTGGTGCTGGCCGCCGTGCTGACGGTCTACATCGTGCTCGGCATGCTGTACGAGAACCTGATCCATCCGATCACGATCCTGTCCACCTTGCCGGCCGCCGGCGTGGGCGCGCTGATGGCGCTGTGGCTGACTGGCACCGAGTTGTCGGTGGTGGCTCAGATCGCGCTGGTGCTGTTGATCGGCATCGTCAAGAAAAACGCGATCATGATGATCGACTTCGCGCTGGTCGCCGAACGCGAACACGGCAAGAGTCCGATGGACGCTGCCCGCGAAGCGTGCATCGTGCGCTTCCGTCCTATCATGATGACCACGATGGTCGCGATCCTGGCCGCCATGCCGATCGCGATCGGTCTGGGCGAAGGCTCCGAACTGCGCCGCCCGCTCGGTATCGCGCTGATCGGCGGCTTGCTGATCTCGCAGAGCCTTACCTTGCTCAGCACGCCCGCGCTGTACGTGATCTTCTCCTGCCTCGCCGAGCGGCGCAGAAGCTGGAGCGCACGCCGGCGCCAACGCAAGGCGATGGTGGCCGGGGCCAACGCCAGGTGAACCCCGCTGCCGCGCCGGCGGCATGACCATGATTTGATGAGCTAGGCGTGAAAGCACTGGCTGGGCGTGCGCGCAGCAGGCTCACAAGCCGTTAACCGCTAGCCGGGTATCAATGGCTTCAGCGCTATGCGATCGCACGCCGACTAGTTTGCAGACTAAACGACGATCTACATCGTGGGGCGGGCGACGAGTTCGCCAAGCAGCTCTACAGCTACGCGAATGCGTGGAAGACGGCTTTCGACATCAACTGCGACCAGCTCCCGGATTCGAACAAGATCGTCAGGATCAAGATCGATCAGAAGCTGGAGATTCCCGTCGCGCCCCGAAATACCGCCCGGTTCCAAAAGCAGGAGATGCCTTATGAAGACGACCCGCCAATCCTTGATCCTTGCCGTATCGCTGGGCGCCGTGCTGGCCTTGAGTGCCTGCGGCAAACATCATGATGAATCGGCCCCGTCGACGCCGGCCGCGCCGCCGCATGCCGCCACGGCCCCGGCGATGATGCCTGCGCCGGCCGCCACGGCGAAAACGGGTGCCGGACCGGCCAGCGGGATGCCCGCCAGCGATGCGTCCCCCGCCGTCACGTTCGGCTCGGTAGAGGTGGGTTCGACCGTCGATGCCAACAACAAGATCCTCGCCAGCGGCAGCAGCTTCTCGCCGAAAGACACCATCTACGCCTCGGTCGACACCAGCGGCAACGGCAACGCCACGCTGGCTGCGACATGGAGCGATCAGAACGGCCAGACCTTGCATGAGGACAGCAAGACCCTCACCTCCAACGGCCCGCAGACCACCGCCTTCATGATCGCCAAACCAGATGGCTTCCCGCCCGGCAAATACAAGGTCGATATTTCCTTGAACGGCAGCCAGGTCGCCAGCAAGGACTTCTCGATCAAGTAAGTCCTCGCGATGGTGATGGACACAGCAAGGGCGCGGCCATGCCGCGCCTTTTGTCGTTGCGGCGACGTGCCGTGCTTTCCCCCCTCCGGCGAAAACGCGACAATGGGAGGGTTGTGAGTGCCGAGCAGGCTTACCCGGGTGATCAGTGGTGATCCTACTGACGCGGACGCGACGCGTCCGCGAACCCGGCCCCAGGCGTCAGCCCCCATCCCAGAATGTCGTAGCAGAGAGGTCCATCAGACAATGTCCACCACGCCAAAGATCATCTACACGTTGACCGATGAAGCGCCGTTCCTGGCCACGCAGTCCTTGTTGCCGATCATCGACGCGTTCACCGGCACCGCAGGCATCAAGGTGGAGACGCGCGACATATCGCTGGCAGGGCGCATCATTGCGCTGTTCCCCGAGTTCCTGCGCGACGACCAGAAGATGGCCGACGATCTGGCGGAGCTTGGCCAGCTGGCGACCACGCCGGAAGCCAACATCATCAAGCTGCCGAACATCAGCGCCTCGATGCCCCAGCTCAAGGCGGCCATCAAGGAGCTACAGAGCCAGGGTTACGCGTTGCCGGATTATCCGGACGAACCGAAGGACGCGTCGGAAAAAGACATCAGAACCCGCTACGACCGGGTCAAGGGCAGCGCCGTGAATCCGGTGCTGCGCGAAGGCAACTCCGACCGCCGCGCGCCGACCTCGGTCAAGAACTACGCACGCAAGCACCCGCATCGCATGGGCCCGTGGAGCGCCGACTCCAAGACCCACGTCTCGCACATGGACGATGGCGATTTCTACGGCACCGAGAAGTCCGTGGTGATCGGGCAGGCCGGCAACGTCAGCATCGAATGGTTCGGCAAGGACGGCGGCCACACGGTGCTGAAGCCGAAGACCGCTCTGCTGGCGGGCGAGATCATCGACGCCGCCGTGATGAGCAAGCGCGCGCTAGCCAGCTTCATCGACGCGCAGATCGCCGACGCAAAGCGGCAAGGTGTGCTGTTCTCCGTGCATCTGAAGGCCACCATGATGAAGGTCTCCGACCCGATCATGTTCGGTGTGGTGATCAGCGAGTTCTACCGCGACGTACTGGCGAAGCACGCCGCCGTGCTGAAGCAGGTCGGTTTCAATCCGAACAACGGTATCGGCGACCTGTATGCGCGCATCGCCTCGCTGCCGGAAACGCAGCAGGCGCAGATCAAGGCCGACATCGACGCGGAGTACGCGCAGCGTCCGGGCCTGGCGATGGTCAATTCCGACAAGGGCATCACCAACCTGCACGTTTCCAGCGACGTGATCATCGACGCGTCGATGCCGGCGATGATCCGCGACTCCGGCAAGATGTGGGACGCCGAAGGCAAGTTGCAGGACATCAAGGCGGTGATCCCGGATCGCTGCTATGCCGACGTCTATCAGGCGACGATCGATGACTGCAAGGCGCACGGTGCGTTCGATCCCGCAACCATGGGCAGCGTGCCGAATGTCGGCTTGATGGCGCAGCAGGCCGAGGAGTACGGCTCGCACGACAAGACCTTCCAGATCGCCGCCGACGGCGTGGTGAAGGTGCTCGATGAAACGGGCAAGGTGCTGCTGCAGCACGATGTGGAAGCGGGCGATATCTGGCGCATGTGCCAGACCAAGGACGCGCCGATCCAGGACTGGGTGAAGCTGGCGGTGAGCCGCGCGCGCCATACTCCGGCGGTGTTCTGGCTTGATCCGCAGCGCGCCCACGACGCGCAAATGATCACCAAGGTCGAGCGTTACCTGAAGGATCACGACCTCAGCGGTCTGGACATCCGCATCATGGATCCGGTCGCGGCCACGCGCTTCTCGTTGGAGCGCATCCGCCAGGGACTGGACACGATTTCCGTCACCGGCAACGTGCTGCGCGATTACCTGACCGACCTGTTTCCCATCATGGAGCTGGGCACCAGCGCCAAGATGCTGTCGATCGTGCCGCTGATGGCCGGCGGCGGCCTGTTCGAAACCGGTGCCGGCGGTTCCGCGCCCAAGCACGTGCAGCAGTTCCTGGAAGAGGACTACCTGCGCTGGGATTCGCTGGGCGAGTTTCTCGCGCTGGCTGCGTCGCTGGAACATCTGGGCAATCGCTACGGCAGCGCCGAGGTCGACGTATTGGCCAAGACGCTGGATCAGGCCAACGGAAAGTTCCTCGACAACAACAAGTCGCCGTCGCGCAAGGTCGGCGAACTGGACAACCGGGGCAGCCATTTCTACCTGGCGCTGTACTGGGCGCAGGCGCTGGCCATGCAGGATACGCATCCCGCACTGAAGGCGAAGTTCGCTCCGCTGGCCAAGGCGCTGCAGGAGAACGAGGCCAAGATCGTCGCCGAGCTCAATGGCGCGCAAGGCAAGCCGGTGGATATCCAGGGTTATTACCACCCGAACCTGAAGCTGGTCAGCCAGGCCATGCGTCCGAGTGCGACCTTCAACACCGCGCTGGCAATGCTCGCCGCACGCTGATCACAGGTATCGAACGGCCGTCCATACGGCCTAATGAAACGGGGCGCCTAGGCGCCCCGTTTTTATTTGCACGCCATCTGGCATGCCGCTGACGTCAGCGCCGCGATTGCACCGCCATATGCGCGGCCAGCCCCGCCAGCACAGTGCCCATCAGCCAGCGCTGCGCGGCCAGCCATAACGGGCGGCCGGCCAGGAAGCCGGCGATGGTTCCGGCCATCAGCACGATCAGCGCGTTCACCGTGAGGCTGATCGCCATCTGGGTGGAGCCAAGCGCCAGCGATTGCTGCAACACGTTGCCGCGGCCGGGCGTAATGAACTGCGGCAGCAGCGACAGGTACAGCACCGCGGCTTTCGGGTTCAGCAGGTTGGTGAGGAAACCCATCGCGAACAGCTTGCGCGGCCGGTCGCGCTCGAGCTGCCTCACCTGGAACGGCGAACGGCCGCCGGGCCGCAGCGCCTGCCATGCGAGGTAGAGCAGGTAGAGTGCGCCGGCAAGGCGCAGCGCGTCGTAGGCCAGCGGCACCGTGAACAGCAACGCGGTGATGCCGAGCACGGCGCACAGCAGGTACAGCACGAAGGCCAGCGCCACGCCGCCGAGCGAGATCAACCCCGCCGCGCGACCCTGGTTGATGGAGCGGGAGATCAGATAGACCATGTTGGGCCCCGGCGTCAGCGCGAGGCCGAGGGCGACGAGGGCAAACGCGAGCAGCTTGGATGGTTCAGGCATGGTGGGCACACTCCTAAAAGAGAATCAGGGGGTGCCCAGGCGCGCGGCTCGTGGTCGTCCGCGTTTCCCGATGGTGATCCATCCGAGGCGCCAGTTGCGCGAACGGGTGCCATGATATCGCAGCGCGGTTGCCCAACAACAGGTGGCCGCTTCATCGCCATCGAGGCGGTCAGTCAGCTTCATCCCGGCACAATGGCGCTTTCCGTGAATGGAGCAAGATCGATGCGCTGGCCTGCCATGCTGTGCCTATTAGCCCTCACCGGCCTGTCACCGGCGTTCGCGCAATCGACAGCGACCACCGCGCCGCCGCCGCCGGTGCCGTCGGACGTGGCCGAACTCGCCGCCGTGGTGGTGACCGGCGTGCAGCCGGGACCAGGGCTGTGGAAGGTGACCAGGAAAGATCCGGCGACCGGCGATCATGTGCTGTGGGTGCTGGGCACGCTGTCGCCGTTGCCGCAGAGCGTGCAGTGGCAGTCGCACGAGCTGGAGCAGGTGATCAGCCAATCGCAGCAGGTGCTGTTGTCGCCGTCGGTCACGTTCAAGGCGGACGTCGGATTTCTCGGCAAGATGTTCCTGTTGCCTTCGGCCTACAGCGCGCGCAAGAACGACGATGGCCAGACGTTGCAGCAGGTGCTGCCGCCGCCGGTGTACGCGCGCTGGCAGCTGCTGAAACAGAAATACATCGGCAACGATCGCGGCATCGAGCGCTGGCGGCCGATCTTCGTGGCGCAGGAGCTGTACCGGAAGGCGATCAAGGCCAATGGCTTGAGCAAGACCGGCGGCATCCAGGCCAACGTCGACGCACTGGCCAAACGCTACGGCGTCAAAGAGGTGCCGATCAGCTACCAGGTGGTCATCGAGCATCCGCGTGCGGCGCTCCAGGCCTTCAAGAGTTCCGCGCCGCACGACACCACCTGCTTCATCCGCACGCTGGACAGCATCGAACAGGACATGCCGGCGATGAAGGCGCGCGCCAATGCCTGGGCCACCGGCGATCTGCAGGCTTTGCGTGAATTGCCCGACAGCGAGCGGCGCGACGCCTGTGTTTCGGCGCTCGCTACGGCCGGCTTCGCGCACACGCTGGGGCTGGACGACGTACCGGCGAAGCAGCAGGCCGTCTGGCTGGCCGCTGCGCGTACGGCACTGGGCAGCAATGCGCAAACGTTCGCGATGCTGCCGATGGCCGAGCTGCTGAAATCGGACGGTTACCTGGCGAAGCTGCAGGCCGAAGGCTATGAAGTCGAAGCGCCGGAGTGAATAGCGCGCGGGACACCTGCACGCAGCACCCGTAGGAGCGGCCTCGGTCGCGATGCTCCTGGTTTTCGGCGTATTGAAAGGCATCGCCCGCTAGCGGGCTCCTACACGCGCGCGACAATCGCTCAGGCGCTGGCCAGGTCCAGCTGGGCGATCTCGTCGTGGGTCAGCTGCAGCGAAGTGGCGCCTAGCAATTCGTGCAGCTGCTCCACGCTGGTGGCGCTGACGATCGGCGCGGTGAGGCCGGGGCGTGCAATCAGCCACGCCAATGCGACCTGCGCCGGCGTGGCATGGTGTGCCGCCGCGACAGCATCTAGCGCGGCGAGCACCTGCAAGCCGTGCGGATTCAGGAATTTCTTTACGGCGCCACCGCGCGCCGTGCTCTTGGAAAGATCCGCCGCGCTGCGATATTTGCCGCTGAGGAAACCGCTGGCCAGCGCGTAGTAGCTGATCACGCCGATGTGTTCCGCGCGGATCAGCGGCTCCAGCTCCTTCTCGTAACCGGTGCGGCTGACCAGGTTGTATTCCGGCTGCAGGCTTTCGTAGCGCGGCAGGCCGTGCTGCTTCGACACCGCCAATGCATCGGCGAAACGGTCGGCAGCGTAGTTGGACGCGCCGATCACGCGCACCTTGCCGGCTTCGATCAAGCGGGCGAATGCCCCTAGCGTTTCCGCCAGCGGCACACTGGCATCATCCTCGTGCGCCTGGTACAGGTCGATGTGGTCGCACTGCAGGCGTTGCAGCGAGCCGTCGACCGCCTGCTGGATGTTGACCGGTGACAGGCCGGGTTGCTCGGTCCACTTCGCCACCTTGGTGGCGATCAGCACCTGTTCGCGCTTGCCGCTGCGCTTGAGCCACTTGCCGATGATCGTTTCCGATTCGCCACCGCGATTGCCCGGCACCCACGCCGAATAGACGTCCGCCGTGTCGATCAGGTTGCCGCCGGCATCGACGAAGGCGTCGAGCAGTTCGAACGAACGCTTTTCATCGACGCTCCAGCCGAACACGTTGCCGCCGAAGGCGAGCGGGGCGACGGACAAAGACGATCGGCCAAGTGGACGCTTGTGCACGGAGCAGCACCTCGGACTATGGGGAGCGGCAAGCATGCACGGGTCTGGCTAAAAAGAGCGTGACGTATCCGGGCGATGGCGTAACGAGCACGGGTCAACTGGGGGTCAGCGTGGCCCGGCCAATCGCGGCCAGACCACCGCCGCGCAGCACTTCACCGCCATAGCGTTGGCCTTTTTCTTTGCAACATCCTTGTTCCGCTCTGCCTCGGTGCGCGTATCGGCACGCCAGTCCAGGTCTTCCTTGCGTACGAGATGGCCGTGCAGGGACAGTAGATCTTTCCAGATTGAATTCATGGGAATGACTCCTGGGGAAAGCACGAGTTGCTTTGGGGTGGGTTCAAGATACGCGTGCGCCAGGGCGCCAAAAAGCGATATATTCGCAAGCCAGACTTGAGGATTATTCAAGATGGGAAAGTTGCCGTTAGGCCTGCTGCAACAATTCGTGCTGGTTGCCCGACTGGGCAATCTGTCGCGCGCCGCGACGCAGGCGAACCTCACCGTCAGCGCGCTCAGCCACCAGATGCGGCAGCTGGAAGAGCGGCTGGAGCGCCGTTTGCTGGAGCGCGGCCCGCGCGGGGTCAAGCTGACGGTCGATGGCTGCGCGCTGCTGGAAGCGGTCGGCGAGCATTTCGACGGCATCGAGCACGCGTTGTCGCATTACCAGAAGCGCCGCAACGACACGCTGACCCTCAGTGCCAGTACCGGCATCATGTCGGGCTGGCTGGTGCCGCGCCTGCCGCGGCTGGTTGCCGTGCATCCCGAGCTGGAGCTCAACCTGCAATCGGGTTCGACCCTGGTGAACTTCGAGCGCGAGCCGGTGGATGCGGCGCTTCGCTACGGTCGTGGCGTATGGGCGGGACTGCATAGCGAGCGGCTGTTCGGCGAGTGGATTGCCCCGATTGCCGCGCCTGTCCTGGTGGCGCGGATGGCCGATGCCGACCCGAACGATCTTTCGCAGTGGCCGCTGCTCGGCGATCCCAATCCGTCGAACCGCTGGAAGGACTGGTTCGAGAAAGTCGGCGGTACCGTGCCGCGCCGTTACGTGGCGCACTTCGACAGTTTCGAGGCGCAGCGACATGCGGCGCTGGAAGGCCTCGGGGTGGCGATGGGCCGCATGGTGATGTCGAAGTCGCTGATCGACGCCGGTCGGCTGACGGTGCTTGGCAACCGCTACCTGCCGGTGGATGACGCGTACTGGCTGGTCTATCCCGAACGCTCGAAAGAGCATCCCGGACTGCAAGTGTTTCGCGAATGGCTGCTCGCCGAAGCGGACGATTACTGCAGCCATTTGCCGGTGCCGGGCACAGGCAACACGGCGGCCGGGGACTGACGCGGTTTCGCAAAACCGTCGCGCACGGCATGATGCTTCGCTGTGCATCGTCTGTCCGGAGTTGAGTCATGAAGTCACGCGCCGCCGTCGCCTGGGAAGCAGGCAAACCGTTGTCGATCGAGCAGGTCGACGTTGCCGGGCCCAAGGCCGGCGAGGTGCTGGTACGCATCGTCGCGACCGGCGTCTGCCACACCGACGCGTTCACCCTCTCCGGCGCCGACCCCGAGGGCATGTTCCCGGTGATCCTCGGTCATGAAGGCGGCGGCATCGTCGAAGAGGTCGGTGAAGGTGTCACCTCGCTCGAGGTCGGCGATCACGTGATTCCGCTGTACACGCCCGAATGCGGCGAGTGCAGATTCTGCCTGTCCGGCAAGACCAACCTGTGCCAGAAGATCCGCGTCACCCAGGGCAAAGGCTTGATGCCCGACGGCACGTCGCGCTTCTCGCTGAATGGCAAACCGCTGCTTCATTACATGGGCACCAGCACGTTCAGCGAATACACCGTGCTGCCGGAAATCTCGGTGGCGAAGATCAACAAGGCGGCGCCGCTGGAGAAGGTATGCCTGCTCGGCTGCGGCATCACTACGGGCATCGGCGCGGTGCTCAACACGGCGAAGGTCGAGCCGGGTGCCACGGTGGCGGTGTTCGGCATGGGCGGCATCGGCTTGTCGGTGGTGCAGGGCGCGGTGATGGCGAAGGCCGGGCGCATCGTGGTGGTCGACACCAACCCGGCGAAGTTCGAGATGGCGAAACTGCTGGGCGCCACCGACTGCATCAATCCGAAGGACTATCCCGACACGCCGATCCAGCAGGTGATCGTCGAGCTCACCGATGGCGGCGTCGATTACTCGTTCGAGTGCATCGGCAACGTGCATGTGATGCGTGCGGCGCTGGAGTGCTGCCACAAGGGCTGGGGCGAGTCGGTCATCATCGGCGTCGCCGGCGCGGGGCAGGAGATCAGTACACGGCCGTTCCAGCTGGTGACCGGCCGCGTCTGGCGCGGCTCGGCGTTCGGCGGGGTCAAGGGGCGCTCGCAGCTGCCCGGTTACGTCGACCGCTACATGGCCGGCGAGATCAGGATCGACGAGATGATCACCGAGGTGCTGCCGCTGGAGCGCATCAACGACGCGTTCGAGCTGATGCATGCGGGCAAGGTGATCCGCTCGGTGATCCACTACTGACAGGCCTTAGAATAGGCGCATGTGGCCAGCCTCATTCTGCTGGCCGCGTTCATTCTTGCTTGCCATGTCTGATTGTCCATAAGGTCGTCCTATGAACCGCACCGCCATCCTTGTCGACGGCGCTTTTTTTCTTGCCCGCTACCGCAAGGTATACGGCGAGCGCGATGCAGGCGACGCGCGCGCCGTGGCGAAAACCGTATTCAGCATGGCATTGGAGCATCTGAAGGCGGTCGACCGTCCGCGCGAATCGCTGTACCGGATCTTCTTCTACGACTGCCCGCCGCTGGAAAAGAGCCTCATCAAGCCGGTCAGCGGCGACAGCATCGACTTCGGGCGTACCGGTGCGGCAGCGTTCCGGCGCGAGCTGCACGATCAGCTGCGCCGCCAGCGCAAGATGGCCTTGCGGCTGGGTAGGCTGTCCGAGCGCGGCGAATGGCAATTGAAGCGCAATGCCTACCAGCAATTGCGCGACGGCAGTCTGCACTGGGATGATCTCGGCGACGAGCATTTCGAGCCGGACATGCGGCAGACCCAGGTCGACATGAAGATCGGCATCGACATCGCCGCACTGACCTACAAGAAGCTGGTCGACCAGATCATCCTGATCGCCGGCGACGCGGATTTCATTCCGGCAGCGAAGCTGGCGCGCTACGAAGGCATCGACTTCATCCTCGATCCGATGTGGCAGGGCATCGCGCCGGATCTGCATGAACATATCGACGGTTTGCAGTCGGTATGCCCGCGACCGTTCTGAATACCCGGTCTACACATGGTTTTCGTGATATTGCGGGCCGATAATGGCTAATACGCCAAGGAGCAATCGATGAAGCGCGAGATGGAAGCGAAGGGGCCGAAGATGGCAAAGATGAAACCGGTGCGCGTGGGCGCAGCGTTGTGGCTGGCAGTCTGCCTGGGCCTGCCGATGATGGCCGGCGCCCAGGTGGTGCCGGCGGCCTCGGTCGAGCCTGATCAGCCTGCCGACCAGTTGGTACCACCGACCAGTGCCGGCGACTTCACTTCGGCGCAGCTGGACAGCGCGCTGGCCGGCAGCTGGCGCTCGCCTGCGAACCGTGCCCGCGACGCGTATCGCCACCCGAAGGCGACCTTGCAGTTCTTCGGTATCCGACCGGATCAGACGGTGGTGGAAATCACGCCCGGTGGCGGCTGGTACAGCGAGATCCTGGCGCCGCTGCTGCACGACAACGGGCACTATATCGCCGCGGTGCAGGCGCCCGCAGGCGACGGTGAAGCGCGTCGCGATGGCGATGCCCTGCACCGGAAGTTTGCAGCCGATACGGCGCATTACGGCAAGGCGAAGTTCGTCGAATTCGATCCGAAGGCGCCGGTGTTCGGCGCGCCCGGTTCGGCCGACCTGGTGCTCACCTTCCGCAACGTGCACAACTGGGTCATGGCCGATACCGCGCCGGCGATGTTCAAGGCGTTCTTCGCGGTGTTGCGGCCCGGCGGCGTGCTCGGCGTTGTCGATCATCGTGACAGCGACGAGGCTTCGCTGGATACGGTGAAGCAGAGCGGCTACCTGCCGACCCGTTACGTGGTGAAACTGGCCACCGCAGCGGGCTTCGTGCTGGAGGAGAGCAGCGAGATCAATGCCAACCCGAAGGACACCAAGGATTATCCGAAGGGTGTGTGGACGCTGCCACCCACACTCTCGCTGGGCGAGCAGGACAAGGCGAAGTACCTGGCAATCGGCGAATCCGACCGGATGACTCTCCGTTTCATCAAGCCGATGCCGCCGCCGCCCGCCGCATCGGCTCATTGAAGGAGGCCGCGAAAAACGGCCCCTCGTCATCCCAGCGAAAGCTGGGACCCAGCGTCCCTGGGTTTCAATGCATTAGAGTCACTGGGTCCCAGCTTTCGCTGGGATGACGGTCTAAACCACGTTTTTTTTTGAAGTTTACTGAAGCCATCGCACGTCTCGCCAGGCGACGCGCGAAACGGATCGCCATGCTGATCGCATTGAACAAGCCGTACGGCGTACTGTGCCAGTTCACCGATCCGGAAGGGCGCCGCACGCTGGCCGAATTCGTCAGGCAAAAAGACGTCTATGCGGCTGGGCGTCTGGATCATGACAGCGAAGGCCTGTTGCTGCTGACCGACGATGGCCGGTTGGCGCATCAGCTGACCGACCCCCGCCACAAGCAGGCCAAGACCTATCTCGCGCAGGTCGACGGCGAGATCGACGAAGCGGCCGTGCAGGCCTTGCGCCGCGGGGTGCGGTTGAACGATGGGCCGACCTTGCCGGCCGAAGCGATACGCATCGCCGAGCCGGACTGGCTGTGGCCACGCGATCCGCCGGTGCGTTTCCGCAAAAGCATCCCCACCAGCTGGCTCAGCCTCACTTTGCGCGAAGGCCGCAACCGCCAGGTCCGCCGGATGACTGCCGCGGTGGGCTTCCCGACCCTGCGGCTGATACGCGTGCGTATCGGCGAGCACGCCTTGGATGGACTGGCCCCAGGCGAAACCCGACAACTCCCGACGTTGTAGGAGCCCGCTAGCGGGCGATGCTTTAGCTCTGAGCTTTCCTACCCCACCATCAAACAACAACAGCATCGCCCGCCAGCGGGCTCCTACGACACGACAGGCGGCAGTCCGAAAAATGCCTCGGCCGCCGCGGTGCTGTTTGCCGCGGTGACTTCCACCGGCTCGCCGCGATCGCGGGCGATCTCTTCGCAGATGTGCTTCAGGTACATCGGCTCATTGCGCCGATGTGCGGGCTGCGGCCGCACCGTGCGCGGCAGCAGGTAGGGCGCGTCGGTCTCGATCATCAGCCGGTTTGCCGGAATCTCGCGCACCAGTTCGCGCAGATGCGTGCCGCGGCGCTCGTCGCAGATCCAGCCGGTGATGCCGATGTGGCAGTCCAGCGCCAGGTAATCGCGCAGCGCCTCGCCGGTGTCGGTGAAGCAATGCACCACGGCGCCCGGCACCTTGTCGCGATAGCGCCGCAGCAGCGCGACGAAATCCGCATGCGCGTCACGCTGATGCAGAAACAGCGGCTTCTGCACATCCACCGCGATCTGCAACTGACGCTCGAACACCCGCAATTGCACGTCGCGCGGCGAGTAATTGCGGTTGTAGTCCAGGCCGGTCTCGCCCATGGCGCGTACCGCATGATCCTGCGCCAGCTCGCGCAGCAACACATCAACGGCGTCGTCGTAGTCGATCGCGTGATGGGGATGCACGCCGGCAGTCGCGAACAATGTGCCCGGATACGCCTTGGTCAGCGCCAATGCATGTGTGCTGCCCTCGCGCGAGGCGCCGGTGACGATCAGCCGGGCTATCCCATGCGTATGCGCACGTTGCAACACAGCATCGAAATCGTGACGAAACGACTCGTGTGTGAGGTTGGCGCCGATGTCGAGCAGTTGCATGGGATCCGGCCATGAATCGTGGGTCTGCATTGTCCCAGACCGCCCGCAGGCAGCAAGCGCATCTGGATGCGATGCAGCATCGCCTAGCACGCCTTATGAAAAATTACCATGACTCAATTCGCAAAATATTGTTGACGATCGCAAAATATCGCCTGTAAGTTCTTGCGAATGCGCCAGGCGGGAGGCGCGTTTCGGGGACCGGCCGATGGGTCATGGCCGGCAGATACATACGGGGGCACACGCGTGCCGAAAAGGCCTGGGCCGTGAGCCATTCGCGGCTGGCCGACACAATCACGAGGATCATCACAATGGTGGATCGTTTGGGGATCAAAGGGCTGTGCGCAGCCTCTATCGCATTGGCTTTGTCTTTGGCGTCTGTTTCGGCCAACGCCGCGGCGGCCGACACGGCCGGCACATTGAAATTCAACGTCAGCTCCATGCATGCCGACGGAACCTACGACCGGTTCATCATCCGGTATCGGGACGGTTCCGCCGAACAGCGGAGCCGGGCGGCTGTGGTGCAGAATGCCGGGGCGGCCGTGGCCCGTGCCGGGTTGCGCCAGGCCACGCTGGCGGTCCAGTTGCCCAGCGTGAGCTACACGCGCAAATTGGCGACCGGTTCCGAACTGGTGACCACCTCGCGCAAGCTGAGTCACGCGGAAGCGGCGGCGTTCATGCAGTCGCTGGCGTCTGATCCGGCCGTGGCCTACGTGGCGCCCGACGTGCTCCGCCAGGCCTTCGATTCCATTCCGGCGCCCGCGGCGCTGGTGCTGCCGTCGTTCGTCCCGAATGACGGGTATTTCGCCAAATACCAGACGGATTATCTGCCGGGCGACGGCACCGCGACGCCGGTGAACGCCGTGCGCAATTACGGCGGCGCCAACATCACGGGCGCCTGGAATCTTGCCGATGGCACGGGCGCGACCATCGCCGTACTGGATACGGGCATCGTCAAGCATGCGGACGTCAATACGTCGCTGGGCGACGCCGGCTACGACTTCACCAGCGTGGCCTTGGTCTCCGGCCGCGCGACCGACGGCCGCGCGCCCGGTGGCTGGGATCTGGGCGACTGGACCACCGAAGCCAAATACGCCTCGTGCGTGAGCGTCAGTAACCCGGCCCGCGCCAGCTCCTGGCACGGCACCCACGTAGCCAGCGCCGCCGGCGCCCAGATCACCAACAACGGAATCGGCATGGCGGGCATCGCCTATAACGCCAAGGTGGTCCCGGTGCGCGTGCTGGGTCACTGCGGCGGCTACGACAGCGACATTACCGACGCCATCGTATGGGCGGCGGGCGGCCATGTGGACGGGGTGCCCGACAATCCGAACCCGGCCCAGGCGATCAATCTGAGCCTGGGCGGCACCGGCACCTGCCCCGCCGACGACCCCGCCGCGCTGGCGATCGCCAAGGCCAATGCCCTGGGTGCGACCGTGGTGATGGCCGCCGGCAACTCGGGCGTGGACGTCGCCAACACCTGGCCGGCCAGCTGCCCGGGGGCGGTCACGGTAGCGGCCGTCGGCGTCACCAGCCGCCTGACCTACTACTCCAACTACAACGGTCCCCGCGAGAGCATCGTGGCGCTGGGCGCCTTCGGCGGCGGCGTGTATCCGAACGACGCCGCCTTCGACCTCCAGCAATTGAATCCTGAGGGCCTCGCCTGGCAGGCCATCAACAGCGGCGCCACCACGCCGGTAGCCAGCCCGGACGGCGATAGATATGGCGGCATGGCGGGCACCTCGCAGGCGGCGCCGCACGTCACCGGCACCGTAGCGCTAATGCAGAGCGCGCGCATCGCCGCGGGCCTGAACCTGCTGACCCCGGCGGAGGTGAAGGGCATCCTGCAGGGCACGGCCCATATGCCC
>Ga0070713_100000998_pt1 | contig 18130 bp, 17 predicted proteins | sample LARL82metaG_FD_65465 | JGI IMG/M metagenome (GOLD analysis project Ga0070713, IMG submission 65465) | Corn, switchgrass and miscanthus rhizosphere microbial communities from Kellogg Biological Station, Michigan, USA - LAR L8-2 metaG | ecosystem: Host-associated > Plants > Roots > Rhizosphere ...
GTCGCCGGCTTCCTGTTTTCGCCGGCGCCGGCACTCGCGGATGCCGTCAAGAGTTTCGCGCGCAGGCTCAATCCGGAACGAGGTGAGGAATTTGTCGTCCAGGCCGCAGCAACCATCCGGGCGGTATCGCGCGGAGTGATCGGCATTTCGGTTTTGCAGGCCCTTCTTGCGGGCGTCGGCTTGATGGCTGCCGGCGTTCCTCAGGCGAGCTTGATTGCTTTCGCCGTCCTAATCCTCGGCATTGTCCAAATCGGGCCGACGATTGTCATCGTTCCGGTCATCATTTGGAGCTGGACGGCGATGGAAACGGGATCGGCGCTGTTGTTCACGGCCTACATGATACCGGTGAACCTTATCGATAATATTTTACGGCCCATTGTCATGGGCCGCGGCTTGAAGACTCCGATGCTGGTTATTTTGATCGGCGTGATTGGCGGCACGCTCGCTTACGGGATCACCGGCCTTTTCCTTGGACCGATTGTGCTCGCGGTCATATGGGAGCTTCTGGCCGCATGGATAAAAGAACGCGATCTCGCTCCTTAGTCTGCAGCGGGGTCCCCGAATGCCGCAACCGATCATGCACATCCATGATGCGCGGCGCAGCTTTAGCGCTGACAGTACGCAAGACCCGGTTGTCTGCGAGATGTCGAGGAGGCGGAATCTAGCGGCGTTTGAGCGATATGGTCACATCGGTCACGCGGCTTCCGGGTGACCGGAGCGAGACCGATTGCCGACTGCCGTGCGTGGTCACGTCCAGAAACGCAGCGAAACTCTGGCCTTCGATGCGCGCGTCGATACGATTGCCTTTGACGCTCCCGAAGAACTGGCCCGCAACATGGTTGGTGGCCTCGAACCAGCTGCCACTTAGTGAACCGCCGTTGTTCCGGGCGTTACCCTGAAAATCAACATTGTAGCTGTCGCTGGCGCATCGGAGCGACAGCTTGAGGTCATTGCCGCTCCCTTGTGTGTCGTAGCTCGCCCGGCACCGGATCGGCTCGTGCGATCCGCCCTGCAGCGTGATGTTGCCGCCGCCGACCCATGACCCGGACAATTCCGCAAAGGGCCCTTGCTGCGCATAACCAGGTCGCACCGACAACGACAGCACGGCGATGAATGCGACAGCAGCGATCAGGACGGTGCTGGCATTGGCCAGTCTTCGTGATCTGGTCATTGCACGAGCGGCAAGCGCGGCCCGGCCAAGCATCGGCAACTGAACAGAATTGCGTGTTTGCATTTTCGCCCCCCAGCGCCGGCTATCTTAGCGGTCATTTGCGTACAAAGGCAAAGAACCATTTAGAGATGACAACCTTGAGATGCCGCCCCCAAACCAAGCAAAACAATGCTTTACGAGGCCCGATTCTTGTTGTGAGCACCCGCGAAACTGGTCGGCGGCGTCCTTCAACTACGCCGCAATTGTCTTGCGCCGCTTCATAACCTGATGTCCCGCTGAAGGCCGCAATCCTGCAGCGCCCTTGGAAAGCGTGTAGGTCACACAATCCTGGATGTGTTTGACGAGTACCGCCTGTGCTGTCACCGCGTTGCGGGTCAGCGCGCATTCCAGAAGTTGACGGTGTTCATCCGCCGCGATTTCGCCGCGAAACACCACGGCAATCATCTGGTATCGCAAATATTTGTCGTACACAGCAGAGTGCGCGTCGAGTAACGCTTTCGAACCGCAGGCCGACAATAGCGCGTGATGAAATTCCCAGTCGTAGCGTTTCCACGTTTCCGGCGCGCTGCGATCGCCCGCCAACATGCGCTTTTCCATAAGCGCAAGCTTGTGATGTGCCGAAACGACGCGGCCTTCCCACTCGAGGTCTCCGGCGGCAAACGATTGCTGGAGCGCATGACACTCCAGGAGCTGTCGCAAATTGGCGAGTTCTTTCAGGTTCTCCGCGGACACCGCGGCAACCTCAAAACCGCGGGCACTTTCCGCGACGATCAGCCCTTCGGATGTCAACCGGTTGAGCAGCTCACGCAACGTGCTAATGCTGACCCCGTAAGCCTCTTTCAATCCGTCGAGCTTGAGTCTCTGCGCGGGCAAAAGGCGGCCAAAAACGATGTCGCTTCTGATCCGGCGGTAAGCTTTTTCTCCCGCGGTTTCCGCAGTCGCAATCCGGCCGGCCATGGACACGCCCCCATCTGACAGGTTCACTTTTCTGCCCATCACCCTATCAAAAGACAATCATCCGATGAAACAATTTTTATCTATTGAACCGCCATTGGTGGGACGCAATAAGTCAACGCTCGTCTTTGCGACGGAGCGGTCAGGGAGGATCAAATGGGTTCGTTGTTCACGCGCCGTGCGTTGGTGGTCAGCGGCGTATCGGCAGTTGCTTTGGCGTCGTCGGGATTTGCCCACGCGCAATCAAAACAAAAGCTCAAATTCAGTTGCGCGTTTACCGAAACCGACCCCCGTGCCGAATCCTACAAAGCGTTCGCAGCAGCGATCAAGGACGACTTCGATTTCGAGCCCTACTGGGGCAATACCTTATTCAAGCAAGGCGCCGAGCTGGTCGCGCTCCAACGCGACAACCTCGACCTTTGCAATTTGGCCCCGGCCGATATTTCCAAACAAATTCCCGCCTGGTCGCTGCTGACGTCGGCCTACCTGTTCCGCGACGCCGATCACATGAAGAAAGTATTCAAGAGCGACGTCGGCAAGGAATTCATAAAAATGGCCAAGGACCAGCTTGGCATCCAGATCATAACGCCGGTGTATTTCGGCGCGCGCAACGTGAACCTGAAGCCCGACAAGCAGATCAAGACTCCAGCGGACTTGCAGGGCATCAAGCTTCGCATGCCGCCTGGCGAATTCTGGCAGTTCCTCGGCGAGTCACTCGGTGCCAATCCAACGCCCGTTGCCTATGCTGAACTCTATACGGCCCTGCAGACCGGCACGGTTGACGGTCAGGACAACCCGTTGGTCAACAGCAAACTTATGAAATTCGACGAGGTCACTTCGCAGTTCGTGCTCACCCGTCACGTGATTGGTTATGACGTGATGGCCATTCGCTCCAAGATTTGGGACGCGATGAAGCCGGAACAGCAGGCGAAATTCCAGGCGGCAGCCGATAAGGCGATGGATGACAACACTGCGAAGTTTATCGCGCAGGAATCCGAGGTGGTTGCGTACTTCAGGAAAGAAGGGAAAAAAGTTTACGAACCGGACCAGGATGCTTTCCGGACCTTTGCCCAGAAGAAATACGTCGAAAAATACGGCAATGACTGGCCGAAAGGCGCGCTGGAGCGGATCAACGCAGTCAGATAATTCCGCATTTTGACGTGTTCTGAAAGTTCCGGCCGTCATCTACGTGATGGCGGCCGGTACAGACGGGAAAACATCATGACATTCGAACAATCTGCCGCACTGGGCAGGTGGCTTCGTCGCCGGGCAGAGAATGTCACTGTCGCATTGCTATCGGTTATGTTTGCGACCTTCGTCATTCAAATCTTCTTTCGGTATGTCCTGAACAATCCCATTGGCTGGTCCGAAGAGGTCATTATCACCACCTGGCTCTGGACCGTGCTTTGGGGCGCAGCATTTATTCTCGGCGAGGCGGAAGAGATCCGCTTCGATATAATTTATTCGAACATCTCCGAAGGCACGCGGCGCGTATTCACGGCCATAACTGGCGCTGCGCTCGCATTCATGTACGGCATTTCGCTACCAGCCGCGTATCGATACGTGAGCTTCATGAAGGTGGAGCGGTCCGCGTACCTGCACGTACCGATCAATGTGATGTATTCAGTCTATATCATTTTCACCGTCGCATGCATCGTCCGCTACTGCTGGCTGGTGTATCAGGCCATTCTTGGCGCGAAATCACCCATGACCGATCCTGCCAAGGTCGGTGACTGATCATGCCGATCAGTCCTTTTGCTCTTTGTATTCTGGCGATTGTCGTCCTCGGCGCGCTCGGCCTGCCGATCGGGCACTCGATGATCGTGGCTTCGATTTTCTATCTTTTGTTGTCGGGTCTCGATCTTGGAACGGCGGCCGAGCAAATCCTGAACGGGCTCTTCAACAGCTACGTCCTGCTCGCCATTCCGTTGTTCATTCTCGCCGCCGACCTCATGAATATCGGCAGCCTCACCGACCGCTTGTTGCAGTTCTGTCTGGTGCTGGTCGGACGATTCCGCGGCGGCCTGGGACACGTCAATGTGGTCGCCAACATGATCTTTGCCGGCATGTCCGGATCAGCCATCGCCGACGCCGTCGGCATTGGCCGCATCATCATCGGCATGATGACAAAAGACGGCCGCTATCCGGTGGCATATGCCGGCGCAATTACAGCTTCCGCGGCCATCATCGGACCCATCATTCCACCATCGATTCCGATGGTTCTGTATGCGCTGATCTCGGACACATCGATCGGCTACCTGTTCCTTGGCGGCTTCGTCCCGGGCGTGATGCTTGGACTTGGCTTCATGATCACGAACTCGCTCATCGCGCGGCGCCGAAACTACCCGGTCGAAGCCCCAATCCCGTTGAGGGACATTCCGAAAATTACGCTCAGGGCGTTTCCGGCCCTGATGCTGCCGGTCATTCTGCTGTTCGGGATCTACGGCGGCGTCATGACGCCAACGGAAGGCGCTGCGGCCGCAGCCTTCTATGCGCTGTTTGCATCCACTGTCCTCTACCGCGCCGTGACGTGGACGCAGCTCTATGAAGCCATTCTCTCGAGCGGCAAGGCAACGACGTCGATCGGCATGCTCATCGCCGGCGCCATGGTCTTCAACTACGTGGTGACAGTTGAGAACATTCCCAACGCGCTGGCACGCTTCATGGGGAGCCACGATCTGGCGGCCGGCGGCTTCCTGCTCGTCGTCAATATTGTTCTGCTGATCCTCGGATGTCTCCTGGAAGGCAGCACGATCCTGCTGGTCGTGGTGCCGATCTTCATTCCGACCGCCAAGGCGCTTGGTATCGACCTTGTGCATTTCGGCGTGGTCGTCGTCGTCAACATCATGATAGGTCTGCTCACCCCGCCCTACGGCCTGCTCTTGTTCGTCCTCGCCAACATGACGAAGCAACCTCTGGGCGCGATCGTGCGCGAAGCCGCACCGTTCATTTTGATGTCAATTATCGTTCTCGCGATCATCACGATGTTCCCCGAAACGATTCTCTGGTTGCCCCGAATCTGGGGCTACAAGGGCTGAGATGCCAATGAACAAACCCATCTATGTCCTCAACGGACCCAACCTCAATCGTCTCGGCAAGCGCGAGCCTGAAATCTATGGATCGACAACTTTGGCCGAAGTCGAGGCGTCATGCCGGGCTGAGGCAGAAGATCAGGCCATCGAATTCCGGCAGACCAACAGCGAAGCGCAAATGATCGACTGGATTCACGAAGCAATCGATGAAGGCAGCGGCATCGTTATCAATCCCGCCGCATTTACCTTCACGTCCATCGCAATTCTTGACGCTCTCAAGATGTTTCCAGGTCCGATCATCGAACTGCATATCTCGAACATTCACCGTCGCGAGCCTTACTACCATCACTCATACGTCTCCAAAGTCGCGACCGGGGTGATTGCGGGTCTTGGCACGAATGGATATCGCATGGCCGTGCGCGCACTCCGCAAAATGATCTGAAGCGATACGTGTGGGCCAGGCGCCCATGAAATCCGGGCGGAGTATCTATGGCGGTCCCGAGAGGAGTCGAACCTCCGACCTTCGGTTTAGGAAACCGCTGCTCTATCCTGCTGAGCTACGGGACCGTCGGACTGCGATGTAGCACAGGTGCCATGAAGGTGCACCGCTATGAAACCTAATCCACTTTCGCGCCCGAAGCAGCCACAACGTCTTTCCACATTGCACGTTCCTTGGCCGCAAAGGCGATGGCTCCTTCCGGCGTGCTGGACAGGACGCGGGCGCCCGCAACCATGAAACGGTCCTGGACTTCTTTTTCACCGGCAATCTTCCGCTGTGCCGCGGAAATCTTGTCGACGATCGGCCGCGGTGTCGCCGCAGGCAGCACATAGGCAGCCCATGAGGTGACGACAAAATCACTGACGCCTGCTTCGGCCATGGTCGGAACATCCGGCAAGGTCGGCCAGCGCTGGGCCGAGGTGACCGCGAGCGCCCGCATCTTGCCCGACTGGATCACCGGCACATAAGACGCAAGATTGTCGATTGCAAACGTGACGTCGCCGGAAAGCATGGCAGGGATTGTCTGCGCCGCACCGCGGAATGGGACATGCACCGCATCGATGCCGGTGCGCTTGGTGAACATCACGCCCGACAGGTGCGGCGACGTGCCGACACCCGGGCTTCCGAAATTGGTGCGCCCGGCCTGCTTCGCCCAGATCAGGAAATCGGACAGCGTCTTCGCCGGCACATGATCGGAAGGAACAACAAAGACGTTCGGCAGTTCCCAGGTCAATGACGCCGGGATCATGTCGTGCTCTGGATCGTATGGCATCTTGCTGTAAAGGAACTGGTTGATCGCGAAATGTCCGATGGTCGCGGCCCCGATGGTATAGCCATCGGGCGGACTGCCGGTGACAGCTGCAATTCCAATATTGCCACCGGCGCCCCCTCGGTTCTCAACGACAAACGACTGGCTAAAAATGTCCTTCAGCCGTTCAGCTAAAATGCGCGTCAGCACATCGGTTGAGCCACCGGCAGGATAAGGCACGATGATCCGCACTGGACGGTCAGGCCAATGGCTGTCATCAGCGTGTGCGCGGGTCGCTGCCATGACGCCGGCAGCGGCGGCTGAGGTCAGGAATGCACGGCGGCTCGGCGAAGGGCGCGGCTTCTGCATCTGGTTTCCTCCCCAGCGGTTATGATGACGTTCATATTTATGCTGGCATTCTAGCGCGTCGCCGGGTTGCCGCCATCTCTATTGACGATCTATCAGCGCGCTGTGTCAGTCGTGTTCATGAAGGGTTTGTTGCCCAATCCAGCCTCAATGCTGGCGGCGGGATTTCTTCCGCTCCTCGCGTGCAGCGCAGCGGGGCAAGCGTCCTGCAAGCTCGCCGATATCGGCACGGCAACCGTCTCCGGCATACGTGATGGGCGCACGTTGCTGCTGGCCGATGGCAGAGAATTGCGGCTCGCCGCCATCGAAGTCACAGACAGCAGCCGCGATGCACTTCAGCAACTTGCCGGCGGGCATGGCGTCCGGCTGGAACAGCTCGGCGGCACGGCTGACCGCTACGGCCGCGTGGTCGCTTTCGTTTACACAGAAAATACGGAGCAATCGGTCCAGCAAGCAATGGTCGCGCAAGGTCAAGCACGTGTTTCGGCACGAATTGGCAACAAAGCCTGTGCTGAGATGTTGTTCGCCGCCGAAAAGGCGGCCCGCAGAGCGCGCCGCGGATTATGGGCCGACCCCAATTTTGCCCCTTTGCGGCCGGAAAATGTTACCCGGATTGGGGCTGCGCGGGGACAATTTGCGCTGGTGGAAGGCAAGGTCTTGTCGGTGCGTGAAAGCGGCGCCACTATATATTTGAACTTCGGGCGGCGCTGGACCAAAGACTTTACCGTCACCATTCTCAAGCGCCATCGGCGAGAATTTGCCGCCGCCGGCATCGATCCGAAACAACTGGAGGGCCGCCCGGTCCGCGTGCGTGGCTGGATCGAACAGCGCAATGGTCCCGTCATCGAGGCGGACGCGCCCGAACAGATAGAACTCGTCGAGTAGTTTTATTGTGAGTAAGAGCCGGATGGTTGCGGTAGTGACAGGCAGGTTAGCGAACAGGTCGCTCGGATTAGCGGCGTTGCTTGCCATTCTGTTGGCCGGCTGCACCAGCACGCCCGAGAACCGCTTTGTTTCGCTGCCGGCGGCACACGTCGCCGCCCAGGCCGATCAGGCGCCCGCGACGCAACGCGAGCATGCGCGCATTCTCGCTTCATACGGCGGGGCCTACGACAACGCGCGCCTGCAAGCCCTGATCGAAAAAACCGTCGATCGCCTGGTGGCGGCATCCGAACGGCCGGATCTGAAATATCAGGTCACGATCCTCAACTCGCCGGCCATCAACGCATTCGCGCTTCCAAACGGCAAGCTCTACATCACGCGCGGCCTGATTGCGCTCGCCAATGACCAGGCCGAGCTAGCTTCCGTGCTCGCGCACGAAATGGGCCATGTCATTGCGCGCCATGCGGCGATCCGCGAGGAACAGGCCCGGCAGGTCGCCATCATCAGTCATGTGGTCAATGACGTGCTCAGCGACCCGCAGGTCGGCGCGCTGGCGCTCGCCAAATCGAAACTGACCTTGGCGGCGTTCTCACGCGCACAGGAATTCGAGGCTGACGGCATCGGCGTTGGTATATCGGCGCGTGCCGGCTTCGATCCCTTCGGAGCGTCGCGCTTCCTGACCGACATGCAGCGCAACGCCGATCTCAAGGCGTCGAGCGGCGGCGCAGATCCCCGCACGCTGGATTTTCTGTCGTCTCACCCGGCAACGCCCGAGCGCGTTAAAAACGCCCTCGCCAATGCCCGCCAGTTCAGTGGGCCGGGTAATGGCGAACGCGACCGCACCGAATATCTCGGCAGCCTCAGCGGATTGATTTATGGCGAGGATCCGAGCGAGGGATTCGCGCGCGGCCGACATTTCCTGCATCCAAAACTCGGCTTCACCTTCACGGCGCCACCGGGCTTCACGCTCGACAATACGGCGCAGGCCGTTCTCGGCCTCAAGGACGGCGGCAACGAAGCCTTGCGTCTCGATGTCATTAGCGTACCGGCCGAACAATCATTGCCCGACTACCTGAAATCGGGATGGATGACGAATGTCGATACGGCGAGCGTTGAGGAATTTTCAATCAACGGCTTCCCGGCGGCGGCGGCCACCGCGAGCGGCGATCAATGGTCATTCCGGCTGTATGCGGTTCGCTTCGGCAGCGATGTCTACCGGTTTATCTTCGCGGCCAAGACCATGAACGCGCAGATTGATCGCTCATTCCGTGACTCGGTGACGAGTTTCCGTCGAATGAGCCTGAAGGAAAGCCAGCAGATCCATCCGATGCACTTGCAGATCGTCACTGCGACGACCGGCGACACCATCGAAAATCTCGCGCGCCGCATGGCCCCCAGCGATCACGCGATCGAACGCTTCCGCGTGCTCAACGGTCTTTCCGCGACCGACCGGATCAAGCCGGGCGACAAGCTCAAGATCGTGGTGGAGTGACGACAAGCAACCGCGTCAGGATTCCCCGGCTTCCGGGTTGAGCGTGAACTCACGCGGCACATCGGGACCCCAGAGGTAGAACGAATCCTCGGGTTTATGGTCAGCGGCCGGCCAGCGCTCTTCCTTCGGGATGTAGTCGATATCGCATGAATATTCCGAGAAGCTGCCCCAGGGATCCATGACATAGTGGAAGTAGTTGGAGCCGAGCACGTGCCGGCCGAGGCCCCAACCTTTGGTCCAGCCTTTGTCGTGCATGCGCATGGCACCAAGACCGATGTCCTGGATGCTGGCGGTATCCCAGCTGCAATGATGGAAGCCAGGTCCGCTCGATTTCACCAGGGCCAGCAGATGATGGTCGCTGCCGTGAATGCCGTGCATGAACGCGACGAGATCCGATGCGCGATCTGAAAGCCGCAAGCCGAGCGTACGCTCATAAAATTTGATCGAAGCGTCGATGTCGCGGGTAAATATCAAAACGTGTGACAGCCGGCGCGGACGGACGGGCGGGGCTTTCTCGCGCGTGGTCGCGGCGGCAACACCGGGCCCCACCGTCGCCCATTCGCTCTGTGCCTTGTGATCCGGAGAAACCTTGCGCGCGACCTTCACTTCGATCAGCACACCCTCGAGATTGCGGAACCAGAAGCCGTTGCTCTCAAATCCGGGTGGTGGATCGATCAGCTTGATCCCCTCGCCTTCGATACGCGCCTTCAACCGCGGCAAGTCGTCGGCATAGCAACCGAAGGAAAGATGATGGAGCGCCTTGGTATTGGCGCCTTCGACCACCGAGCCCCAGCGGTGTTCATGACCAAACGTCTTGATCGCGAGCACGTTGCCATCGCGCCGCACGTCGAGACCGAAATTGCCGTAGAAATCCTGCGCGACCGACGCATCGGGCACCGCAAGCACGAACTGGTCCAGCGAGTGCACGCCGAGTGCGTCTGTCTCGGTTGTCGGCGCGACATAGCCGCGAATGGCGGTCATCGACTACTCCATCGAACATCGAATGCGGTGGTTGGCGGGCATATAAGCCAGTGAGGTGGCCGGAGCAACTGCGGTCGCCGCCCACACAGGCCCACAACGCAAAAGCCCGGCGCGGGCGCCGGGCTTCTGAATTGTTGGTATGGACTGCGTATCCGGACGTTACGCCGCCTCTTCCTCGACCGCGTCGTCGGAACCTGCCTCTTCGGCTGGCTTGGGACCGCGGCGCGGGCCCTTGGCGAGCGCCGCCTCGATCTCCTTGATCGCTTCGGTCTCGGTCACGCGCTGCACGGCTGCGATCTCACGCGACAGGCGGTCAAGCGCTGCCTCGTAAAGCTGCCGCTCCGAATAGGACTGCTCCGGCTGGGATTCCGACCGGTACAGGTCGCGGACGACCTCCGCGATGGCGACGATATCGCCGGAGTTGATCTTTGCTTCGTATTCCTGCGCGCGGCGGGACCACATCGTGCGCTTGATGCGCGCGCGGCCCTTCAGCGTCTCCAAAGCCCGCTTGACCAGCGGTGCCTCGGCCAGCTTGCGCATGCCAACCGACACGATCTTGGCGGTCGGAACCCGCAACGTCATCTTGTCCTTGACGAAATTGATGACGAACAGCTCCAGCTTGGCGCCTGCAACCTCCTGCTCTTCGATCGCCATGATCTGGCCCACGCCATGGGCCGGATAGACAATGAATTCGTTGGTCTTGAAGCCTTGTCGCTGGGTAGTCTTCTTATTGCTGGTCATTCCGGGCACGACTCCTTCACCGGCCCCTTTGCGGGCACCGGTCGATTTGGCTGCGGGAGCCCCGGCGCGGGCGGTACCGCGTGAGGCGTGGGAGGTCCGCCGCGGTTCGGCAGACTTTTTGGAACCCCGGCTCATGCCGGCGGCACCTTTCTTCGATTTATGACGCGTTTTTCCTGCCACTGCTCACGCGTGGATCGCACGCCCTCTAGTATGGGAACCTTGGAACTCAGCCACCGAAAAATAATGCTCCCGAAGGGGGAGCTCACCGATGGCAACGTCGTTCCTATCCATCTTTCACATATATAGCACATTTTTAGGCGGAATCAAAGCCTTATGCCGCTGCAGATCAGCTATTCGCCGGTAAAAACTCTGCAATTTCACCGAATCGGTTAATGCCGTCCAACAGGGCGCCCTATCGGCGGCCCTTGGCCGCACCTTTAGGCATGCTTTGGGAGGCAAAAGCTTCAGTCGCCCTCCCCGGGCTCGGGCGAGAAGAACTTCTGGAACTTGTCCGGGACGCCATCGAATTCCTTGCCGTCAGCAGGCGCTTCACGTTTGACCGTGATATTTGGCCATGTCTTGGCGTACTGGGCGTTCACTTCCAGCCATTTTTCGAGCCCCGACTCGGTATCCGGCTTGATGGCCTCGGCAGGGCACTCCGGCTCGCAAACGCCGCAGTCGATACACTCGTCGGGGTGAATGACCAGCATGTTGTCACCCTCGTAGAAGCAGTCGACCGGACACACCTCCACGCAGTCCATGTATTTGCATTTAATACAGTTTTCGACGACGACGTAGGTCATTCCCCGCTCCGCGCAGCCACTTACAGACGCTCCGTATCGTAACGACAGATAAGCCGCAACCCACGTCCCCGCCACTGTAAAACGCGTCGTCGGCGATGGATTTGGAGCGAAAGGTCAAGGCCTTGGCTGTCCGGAGGGCGTCAGCTTAGGTCGCGGTACAGCGAGCGGGCCGCCGGCGCTTTGCCCCGCCGCTCGCAAATACCCTCGACCCGGACCACCCGCACCGAACGATCAAGCGCGAGCGTGATCACGTCACCGATTCGCACCGGGTGGCCGGCGGCGGTCATACGCTTTCCATTGAGCCGCACGAAGCCGCCTGTGGCGAGCGCCGCAGCGTCCCCGCGGGTGCGCACCATGCGCGCATGCCAGAGCCATTTGTCGATGCGTTGGCGGTCGAGACTTTTGGGTTCGGAAATCTTGCAGCCGGCGCTCAAGACGGATCTTTGCTGCCCTGTTCGAGCTGCTGCTTGAGCGCGGCGAGCTTGGCGAACGGCGAATTGGGATCCGGTTGCTTGTCGCGGCCACCGGAGCGATTGCCGAATGGTTTGGCGTAATATTGCTCGCGTTCCGCACGATCAACGGAGTCCCCCCGGTCGCGACGGCGGCCGCGCTCCTGGCGTTCGCCGCGTGCGCCTTGGCCCCCTTTGCCTTGGCCCTCTTTGCCCTGGCGTTCCATCCGCTGCTGCCGCTCGCGGCGATCCTGACGCTGCTGATGGTCCTTGCGTTCCGGGCGGTCGCTTCGATCATGTGGGCGCCGCGGCCCGCGCTCGGACGGGACGGCATCGGACGGCGCCGATGCTGCGACACCTTCCGCCGGCGTAGCTGTTGACGAGGCTGCGGTTCCAGCTTCCGCGGCCGGTGCTTGACGTGGGGTACGCCGAGGCCGGTGGGGACGCCGATCGGCACGGCCAGCGGGACGCCAAACCTCGACGAAAGCCGGCTCTTCAGGCGCTGCCGTCGCCGTCGCAGAGTGTGTTGCCGGCTCGCCTGCGGCAGCTGTGTCAGTTTCGACGGCCGCAGAGATGACGTCGGGGTTTGCGGCCTCGTCCGCGACGACAGCCGCAGGGTCTTGCACCAAGGGCACCGACGCCGGCGCCACGAATTCCGGTTCGGGCAGGAGTGAACGCGAGGGCAGATCGGCCGCCGCTGCGTTTTCCGCCGGCGCGAGATCCGCCGGCGCTGCCGGCGGCGCCAACCCATCACCGGACGCGGCCGTTGCTTCCGTCACCGCAGCCAAAGGGGCCGGCGCATCGGTGGGCTTTGGCTTGCGGTTCATGCGATAGCCAAGCGAGCGCAGAATCGACGCGAAATCTTCGCCCGATGCGCCGGTGAGTGAGGTCATCGCTCCGGTGACCAGGAAGCCGCGGCCGTCAAAAACGCCATCCGGTTTCGGGCCTGGCGCGCTCTCGCGCCACGACAGGGCCGGACGGATAAGATCGGCAAGCCGCTCGAGAATATCAACGCGGACAGCCCGTTCGCCGCAAATACGATAACCCGCCATCCGGTATAACGGCTTCGGCGTTTCCGCATCGACGGGAATCGAAGTTCGTCCGCTGGCGGCGAGATGCAGCAACTCGCCGACACCCTTGGCGTCCGGACTCTCGTGCTTGATCGCCCACAACTGCGTTGCAAGCGCGCGCGGCGCCGGCTTGAGCAGCGCGGGCAGATAAATGTGATAGGCACCGAAACGCACGCCGTATTTGCGCAGCGTGGCGCGCGCCGGCTGATCGAGGCCCTTGACCTCCTCAGCCACCTTTTGCCGCTCCAGCACACCGAGCGCTTCAACAAGTTGAAACGCAACACCGCGTGCCATGCCGGTGACATCTTCAGCAGCGGTCAGCGAGAAGAGGGGCGCGAGCAGCTTTTCGATATGTGTTTTGAGCCAAAGGTCGACCCGTGTCTGCACCAGCTCACGCGCCGGACCAGTAAGCTGCTCGTCGGCAATGACGCGCACGCGCGGACGCAACGTGTCGTCACCGGCAGTCAACTTGCCGACCAGGTCACCCGTCCAGCGCAATGCTCCATCGCTCGCCAGCACAATCTGGTCGTTCGAAGCCTGCGAGAGCTTTGTGGCGCGCGCTTCAATCTCGCCGGCCAGCGCTTTTTGTGCGGCGGCATTGAGAGCCTTTGCTTCTGACCCGGCAGCAGAGGCATCGGGTGCAAACATGAAGCCGTCAAGCCGGCCGATCAAATGGCCCTCGACCGTCACCTCACCCGACTTTCCGATTTCCGTTTCCAACATCGTGTTCTCTCGCAACCGCCGCATCAAGACGCTGGTGCGACGATCGACGAACCGTTCGGCCAACCGTTCGTGGAGCGCATCGGATAATTTGTCCTCGATCGCGCGTGTAAGCCCCTGCCAATGTTCCGGGTCGGCAAGCCAATCAGGACGGTTGGCGACGAAAGTCCAGGTTCTAACATGCGCAATCCGGTTGGAGAGTGTGTCAATATCGCCGTCAGTCCGGTCGGCCTGGGCAATCTGGCGAGCGAACCAATCGGTCGGGATGTTACCCTCTCGCATCAAGAATCCATAGAGGGTCACGACCAATTCCGCATGGGTTGCGGGCGCAATTTTGCGATAGTCCGGAACTTGACAGACATCCCACAACCGCGCGACGGACGCCCGATTGCCGGCAATCGACCGCACATCTTCGTCGCGCGCGGCATGTTCGAGAACAAGAACGTCTTCCCCGACCGGTGCGCGCGTCAGCCCAGGCTCATTCGGTGTAGCGGCAAGCGAGGCCTGCAACGCACCGATCGAGGCGAAATCGAGATCGGCATTGCGCCACTGCAGCATCCGGATCGGCTCGAAGTTGTGACTTTCGAGCGCCTGCACCAGTTCCGGCTCGAATGGGTCGCAGCGCCCCGTCGTACCGAACGTGCCGTCGCGTGTGGCGCGGCCGGCACGGCCGGCAATCTGGGCGAGTTCGGCGGGATTAAGTTTACGGAATTGGTAGCCGTCGAATTTCCGGTCGGACGCGAATGCGACGTGATCGACATCGAGATTAAGCCCCATACCGACCGCGTCGGTGGCCACCAGATAGTCGACATCCCCCGATTGGTAGAGGGCTACTTGCGCATTGCGCGTGCGTGGCGACAGTGCGCCAAGCACGACCGCGGCGCCGCCGCGCTGGCGGCGGATCAATTCCGCAATGGCATAAACTTCCTCAGCCGAAAATGCGACGATGGCTGATCGGCGCGGCAGCCGTGTCAGCTTTTTCTCACCCGCGTAAGTTAGCGTGGACAGCCGCGGCCGGCTGATGACGTGCGCGCCGGGCAGCAACCTTTCGACCATCGGCCGCACGGTGGCAGCACCCAGGACCAGGGTTTCCTCGCGTGCCCGCGCGTTGAGCATGCGGTCCGTGAAGACATGGCCGCGTTCGAAATCGGCGCCAAGCTGGACCTCATCAATCGCCAGGAAGGCTACGTCGAGGTCGCGCGGCATGGCTTCGACGGTGGAGACCCAGAAGCGTGGGTTTGGCGGCTTGATCTTCTCTTCGCCGGTGATCAGGGCGACCGCGTCCTTGCCGACCCGATCGGCCACCTTGTTGTAGACCTCGCGCGCCAGGAGGCGCAGCGGCAGCCCGATCACGCCGGACGAGTGTGCCAGCATGCGCTCGATGGCGAGATGGGTCTTGCCGGTATTGGTTGGGCCCAGCACTGCCGTGACCCCGGCGCCGCGTGTTCGCGATGTCCGGGCAGGCTGCGGGGAAAAAGAGATGGCCATTACGCGTCCAGACTGATGGCAAGGTCCTCAATCGGGCTCGGCCACGACGTTTCTGTACCACAATGCGACGCCGAGCATGCGCCGGGTTAAGCATTAGAACGAGTCTGGAACGAACCACGCCCGAATCACTGACTCCGGCGCTGTACAGCTTCGTTCACGGCAACATCTGGCAAGACTCCGCCATGCTCCTACCAGATGGAGTGTAAGCCTGCCGATTCAAGCGCGTTCCCGGCGCATCAAACGTTAACGCCAGGGCGGATTCGCATCCCCTAACCGAGTCAAGCGCGACGTTATTGCACTTTCACGCCGTTGGCCGACGCCCGGGTCGGGGCCGGCGCCGACACGAACTCATAGGCCTCGAGCACGGCGTGACCGATCGGCGTCGGGCCTTGGGCGCGGAACGGGACAAGCACGCGTGTTCCTGCGATGGGGGCTAGCCAAACTTCCATGTCGCGCTGCTTGGCAAGGTATTTGATCGCCGCGCGCGAAGGGATATAGCCGGCCACGGGTGTAAAATAAGCCGAGCAAACGACGACCGGACCGGCATAACCCTTGGTCGCTTTGACCTTGTCCATCCGTTTGAAGGCAAATTGCATATCGTAGCGCAGCCTGCCGTCGAAAATGGCCATCGTGCGCTGGCACGCTTCGGGTGACAGCAGTTCTCCGCTGCCCGGCATGCGAACCAGGGAAGCCGTCATCGGATCGAAAACGCCGTGCTGATGGGCTTCCGTGAGCGGCACACGCTCCGGGTCGTCATCCTGCGGCGGGTCGACCTGCAAATCCTTCACATTGCCGTTGGCAATTGCGAACCGGATAACATCGGATTTTTTTCGGGAACTGATGGTCACTGCATAATTGGACGACAAAGATCGACCGCCATTGAGTATACCGCGTGCGGTGCTGTCGCCTTGTCCGCCAGTGAATGCGCGCAAGAGGCCGCTCGTCGAACCGCTCGCAGCAGCCGTATATTGCGTATCGGCAATATCGATGGCCCAGGTGCCGCTGCCGATCGGGATGCCGGCAATCGAGGCGGAGTACTTGGCCTCTAACCGCCCCTGCGCCGATGCGGGAGCGACTGTGCCGACCAGGGTCAAGGCCAGCAGACCTGACGTCACCAACGTGCATCGTGCGATTTGACGCAAGACCTGATCCTTCCGCGCATCGACACCAGCGGATGCTCCGCGGTCGGGCAGCCGATCTTATCACCCGCAACGGAGTCCGGCACGCCACGCGGCTTTTGTGCGGGACGTGATGGCCGCAAAGTTAACGCGGGGGCGCCGACAGCGTAGGCATGTCGTCGGCGCGGATTTCGTCGAATCTATGTTCGCCGCTACCGAACATCCACTGGACAGCCCAAAATCCGGTCAAATTGGGTTCAATTGCTCGGCTTGACGCCTTTAACCCCGCTCTTTATACGTCCGCGTTCTTAGCCCAGACGATTGACCTGAACCGGCGCGCTGGCCCGGTATTATTTCGAGGAACGAGCCATGTCCTGGCGTTGCGACCTGACCGGTAAGAAACCACTGGTCGGCCACAAAGTGAGCCACTCCAACATCAAGACCAAGCGGCGGTTCCTCCCGAACTTGCGCAACGTGACGCTTATTTCCGATACGCTGGGCCGCAGGATCCGCCTGCGCGTTTCGGCGAATGCGCTCAAGACTGTCGATCATCGCGGCGGGCTCGATGCGTTCCTGCTCAAGGCCAAGGACGCCGAACTGGCGCCGCGGGTGCTCGATCTCAAGCGCCAGATCGTCAAGAAGCGCGACGCTTCGGCAGGCTGAACTTTTCGCGGCATTGCAGTTAGTCGTCATGCCCGGCCTTGTCCCGGGCATGACGCAGAGATTCACTCTCCCACGATTGCAAACTGCAGCAGCAGGTTGCGCTGAATAACTGAAAAATTATCGTCCGAAATAAGGGTGACGATGGTTTCCCCGCTCGCAGCATTGTGCACGGCGATGCCTTCCATATTGTCGATCTGATAACCGAGATCGGCCTCGATCATTGAACGGCCATCGGCGACCGCACCCGTTTTGATATCGGCAAGCGGAATACGACGAACGCGCATCGCAAGGCCGCGCGCCGGCGAAAATCGGCGCTCCAGCAACAACAGATCGCCGGGCGGAAGGATTGCACAGTCACTGACGTCAAAATCGTCGGTCCGCTTAACGCTGAACCGCGTGACCAGGTCACCATCAAGCCGGAACGCACGTAGATTGCCGTCCGGGTCGAGGCTGTGTTCGGTCACGGCAAGCAATGAGGTCGCGAGCGGCGAGCCCTGCGGGGCAGCCGCAAGGCATTCCAGGCTTTTGTTGAATGCAAGAGTCTTGAAGTCGGCCGGCACAGAGATCGGCTGGCCACGTGCCTGCAAGCCATCACGACGGTAGTCAAAACGCACGATCTGCTCGACCCGCTCGATTCCGACGTAGAGCACACCATCCCGTTCGGTCAACGACTCGACATCGTACCAGCCGCGCGCCGCCAGCGGCTTTCCGTCAGATCCAAGGATCGGCGCCATTTCGGCGTCGGCGATACCGGCCGGTTTGCCGTCGCGATAGACAATCCGCCCCCGAAGCCACGATCCACGATCGGTAACAGCGATAAAACGATTGCCGTCCGGTTCAACATGAATGGCAGAAATGCCACCGAAAGCCGGGTGACGCGACGTAAGTACGAGGCCGCCGCGAAATTCCAAAGACCCGAATCGCGTCAGCGTCTCATCATGATTGTCAAAGGA
>Ga0070713_100001000_pt1 | contig 18097 bp, 16 predicted proteins | sample LARL82metaG_FD_65465 | JGI IMG/M metagenome (GOLD analysis project Ga0070713, IMG submission 65465) | Corn, switchgrass and miscanthus rhizosphere microbial communities from Kellogg Biological Station, Michigan, USA - LAR L8-2 metaG | ecosystem: Host-associated > Plants > Roots > Rhizosphere ...
CGAAGATGCGCTAACCTATGGGAGCGCCGGGACGAGTCCCGGCGGCGGGCGATTGGCTCAGCGGGAGAGCGCCTCGTTCACACCGAGGAGGTCACTGGTTCGATCCCAGTATCGCCCACACAGCTCAGCGGCCGGTTCCTTTTGAGGGAATCGGCCGTTTTGGTTTTGTGCCGCGCTGACGTAGAGCAACGGCCTCTGTGCTGTGCGCCGGGCCGTCGGCCGGCCGCCCGGTGAGCCGGCTCCCTGTTCAACGACGCCTCTCGGTGGGACATGTATCCCGACGATGAGATCCCCGCTGAGGAGGCTGGTTCCCCATGATGTGTTTCGGGCAGGTCGCGGACGCGTACGAGGAGGGAAGGCTGGGCTATCCTGAGCGACTGGTCGATGACGTGCTGGACTACGCCGGGCCCGGCTGCAGGAACGCCGTGGAGGTCGGAGCGGGCACCGGCAAGGCATCGGTTCAGTTCGCGGCCAGGGGACTGGAACTGCTGTGCCTCGAGCCCGACCCGCGGATGGCCGCTACGCTCACCGGGCGGTGCCGGTCCTATCCGGGCGTCCGGGTGCACGTGGCGCGGTTCGAGGACTGGTCACCCAGCCTCGGCTACGACCTGCTGGTCTCGGCCCAGGCCTGGCACTGGGTAGATCCCCGTATGCGCTGGGACGGAGCCCGTGCCGCGCTCGGCCGGGGCGGCACGCTGGCGCTGTTCTGGCACTACTACTCGGTCGCGGAGCCGCGCCTGCGGGACGCCCTGCGCCGCGTCAATGCCCGGTCGGGCCTGCGTGAGCTGAATCAGATGACGCTGGCCGACCTGCCTCCGGTGCCCGACGAGGATCCGGAGGCCGAACCGTGGATCGAGCTGCGCGCCGATGACCGGTTTGCCGGCCAGCAGACCCGGCGCTACCACGCCGAGCATGTCTTCACCTCCCGCCGGTATTGCCAGCTCATCTCCTCTCTGTCGGCGTTCAGGCTCGCTCAGCGGGACCAGCGCGAGGGATTGCTCGACGCGATCGGCGAGGTGATCGCCGGTCATGGCGGGCAGATCGAGCTGACGCTGGTGACAGACCTGCTGCTGGCGCGGAACGCGGTCGGACCCGGCTGACCGGCGGGCGAACCGTCACCGACGGCGCGTGACCGGCACCGCCGGAACGCGGCGTTTCAGGCGTCAGTCCGGGTGGGACTACGGAGTCCCCTAGCGATCGGAGCAGCCGTATGGGTACGTCAGCCGACCTTCGGTCGCAATGCCTGCCGTGGCGGACCGCGTCCGTCGCGGTCATGCGGATGGCCGGGTTCCCGTTCTGCTGGCTCGACCAGCTCAGCGCGCCAGGCACAGTAGCCGCGGCCACCCGGCTGCGACGCGCGAACGCCCACGTCGATTCCCTGGCCGGCCTGGCCCAGTCGAGTGATCTGCGGCGCCAGGCCGAGACCAGCACGGATCGGCACCTGCTCAGCGCCATGCACCGGGGCCGGGCGCCCCGGGCCGGGGAAGACGGGCTGTCGCCCCAGTTCGGCGGCCTGCTACACCGGTTCACCTTGGCACTGGCCGAACGTGACGCGGCGGAACAGGAGTACGAGCGCTGCTACAGCAGCGACCGGAACCGGTCGAGCGCCTGGTTGATTACGACCTTCCGCGGCCGTCCGGCGCTGCGGGACATGCTGCTGGTCAGCAACGAAGACGCCTATCCCCGGCTGGTCGGCTGGCTGGACACGGTTCCCGCCGATCCGGCCACCTGGCGCAAGAAGGACAGGAACAACGTCGGCACGCTGGTGCGCTACCTGCAGCGCGTGTGCGCGAAAAACGACACCACCAGTCATTTCGGCCCGCTGGCGACGGCCAGGCTGGCCAGCGACGACGCTGGCGTGCACTGGACCCCGGCGCCGCTCGCCCGGCGGACCATGCTGTCTCGCTGGGCCGCCGAGGCCGTCGGGCGCCGGCTAGCAGAAAACCCCGCGACCTGGCCGGTTTTGCGTCCGCGGCGGGCGCCGGGGGCCACGCTCGCCGGTGATCTGCTGCGTATCGTCCAGCTTCATCAGGCCCGGTCCCCCCGGACGATCAGGGACGCGATGACCATCACCGAGCCAGTGCGACTGGAGCCCGGCCTGGTCGCGCTCTACTGGCTGTGTGACGGCGAACTGACGGTGCAGGACATCTCGCTGCGGGCGGGATCGGATCTGGCCGCGACCATGAGCGGTCTGCGGCGGCTGGAAGAGACCGGCGCGGTACATATCGGCCCGGAGCTTCCGTACGGCGAGGAAGACGCGCTCAGTCACCTGGCCGGGCGGCTTGGCGCGGTCCCTGCCGCAGCGCAGGCATGTGCCGAGCTGGCCGCGGCGGTCAGCGATCTCGGTGCGGCGCCGGCTGACGACCGGACCGCAGCCCTCGGCCGTCTCGGGTCGCTGTTCACGCGGCTGACCGGAGTTGAGGCCCGTCGCGGCCACAGCGGCTTCTACAGCGATCGCAGCGTATTCCACGAGCACTGCCTCGGTTTCGCCGGGAACCTGGTGCTCGGCGAGCCGCTGGTCACCAGGATGCGCCGCGAGCTCGGCCTGCTGTACGACATGTTCCTGCTCAGACCACGGTGGCGGCTCGACCTGGAGCGCGGGTTCCTGCACGAGTGGTTCACCGGCCGCTTCGGGTCACAGGCCCAGGTCCCGCTGGTGCGTTACCTGGAGGCGTTCCTGGCCGGCCTCGATGAGCTCGAGCCCGGCTACAAGCTCATCGACGAGCGGATCGCCGGGATCGCGGACGCCATGGAGCAGGCGCTGCTGCCGCCGCATGGCGACCCCAGGCATGTGTACCGTGTCGACCGGCGCGCGATCGAGCAGCTAGTCCAGCGATCCACGCTCGCCGAGCCCGCGATCTGCAACCCGGACCTCATGATCGCCGCCCGTTCCGCCCCCGGCCTGGCCGATGGCGCGTTCCGGCTGGTCATCGGGGACCTCCACGCCATGGACGATCATCTGAGCCACGGGTCGATCGCCCCGTTCGTCCACGCGGCGTTTCCCCACTACCGGCACGAGATGCTGGACCTGTACCGCAGCTTGCTGCGGCCCGGCGAGGAGCTGGCCGACGTCACCCAGTGCCACCTCAACAAGACGTTCCCCCGGATCGAGCCCGGCTGCCTCGACATCGAGGCGCACGACCGCTCGGGCCGGCCGGCCGCCAGGCGGCTGCGGCTCGCCGACCTCACCGTCCGGGCGGACCGCGACCGGCTCACGCTGCGCACGCCCGATGGCCGGTCACTGCGCCTGATGGTACCGCCGCTGGCCTGGCCGATGCAGGACCACAACCCGTTCTCCGTGTTCGCCTTCCCGGCCGACACCGACGGAGCCGCCGTCCACGGGCCAGGCCGGGTGCACCTGCCCCGCATCGAGGTCGGCGACGTAGTGCTGCAACGCGAGCTGTGGCGGGTTCCGGCCGGCCAGCTGGCCTCCGCGACGGTCGCGGAGGAGCCCGCTGCCTTCCTGCGGGTGCGCGAGCTCGCCGCGCGTTCCGGCCTGCCCCGGCATGTCTTCTACACCGGGCTTGGCGAGCCCAAGCCCGTTTACTGCGACCTCGACAGCCCGCTGCTCGTCCGCCAGCTCACCCGCGCCGCGGCCACCGCGGGGACCGACGAGACCGTCACGCTGAGCGAGATGCTACCGGGGCCTGATGATCTGTGGCTGCGTGATGAAGAGGGTGCGCGCACCTGCGAAATCCGCTACGCGGTGTTCAACGGGGCCGCCTCCGTACCGCAAACCGAGGAGTGATGACGATGACACTGCCTGCTCCCAGCCCCGGTGGCCGGATCCGCGTCGGCCATCCCGAGCGGGTACGCGACCAGCTCATGCGATGTATGCGGGATGTGCCTTTCCCGCCCTCGCGGGTTCCCCTGCATCCCGTGGTTCTTCCCGGCGCGGTGTACGACGAGCTTCACGACGCGGCGGTGCGGGTGCTCGATGTGCTGGTGCGTACCGCCTACCAGCTGGGCCGGACGCGCGAGGAACGGCTCGACGCGCTGGGTGTCGACGCGCGCACGTGCCCGCTGTTCGTCGACGACGAAGCGTGGGAATGGCGGTATGCCGCCTGCATCGCCCGCCCGGACGCCTTCGTCACCCCCGACGGCGTGAAGTTCATCGAGTACAACGCAGGCGGCGGAGTCGGCGCCATCGTCCAGACGCAGCTGCTCGCGGGTGCCTGGGTGGACGACGTCTACGCCGGCGCGCCGCTGAGGGCGTACCGGCCGTACGCCGCCCGGGCCGACATGTTCGAGCGCATGTGCCGCCGGGAGGGTACCGAGCGGTCTGTGGTGATCCTCGGCAGCGTCGCCGATCTCGTCCGCGGAGTCTCGAGCACACGGTATTTCGACACCGAGATCGACTATCTGCGCAGCCGCGGCTTCACCGCCGGCTTCTACGAGCCCACGGAGCTGATGGCGGGGCTCACCGGCGGCACAGGAAAGCTGCGTTACCCGGTCGGGCTACGGCATTTCACCGTGCACGAATGGACACAGCTCGGCATCGACTGGGGACCGGTTGGCGAGGCGCTGGAGGCCGGGTGCCAGCTGGTCGCGTCGGAGACCTCATCGCTGCTGTTCAACAAGAAGCTTCTCGGGCTGGCTTCTGAGGGGCAGCCCTGGATGACCGATGCGGACCGCGCGCTTATCGAGCGCTACCTGCCGTGGACGCGGGTGACCGGCGACCGCGAGGTCACCTACCGTGGCCGTACCTGGTCCCTGACCGAGCTGATCACCGCTCAGCAGGAACGCTTCCTGCTGAAGGGCGCCACCGGCATGAAGGGCGAGGATGTCCTGATGGGCCGCGATACGGACGAGCGCACCTGGCGGGACGCACTGGCCGGAGCCGTGCGCAGCGGTGACAGCATCGTCCAGGAGCGGGTGGAGTCGGTGCGCTATCCCATGACGACCCTGTATCCGGACGGCAGCACCAGGACCGAGCAGGTCGCGCCGGTCGTCGGGCCCAACGTGATCGGCGGCCGGGCCGCCGGCTGCCTGGCCAGGTACTTCCCTGACGGCGCAGACGGCGTGGTGAGCGTGGAGCGCCATGGTGGTGCCCAGAACATCGCCGTCGCCGCCTGAGGCGGCTGCCTGACTGAACCACCATGCCAAGGAAGAAGAAGCGATGACCACTCAATCCGGTTACCTGCTGGGCGCGAGCACGGACGAGCGGAACCGGCTTATATTCCAGGGTGAGATGTTCCGCTCCGATACCGAGCGGCTGCTGGACCGCTGCGACATCCGCCCCGGCTGTCGCGCCGTAGACATCGGGTGCGGGCCACTGGGCATCGTCGACCTGCTCGCGGAGCGAGTGGGACCTGGCGGCGAAGTGACGGGCCTGGATCACAGCGCCGAGATGATCGAGATGGCCCGGCAGTCTGTGGCCGAGCGCGGTCTGGGGAACGTACGCCTGGTGCAAGCCGACGGGGGCGCCAGCGGACTTGAGGCCGGCTCGTACGACTTCGTGCATACCCGGCTCGTCCTGATGAACGTGCCGGACGCCGCGGGGGTACTCGCCGAGATGGTGTCGCTGGCCCGTCCGGGCGGCACCGTCGCCGTGCAGGATGTGGACTGGCTGACGCGGGTCTGCGAGCCTCCGCACCCGGCGTGGGATCGGCTGCGGACCGCGATCGCAGAGCTATGGCGGCGCAACGGCATGAGCGTGACGATCGGCCGGAGGCTGCCAGGCATGCTCCGTGCGGCGGGCCTGGCCGACGTCGGGGTGGATGCTAGTATCCGGGTCTTCGGCCACGGGCACCCGTATCACGGACTGCTGGTCTCCAGGGCCGAGCTTTGCCGGTCGGCCCTGCTTGATCACGGGCTGATCGGGGCGGCCGAATTCGCCGAACGGGTTGCCGAGCTCCGTGCTCACCTGGCTGAGCCCAGCACGATCGTGCTCCATCCCGTGCTTTTCCAGGCCTGGGGCACCCAGCCTGCCCGCAGCGGACCGCCCGATCGCCGGGCTTGATGGCCACGGGCACCCGACGCCGCCTACGATAGAGGGCATGGTCCCCGACCGGGCAGACGCGGCGTCAACGGCCGCCATGGCGGCCCTGGCCCACGGACTTGCGGATCCCACCCGTCTGGCGGTCATGCAGTTGCTGGCCGCCGAGGGGCCACATACCGTGCCCGACATCGCGCTCGCCGTCGGTGTCTTTGGTTCCCGGCTGGGTAACCACCTGGCGAAGCTGCGCCGGGTGGGGCTGGTCACGGTGACGCACCGCAGTCGGCAGGCCATCTACGCGGTGAGCATGGATCAGGTCGGCGGCCTGCTGGGGGCGCTCCAGGAGGTGGCGGCGGCGACCTCGGATCCTCCCGGCACCGGCCAGGCGATGCCTCAGCATGACGGCGGGACGTCCCAGCATGACGGTGAGACGTCCCAGCACGATGGCGACGGGCTCGCCGACCCGGCCGACCTGCGGTCGATGGTCAGCGCCCGGAGCTGTTACGGGCACCTGGGCGGCCACCTGGGCGTCGCCGTGTTCGAGCATCTGCTGCAGGCCGGGGCCATCGTGCTGCCCGCGGAGCCCGCCGATGCCGTCGAGGTCAGGCTCGGTGCCCCCGACGCCTTCCTCCGCCTCGGCGTCGACCCTAGCCAGCTGGAGGCGGGCCGCCGCCGGTTCGCCTACTGCTGCCTCGACTGGAGCGAGAACCTGCCGCATCTCGGCGGCGTGCTCGGCGATGCGCTGCTGGACTCGATGCTGGAGCGCGAACAGCTCACCAGGATGCCGCGCAGCAGGGCGCTCCGGATTACCAAGCGCGGTCGGCGCGAGCTCGCCGCGATTCAGGGCTGAGCGATCCGCTCGATCCGGGGCTGAGCGAGCTTGACGTAGTCCTCGGTGGCCATGGCCACCGAGCGGTCGAGCCGGGCGGCGTTGAAGAACACTTCCCGTTCCGCCAGGAGGGCAGGGTCCGCAACGAGCTCGAGTTCCGGCCGGAACGAGAAGGGCACGATGGTTCCGCTCGGGCAGCCGGCCAGGTCCTCGGCGATGTCGCGGCGGGCGAACGCGGCATTCCGGCCGCTGGCCAGGTCGCGGATCCGGGTCAGGTCGACCCTGCGGTCACCGGGCACGACCGCGAGCACGTAACGGCGCGTCCGCTTGCCGGTGCTGACGCGTACCACCAGGCATTTCGCCGCCTGGCTGAGCGGATGGCCACGGGCCGTGCTGGCCTCGCAGGTCTCGCCGGCGGCACGGTGCCGGATGAGCCGGTACCGTGCGCCGCCGGACTGCAGCAGGCTGACCACTGCCGCATAGGTGTCGCTCATGATCGCTATCCCCAGACGACCGCATCGGCCATCGGGCCGTCGCCGAACCCGATGAAGAACCCGAGGGTGGTGCGCGGCGCCCCGGCTACCTCCCCGATCTCGTGGTAGTAGGTTGGGTTGATCAGGTAGACGTCGCCGGTCTGCGGCCGGAAGGTATAGCACGGCGTGTCCGCCACCACCTGCTTGTCGTAACCCAGGCCGCCGGGGATCTTGAACTCCTCGTCGGGGCCCGCCCACGGCTTGCGGTAGATGGCCAGCTCCCCCCCTGAATCGCACTCCTGGATGCAGACGATGCAGCTCAGCTGGTGAGCCAGGTGAGACAGCGCGAGCCCGGTCCCGGCGGCGTCGCGCATGATGTTGTCGTTGTGCAGCGGATTGCTCACGCCGTCGGCGTGGATCCGCACCACGGAATCGCCATACCGGCGCCCGTCGGGCTCGCGGGCCGGGCCGAGGCTGGCCAGCCCGAAGCACCGGCACAGCTCCGCACGAACGCGGGCCGCCAGGTCGAAGGAGGCCGACTGCAACATCTCGGTGGCCGCGTCGGCCGCGGGAAAGTAGTCCGCGGCGTTCGCCAGGTACTTGGCCAGATACGGGCCGATCGTGGTCAAGGTCCCGTTCGTGTACCTGGTGGTGGATGCCTGGCTGAAGAGCGCGTTCACCCGGGACCGCTCGGTGTCGAGCAGTGGGGCCGGCAGCAGCCCGCGGAGCAGGACTACCGCGTGATCGCCCGCTATGAGCGCTCGGAGCAGACCCGGATCACGCGGCGGCGCGTCGGCGGTTACCGTGACGAGGTCCCAGTCGGTCGTGGTGATGGGCATCAGCGTCGGTTCCCTTCTGGATAGGTGAAATCGGGATTTCGATGACGGACTGCGGGGCCAGCGGCTCCCACCGACCGGGGGGCGCCAGCTCGGGAATGACCTCGGAGGAGACGACCACCAGGCTGGGGGTGCTGTACCTGTGCATCGTGAAGTAGCGCGGGTACGCGTTGTCCGCGAAGGTCCAGTGGATGACGTACGCATGGCTCGCGTTCATCGCGATCGCATTGCCCGAGCTGCCGCCGGGCTCCAGCGTCTCCAGCCGCCGCAGCGTGCGGCCCGGGTCGAGCGAGGACGATCCGCGCGGGACGATGTAGTCGAAGTACTCGGCGGAGTCGAAGCGGGACGCGGGCAGCCCGAGCTGCCGGTAGACCGTGGGCAGGAACCCGTTGTGCATGAACTGCCAGGCGTCGCCGCGGTTCAGCGGGTGCGTGAACTCCCGCCCCCTGGTGCGGGCCAGCGTGGCGTGACGCACGTGGACCGCGAGCGTGTCGGTGTCAAGCCCGCGCGGCAGAGCGTCCTGGCATATGGTCCGCTCGTCCCGGTGGGTCACCAGCCGTCCCGACTCCAGGTCACGCCATACTGCCCCCCAGCCGTTGGGATGGCACCGCGTCGGGCCTTCGCCCGTGGCGGTCAGGCCCTGGCTCATGGCCAGCGCCGCGGACAGGATGTCCCGGGCCAGGAAGGTGCCGTGGGCCAGGATGAGCCTGCACACGGTCACACCTCCTGGCGCGCGCCGAGAAACCGGCGCAGCAGGTCCCGTACGGACTGGACGTGGCCGGCCGTCACCTCGATCCGGCCGACGGCACCCCAGTGCCTGATCCGGTCCGAGGCCAGCTCGGGAGGACCGGCCGCCTCGCGGTCGTCACCGCGGGGCACGGCAAACCGGAGTATCTCGACCTGGTGTCCCTCTCGCTGAGCCTGCTCGGCGGCCTGGAGCTCGGCTTCCGACCGGGCGGTGGCCTGGCCGACCGGCTGGGGCGCCGCGCGCGGGACGCGCGGGGGTCGCTCGCCGAGATGGCACGCGAAGACCCAGTCGGCCCACTGCTGGCCGGTGGCCTTGCTGATCAAGCCGGCCAGCGCGCCGCCGGACAGCCGGAACCCCATTTCGACGAGGACCGGCCCGGCATCACCGAGGATGAGGTCTAGGTGGAAGGGACCGTCGTGGTAGCCGACGGCGTCCAGGCAGTCCTGTACGAGCGCGGTGAAGTCGGGGACGCCGGGCGCGCCCAGCACGAAGATATGGGCGACCTCACGGAAACCGCGCAGGCCGGCGGGCGCCGGGTCAGTGGCGACGACCTTCTCGCAGACGCCGAGCAGAGTCACCCTTCCCCGCCAGGCCACTCCCTGCACGGAGTACTCCACGCCCTGCACCTGCTCCTCGGCGAGCACGCCGCTGAACGCCCCGCCGCCGTAGTTGGACGTGGCCGCGATGAGAGCGCAGGCCGATTCGAGCTGTTCAGGGCCGGGCACCCGGAAGACGCCGAGACCGCCTCCTCCGTCCGTCGGCTTCACCACCAGCGGGCCGCCCAGCCCGGCGAGACCGCTGCTGAGATCGGTGCTGTATCTGGGCTGGAGAACATGCGGCGCGTTCGCGGACACGGCGGTGCGCTGCCGGATCTTGTCCGGAGGGACGAACGGCTCGCCGGTGACGGGCTGGGGCGGTACCCGCAGGGCCGCGGCCACGCCGAACCCGCTCGTGGCGTACCGCTCGAATCCGGTGAGCACCATGGCGGGCGCCAGGCCCGCGCCGCGCAGCGCGGTGACGACCTGTCCCGGCTGCTGCGGGCGGTCCACCGCGACTTCGGTGTCGAATGGCCTGCGCCCGGCCTGCCGCCGCCAGGCCAGGTAGGCGGGTGTCTCGACCAGGACAGCGGTCATGGTGCGCTTGCGTGCGCTGTCCAGGTACGGGTCGAGCCCATCGCGAGTCGCCCCGACCTGCACGAATGTCCGGGACACGCGGTTCACCGCCCGGAGATGAGCTCGGCGACCAGGGGACCGCCCGGCGAGTGCCGGGTCTTGATGACGGCCTTGTGCGGGTCGCCGTCCAGGACTGCGCCGAGCAGTTGGCTAGTGTCATCGGCCCGCTTCATCAGCGGACGTTCCTGCAGGATGCGTATCTGCGGCACGGTCAGGCCGCTGATACGGAGCAGTTCACGCGCGAGATCGGGATCGCAGGCGCTGTGGTCGGCCACCATGGCGCGGATGTCGGCCCGGCGCTTCCACAGGAAGGAGTGCTCGCGTAGCAGGAAGGTGTCCAGCCCGGCCATCCCGTCCGCGAAGGGCGAGTACGCCATGCAGACGAGGTGCTGCTGGGTGATGCGATACGCATCCCAGGCGAAGCGGTTGGCGCGGGCGCGCTGCTGGCATATCGCCGCCTGCCCGGAGTACCTGTCGATCATCGCGTCGATGAGGACTGGCGGGAACTCTTTACGCCGCATCAGCTCCACCGCGAAATCGACGTACTCCCGGATGCCTTCCGCGTAATCGCGCCCGTACAGGCGTTCGCATTTGAGGCCGCGGATGTGAGCCATAAGCAACGGATTGCCGCAGTCGGATTCCGTGAAGCTGAATGCCAGGTCGTCAAAGGAGAAGTGGAGAAAGTCCGTGAGGAGTTCCCAGTGGTTGCCGGCCGAGTATTCCGTCTCGTCGTAGATGGAGAAGAAGCTGAGCCTGCCCAGCGCATCGGCGTCGATCGCGCGGTCAGGCGACACGGAACCATGGATGTCCCGGTAGTAGATGTCCGACAGGTCGGTCATGGCCCTGACGAACCCCCCAAACCCGCGCGAGCGGGCGGCTGGGCGGCCGAACCGGTGCGATAGCCGGTGTACCCAGAACGCGTAGGCCCGCTGCTCCTCGCGCGAGTCGCCGGTGACAATGAGGTCCACCACCTCGCCGTGGCAGGCGGCTAGGGCGAAGGAATCGACCATACGGACGTTGCACGAGTTGCAGAAGGTGGGGCGGGCTTCGGCGAAGGTCCGATGCCCGGTCATCAGGATGTCGGCCCGGTCCCGCTCCATGAGATGCCGGGGCTGCGGTGCGTCGACGCGGAAGTCCGATATCCCCGCGCCGTCCACGGTCAGCATCTGGCAGTCGGCGTCGTCGAACAAGCCCAGCGCACGGTAGGTCCGGTCGATGTTCTCCATGACCGCCTGCGGCATGCCTGAGTGCCGGTTGGTGGCGACCCGGATCCGGAACGTCGTCCCGCGCTGGCGGAACAGGATCAGCTGGACAGCCCGGACGAACGCGATCGTGTAGGAGCTGTCCTTGCCGCCGCCGTAGGCCACCAGGACGACATTGCGCCGAAGGTCTTCCTGGTCAGGCAGCTCGGCTCGCAGCCGGGCGGCACAGCGCTCCGCTGCGGCCAGTTCGTCCTGCGGCAGCACGGCGAACAGCGCGTCGGCGGTGCGCTCACGCAGGCGGCGAAGGCCGGGATCAGCCTGGGTATTCATAAGTCCTCCGTAGACGGCCGCGGAGCTCACGCATCTGCTGAGCGACCGCGGGTAGCTTGTCGAGATCGAAACCAGCCGCTAGGCCGGGAAGATGCCTGGCCAGGGCACTGGCTGAGTGGGGCGCGAAAGTGACCCGCCCGTGCGCGTGCACGGTCACGCCGTCCAGCCCCGACATTCGCTGGTTCCACGCGATGGCGGCCGGCGCGGGCAGGGCCGATGGCAGGTCGAGCTCGAGGCGCAGGCCGCGGATGAGCACGGGATAGCCGCCGGGCAGCCCGAGTGGACCGGGCACGCTCATCCGCGCTACCTCGCCCGTGAGCAGGTGTTTGACGAGCCGGGCCGCGGGCGGCCCGGCGCGCTCGTTGATGGCCGCACGAGGCAGCGCCCGCAGGCCGGACAGCCGGGCCGCCAGGTCTGGGACGGGTGCGGCCCGTTGCCACGCCCGCGCCTCATCGGCGGCGCGGCCGGGACGGTGCAGGTGGATATGGTGGGCTACCAGCTTGAGGCCGGGATCGGCCAGCTGCGCCCAGAGTGTCGACGCGTTGCCCACGCCGCACAGGACCGGCAGGCCCAGGCCGGCCAGCACGGGGTTGACGGCGTCAGGGAAACAGCCGTTGATGAAGGCGGACTCCGGCGGCAGCGCCGCCGCGGTCAGGCTCGCAGGCAGCGCCTGCAGAGGCAGCGTGATCCCGAAGCCCGCCTCGGCCAGCAAGGCGGTCCACGCCGACCGCGGACCTGCGCTGTCGCGAGGGGAGTGCCATGATGCGCACTGCAGGACCACCTCGGGCCGGCAGGCGGCCGCCGCCATCGCGAGATGGGCGGCGGTCCCTGCCCCGGCGGGATACGCGGTCACCCGCACGGGCCCGGCCGGTTCCGCGGCTCGCGCCACCTCGGCCGCGCGGCCCGCGTTGCGGCCCAGCACGATTACTCGCAGCGGCACGTCCTTCAGCGCGGCCAGCGACCCGCAGATGGTCCTGGCGAGGTCCCCAGTACCCACGATCACCACCGTCGGTGCCTTCACGCCGACCCTTGCTCCTCAGGCCGGGGTGTGCACGGCGGCCGGGGCGCGCACCACGTCGCCGCGGACCGTGGCGGTCCCGGGGGGAGGCTCAGCGGGGTCGGTTCCGACATCGGTGATGCGGTTGTCCTGGTCGACAAAGACCACGCTCGGCCGCAGGTCAGCGATCTCCTCGTCGGTGTAGGACCCGTACCCGATGATGATCACCAGGTCGCCGGGGCTGATAAGCCGGGCGGCGGCGCCGTTGATGCCGATCACCCCGCTGCTGGGCGGCCCTTCGATCACGTAGGTGGACAGGCGGTTCCCGTTGTCGATGTCGACGATGTCGACGCGCTCTCCCGGCAGCAGGTCGGAGGCTTCCATCAGGTCGCGGCAGAGCGTCAGCGAGCCCACGTAATGCAGGTCAGCCTGGGTGACCGTGGCCCGGTGGATCTTTGACTTCATCATGGTGCGGTACATGCACAGCTCCCGGTGGTATCAGGCGGCGATCTGGATTCGGCGCAGGTGACGGCCGGTGTCGGTGAAGGCGTTACGCGAGTGCAGCATGCGCCAGTTGTCCCAGACGAGCATGTCGGCGCGGTCGTAGTCGATCGCCACGTGGTGCTGCTCGAAGAACTCTCGTGCGTGCTGCTGCACCTCGGTGACCGGGTCGTCGTCGCTCCTGATGAGGTTGTTGCAGGAGAACCGGACGATCGTCCCGTTGTCCGTCTCCTCGAGCAGCGGGTGCTTGGTGTGGAGATCGAGGCCGAGACGCTGGATTCCCTCGGTCGTCTTCCACTCGTACGGCCGCTCGCGCAGCAGCTGGCGCTGCTCTTCGGGCAGCTCGGACAGCCACCGGAAAGCGTCGACCAGCGTGGTCTCGCCGCCTGCGCCATGGCACGGCGTGACGCACCACAGGGCGATGTAGCGCGGCGGGGTGATCTTGAAGTCATAGCCCTCGGTGTGGGGCGTCAGCGCCCGGGTGTTGCCGGCGTGGTAGACGTCGTCCATCCCGGGTTCCGGCCGGACGTCGCCGACCACGGCGCCACTGTAATTGGGCACGAAGTTGCCGAGATCCCGGCAGAAAGAAACCGGGTCGAATGTATCCGGCACGTTGCACATGAAGACGTATCCGTGCTCGGTCATAAGCTCACCGAATGTCCGGTGCATCAACTCGGGACTCAGCGGATCGCCATTGAAATCGCGGAGAGAGAGGATGCTGAGCGGTGAAATTGGCATGGCGGACTCCTTTTTCTCTTCGTGCATGCGGGAATGAAACGAGAATTGGCGGCCCGCTCCGCTGGTTTCCATTGGGTTGGATCACTGCTATGCGACTCGTAGTCCCACAGGCCGCCGTCGCTGAAACAGCCATTTCCTGCTCTCGCCCGTCCCGGCGGCCGCCCGGATCGTTCCCTGCAGTAACTTTGGTTTCTTTGCCCAGCTAGCGGGCATGTATCAGCGTTCGATGGAATATGAATGTTTAGCGCGTCCCCGCCCTGGTAACCATGACCCCGGTATCGCCAAGCGGAGGTTAGTCTCCTGATGGGGGATGCCGGCCGCCATGAGCATAAAAATGATCATGGCCGGAAACGACGCGATGTTCAGAAAGGAGCAGCGCGGTGTTCGCAAGTGTGATGTCCGGAAGGAAGCACAACGGATGCGGCAACGAGGCAGCACCACGCGTTCGCGCGACCAGCTCATCATCGTTCACCTCCCGCTAGCACACCGTCTGGCCCGGCAGCAGTGGTCAGGAATCGAGCCGCTCGAGGACCTGCAGCAGGTCGCCTCCGTGGGTCTCGTCAAAGCAGCCGACGCCTACGACGAGCAGCGCGCGGCATGCTTTGTCTCCTACGCGATTCCCAAGATCAACGGTGAGCTATGGCGCTACCTGCGCGACTGCCTGGGGACAGTGCGCATTCCCCGCCCGCTGCAGGAACTGCAGGGACGGCTGCGGACGATGCAGCAACGGTCGGCGTCACCCGGAGAGTCACCCGGTGTGCCGGACCTCGCGGCCTGGGTCGAGGACGAGGAGAAGAAGGTGCTTGAGGCCCTGGCCGCCGATCGGGTGCGATTCCCCGTATCGCTGCAGCAGCCATCCGGGCCGAACGGGACTTTGCTCGGCGACTACATCGGCACGCACGATGATGACATCGACGCGGTGGAGAAACGACACACCGCCTACGCCCTGCTCGGCTGCCTGCCCGAGGCGGAGCGGAGAGTCGTCCAGCTCACAGTGATGTACGAACTGCCGCAGCGCGCAGTGGCGCAGCGCCTGGGCGTGTCTCAGATGCAGGTGTCCAGGCTGCGTGCGTCGGGGTTGCGGCGGCTCCGCCAGCAGGCCGGCGATCTCGCCACCCTGGCCTGACGGACTCAGGCGCCGTGACGGCGCGGTTTCAGGGCGCCGACGGCGTGGGACTTCACGAACCCGAGCAGAGCGGAGACACCATGAGCAATGCATCAGCGCCACGCGCACTCGTCATCAGCAACGCGATCGAGCGCTACTACCGTCAAGTCCAGGAACTCCTGCACTCGCTGGCGCTGCGGCGCGGCGGAGCGGCAGGCTTCGAGCCGGGATTCGACCTCCCGCCGCTATCCGCAGAAACGGTGCGCTTCTTCGCGCCTTCTAGTATCGCCGTGCACCACCTGGACGATTACCGGGGAACGCGCGCCTCGTACGGGGGAGCCACGGTTTCCCTGCTCGACCTCATGCGCAACCCGGCCACCCGCACCACGAAGTCACCGGCCTCGCTGATCATGGTGGCGCGAGCCGTGGAGTACCTGCGCCGGACCGACCGGCGGGTCATGCTGCTGACCCCGTCCTCGGCCAACAAGGCGACGGCGCTGCGGGACGCGGTGTGGCGGGCGATCGACTGCGGGCTGGCCGACCCGGACCGGCTGCAGATCACGAGCATCGTCCCGGAGAGCTCAGCCGGGAAGCTCTGGTCCTCCCGGCTGAGCGAAGATCCCGGCCTGCGCAGGCGCAACCCGGTGATCATCCACTCCGGGCCGGAGCCGTCGGCGGTCAAGGCACTCGCTCAGGGGTTCCGCGACGACCACGCCGACGAGCTGGGCAGTCTCTACGACACCGATCTGTGGTACACGCTCGACATCGAGAACTACAAGGTCGCCGACGCGATCCGCGCGCTGGTGGAGCACGAGCTCCACGCGCCTGACCCGCTCCGCGGCCGGCTGCACGTCCACGCCGTCTCCAGCGCGTACGGCCTGCTCGGGCACAATCTGGGCTACCGCTCGATGCTGAGCTCCCCGGGGCGCCGCCCCCCGCGCTACTTCCTCGTCCAGCACCTCGGCACGCCGGACATGGTGCTCAGCCTGCTGCACGGCACGACGTCGCCGAGCCGGGTGCCCACCTACGAGCGTGACCCGGCCGATGGCCTCTACCGCCAGAACCAGGATCCGCACTTCCCCTCGGCCACCTTCGATCCGGCCGAGCGCCTCGATCCGACCTTCTACACCCGTCAGCCGCCCACCTCGGCGGAGATGAACGACCTCATCCGCCGCGATGGAGGCGGCGGCATCGTGGTGTCACTACACGAGTGCCTCAGCCGGTACGCCCAGGTCCGGGCCCTGCTGGCCCCGGCGCTTAACCTGCCCGCGGACCCGCGGAGGCTCCGGGAGTGGTCGCTGGTGATGGCGGCCACCGGCATGCTGAACGCGCTGGACCGCGGCCTGATCGAGGACCAGGACATCCTCATCCACGGGTCCGGGTGCTACGGCGAGGACGACTACGTGCCGATCCCGCGGCAGCACCTGACGGCCGCGGCCGGGCCGGACGCCATCAGGGACGCCGTGTTGTCCGCCGTGACCTCGGCGGAACGCGTGCCGGTCGGATGAACGCTGTTTCCCCGGCCGTGGCCTGGCGGGACTCGCCGGACGGGACCGACGGCAGCCTCGCGCGGACACGGGCGTCCGCGCGCTATTACTGGAACAACGCGTCCCATCCGTTCGTGCGCCGCGCACGGAGCGCGGTCGACGCGTGCGGTAGCCCGGGACCGGCCGTCCTTTCCCGGGATCTCGGACCCGGCCCCAGCCTCGCCTACGCCGGCCTGCCGGCCGGCCAGCTGAACGTGCGGCAGCTCCTTGAGCGTCGGCGCACCGCGCTTGGCGGGGGGCGGCCGGTCCTGTGCGAGGAGCCGGCCTCATGGCCTGACCTGGCTCGCGGCCGCTTTCCCGATGCCGACATCGTGCTGATCGGCGCCGAGCAAACGCGGATAGGCAAGCTGCCGCCCACCCGCGCCTTCGTGGCCCCGTTTCGCGTGCACCTGGTGGTCGACACCGGGAACGGGCCCGCGGCGGTCCGCGCGCGGACCTCTCGCCGGGAGCGGTGGGAGTTCAGCCGTAACAGCCGCAGGCACCAGTGGGTGCTCAGAGAAGACAATTCTGAACGAGCCCTGCGTTTCTTCTACGAGCGCATGCACCTGCCGACGATGCGGGCGCGCCATGCCGAGGACACGAGAACGGAGCAATTCAGCGTCGCCCGCGACCATATTCTCCGGCGCGGCCGACTGATGTTCATCGTGGACGGCGGCGTCCCCGTAGCGGGCGTGCTCTGCCATGAGCGGGACGGCACCATTACCACCCGGCTGCTCGGCGTCCTGGAGGGAAACACGGAGCACTACGACTCAGGCGCGTTCAAGGCGGTGTATCACCTGCTGCTGCAGTGGGCGGCGGAGCGGGGTTACTCGGCTGTGGACTTCTACGGCACGGAGGCCTTTCTGGCCAAGGGCATCTTCCAATGGAAGCGGAAATTCGCCCCGCGCGTGGTCCTGCCGCCCAATCACTTCAGCACCAAGCGGCTCTACCTGACCGTCCGCCGCGACACCGGGCAGGTGCGCGATTTCCTCGTCGCGAACCCTTTCCTCGAGATCAGCGCGGCCGGGGACATGTGCCCGGTCTACTTTTACGACCAGGCGCGGCAGGCGCGGACAGACATCAGCGCGAAGGCGGATGGCCTGGGCGCGCCCCGCCATATCGATCTGGATCAATTCTTCGGCGCCGCGGGAGGAAAGGAGCTCAGGACATGACACAAACCGTTTCGATCGCCTGTGCCGGCGATGTCCTCGTCACCAGGGAACTCACCGCCTCGGCGCGCGCCGGGCTGCTCGGCGACCTGTCCCGGATCTGGGACGGCTGTACGGCCCGGTTCGCCAACCTGGAAACCCTCTTTCACGACTACGAGTGCCCGGCCATGTCCGAGAGCGGCGGCACCTGGGTCCGGTCCGATCCCGTCATCGCCAGGGAACTGCGCGAGCTGGGCATCGACCTGGTGTCCAATGCCAACAACCACTCCGGTGATTACGCCTGGCCCGCGCTGGTGCGGACCTGCGAGGTCCTGAACGAGGCGGGAATCGTACACGCGGGAGCAGGTCCCGACCTGGCGACCGCCAGGGAGGCTGCCTTTCTCGAGACGCCGGGCGCGCGCATCGCCGTCTTGGCCGCAACCGCGACGTTTCCCACGCACGCCATGGCGGGCGCAGCGCGCTCGGGCATTCCGGCCCGGCCGGGCATCAGCTACCTCCGGTACCGGGTCGAGCACGAGCTGCCCTCCGGCGCG
>Ga0070713_100001002_pt1 | contig 18075 bp, 18 predicted proteins | sample LARL82metaG_FD_65465 | JGI IMG/M metagenome (GOLD analysis project Ga0070713, IMG submission 65465) | Corn, switchgrass and miscanthus rhizosphere microbial communities from Kellogg Biological Station, Michigan, USA - LAR L8-2 metaG | ecosystem: Host-associated > Plants > Roots > Rhizosphere ...
AGCGCACCGCCCGACCCGATACCGGCACGCCCGCCTTGGTGATCTCCGCCGCGATCTCCGCCGCCGTGGCCTCGCCGAGCTTGGCAAGCACCGCGCGCACCACGTCGGTGGTGACCTCCGGCGGCGTAGCCCGACCCTTGGCGCCACCCTTGACCCGGCGTCCCGCGCCGCGCGCCGCCCGCCGGCCGCGCTCCTCACCGTTGGCGGCCACCGCCCGCGGCCGCCGCCGGCCGGTCCCGACGCTGCCGAGCGCCGTGCTGGCCCGCTCCATCATCTGCACGGCGTCCTGCACCTCCCTCCGCAGTACGTCGTTGTCCTCGCGCAGCGCGGCGATCTCGTCGACGAGCGCCTCGATCTGGCCGACCATCCGCTGCGCGGCCTGGACCAGGGCGATGTCGTCCGAGGAGCGCGCGGCTCGCCGTGACGTGACTGCACGCGTACGGGCCATGTCTGATCAACCTCGGTGAATTGCGTGGGAGTGACGCACCGGGCCAGTGCGCACGGGGCTGCCGCCGGGTTGCAACCAGGGGCTGATTTTCATTCATCACGCATCCGGACTGCAAATGGCGCGATGCCGCCCACAGCCGCGCTGCGAGTGCCCGGGGGTTCCGCTACCATGTATGCCTCCGCCCGGGGCCTTAGCTCAGCTGGGAGAGCGCTTGCATGGCATGCAAGAGGTCGGGGGTTCGATTCCCCCAGGCTCCACAATTGTGATGTCTCAGGAGATGGTGGCCACCTGTCTCACGTCATGGTGGCCGAGTCTAGGCGGACCTGGGGGTCTGCCGAGGGGCTGGTAGTCGCGGGCCGGATCGAGGGTGAGCTCGCGCAGCAGAGCTCCGTCCTCGGCGACGACGCGGACATGGCGGCCGGCGACCAGGAGCGTGACCAGCCGACGCCTGTGTTCGCTGCCGAGGGGGATGTGGCGCAGGCGGCTGAGGTAGCGCAGGGTGACCGTGCCCTTGAGGTCGGTGCGGTCCTTGCGGACGCGGAAATGCGTCGGCGGCTGCGGTGCTGCGGGATGGGCCTTGAGCCGTGCGTTGAACGCGACCAGCGGTGTCCGGCTGGTGAGGGCGCGGTGGGGACGGTGGTGGTTGTAGTAGGCGCGGAAGGTGTCGAGCTGCAGCTGCAGGTGCGCGAGTGACTGCGCCGGGGCCTGCTTGGCGAGGTAGCGCTTGAGGGTTTGGTGGAAGCGTTCGACCTTGCCGCAGGTCTGCGGGTGGTACGGCGTGGAGTGCTTGAAGACGACACCGAGCGTCTCGAGCAGCACCTTGCCCTTGCGGGAGGCGCCGGTGAAGACGGCGCCATTGTCGGCGAGCAGCGAGGCTGGAAAGCCGTGGTCTTCGGCGGCGGCGTGGAAGACCTGGACCACGTCGGCGCCCTTGACGGTGGGGAAGGCAACTGACGCCACGAGCAGACGCGAATGGTCGTCGAGGTAGTTGAGGATCTCGACGTCACTGCCGTCGGCGAGGTGCCAGTGGGTGGTGTCGCCCTGCCACATCTCGTTGGGCAGCGCTGCCTCGAAGCGGATGAACGAGGACTTGGGACGCTTCTGCGGCTGCGGGATGACCTCGCCGTGGCGCTTGAGGATGCGCCAGATGGTGGCCACCGAGGGGACGCCGGCGAAGAGCTGGCGGAGGTGGTGCGCGAGCGTGTGGGGGCCGTTGTCGTGACCATCGGCACCGAGCTGGTGGCGCAGCTCCAGGATGGCGGCCTGGATCTCCGCGGAGGCTGCATGCGGACACGACATCGGGCGCCGCGAGCGGGGCGTCAGCGCCTCCCAGCTACCGTCTTTGTAGCGCGCGACCAGTTTGTCGACCCAGGCTTTGGAGAGCCCGGTGCTGCGGGCGACCTCCCGCCGGCTGCGGCCTTCGAGGACCACGGCCTCGACCACGTAGCGCTCCACACCCATCCTGCGACCCCCGTGTCTGGATGGGTGGCCACTATGTCCTGAGACATCCCCGGCCGCGGGTGGCCACTATGTGGTGAAACCGCACACCCCAGGCTCCACAACGCAGTTGTGTAACATGTTCAGGCCGTGCTAGCGTATGGCACTATGTATGGCATGCACAGGACCACGGTCTATCTCCCGGAGAACTTGAAGGGCGCTCTGGCCCGTGCGGCGCACGAAGAGGGTCGCACCGAGGCTGATCTCATACGGGAAGGCATCGAGCGCTTGCTGCAGTCCCGTCGAGCAGAGCCGCGGCTACCGCTGTTCGCGAGCGGCCAGCCCGACCTCGCGGAGCGGGTGGACGAAATGCTCGCCGGCTTCGGCGAGCAGTGATCCTGCTCGACACCAGCGGCCTGCTCTCGGCTATCGACAGCAGTCAGCACCGTCATGCTGATGCGGCCGCCGCACTGGCCGCAGCGCGCGGGCCGCTCCTGCTCTCCCCGTTCGTTCTCGCCGAGCTCGACTACCTCCTCGCGACAAGGGTGAGTTGGGAAGCCGAACGCGCTCTGCTGGGCGAAGTCACACGCGGGGCCTACCGGCTGGAGACGTTTGGCGCCGAGGATGTGGCCGCCGCCGACATCGTCTTGGAGCGCTACCGCGATCTCCGGATCGGCTTGGCGGACGCCTCGATCGTCGTCCTCGCCGAACGGTACGGCGCGACGGACGTCCTCACGCTCGATCATCGGCACTTCCAAGCCCTTCGCGGGCCGGGTCGCAAGCGGTTTCGCCTGCTCCCCTGACCTTCAGGAACTTCCAGCTCATCCGAGTGTGACCATCGCCGTACGGATACAAGCGCAAGCCCGGTCGATATACGGGAAGCCGTGCGTTGCCGGTATGGGCGCCAGCGCTGGACCTGCCGCCCGCCCCAGCTCGTCGCCGCGGGGGCAACCGGACACCCCCAGTGTCGCTGCACCAATAACCGTGCTGACGGCCTGGTCAGCGCCACCTACCACCTCGAGTTGCACTGTCAAAGGCCGCAGGCACGAGCGAGCGTCGAGAAGGCCGACATCGCCGCGGCGTGGCAACTTCTGCGCTGGCTGCACCAACTCAACCTGCTCTAGGTCTACGCCGCTCTTCGGCACACGTCGGCGGCGACGGGTCGCAGCGGGGGGCGCGACGCGTAAAGCTATCTGACCATCGGTCAGAAGAATTGGAGAGATCGCGGGAGGATCCATGCGGTTATCCTCTTCTCCTGACAATCCACTTCTGCTCCAAGTCGTTCGTGGGGGAACTCCGGTGTTGGGTTGGCGGCCATCACGCAGCGCATCCGCGGCGATTGGAGTCTTAGCTGGTGGTCTCACCTTCGGTCTAATGATCACGGCTCAGTACGTGGTGCCGGCTATCGCCGCGAGGTGGCCGTTCCCTCGGCCAGCTCTCTCATGGCCTTTTCCACGGCCGACCGATCCCACTCCCTTCGCAGCTGCAGGAAGTCTACTAGCGGCCCTAGTCGCGGCGGCAGGAGTTGTCGTTCAGAGCCGCCATTCCGCGAGGGTCTTTCGTGAAGAGGTCGATCGCTCCGCAAAGGCTTTTGTAGCTGAGACCGATCGGGCGCGTCGTGCAGTCGGACTTGCCAGCCTGTGGCGCTTGGTGGATCGGTGGGACTCTGACTCGATGCGTGGAAAGAGAAAGGCCACAGCATCTCTGCTGCTGAATAGCAGAGAGCCGTTGAGGCGGCGAACCCTGACCGACCTCCTCAACGAGTTCGAGATGCTTGGATTCCTAGTCTGCACCAACGAAGCACTCCCGCTCCGCGAGGCGTGGGAGTTCTTCTCACAATGGGCCCTCGGCTATTGGTACGCCGCGGAACCGGACATCGCCGCGCAACGAGAGAGGGACCCAACGTTCTACTCGCAGTACGACCAGTTGGTACGCAAGCTCGCGGACTACGAGGGACAGCAACTGACGCCGACGAAAACCGCCGAAGACATTGCAGCCTTCTATAAAGATCCGGACGTATGGCGAGAGATCATGATCTTCGAAGCTGCGCTGGATTCGGAGCAAGTATCGAAAGACCCGCAGAACGCCAACAAGGGGAACGGGCCCACAGGGGACGGACTACCTCCGGCGGGCGAGGCTCGGAAGCCGCCGCCCAAGCTGTAAGCTCGAAGCTAAGAGCTACGGCTGGACCGGCTTCAATGGCCCGTCGGTCGGGATCGGACCCGTGGGGAAGCGCTCCATGCGGGCACTATACCCCTCGGTGAGGGTTCCAGCGCTCGTAGAGGCCAACGGACCATACGCAGGGTCGTTACAGCAGCGGTGCTCCGCCGCTGCTCATGAAGAGTGATATCCCGGCACTCATGACTAGCGTACGCTCGAGGCCTGGTCGTCGGAACGGCGCGCCACCACCGGACGAGGAGGAAGCGTCGGTGGACACCCCGGTGTGGTCGGCAGGGGGCCGTGCAGCTGGTTCGCGGCGAGCCGGGCGGCCGTGCCGCACTCCGCCACTCACCGTCCCGTTACGTTTGCGCTGACCCACGGCCCGTCGACCAGCGGGGGCTCGCCAACTTGCACCCACGGACCACAGCGCGACGTCTGCCGCCGCAGCAGCCGCGCGACACCGACGCCAGCCTGCACGCCACCTGCTGAGCTGCACCACGCCGTCGGGCACGAGCGACGTCGAGAGGAGCCGGGTGCCCGTCGCGGCGAAGATGGCGTTGGCCAGGCCGGCGTTACCGCGACTATCGGCATCTCCCCTCCGCGCACACGCGGTTGCCGGCAACGACGCCTCTGCGGAGTCGCGCGGTGCCGCCGATCTTGCCGCCTGGATTGCCGACGTCTCAGACGCCGATCTCGTGATCGCGAGCGTCGCCGGCGCCGACGGTCTGGCCACGGAGGCGGAGGCGAACCGCGCCGCCGAGACGTGCGCCAGGGAGAGTCGTGAAGGCAGCGCAGTGCGTCGCATCACCACACGGGGGGGGTGACATCTGACCAGGCCAAACCCGCCTTGCACGATCTGTGCCGGGCCACGCCGGGACGTGTCCTGCTCGCCCTCGGCGCCCGCGACAGCGGTGCGTTGCGGAGGTCCGATCACACCAGCGTGTCGGCCGCGCTCACCGAGTCGACGCAGATCCCCATGCTGCTGGCTCCGCCCGGCCTCCTGGCACGTCTGGGCGCGCACCGAGCGCGATCACTCGCAGAGTCCTGATCCCACGGACGGATCCCGCGCGCACCAGGCAACGCTGCTCAAGGCGCTCGCCGCCCGTACCACACCGGGCCACCGCGCCCGTCTACCATCACCGGCGCCATGACCGATACGACTCAGGTCCCCGACGTGGTCGCCCTCTACGACCGCGTCTCCGCCGCCCTGCAGGAGCTGGTCGCCGGGGTGCGACCCGAGCAGTGGCAGGCATCGACGCCGTGCACCGAATGGGACGTGCGCGCGCTGGTCAACCACGTGGTCGGCGGGACTCGCTACTTCGTGGCCAACATTCGCGGCACCGAGCAGCCGGACCGCTCACTCGACTTCCTCGGCGACGACGCCGTGGCCGCCTTTGCCGCCGCCACGGGTGACCTGCACGACGCCTTCCTCGAGCCCGGCGTGCTGGACGGCGTCTTCGCCTCGCCGCTGGGCCAGCGCCCGGGGCGCGGCCTGGTGCAGATGCGCATCGTCGAGCACCTGGTGCACGGCTGGGACCTCGGCACCGCGACCGGTCAGCGGCTCGACGTGCCGGCGGAGGTCGTCGAGGGCGTGCTCGCCGGGCTGCGGCAGGCCGTGCCGGGCGGGGAGCGTCCCAGCGGTCCCTTCAAGGATGAGCAGCCCGCTCCGCCGGATGCGCCTCCGCTTGACCGGCTTGCTGCGTTTTTGGGGCGCCGCCTCCCCACGATTGGGGGCTAACTGATTCAGTCGCGTCGCGCTGGCGACACGTGGCAAGCTCGCGATTCCTCGCGAGTGGGACCACACGTATAGAATCGACAGCGGCAGGACACCTGCGCACTTACCAGGAATGGAAGGCGATCCGGAGGATCCCGTGATGACGCGTATGACGTCTTTGAAGCGCGGCGGTGTAGCCGCCGCCATTGCAGGGCTCGCGCTGAGCTGTTGGGGCATGTTCGGTGTGCTGCAGGGCAGCGCCGTCACCGCGATCCCCACCGCGAGCGACCCCGGCTGCACGCCGAGCGCGGCAGGACCGGGGGTGGTCACCGTCTGCCTGAACGAGTCTCAGGAGGGCGTGTCCGCGTCGAGCTTCTCCGACCAGAGCTGCGACAACATCGATAACCGTGACCCCGCGCTCGACTACTTCGTCTTCGTGCTGCCGCAGTCGGGTGACCCGGGACGCGTCTTCACCGCGCCGTCGCCGACGGTCTTCTTCGACACCGGCACCACGACGGGGACGATCTGGTCGAACGCCATGTTCTTCTTCGCCTCGGCGCCACCCGGAGCGACCTTGCTGGAAGCCTCCGCGCACGCCGACAACGGCAGCGGCACTCCGGTGGGCGGTGAGGCGCAGTCCTTCAACCTCACCCACACCTGTCCGGCGGTGACCGGCTCGGTGTCCGGCTCGTCGACCACGTCGACCGGCACCACCACCACCGAGACCAGCACCGGCTCGACGACCACTGAGACCACCACCGGCACCACCACCGAGACCACCACCTCCACCCCCACCGGCGGTGTGTCGGGCAGCTCGACGAGTGAGTCGTCGACCGCCACCGGCGGCGTCTCGGGCGCGAGCACCTCGTCGAGCGGCGGCGTCGGCGGCATCAGCACGCCGAACACCGGCGTGGGCGCGGGAGCCGCGCTGCTCACCGGCGTGCTGCTGATGACGCTCGGCGGTGGCCTGGCCGCCCTCGGCACCCTGAAGCGCCGCAGCTAGAGCGACGCTCTCACCACGACCTGAAAAGTCGAGGAGCCCGGTGACGGGCTCCTCGATTTTTTTGTGCCCGCTGTTCAGCGATCCGGTACGGGCGCGGTGGCGCGCTCAGGTCGGGAGCGAACGCCTCCGGCGGCCCAGGCGGCGCCGCAGCGAGGCCAGCAGCAGGAGCATGCCGGCCACGCCCAGGGCCTTCGCGGCGGTCGCCGTGTTGCTGACATCACGGGCAGAAACCCGGGCGGCGGCGAGCACCGCGTCGTCGGCGATGCGCGGCGGCTCGAGGTCGTCGACGCCGGTGCCGCCGGGCAGCTCGGCCACCACGCCGGTGAGCGGAACGCCGGGCCTGCGCGCGGACACCGGCGCGGGCGCGGCCACCGCGGGCGCAACGCGCGCCGGTGAGGAGGTCACGTGGTGCACCGGCGCGGGGGCGGGCGCGGCGGTGCGCGGCGCGTCGGTGAACTCGACGGCCACCACCACCACGTTGCTCTGCGCGGAGCCGGCACCCGACCAGGTCTGTCCCGCGGACGTCCACCAGGAGCCGATGCCGACGGTGGTGTACGAGGAGTTGAGGATGTTGCCCTCGTGCTCGGGGCTGGCCATGAAGTGGCTGTTGATCCACTGCGCCGCGGCGTTGGCGCCGCTGCAGCCGCTGCAGTAGCCGATGTTCTCGGCGGCCGCGTTGAAGGGGATCCCGGCGGCGCGCATGATGCTGAAAGCGTTCTGGCTGCCGCAGTTGAGGATGGTGTGCGAGAAGTAGTTGCGCCGCACCATGTCCTCGGCGCGGCCCGCGACGGAGAAGCCGCAGCCGCCGTAGGTCCAGTTCTCGGCCACCGAGCCGAGCGGCGCGCTCGACTGGAAGGTGGGCAGGCCGTGGCCGGCCCGGTCGCCGTTGAGCAGCGAGAGCAGCGCGCTGTCCAGGCTGGAGTCAGCCGCAACCCCGCGCGGTGCCAGCGGTGACGACCAGGGTGCGGTCGCTGCCAGTGCGGCCCCGAGGGCCACGGCGGCGGCGCAGACGGCCGCCGGAAAACGGAGACGGGCGGGGCCCGACGCGGTCGACGGACGCGGTGGCCTGCGCAGGACACCCAACGCTCATTTCCCTCCGGGTCGTGGGCGAGCCCTCGCGGGCTCCGGCTGCAGAGCGCCCACGCGCGCTCAGCAAGTAGAACGACCGGAGGCGGGCCCATCCTGCGACCCGCGACCAACCTCGAACGGCTAGGGGATGCCGTTGGAGACGCGCTGGAAGCCGTTGTTGGCGCTGTGGCCGGGCAGGTCGCAGGAGGCCAGCGAGCCGGCGGCGGCCAGCGCGGCCAGGAGCAGGAGCAGCCGGGAGGCGGCGCGCTTCATGGTCGTGATGATGCGCTCCGCCGGCGCCGGCGGAGCAGCAGCGCGACCGTACCGCCACAGCCGGCCAGGGCCAGCCCGACGAGCGCCGCGGCGAGGAAGGCGGGCACGGCCGACGGCGGGCCGCCGCCGCGCGCGGCCGTCGCCAGCACCGCGCGGCTGCCGGGCACGGGTGCCCGCACCTGGCCGGGCGCGACGGTGGGCGCGGGGCTGAACGGCGGCAGCGCGGTGGCGCTCGGCGCAGGGGTGGCCGCCGCGGACGGGCTCACCGCCGCAACGGCTCGCGCCGGCGCCGCGGTCGGACGGGGCGTGGGACGCGGCGTGCTCGGCGGCGGCGCGGCCACCGCGCCCGGCTGCCGCGCCGCGCCGGAGTTGGGGTCGATCATCAGCGAGCTCTCATCCACCGCCTGGAAGTCGCCGGCGGGGATGGTCTTCAGCTCGTCGAGCACCTGGGTCTCGTTGCTCCAGCCCGGGTCGGTGTCGCCCTGGAAGTACCAGTTGCTGCCATTGTCGGCAAGAATCAGGCCGTAGTGCTGCATGGCGGTGAGGATCACCCGGGTGTCGGCGCTGAAGTGCGAGATGTCCAGGCTGCGCTCGAGCCGGAAGCGCGCGCCCATGGGCGGCAGGCCGGCGTCGAGCGCCGAGCCGGCCTGGTGGCGGGCCGGCCAGATATAGGCCTTGTCGGTCTGGCTCACGGTGAAGCGGATGGCGTGGCGGATGGCGCCGGAGCGCACCTCGACGAGCCGCACCAGCCCGGGCAGGATGGGCAGGCCGGCGGCGTCTGCGCTGGTCCAGCCCGCCGGCCGCAGCGCGTCGGAGCCGAGCTTGAAAACCGCCCCGGAGCCGGCGGTCGAGCCGCTCGCGGAGTAGTGGGTGTCCCAGGTCTCGTAGAGGGTGCAGGTGCTCTGGTCGACCACCAGCGCGTGGCGATCGCCGCTGCTGCCGGCGCCGCCCTCGATCGGCGTGTCGGGACCGAGCGGATAGGGCCCGGGGTCGCTCTCGTCGGCGTACTGGAAGGTCACCGCCACCTTCTGGTGCGAGCCGTCGACGAGCTGCCAGGGCATGCCGTAGGGCACCGAGCCGCCCGACGGACCCCAGTCGGGGTGGATCAGCCGGCCGCTGCCGCCGCTGGCGGCGATCCAGGCGCCGCTGTGCGCGTCGACCGGCAGCGAGGAGATGTCGGTGTTCCAGACGTCGTCGGCGGGGAGCAGCGGGCAGGGCCCGACGCTCGGCCCGGCGCTCGCGGCGGCCACCGGGCGCACGCCGGTGGGCAGCGCGGCCACCGCGCAGGCGGCCAGCAAAGGCAGGCAGAGGGCGAGGGCGCCGCGGGCGCGGGAGGAGCGCGCGCAGGCGCCTGGGCGGGGGCGACCCATGACGCGGCCAAGCCTAGCCGGAGCCCGGTGACGCCGGGCCGACGCCGCGGCAACGGTGCGACGCCGCGCCTCAGCCGGCCGCCGTGCGCGCCTCCCGCCGCGAGCGCTCCACCAGCCCGCTGAGCAGGTCGGCGAACTGGGCCAGATGCCGCGTGCCCAGGAACTGGTCGCGCACCCGCGCCTGCGCCGCCTCCCCCATCGCCTCGGCCCGCTCGGGCTCGCGCAGCAGGGAGCTGACCGCCTCCCCGAAGGCGGCCAGGTCGCGGGGGTCGTCGACGAGCAGGCCGGTGGTGCCGTGCTCGACCTGGTCCTGGATGCCGCCGATGCGGGTGGCCACCACCGGGCGGGCCTTCCACATGGCCTCGGCCACGGTCAGCCCGAAGCCCTCGGCCAGGCTCTTCTGCACCACCACCTGGGCGCGGCGCTGCAGGGCGTTGACCATGGCGCCGTTCTCCTCGTCGTCCCGCATGGGCAGGCAGGCGAGGTGGACGCGCGCCCGCAGCCGCGCGGGCAGCCGCTCCCACCGCCGCCGCACGTCGCGGTAGGTCTCGGCGCCCTCGGGGTCGTCGGCGACCTCGTCGACCGACGGGCCGGCCAGCATCAGGTGCGCGTCAGAGCGCCCGGCGACGTGCCGAACGAAGCCGTCGACGACGCCGGCCGGGTCCTTGAGCGCGTCCCAGCGCGACACCTGCACCACCAGCGGCGTGTCGGCCTCGACCGGGCTCTCCTCGACCACCTGGGCGCGATGCCGGATGGTGTCCTCGCCGCCGTGGCGGCGGCGGAAGCGCGCCGTGTTGCTGCCATTTCCGGCATCAACACGCGCGGCGGAGAGGATGGCCCGCACCTGCTCGCGGTCCAGCGGCGCGTTCTTGGCCGAGAAGGGGTCGATGGAGGGCGGGATCACGGTGATCCGATCGGACTCGAGACAGTCCCAGGCGTAGGCGCGGCGGCTGAACACGCAGGCGTCGGCCTGGGTGACGTAGGGAAGCAGGAAGGCCCAGGCGTTGCGCGCCAGCCGGTTGGGCAGGTCCAGGCCGACGTGGCAGCGCCAGACCACGTGAACGCCGCGGCCGCGCAGCGCCGGCACCAGCCCCGCCGTCTGCGGGTCGTGCAGCACCACCACGTCGCCCGGTTCCACCAGGTCGCAGAGCTCCTCGGCGCGCGCGGCGGTGACCGCGCCGTACCGGGCGCGCTCCGCGTCACCCAGCTCGGCGGCGTCGCCGGGCGAGCCGTGCAGGTGGTTGTGGATGCGCTTGGTGACGCGGAAGAACTCGTCGTCGCCCTCCATCACCACCCAGCGCACGTCGATGCCGCTGCCGCGCACGTAGGGCATCAGCGCGTTGAGCATCTCGGCGACGCCGCCGCCCCTGGCGGTGGAGTTGACGTTCCAGACGCGGCGTCCGTCGAAGCCGGCGCGGACGCGGCGCACCGCCGCGCGCGCGGCCTCCATCTGCTCCGCGCTGAGCACCGCTTCGAAGCACTCCAGGCCGATGGCTGCGATGGGCACGTCGACGAGACCGGGCATCCGGTCGAACCTACACCAGCGTTCCGGCACGGCGCAGCGCTCGTGCGGGACGGCGTGCCCGGCGCGGCTCAGGCGGCCGGGTCGCGGTCCAGCTCCGCCTCCGTCTCGCCGGCCGGCTGCAGCCGCACCAGGGTGACCAGCAGCGAGGCCAGCACCAGCAGGTGGACGGCGGTGCACCACTCGCAGATGCGCCGCAGCTCGACCAGCTCCGCCCAGACCAGGTAGAGCACGGCGACCATGCCCGCCACCGCCCAGAACGCGTGCAGGCCGCGGAGTCCGCGCGGCTCCGCTCTTCCGCTCGCGGCGGCGCGCAGCGAGAGCAGCGCCAGGGTGCCGCTGACGGCAAACCACAGCAGTCCCGGTACGGTCACCGGCAGCGAGGTTCCCGGCACGGTCGACCAGCTGCTCTGCAGCACCGAGGCGCAGTCGACGATGCCACCGGTGGTGCACACCGGCGCGACGTCCGCGTAGTGCAGCGTGGTCAGGTAGGCGCTGATGCCGACGCCCGCCGCCGCGAAGACCAGCAGCGCCAGGGCGGAGCGTTCGCGGCGCAGTGCCGCGCTCATCGCAGGGCGGCGACCAGCGGGGCGATGGGTGCGGAGCTGCAGACGGCGGCCGGCTGCATCCCCGTCACCGTGCAGATGGCGGCGGTGATGTTGTTGGCGTCACCGATGATGCCCCTGGCCACGTTGTCGTCGGCATTGCCCAGCCTGGCGGCGATGCCGTCCCAGTTCAGCCCGGAGAGCACCGCGGGAGTGAAGCCGCTGCTCACCATCACGTAGTGATTGGCGATGTCGAGCCAGGGGATGCCGCCGGCGGACGCAGCCGCGACGTAGGGCGGCGCGTCGTACTTCGCCAGCAGCGCCTGCTGCTCCGCGGTCGGAGCCTGCAGCGGCGCGCCGGTGCGATCCGCGGTCTCGACGGCGACGAAGTCGAGGTACGGGCTGCTGTACCGCGCGTTGCGGAAGGTGAAGGTGGCGGTGTCGGGGAACACGTCGCGGCTCGACGAGCGGCTGACCTCGAGCCGGTCGAAGCTGCCGAAGCGGCCCAGCGCGACGGCGAGCGCCCAGCGCTGCGCGGCGCAGTAGGGGCAGTAGTCGGCGCCGATGTAGAGGATCTCCGGCTTGCCGTCCCTGCCCGTGAGCGCAGCGGCGTCGCGCACCGGGGTGAAGGTGCTGGGCAGGCCGCCGTTGCCCACCGCGGCGAGCACCGCGGCGTCCGGCCTGCTCACCGCGGCCATCACGGCGCTGCTGGCGGGAGTCCCGGACTGCGCCGCCTGCGTTCCCGTTCCGGTCGACGTGGTGTCGCCGCGCACCGCGACGACGACGATGACGCCGACCACGACGAGCACCGCGACCAGGGCGGCAACCACCAGCGGGTTGCGCCAGAACGGAGGCCTGTCGCGCCGCGACGGGCGCGCGCCGGCGCCGGTGGGCGTGTGCCGGGGTCGCTTCGCGGGCGGTGCGGCGGCTCGGTGCAGCATGTGCGCCCACGCTAGCAGCGCACCTGCGCGCAGCCGCAGAGCCGGTGGTCACGAGGTGCGGTGTCGAAGGTCCTTGCGCCGCCGGCGCAGATGCGCGTAGCGCAGGGCGACGACCAGGAAGCTCGCCGCGGGGATGAAGACGTAGCCGAAGTCGACGAAGCTGAAGAAGACGGTGACGCCGACGAAGGCCAGGCAGGAGACGTCGATGAGCAGACGGGTGTCGCTGTCCAGCTCGTCCTCGCGGGTGTCGAGGCGCGCGGCGCCGAAGCAGACGCCGCCCAGGATGCCCCAGAGCAGGAGGCCGCCCACGCCGGTTCCCCTGCCGTCCACGGCGCCGAGGGCGACGGCCGCCGGCACCACCAGGAGAGCGCCGATGGCCGCGTGCCGCACCTCCTGCCGAGCCCATGAGGCCCGCTTCGAGGCGTCCACGCGCCACACCCACGCGCCCACCGTCACGGCGACCGGAACCAGCACGGCGACGGCCACGAGCGCCTTTGCCACGCGACGGTCCTCCTCTGCGTCCGATGACGGACGGTCCGCACCGACCATACCGCGGTGCCGCCGCGACTGCTGAACCAGCTCTGCCGTCCCGCTGCAGGGTTCTCTTCACATCCGTCCCGAAATCTGCGCGGTTCTTTGCTGAGCGCGCGTTCGCCCTGAACCATCGGGACTTTCGGCCCTTGTTGCCGGCCTGCGCGATCTCGAACGTGGACCCCGGAATCGGTGAAGTGGGGAACCGATTCATGCAGTGGAGGCAGAACATGAGAGATCCAACCGTCAAGCCGATCCACGGACGGACGCGCTGGCGGCGTGTCTGGATCATCCTCACACCCGCACTCGGCATCGTCGCGCTGATGTTGTACCTGGTGGCCACCGGCGTCCTGGCGCTGAACCTGGCCATCTCGGGCATGCCGTTCAAGCTTTCGGCAACCACGCTGAGCGGCAGCAACTTCATCCAGTTCGCCACGCCGACGCACGTGACCAACCCCGCGGCCACCGCCCTGGTGACCGGGGAGCTGGCCACCAACGGCATCACCACCCCGGGCGTCGCCGGCCAGGTCAACTCGGCGGACGGCAACACCTACCTGGCTGACACCATCACCCTGCTGCAGGGCGCTCAGATCGTCGGTCTTCACCAGACCGTCTGCGCACCCATCCCGCTCCCGGGCTTCTCGCCGGGAGACCTGCAGGTGACCATCGACGCCACCGGCACTGCGACCGCCAACTCGTTGGTGGTCCAGGCACCGGCACTGACGGCGACCAGCGCCACCTTCACCAACATCGTGATCGGTGAGGACACCGCGCAGGCGCTGTCGGACTTCGGCTATCCCGCCCAGTCGGGCACGGCGGGCCTGTTCTCGCAGGCGGCGACGGCCGTGACCATCAGCGGACTCACCCAGATCGCCGTGGGCACCGAGGCGGGGACCTTCACCCTCCCCGGCCTGACCCTCTCGGCGTCGTTCGTGAGCAGCTGCCCGTAGGCAGAGACAGCCACGACTTGAGGAGACCCACGATCTAGATCGGGGAGAGGGGGCCGGCCGGCCCCCTCTCCCACTACCACTCCCGGGCAGGGAGGACGGCGCACCGCGCGCCGAGGAGAGACGACCCCGATGAGCAGCACAGCAGAGACCCTGGCCCCGCAGGCCCTGCGCCGCAGGAAGTACGCGCGCTACGGGCCGCACCGCTTCCGCATGGCCTTCCGGCGCTGGCGGCGCTCCCGGCCGTTCTGGGGCGGCTTTCTCACCCTCCTCGGCGGCTCGATCATCACCCTGGGCCCGGCCAGCGCCTACAAGGTGATGCTCCAAGCAGGCGACGTCATCTGGGAAGGGATCCTGGTCGGCGCGCTGATCACCATCCTCGGGCTCTTCCTCTGGTACCAGCCCGCCATGCGCCACTTCTTCGGCGTGCTCATCGTCGTCCTCTCCCTGGTGTCCTTCATCACCTCGGACATCGGCGGCTTCCTCATCGGCATGACGCTGGCCATGACCGGCGGCTCGATGGGCTTCGCCTGGACGCCCGTCGACCCGGCGACCGTCAAGCCGCACCTCTGGAGGCGGGAGGCGCGCAGGCAGTGGCGCCGCCGCCGCCAGCTCGAGCGGCTGGCCCGGCATGCGCGCGAGGACGAGGAGGAGGAGGCCGGGTTCGCGGAGGTGCCGGTGTCCGGCACGGTCGTCGGGGAGCCGGCCATCGAGGTGCCCGGCGAGGAGGTCGAGCGGCTGCCCAAGGTGGAAGCGGGCGTCGAGGCCGGCGCCCCGGCGGCGCCGCCGAGACGCCGCTTCCCCTTCGGAACCAGGGGCAGGTGAGCGCGGTCGGACATGACGGGCAGGACCGACCCACCGCGCTCCAGGCGACGCGCCACGCGCCGGGCCATGCGGCTCGGCGCGGCGCTCGCCAGTGCGCTGGCCGCCTGCGCCGGGGTCGTCGCGCTGCCGGGCGCCGCGCCCGCCCTGGCCAGCAGCGGGGTGCCCGCCTTCGACCACATCTTCTGGGTGGTGGAGAGCGGACAGCCCGGCTCCGCGGTGATCGGCCCCGCCCAGTATCTGACATCTCTGGCCAATTCCAACGGGCTGGCGACGGCGTACACGGCGGTCGACGCCTCGTCGCTCGCCGACCGCCTGGCACTCACCGGCGGGCAGACCCACGGGGTGGGCGACTGCCTCCCCGCCGAATGCCCGCAGGATGGCGACAACCTGGCCACGCGCATCGAGGGGTCGGGACGGAGCTGGCGCGCCTACGCGGAGTCGATGCCCGCGCCGTGCACCACCTCGGCCGCGAGCGGCTTCAGTCCCGAGCGCGTGCCCTTCCTCTACTACACCGCGCTCGCCGGGGAGTGCGCCGACCGGGTGGTGCCGTACCCGCAGCTCGCCGCCGACCTCGGCTCGGCGGCGACCACGCCGTCGTTCGCCTGGATCAGTCCCAACCTGCAGGACGACATGTCGTCGTCGGTGGGGCAGGGTGACTCCTGGCTGCTGGCCAACCTGCCGGCCATCCTGGGCTCGCCGGCCTGGCGGACCACGCACAGCCTGCTGGTGGTGGTGGTCGACCAGCCCGGCGCGGGTGCGGGCATCAGCACTCCGGTGCCCGCGGTCGTGGTCGCTTCGGACGCCACGGTGCGCTCCGGCTTCCGGTCCGCGACCGCGTACGACCACTACGACCTGCTCAGCACCGTCGAGGCGTCGTGGGGACTGCCGGCGCTCAGCGCCGGCGACGCGGCTGCGGCGGCGATGAGCGACATGTTCAATCCGCTGCCCGCGGCACCCACGCCGATGCCGTCGCCGACGTCGTCGTCGGCTGCAGGACCGGCGCCGACCCCGATCGCGCAGGCGGAGCCGTCACCGGGATCGACCGGCGGCAGCTCGTCGAGCGGCACGACGGGCACGACCACCACCGCGCCCGCATCGAGCCCCGGCGCCACGCCGCGGTCATCGGCGCTCATCGCGGCGAGCACTCCCGGGAGCAGCGAGTCCAGCATCAGCATGCCCGCGGTCGACGTCGTCGACCTCACCTACGTGGGGCCGGCCACGATCAGCTCCGGCAGCGTCGCCAGCCTGGCCGTGCTGGAGTTCACCGCGACGTCGCTGACCACGTCGAGCGGCAGCGCAGCCACGCCGAGCTACAGCATGCAGTCGCCGTGCACCACGCAGAACGGCATGTCGATCGCGCAGCTCTCCACCGTTCCCGGCGCCGCCGGCGCGGTGTTCTCCGCCGGCGTGACGCTGTACGTCAGCTCGATCGACTTCACCTACCTGGGCACGCCGTACTCCTTCACCGCCGCGGCGCCGCCGGCGTCGTTCGGCCCGGTCAGTGCCGGGCAGCTCACCGGCGTGGCCATGGTCGCGGGATTGCTGAGGGCGGGATCGACGTCGCTGCCGGACATGCAGACGGTGGCCTTCTTCCAATGCTGACGCGAGGCGAGAGATGACCGTCGACGTTGCCCCGCCACCGGTTGCGCCCCAGCCGCCGGCCACGCTCCCCGGCTACGCGGAGGAGCGCGTGCACACCGCCCTGTTCTGGCTGGCCATCGTCGCCGTCGTTCTCGGCGCGCTGTTCATCGGCGCGTCGCGGGTGTGGTCGTCGCAGGCGCCGAAGCTGGTCACCTTCCCGCTCTTCGACCAGACCGCGGTGATGAGCGGGACCCTCACCTACCACGTCGACCCCGACACCCTGGTTCCGCTGCAGACGCCCAGCGTCATCGGCTTCCATGACGAACGGCGGGTCCAGACGCCTGGACAGCTCGATTTCCAGGATGTGGTGGTGTCGACCGACGCCGTCACCCTGGACGGCAGCAGGCACACGACGCTGACATCGCAGTACCTCGTCGACATCCGCACGCTGAAGAACCTGGGCAGCGCGAATGCATGGTCGTTCGCCGGCGGCAACACCGCCGATCGCTCCGCCGCCTACTCGGTGAACCTGCCCCTCGACAGCGGTTCGGGCCCGTTCCAGATCTGGCTCAACGAAGCCGACCGCGCCTACACCTTCACCCAGGTGGGGCAGCCCTTCGTCGAGAACGGCGTCACCGTGATGCGCCTGCGCGGCCACCTCGACGGCGCGCCGGTCGACGCGCAGTTCATGACTCAGCTCGCGCGCGCCGGCGTGCCCGCCGGAATGACGCTGCGGCAGCTGCGCAGCGCCGTCGAGGCGCTCGGCGTCCACCTCGACGGGGCGTTCCCGGCGATGCCCGCGACGCTGTCGAACAGCGAGGTGGCCACGCTGCTGGATCACATCCCGCTCGACTACACCATGAGCGCGGATACCACCCTGCTCGTCGAGCCGCGCACCGGCACCATCGTCTCGGTGGAGAACATGGCCGAGGCGTTCAGCGGGCACCTCGACGCGGCGCGGCTGCACGCCTTGGCGGCGCTGTTCGACAACCACCGCAGCTCCGCGGGCATGCAGACCGGCGCAGCCGCGGTGACCAAGCTGGCAGCCGTTCCCGACGCGCCCGTGTTCGACCTCCACTACGCGCAGACGCCCGCGTCGGTGCGGACGCTGAGCGGCTACGCCGCCAACCAGCGTGACTGGATCAACCGGATGACCCGGGTGATCCCCACCACGCTCTTCGCCGTCGGCATCGGGCTGATCGCGCTCGGCGCGCTCTGCGGAGCGGTCGCCTGGCGACGCCGCAACGTCGTCGGCGCCTACTGGTGGGAGGAGGAGTGAACCACGCCCTGCGCGTCCCGCTCCCCGGCCGGCTGCGGCGCCTGCCGCGCTGGCGCACGCTGCTGGTGCTGATCGTCGCCGCGCTGGTGGTCATCGGCGTGCTCGCCGGGCTGCGGCGCGGTCCCGCGGCGCCGCCGGCCACGCAGCAGCACTCCGCCACCGCGGCGCAGGACAACCGCACCCTGCTCGGCGTCCTCGAGCACGTCGACCCGCAGGTGGTCGCGGCCGTCGGCGCGGGCGGGCTGGGCAACACGCTGGTCCAGGTCAAGGACGCGCCCGCGCTGCTGGGCGCCTCGCATCATCCGCAGGTCGTCTTCCTGGCCACCGAGGGGTGCGGACTCTGCGCGGCGCAGCGCTGGAGCATGGTGATCGCGCTGAGCCGCTTCGGCACCATCAAGGACGTCCTGCTGGCCATCTCCTCGGTGAAGGAG
>Ga0070713_100001004_pt1 | contig 18054 bp, 13 predicted proteins | sample LARL82metaG_FD_65465 | JGI IMG/M metagenome (GOLD analysis project Ga0070713, IMG submission 65465) | Corn, switchgrass and miscanthus rhizosphere microbial communities from Kellogg Biological Station, Michigan, USA - LAR L8-2 metaG | ecosystem: Host-associated > Plants > Roots > Rhizosphere ...
CGCTCGCCCATGCGCTGCGCGTGCGGGCTATCGTCAGCCAGAAGAATCCGGCTCATTCAAGGCTTGGGCGTGTTGGAACTGCTCGAAGAGGTAGAAGCCGGAGCTGGCTGGCTGCTGTCGGCCGGTTTTGCTTTCTTGTCCTTCTTCTTTTTCTTCTGCGCCTTTTGATCGGTCGCGGTTTGCTGCGGGGTTTGAGGATCGGCTGGGCTGGCTTGCGCCGAGCCTGGCGGGTTGGCGCGCGCGTCCGGTTTGGTATCGAGCGCGGTCGAATCTTTGACTGGTTCGGCGGTCACATCGCCGGTAAAGCCAGGTGCGCCGACTGGTGGAACGCTCATGGGAGCGCTGGGCCGCGTCGTGGTCATCGCGGGTGCACCGGAGCGCGCAGCGGTACTGACATCGGGTCCGCGGCGCAGAAATCCGGTGCTCTTGGAAATCATTCCGGTCTTCAGCCGATTTTCCTTCTCCCACTGCATACGAGCGACCGCCTTCGGATCGGCTTCGGGAACGGGTATTTCCAGTTCTCGCAGTTTCTTCTTGGCGTTATCCGCAAACTCACTCAGCGGATAATCTTTTACGATATGCGCATAGGCATCGCCCTCTTGTTGGCGAAAGCGGCTACCCAGACGGCCGTAGGAGTCGCCCAAATCCCACAGCGCTTCGTCGGCTTTGCTGTATAGAGGATATTGATCCACCAGGTGCGTGAACCGGTTGGCGGCGGCAAAATTGCTGCCCCGCTTGTAATAAAAGAACCCTACTTTGAACTCACCGTCGGCCAGCGCCTCCTGGATATTGCGCAAAAGCTGCTGCGTCTCGTCGACGAACTTGCTGTTCGGAAATTGGACAATCAGCTGACGGCATTCATCCTCAGCGCGCATGGCCTGGCTCGGATCGCGGTCAGATTTTTCCATCTGCTTGTAATGGATCATGCAGACCTTCTGTTGGGACTCGGCCGCTTCTTCCATGGTGGGATAAAACAGGATGAAGTCCTTGTATTCGGCTTCGGCCTGCGCCAGACCTGCGGTACCGCCCTCGCGAAACCAGCTGTCCGCGACGGCGAGCTTGGCCTTGGCGAGGAACTCGCTTTGATCGTAGGTATTAATAAGCGTGTTGAGAGTGATGCGAGCCACTTCGAAGCGGCCGTGCTCGATGTCCGAGATAGCGCGGTCGTAGAGCACTTTGTCGGGCTGCTTGGTGTCTTTGGTGATCGGGTTATCGTACTTCTTGCGCTTGAAACCGCAGGAGGTCACCAGACCTGTCATCAGAATTACGAACAAAATATATCGAGCCATAATTAACCTACTAGCTTAAATTAAACTCGTGCGAGCGTGGCCTCCCGCGCCGCCCGCTGCATTTGGACAAAGGCCTCTCCTGGGCCGGGAGTGTGAAAAATCGACGTCCCTGCAACCAGCCAGTCACACCCGGCACGCACGATGTCGGGAGCATTATGAAGCTCCACGCCGCCGTCGATTCCGATAGCAAAATCCAGCCCTAACTCCTTACGCCGCCACGCCAACGCTTGAACCTTCTTGAGAGCATTGGGGATGAAGTGCTGACCGCCGAACCCCGGGTTCACGCTCATCACAAGCACTTCGCCAGCCAAGTCAAGGACCTCGCTCAAGGCAGCCACGGGCGTGCCCGGATTGATCACCACACCGGCCAGCGCGCCTTCCTGGTGGATCATCCGCAGGGTTCGATCCAGGTGGGGACAAGCTTCCTGGTGCACCAGCACGTGGTCCGCGCCGGCTTGGATGAACTCAGGCGCGTACTTATCAGGATCGGTAATCATCAGGTGAACATTCAATTGTAGCTTGGTGACTTTCCGGATTGACCGCACCACTGGAATCCCGAGGCTGAGGTTAGGTACAAAGTGACCGTCCATGACATCGACGTGCAGGATGGTGGCTCCAACCCGTTCGACCTTGGCGATCTCCTCGCCCAAGCGCGCAAAGTCCGCCGCGAGGATGGATGGTAGGATTTCGACCATTTGGCGGAGTAAACTAGTCCGATGTTAACACAGCGACGAAAAAGCCGTCCCCTTCCTCACGGCCCGGCAAGCGCTCGGTCACACGCCACTTCCGGCGCACAGCTTCGATAACCAATCGATTCTCTTCTTCCTCAAGCGAACAGGTGGAATAAACCAGCCGGCCGCCGGGCTTGAGGTGCTCTATTGCATTCTTAAGAAGGTGGACCTGCCTGCGGTGCAGGTCGATCAGATCGGAGGGCTGCAGGCGCCACTTGATCTCGGGATTGCGACCCAGGGTGCCGGTGCCGGAGCAAGGGGCGTCAACCAGGATGCGGTCGAACTGAGCGCGGAACGGGAGCGGCTGGGTTCCATCCAGCACGACGCGGCGACAGTTGAGATCACCGAGCTGTTTGAGACGATGCCAGTGCAGATCACAAGCGATAGCGTCAACGCCGTATTCGAGCGCTTGGGCAGTCTTGTTGCCGGGCGCCGCGCACAGGTCGAGAAAGGTCTGCCCTTTCTGGAGATCCAGCGTCGGGATAATTGATTGTGCCCCGACATCTTGAATGCGACCGGTGGCGGCTATGTGGGTGGCAGCAGGTTTTAGGGACTCGCGGGCAATCGTCTGCGCCGATTCTGCCCCAAACTGGCGCTCCCATTTTTCGAGGAGCCACTCCGGGGTGGACAGCTCGATGGACCAATCGGGCCAGGCGATCGGCTGGCGGTCCACTTTTCGGAGCACGGCGTTGACGAGGCCGGAGGCGGACCATTTCTTGGCGCGCTTGACCAACTCGACGCTCTCACTCACGGCCGCATGAGGCGGGACACGCTCCAGATAGCGCAATTGGTAGACCCCCATGCGCAGCGCGATGCGGACTTCCGGATCGAGCGAACCGGTGGTGAGCAGGTCGATCACGTGATCGAGCTGGGCCTGATAGCGAAGGCATCCGAAGACGATTTCAGACGCGAGGCCGGCATCGCGGGAATCGAGCTTGTCCGAGTATTTCACCAGGAGGTCGGATGCGTAGCCGCCGGCATGGACTTTGCGGAGGACATCGAAGGCGACTTGGCGAGCGCGGGAAACCATGCCAATATCTAGTGTGGCAAGATTTTACAATCGCTCCCTGTGGGTCGCGGCTCTGCTAGCGATCCTCGCGGCGGGAAGCTCCCAAGCCGCGGACTTCTTCTTCCTGCAGATGTCGGATCCGCAGTTCGGCATGTACACCGCGAACGGCGAGTTTTCACAGGAGACCGCCAATTTCGAGTTCGCGATTGCCAACGCGAATCGCCTGCGGCCGGCATTCGTGGTGGTGTGCGGCGATCTCATCAACCGGCCCGCTGATCCGGCTCAGACCGCTGAATATTTTCGAATTGTGAGCAAACTGGACCCATCCATCAAGCTTTACAGTGTACCGGGCAACCACGATGTCCGCGATGAGCCCACGCCCGAATCACTGGCGGCGTACCGTCAAAAGTTCGGTCGCGACTATTACAGTTTCCGCTACCAGGATTTCGCGGGCATCGTCATCGATTCGAGCTTGATCCAGCATCCCGGCAAGGCACCCGAGGAAGCGGCGCGCCAGGAGCAGTGGATCGCCACCGAACTGGAAAAGGTCAAGCGCGAGGGCGCGGAACGGGTCGCGGTCTTTGAACACATCCCCTGGTTTCTCGAACATCCGAATGAACCCGATCAGTATTTCAACCTGCCGCTGGAGGCCCGGCAAAGGTTCCTTCCGCTATTTCAGCGCTATGGCGTGGCCTACGCTTTCGCGGGCCACTATCATCGCAACGCTTATGCCGGAACCCCCTCCTTCCACGTCACTACGACGGGACCGGTGGGAAAGCCGCTGGGCGTCGATCCATCCGGTATTCGCGTGGTCGTGGTACGGGAATCCAAAATGGACAGCCAATACTATGGTTTAGGAAACATCCCCAATCAAGTGGAGCTTAACGTTCACGGCTCCTTACCGAACGGTCGGTAGAAGCTACATTTCTCATTGACAGAGATACGCAATTAACCATATAATCCACAAAACGTAGTCTTTAGGGTTTGTTAGAAGTCGACCTTAGTACCAGGAAGAACTACTAGGAGAAGCGATGACTAGAGCCAAGTTTGCCACCTCCATCTTTGCGGGCTTTGTGGTCCTGACGTTAATGTCAATGTCGGCCTGGGCCCAAAGCACCATTTCCGGTCAAGTGAGAGACACCAGCGGAGCCGTCGTGGCCAATGCCACGGTGGAAGCTGCCAGCGATGTCCTGATCGAGGGACAACGAACCGTCACAACCAATGCCGAGGGAAGATATGCAATTGTCGACCTCCGGCCCGGAACCTACACGGTTACGGTCAGCATGACGGGCTTCAGCACTGTGAAGCAAACCATCGTCGTGCCCGCAAACGTCTCGGTTCCTGTCGATGCGGACTTGAAGGTAGGTTCGGTTGGAGAGACGGTCAACGTCGAAGCCCGCGTAGCGACGGTGGACGTGGAGAATGCCTCGCATCCGCAGACCTTGACTAGAGGCGAAATGGACGCACTCCCGACTGGGCGTTACATGCAGTCGATCGCTTCTTACATTCCGGGCGCCCACTTGAATCTGCCGGACATTGGCGGCTCCCAGCAGATTGAACAGAACTACATCTCAGTCCACGGAAATGGCCCATCGCATGATACTTACACGCTCGACGGGATGATGGTCAACACCACCTATCTCGACAATGCGATTCAACAGTACATCGATAATGAAGCCATCCAAGAAACCACTTACACGGGCAATAACAACACCGCCGAGGTACAGGCGGGCGGTATGTACACCAACCTCATTCCCAAGGAGGGCGGCAACACGTATCACCTGCAGTTCTTCGCGGGCGGCAGCGGCGGCACCGGCTGGTGGCAAGCGAGCAATCTCGATAAAACCATCGGGCTACGTAACTGCCCCCCAGGTTCTGCTGCGAACTGCAATCCGGCGTCCGGCGCGGATACCACGGTGAAAATCGAGGACTTTGACGGCTCTTTCGGTGGCGCAATCAAGAAAGACAAGCTCTGGTTCCTGTTGACCGGCCGCGACCAGGTGACCTGGACCCAAGCGGGGACCTCGCAATATCCCAACGGCGATCCGGGCATTCAGGACGGAGGCATCTATGCGGGATCGCTGCGTCTGACCTACCAGATGAACTCGAAGAACAAGTTCAGCATCTTTGAGACTCGGAACTGGAAGTACAAGAACCACGAGATTCTGGATGGCGGTCAAGAAGGATTTCTTCCGTCGGATCCAGCCACTACCTCCACGTTGCGCAACAGATGGCCGATGTACTATATCATCCAGGGCAAGTGGACGGGAACGATCACGCCAAGACTCATCACGGAACTGGGCGTGACGCTCAGCCACCTCGATTACAATGACCTTTACCAACCCGGTCTGGACCAAGCGCCGAACACCGCAGGCTGGTACGCTCACACAACGGCCAGAGACCTTGGAACCGGTTTGCGTTTCTTCGCCCCAAGGAGCAACCAGCATTTCCAGACCACGCGGAACCTCTTCATGGGAGCGGCCACCTACGTTACGGGCTCACACACGATCCGGGTAGGAATCCAAGACAGCTTCGGGCCGTACCACGTGAGCGTCAACGAGAATGGCGACGGTTACATGCAATTCATCAACGGCGTCCCGAATAGTTTCGTCGCCCTTAACACACCGACATTTCAATTTCCCAATTTGGATCAAGATATCGGGATTTTTGCCACCGACACATGGAAATTTAAGCGCTTCGCGATCACGGCGGGAATTCGATTTGAATATCTTTCGGCCGACATTCAGGCCATAAACGCTCCGGCCGGGCGATTCGCTCCGGCGCGCACGCTGAATGCGATTGACTGCAACACCATAAAAGGCATGGGCTGCTGGAATGACTGGGCGCCGCGAATTGGAGCTGTCTACGATGTCTTCGGCAATCACAAGCTGGCTGTGAAAGCCGGATTCGGAAAGTACAACACGCCGTACGCGACTGGATTCACCAACAACTTTAATCCGTTCGCGGGCGTAGGCGCGTCGGTCCCCTGGACTGCCGTTGGCGCCAACCTTCCTCAGTGCGTCCCGGTTACGTTCAACGGTCAACCAGCTCCGAACCCCAATTGTTTTCCGACTGGTGGTTTCAACGGCGTCGGAGCTCTTCCCGGAGTGGGTGCGGGTACTCTTGGCGCTGGACCTTCGGGATTCGGAACCGTGGCAAACAGCACGGGTGTGGGTCTGGACCCCAACTGGCATCGCGACTACAACTATCAATACAACGCTGGGATCCAGGAAGAAATAGCGAGGGGGATTACTTTCAACTTCAACTGGTATCGCCGTTCCCAATATCAGCAAACGCTGGTTGAAAACTATGCACAGAGTCCCGGTGATTGGACGCCCTTGAGCATCACGAATCCTTTGAACGGTAGTCCAATCACGGTCTTTGCCTTAGGTTCGGCGGCCGCAGCCCGAGCGCCCGTGCTATGGCAGACCAATGCGCCTCAGAGTCTGGTGAAGAACGTCTACACCGGCTACGAAGCACAAATAACGGCGCGTCTGCCGCGCGGAACCTTCGCGCTCTTCGGTTGGACGCTCGATCGCGACTTAGACCGCAACTGCGCCGAGACCGCCGGCAGCTTCACGACGATCGCGGGTAACAAGTTCAATGACCCGAATGCGCTGCGCTACTGCGATATGTTCGGTTCTTCGAATCTCGTGGGCCCCGGCGGGATTAACATCGCCAGTTTGGGCTCGGTACCAGGTCCAGCCTGGCAAAATGAGTTCAAGATCCAGGGCGGTTTGCCAATAAAGTGGGGGATTCAGGGCGCCGTGTCATTCTATAGCAACCGTTACCAGGGCGGCGGCGTGCCCGCTGGTTTCGCGCCCAGCGGCAGTACGGCCGGAGTCGCGGACGATGGTTATCTGGCACGCTACTGGACAATCAATGCGAACACGGTCTATCCCAAGAACTGCGTCGGCTGTACGCCTGGCGCGAGAATTTTCCCAACCGGTACGGTGTTCGGCCAGACCTCCGACAATATCCAGTTGGTTGCGCCCGGATCGGTGGTCACCCCGCGCCTCAACCAACTTGATGTGAGTTTTAAGAAGAGCTTCAGGTTCAAGGACAAGTACGTGCTTGAACCAGAAGTGCAGATCTTCAACATATTAAACAACAACGCCGCGGTGAGCGAATCGCAGTCTCTCACGGGCGACGCTGCGCCGTTGCTGCCCAAGTCCGCGTGCGGCGGTTCTTCGGCCGCAAATTGCGGGCTGGGAGGAACGGTGACCACGATCACGAATCCGCGGCTGCTGAGGCTGGCGTTGTTGTTTAGATTTTAGCGCGTGACAGTGATCGTGATGTCGGTGACGGTGGAGAGCGCACCGTCGTTCGCTGTTGCTCGCAGTACGTAAGTGCCGGGCTCGGGGAAACGCGCGGTCGTGATGGCTTTGCCGTCGGCAGCCAGAATGATGCCAGCAGGCTCGAAGGTAACCTTCGCTGGTCCTTTGTACTCGAGCCAGCTCACGTTCAGACCGCGCGGCCGATTCGATACGGTATTGCTCTGAGCACCGGGCCGGGGCTTGGGAGCCGGGCGCGGCTTCGGAAGTCCGTCATCGGTCACCATTGCGGTTAGAGTCAGAGACGTCGCAACAGTCGCCGGGCCGGGCTGCATAATCGTAATGGACGGCGGTTTGTTGGGATCATCCTCGCCCGGATTCAGGCCGCCGTGGGTCATGATCATCCGTTCGCTGATCTCCTCTACCGGAAGAAGCTGCGCGAAGGCCTTTTCGGTTTTGCCGTGCGCGGTGACGGACCAGATGAGCTCCTTCTGTCCCCAGTCTGCAGGCACTTGGACGCGGAAAATAAACTGCTGGCGCCGGGGTAGGAAGTAGGTCGGCTGGCCGCGATCCGGTGCGCCAGGCTCCAGCTTGTTGTCGGGACCGACTGGAATCGCGAGTTCCTCCTCGAAGTTCCGGTTGAAGTATCCGAAAACCATAGTGAAGGTGCCGTCCGTGTTTCGCAGCCATCCTTCAAAGACCGGCTGGACGTCCTGGCCTGTTGAGAAATGCGTTTGCGGAATATAAGTGGGCGCGGGTGGCTGGGCGTGCATGCCTAGCGTGAAGCTAAGAGCCAGCGCGCCCCAGCACAACGGCTTCTTCATTGCCGTTTGCTGGCTTGGAGACTTCTCGCTTGTACTCGCTGCTGATAATCGGCTTCGTCGAGATAATACAAGCTGACCCAGGCGAAGGACATCTCATCGATGGTCCGCTGGCCATACCCGACCCAATTCTTGGGGTTGGGATTGAACTTGTTGTTGTCGGTGTTGTCGTGCCAGGTGGTAACGTGAATCACGGTACCGGCAGGCAGCAGCGGCGCCACATCTTCGGCGTAGGGATAAGTAATGCTCCAGCCGAACTGGTAGTTGCTCACGCAACTGAGTGTTTCCGATCGCGCCGGACCGGGACGCGCTGAATCCGCGCGAACGTCGGGATAGATGGCTTCCATGCACTGGGCTTTTCCACGCGTGTGGAAATGCGGCTGGAAAGCGGAGAGCACAGCAGGCTTCGGAAGACGGAAATAGCCATCGCTGCGAGTGACCTGACCGGCCGGGAGATCGAGATCACCCACCACGTCGCCCATGTGTTGCGTGAACGCCACGTACTTGGGCGTAACGCCCTTCGGGAACAGCTTCAGACCGAGCGAAATGCTGACCGGAGTCACTTCGCCATCGGGATGGAGGTGCAGATTAAAATGAATCTTCGATCCGGCGCGGATCAGACGGCCCGAATTCTCGGGGAAGATATCGGCATTCTTGCCGACGGCGTATTCATTGAGGAACAGGCCGATCGGATCGTCTTCCGGGTCTTCGATCAGATTGGTGGTGGCGTGATGGACCACTTTGAAGCCCATATCCGGCTTGGTTTCCACGGACTGGATGTAGACGTCTTCGGTGAACCCGGGATCGATGTCGATGTCGTAGTATTCGTCCTGCCCGTTGGCCTTCAGCCGATACGGCTTTTTCATCGATACCACGATGTCCGGCTTACCGATCTGCCACTTGTCGAGATCGCTGAACTGGCGCTGCCGGGGCATGTCGGCGGGATTGCCCTCGGGGGCACCGCGGTCCACCCAATTGGAGATGGTAGCGATCTCGGCATCGGTTAGGGACGGGTCTTCCTTGAACTTGGTGATCCCGACGTTGCGGTCGATGTGCCAGGGCGGCATCTCGCGGCGGACCACTTTCTCTTTGATGGAGCGCGCCCAGGGCCGGGCGTCTTTGTACGTCAGGAGCGCCATAGGGGCGATCGATCCGGCACGATGGCAGTTCTGGCAGGAGCGCTCGAGGATAGGTGCGATGTCTTTGGAAAAGGTGGCGTCTGCGACGGGCTTGGTGGTGTCCGCCGCGAATGCGGATACCAGAAATAGACTCGAAATCGAGATCAGTTGCTTACTCACTGCGACCTCCTTTGAGCGGCTGCAGTTCCGGCTTGGTACCGTCCGGCAGCGGATAACGGTCGAGGTTCAGAATCATCGAGACGAATTGGTAATAGCCCACTAAGGCTGTCAAATCCACGACGCCTCGCTCTCCGAGCTTGTCCACAGCGGCCTTGTACGTGCCGTCACTCACCTGCTTGGTATGGAGCATCTCGTTACAAAAATTGTAGACAACTTCCTGGTCGGGCTCCAGGGAGGGGGGCTTTTTGCCGGCTGCAATGGCGTCCGCAGCAGCAGGGGTGATGCCGGCCTTGAGCGCGAGCTGACGATGAGCGGTCCATTCGTATTGGGCCGTCCAGTAACGAGCCGTGATGATGATGGCGAGCTCCCTCTGTTTGGCCGTCAGCGTCGAGTGGAAGCGCAGTTGCGCGCCAAGTTTCTGCGCCAGGTCGCCCATCTCCGGACTCCGCAACAGTACGTTGAACGGCCCGTTCATGCCGCCGCGCTCGCCGGCGAACAAGTGCTCCACCATGGTCTTCTGTTCGGGCGTCAACTGGTCGTAGGTGAGCGGCTTGAAGCGATCGCCGCGGAGGTTGAGGTCGCGATTGGCGGGAGTCTGTGCAGTGGCCATACTCACTAAGCCTATAACGCCGGCGATTACAAATTGGAGACGCATGCTGTTCATCCTTTCATTGGCTCATTGGCGGGTGACGTCTTTGAACTGCTTGTGATCGCGCCAGGCTTGGTCGTCGGCTTTCTCCTCTTCCAACTGGTCGAGGAATGCGTTCTCCTGGCGGTCGATCACTCGAAGATAAATGCCGTGGTCTAAGAATCGTTCCGGATCATAGGACATGCCGGGCCGGTACTTGCTGAACAATCCGAACTGGGAAGCGTGCGAAGTGAGGAAAATGTCGCAAGGGAGTGCGCGCAGGATGCGGTAAGTTTGCGCGTAGTCGTCAGCGATGTTCGGGTACTCGTGGTTGTGCAGCAGCACTGTTCCTGGATTGATGGTGCCCAGATTGGCGATCAGAACGTGATAGGTCCGACCGTTTTCCGCGATGTCGAACGTGTAACTGGTGCTGCCTTTGGTGTGGCCGGGCGTCAGGTGCGCGGTGAGTTCGGTGCCGCCCAGCTCGATCTTTTCGAGGTCCTGGAAAGTGCGGTCGACTTTGACGGGATTGAACCAGCCGTTGCTGCCGAACAGATAGTCGGTCTTGCCACCCGATTCGAGCAGCGGCGCTTCGCGCTCCATGGCGAGCATCTTCGCGCCGGTTAGTTTCTTGACGGTGGCCAAGCCGGCCGCGTGGTCGCTATGGGCGTGCGTGACGAGCAGGATCTTGATGTCGGTGAATCGGAAGCCGAGCGTCTTCATTCGTGCGCGGATATCGGGAACCGAAAATTCATAGCCGGTATTGATCAGGATGCTGCCCTGGGGCGTGACGATCAGGTAGCAGGCGAGGTCTTCATCGCCGACATAGTAGAGGTTTCCGAGGATGCGGAAGGGCGGGAAAATCGGCGAGTTGGCGGCGAGTAGAGGGATCGCGGCGGCCAGGAAGACCAACGCGCGGAGCATGGGGGTAGTTTACCGCATTGGGCCTCATGCTAAAAATCGCTGTTCCATGACCGGAAGATAATCCTCGCCCTGACTGTGGGCGCTGCTGCCGCGCTGGCTCAAGGCTCACGCTCGGTTTGGGACGGCTTCTACACCGAAGCCCAAGCCAAGCGCGGTGAGCAATGTTTCTATGAGAATTGCGTCACCTGCCATGGGCCAGCGCTGGAAGGCGACGGAGAGGCACCTCCACTGTCAGGTGGTGAACCATGTTGGGCTTGGGACCGCAAGCCGGTCGGCATTGAATCAGATCCGATACGAGCCGAAGAAGCCGGCACGAAGAAATGAGGTTTCAGCCAGCGTGCCGCGTCACAAACCAGACCACCAGTCCGAGGATTAGTCGCTCGAGCAGGTAGGCAGCGGCGAGCGTCGGAGCGAAGATTGCGATGGCCGCAGCGGTCTCGTGCATCAATCCACTTATCGGCGGAGGTGCGCGCGAACTTCAGAGTCTCTACGACGAAATCGAATTGAAATTCTTGGCGAGGTGCTCGGCCGTCCGCCAGGAGAGCGCTTGCACAGTTAACGTGGGGTTACGCGCGCCGCTCACGCCCATCACCGACGCCCCAACCACGCCGAGATTGGGCGCTTCGTGCGAGAATCCCCACTTGTCCACCACGTTGGTCTCGGGATTTTCGCCCATCCGCGTTCCGCCATAGGCGTGGGTCGAAACGCCCGGAGGATTAGCCGGAGCACGCAGAACCTGCACCGCGCCCGCTGCCCTGAACCACTCCTCCATCTTCTTCTGCCCAAACTCGGCCGCCCGTGATTCGTTCTCCTTGAACCCATTAGTAATGCGGCATACAGGATCGCCTAAAGGATCGCGGACGGCCAGGTCCAGGTCCAGGAAGATATCCTCATATGGGAAGGCCGAGGTTTGCAGGTAGGCCGCCGTCCAGCGCGCCGCGTTTTCCCGAACGTACGCCTTCCAATGCGACCCCCATCCGGGTGCGCGACCCGACGTGTTCATGGAAGCTGCCTCGATGGGATGCATCTCGGTGTGGGGCTGCAAGGTTGTGCCGCCGATGAAGCCGAGGCCGGAATGATCGTAATTATCGTCGGCCCAATCATCTACGGCCGAAGCTTGCGCCGGGGTTCCGTACCAGACATTGATGTCGTGTGGAAAGACGGCGCTCACTCCGCTCTGCCAGTGCCCGAAATAATGGCGGCCCACCTGGCCATGATTGTTCACGAGGCCGTTCGGGTAAGCCTTGGATTTCGACAGCAGCAGGAGCCGCGAATTCTCGTACGTGTAGGAGCCAAGCAGCACCACGCGAGCCGGTTGAAAATATTCCTTGCCGTCGCGCAGGTAAGTGACGCCGGTGACGCGGCCGTCCGACCCGGCGACGATGCGCGTAACGTGCGAACGGTCGAACACCGTTAGATTCTTGGTCTTGAGTGCGGCTGGAATCGTCGTGATCGCGGTCGAGTTCTTGGCGCTGATATGGCACCCGCCGCGATTGCAATAGCCGTGAAAGGCACAGCCCGGACGCCCGCGATACTCCTCGGAATTGATCGCGGCCGGTGGACGAAACGGCTTCCAGCCGAGCCCGCGTGCGACCTCCGCCATATGATCGGTGAAGCCGCTGCCGCGTAAGGGCGGCATGGGATACTCACGCTGGCGCGGTCCTTCATGCACGTTGCCCGCGGGGTCGAGCTTGCCTTGCAGATTTCCAGCCCTGCCCGAGACGCCGACTTCGCGCTCGACGATGTCGTAGTAGGACTCCAGATCCTCGTATGTGATGGGCCAATCTTCGAGCGTCGTTCGCGCCGGGATCGCCGATGCCCCATAGCGCCTGGCCGCTTCTGAACGGGCTTTGAAATCCCACGGATTCAGCCGCCAGCTCTGCGCCCAATAGTGGATGGACGTGCCGCCCACCGCGTTCATCATGGGATGGATCTGCGCGCGACGAGTGGGCGAGGAAGGCCCATCTCGCACGGTCGGAACTTCACGATTCGCCTTGGGCACCGACGTCAGCAGCCCGCGCACGTTGTTGTGGAGCTCGTCGGGACGAAACATTCGCGGATCCATCCACGTGCCTGCTTCAAGTCCTGCTACTTTGAGCCCCGCGCGCGCCAGAGGCAAGACGGCCACGCCACCAGCCGCGCCCAGCCCGATCACCACCACGTCGACAGGTTTCAGATTGATCGCCATACTCGCGTTCGTTTATTATCCCCATAATCCAGCAGTGCAATACAACCGCCCATATGGCCAACCAAGATCCTGGATCGCCGCCAACTTCTGAAGCATGCGACCGCGCTCATCACTGGAACCGCCAACTGAAAGGCAGTTCTATACGTACTAAAACAAAAGTTTACTCAGAGTTGGGATTATTACCGGTTTGAAGTTCTGGGACAACTTCTAGTTGATCTGTCTTCAGAACAGGTCGATCATGATCAGAGGTCGGTCGAATATTCACTAATCTAACTGGGAAAGTGCTTAAAGTACTCGACATATTAGCTCCGCAGTGAGTCGGTGATCACTGCAGCCAGAGAGTTTTTCAAGCTGCAGAATTCAACCTCTTAAAGCGCGCTCGGTTCGATTTTTTAGCAGACAAATTGGAGAAACAAGGTATGATCAGTCGCAGGCTGGGCGACACAAGCCGACTCGCCGAAAGCTTAAAGATCTCGCTAGTCACTGGCGATGCACAGTTGTTGGAGCTATGTCGAGAAGCGGTCCGAGAACTTGCTCTGGATTCCGTCGAAATCGTGGTAGTGAGTCCTCACCAGGACCCCTTGCCACGATCAGATCTGCTGATCTGGGATACAGACTTTACCGACAGATCCAGAAGTAAACAACGCCTTGCGGCAACCGAGATCCGCCAAGAACTATTCCTCGTTAGCCCGAAGCATTTAAGTGAATTTCTCACCACCATGCCGCTCGGAGCCGGTAGTACATTGCTCAAGCCAGTCAATAAGAGAACCCTGCAGATTTTCTTGGAACAGGCATTGCATCGCTCACGAACGAGAACGTCCTCGTTCATTCCTGATTCAGCCGACGTAACATGGCAGCCAAATGATGCGCTGCAAGCTCTTTTGATGGCCAACCTTAAGTTGCAAGAATACGATCAGGATCGAAACAATTTCCTGGCTCGCGCGTTCCACGACTTTCGCGCGCCCCTAATGGCGGCGAATGGCTATTGCAGTATCCTTCTGCAACAGACCCTGGGTCCGCTGACTGACAGCCAAATCGACCTATTGCAGCGCATGCACCGCAGCCTGAAGAAGCTGACACGCATGGGGTCGGCGATGTTTGAGTTGAACGTTGGCAAGACGGTGAGGCGGGGTCTCAATCTGAAGGAATCGTCCCTGGAGGCTTGCGTGAAAGCCGCTATTCAAGAAATAGACCACCAGGCACATGACAAGAACCTCTCGGTCTCAGTCAATTTGAGCGACGCCCAAGGTCCACTCTATTTTGACCAGGACCAAATGGAGCAGGTCATGGTGAATCTGCTGGACAATGCGTGCAGGTTCACTCAGAAGGGCGGGACCATCGAGGTTCGTGGCTATCCCATTCCGTACGACGAAGTAGTCAATAATCACGGACGGGAAGCGCAAGGGCTCTCCTCAGCTTCGCCTAAGGCCTACCGCGTGGACGTTAGTAATACCGGCCCAGGCATCTTGACCGAACATTTGGAGAGTGTTTTTGAAGAATACACTTCGTACAGCGGTCCTGAAGATCGTTCTGGCGGGGGGCTGGGACTGGCGATCTGCAAGATGATACTGACGGCCCACAGGGGAAGGATCTGGGCCGCAAACTATCCTGGAGGTGTCAAGTTTTGCTTTCTCCTCCCCACCGACAACTGCACGCCAAGAAGCGGGTTGCAACGAAATGAATTAACGGTAGTGGCGCAGAGGGCGGCCTCTTAGGAAGAGTATGCAAAAAGCGAGGCGGATCGACAGGATTCTTATTGCGGAAGACGAGCCGGATATTCGTGAATATCTGACCCTTTCTCTTCGATGCAGAGGGTACGAAATAGAACACGCTGATAATGGCAACGATGTTTTGAACTTCCTGAAAGAGAAGGTCAACAGGGTGTCGCTCGTGTTACTCGACATCATGATGCCATGCAAGGACGGGATTGAAACGCTCCGGGAGATTCGTCAGTTAGATAAGAACCTCCCAGTTGTGATGCTTTCGGGACTATCTGCTTCCAGCACGATCATCCAAACGATGAAGTTTGGAGCTGACGATTACCTCACGAAACCTGTGACCGATGACCTGCTCTTTGCTACGATCGAGACCGCGCTGGCCGCGCGCGAAGCAGCCCACACTTCTACGCGCAAGGGATTTGCACCATTTGCGCAAAGACCGTCAGGCACTGGCACCTCATGGATGAATAGGATGGAGACGCTTCTCCTCCAAATCGGCCTCTCGGAGGCCCCCGTTCTGGTGGAAGGAGAGACAGGTGCCGGCAAGGAGGTTCTCGCACGCATGCTCCACGCCGCGTCTCCGCGCGCTGCTCGCCCGTTCCTGAAGGTCAATTGTGCGGCCCTCCCTTCGGAACTGGTAGAGAGCGAGTTATTCGGCTACGAGCGCGGAGCGTTTACTGGCGCCTTTAAGAGCAAGCCAGGGAAATTTGCCATGGCCGATGGAGGAACTATCTTCCTCGATGAAATTGGAGACATGGATTACCGGTTACAGGCGAAACTTCTCCAAGTGCTGCAAGATCAGGAATTTCATCGATTGGGCGGCAGCGAGACGATTCGCGTGAACGTGCGCGTAATGGCTGCCACACATTCCGATCTGGAGAAGGCCATGCGAGAAAGACGCTTTCGCGAGGATCTGTATTATCGGCTCAACGTGATCAACGTTCAGGTGCCAGCCTTACGGGATCGACCGGACGAGATCCTGCCCCTGGCGGAATATTTTCTAAGGAAACATGCGACGCCGGGGGCGGCTGCACTCGAAATCACGCCATCCCTGAGGGAGGTGCTTCTCGCATACCATTGGCCCGGCAATGTGCGTGAATTGGAAAATGTCGCACGAAAATGTTTAGCACTTCGCGATACAGAGATGGTCGCTGAAGACCTTCGTCTCAAGTTGCAGCATCGCTCTCAGCCGATGGCTCCTCCTTCGCAGCGGTCCATGCCTTACGTGTTGGGTCCGGCTGCGGACATCCCTGCTCTTGAGAATTTATCGGACGCGGGGCGGCTTGCGGAAATCGATACGATTCTAATGGCGCTAAACCGTACCAGGTGGAATCGAAAAGAGGCGGCAACCATCTTGCGGGTTGAATACAAGGCCCTACTTTACAAAATGAAGAAGCTGGGCATTGACGGTAACGCTGGTCACGTCACTACGTCAAGGATAGAACCATGAACACGCTCACTTCCGGCCGTGCCACAGATTCCCCTAGGAACGACGTGAACGACGACTACTCAGGAGTAATATTGTCATCCCCTGGAGAAATCCGACAATTAAGGGAGGTTGTTGAGCGGTCATTGCAGCAGGACGACACCATACTCGACCCCGAGTTCTTTCTCGCCTCAGTGTCCAAAGGGTGGGAACCCAGAGTGGTGGTCGTTCACAGCGCGCGCGAGGTGATCGGGATCATGTATGCGCAAGAACGAGTCATCTCTGGTGTTCCTACTGGTGTTGTATATGCCGACGGAAGTCTGGGCGGTGTCCTGCTCGCGAATTCCATGCATCAACGGAATGCATTCCGAGTGGCCGTGGAGACGCTACTTGGGTCTCCAAAGGTACGGGGCGTGCGGTTAAGAGTCGTGCGAGGCGGCTGTGAACTTAGCGCTATTAGACAACTGACCGCTTCCTGGCGTCTCGATGCTCATTATTCACGCATCAAATATGGCTATTCCCCCATTTGGAAACATCATGCTCATTTGCATCTGGCTGATAGCTATGAGCAGTTTCTCATGGGTCTGGGTAACACAACCCGTCGTAATTTTCGATATTATCGCCGGCGTTTTGAAGCATCTGGACACAGCCTCAGAGAACACCTTTCGATGGGCGAGTTGCGCTCTGCAGTGCTCACGCTAGTCCCCAAGTCGACTTTGGCCAATCGGCCGTCACGGATTACGATTGAAAGAGCTCTGAACCTGGTGGCTGCCGCGCGGCGACCGCTGGCTATCGGCCTAAAACATCACAACGGAGAATGGCTAAGTGTCATCGGAGGATGGTACAAACCTCATGGGGCTGTACTGTTCCTCCAGCACAATAACAACCGTGACTTCGGTCCTTACTCGCTCTCCGTTGTGCTTCGTGCCTATTTGATCGAGAGTCTCATTCGGGAGCGGCTGAACGAACTAGTTATGTGGGCTGATACCGGGCCCCCATTGTCCCGCTACGTAACGTACATGCCGACTATTGGTGTACATCTAGACGTACCGACGTACGTGTGGCGTGTTGCCCGTGGCTTTATCTCAACTGTCGGACCTTGGCTACCCAGGCGCTTAGCCAGCGCCGCGCAATGGGTCGTCCCCCACCCTTTTTCGTCCTGATAAAAAACGAACGTTCTAGAATCAGCGTGGTTTTGAATTGGCAAGCCATGGTGTTTCAGTGACCCTATCGGGGAAGTCGCCGATCGGCTACCTGATCCACAGCCATCATTCCGTTCCGGGGCAAGCGGCAATCGTGCCACGCTGGCCGCGACCCAGACCGCCAGTGTATCGATCGTCGTGATCCTCAACTATGTTGTCCAGGTTGTTCCCGGTGTATTGGTTGGGGCGTTCGGAACAACCAAGAGCGCTCCAAACGCCGGTGCGATAAAACCGCGAGAGTAATTAAGTGTTTCAGTTCGTGCATGTTGCTCCCGATCCAGCTCGCCAAGAGACTGGGATATCTCGCGTAAATGGGGTCATGGACCGATTTCGTCGAGGCAGCTTAGCTGGTTGGCTGCCAGATTTGATACACTGCCCTCACTATGCGACCTTATCGAATGATCTGCTGGATGTTGCTCGGCATGGCTCAAATCTTCGCGCAAAGCAAGACCGGCCAGGTCGATTGGAACAAGCCGTTTCCGCCGCACAAGGTCATCGGCAACGTCTATTTTGTCGGCACCAATGAGCTTGGCTCCTTCTTGATCA
>Ga0070713_100001006_pt1 | contig 18033 bp, 10 predicted proteins | sample LARL82metaG_FD_65465 | JGI IMG/M metagenome (GOLD analysis project Ga0070713, IMG submission 65465) | Corn, switchgrass and miscanthus rhizosphere microbial communities from Kellogg Biological Station, Michigan, USA - LAR L8-2 metaG | ecosystem: Host-associated > Plants > Roots > Rhizosphere ...
GTATCCGGATCGACCTCGACTTCGCAGACATGGCAGCCATAGGGGAACGCGGCCAGGTTCACCGTCTCATCGCCTATGCCATCCAGGCTACGCAGATCGTCAGGCAGGTCGTTGCGCTGCACAGCGGCGGCTGCAACGTCGAAGATGCCGATCGAGCGATCCGTTCCCGTGACGACGAAGCGGCCAGAAGAAAAGTCCAGATCGGCCATGGCGACTTCCAGCACTTGGCTGGCGATCCGCATCCCCTTTGCGAGGATCTCATTCGACGCCCCCAGCATAACGATGCTGCCGAGCCGCAGCGCGCGACCGGAATGTGAGCCGCCGCCGACCGAGACACGTGCGGTATCGCCCTGCACCAGGGTGACGCAGTCAACTGGAACGCCGAGCCACTCGCTGACCAGCTGTGCGAAGCTTGTCTCGTGACCCTGCCCACTGGATACCGTGCCTATCACCACTTCCACGACGCCCTGGGGCTGCACGGTGATCTCGGCCCGCTCACGTGGCACGCCGGTCGCCGTGTCCACGTAATTGCAAACGCCGATGCCGCGACACTTGCCACGCCGTTTGGCCTCCGCGCGGCGAGCCGCAAAGCCAGCCCACTCGCCGAGCACCAGAACGCGCTCCATCACTTTGTGATAGGTGCCACTGTCGTATTCCAGGCCGAATGGGTTGCGGTACGGCATGGCGGACTCGGGCACCAGGTTTCGCCGCCGCAGTTCGATGCGATCGAAGCCGCACTGGCGTGCTGCCAGGTCGATCAACCGTTCCATCACGAACATCGCCTCCGGCCGGCCGGAGCTACGGTATGGCCGGGTCGGCGCGGTGTTGCTCAGCGTCGCAACGGCGCGGAAATGCACGACCGGCACATGATAGATGCTGGTCATGATTTCCAGACCCTTGTGCAGCGGGCCCAATGAAACGGGATACGCGCCGCTGTTGACCATGTTTGTGCCGCGCATGGCCAAGAACCTGCCCTGCTCATCCAGCGCTAGCTCGGCATCGGCGGTCAGATCGCGTGCCTGATAGTCGCACAGGAACGCCTCGCTGCGTTCGCAGGTCCACTTCACTGCACGGCCGACGCGGCGCGCTGCCCAGGCGACCAGAGCGAATTCGGGATTGGATGCGCCGCGTGTGCCAAAATTGCCGCCGACATCGTGCATCACCATTCGCACGTCTTCGTCCGCGACGCCGAGAACCACCGCCGTGTCATGCCGAGGGCGCACTGCGCCACCGGCACCGGCATGCAGTATGTAGCGCCCCGTTGACCCGTCGTATTCACCGACCGCAGCGCGTGGCTCCATGGTTACGCCGGCGATGCGTTGCACCGAGGTGCTAAACCGCACGACGTGCGCCGCGGCAGCAAACGCCGCTTCGGCGGCTGTCGCGTCGCCCACTGTCGCATCAAGGCACAGATTCGATGCAGCATCCGACCAGGCGCGCGGTGCATCCGCAGCGACCGCTCGGCGAGAATGGATCACGACTGGCAGTTCCGTGTAGTCCACCATGACGGTGTCTGCCGCATCCTTTGCCGCGGCGCGACTGCTGGCGACTACCATCGCCACGATGTCGCCGACATGGCGCGCTTCGTCGGTGACCATAGGATAGTGCGGCGGAATGAACAGCGGCGAGCCATCCGTATTGTCGAGTTGGATGTCTACCGGATGACCCGTTCGCACTGCATGCGGGATCGGCTTCAAGCCATCGGCCAGCATGTCGCGACCGGTCAGCACCTCGAGCACGCCAGGGGCGATTTGCGCCGTGGCAACGTCTACGGACCGGATGCGCGCGTGAGCATGTGCAGAGCGGACCATCACCGCGTAGGCTTGGCCAGGAACATTAATGTCGTCGCTGTAGCGGCCTCCTCCGATCAGCAATCGCAGGTCTTCTCTGCGACGGACCGGCTGTCCGATCCCGTTGTTGGCGGGACTAAGAGACATCGGAAAATTCCCCTGTCATTGCACGGAGCGTAGCGACGAAGCCCTCTCGATGAAAGTACCCGGCCCATGGGCCGAGCGCGTTCCGCGCCACACTGGCACGAGATTGCCGCGTCACTGCGCTCCTAACAAGAATCCCCGGTGGAGATGGTTCTATAGGGAGCTCATGCGGCCTGTTCGAGCGGTTGGAGCTTTGGCCTGGAAGCCGAGACGGGCGAGCTGGCGGACCAGACGCTTGGCCTTCGCTTCAGGCGACCGCCGCCAAATGACTGTTCCAGATCGTCCGTCGTCCACCTCAGTTGCCTCTTGCGTGACGGGGCCGTCCATACATGACAGTCGGTCACATGCCGCCGGGGTAGTTCGGTCCACCTCCACCCTCTGGCGTGACCCAGTCGATGTTCTGCACCGGATCCTTGATGTCGCATGTCTTGCAATGAACGCAGTTCTGCGCGTTGATTTGAAGCTGAGGATTTCCTTCGTCCGCACCGACGATTTCGTAAACACCTGCCGGACAATAGCGTGCTTCAGGACTGCGGTAGCGCTGCCAGTTCAGCGTGATCGCAATCTTGGGATCGGCGAGATGCAGATGACCCGGTTGGTTCTCCTCATGATTGGTGTTGCTGATGAAGACCGACGACAGCCGGTCGAACGTGAGCGCGCCGTCCGGCCGTGGGTACTCGATGCGTTGCGCGGAGGACGCGTCGAGCAACGTTTCGTTGTCGGGATGCGGATGGTGGAACGTCCAGGGGGCCTTGCCGCGGAGCACGTAGGTATCAAGCGCCGAATAGGCGAGACCGCCATACAGTCCGAACTTGGCGAACGATGGACGGATATTCCTGACCAGCGACAGTTCCTGCCACACCCAGCTGTCGCGCAGCCTTGTCTCATAGCCTGACAGATCGCCGGTGCCACCGGCGGCAAGCGCATCTGCCACCGCCTCGGCCGCAAGCATGCCGGACTTCATCGACGTGTGTGTGCCCTTGATCTTCGGCACGTTGACGAATCCGGCTGCGTCGCCGATCAGCGCGCCGCCCGGGAAAGCGAGGCGCGGGATCGACTGCAGCCCTCCCTCGTTCAGCGCGCGCGCGCCGTAGCTTATGCGCCTGCCGCCCTCGAAGTGACCGCGTGCCTCGGGATGAGTCTTGAAGCGCTGCATCTCGTCGAACGGCGACAGCCATGGATTGCGATAATCGAGGCCGATAACGAAGCCGTAGGAAATCAGGTTGCTGCCGAAATGGTACAGGAACGAGCCGCCATAGGTGCGGGCGTCGAGCGGCCAACCGACCGTGTGCTCCACGAGACCAGGCTTATGGTTGGCGGCAGGGACCTCCCACAGTTCTTTGATGCCGATCGCATAGGTCTGCGGGTCATGATCGTCGCGCAGGTTGAAGCGTCGGATGACCTGCTTCGACAGTGATCCGCGACAGCCTTCGGCGAACAGCGTGTAGCGCGCGCGCAGCTCCATGCCGCGCTGGAAGGTGTCGGTGGGATTGCCGTCCTTGCCGATGCCCATGTCGCCGGTGGCGATGCCGGCGATGCGCCCGCTGTCCTCCAGCAGTTCGGCGGCAGGGAAGCCCGGATAGATTTCGACACCGAGCGCCTCAGCCTGCTGCCCGAGCCAGCGACAGACGTTGCCGAGCGAAACGATATAGTTGCCGGTGTTGTGCATCTGCGGCGGGGTCGGCAGGCGGAAGGCGCGGGTCGCGGTAAGGTAGAGGAAGCGGTCGTCGGTGGCCGGCGTCTCCAGCGGCGCGCCCTTTTCGCGCCAGTCGGGGATAAGTTCGTTGAGCGCGCGCGGCTCCAGCACCGCGCCGGACAGGATGTGCGCGCCGATCTCGCTGCCCTTCTCCACAAGGCAGACCGCCGCGTCAGGCGCGAGCTGCTTCAACCGGATCGCGGCGGCGAGGCCGGACGGGCCGCCGCCCACGATCACGACATCGAACTCCATTGCCTCCCGCGGGGGCAATTCCTCAGCCATCGCGCATCTCCAGGATAGGACGCGGCTAACCTAGGCAGACCGGCGCGCAGGCGCAAAATAACCACCGGAAGTTGATGGAGCCTGCTATGGTGGCGTAATGAGTCTCGTGGGCGACCAAGACGGAAACCAGGCATGAATGCGAGAGGTGATCGTTCCCCTGAGCAGGCCCAGGAACTCAAGCGGCGGGTCAGCTCGCTAGAGGCCCACGCAGCCGGGCTGAGCCTTGCCCAGGTGATGACCCGCAGCTTCCCGGGTGAGATCCACTACTGGTCGCGCGGCATGGAGCGACTCTACGGGTTCTCCGCGGCCGATGCGGTCGGCCGGATCTCGCATGAGTTGCTGCGCACCGAATTCCCGCAGTCACTCGGGTCCATCGATCGCCAGTTGCTGGAGTCCGCGGAGTGGACCGGCGAGCTGCGGCACCGGCGGCGCGACGGCGAGCAGGTCGTTGTCGTCAGCCACCAGTCGCTGCACCGCGGCTCCGCCGGCGCTCCGCCTCTGGTGACCGAGGTCAACAACGACATCACCGAAGTACGGCGCGGCCACGAGGCTCGCCAGTACCTCGCCTCCATCGTCGAATCATCCGAGGACGCGATCGTCGGCAAGACGCTGGACGGAGTTGTTACGGCGTGGAACAACGCGGCTGAGGCGATGTTCGGCTACCGCGCCGAGGAGATGATCGGCCGGCCGATCTCCCTGCTGCTGCCGCCGGATCGCATCGACGAAGAGGCGATGATCCTCGAACGGCTGCGCCGCGGCGAGCGGTTGCGGCGCTTCGAGACGATCCGGGTACGCAAGGATGGCGGCGCGATCGCCGTGGCGCTGACGATTTCGCCAATTCTCGACGGGTCAGGTGCAATCATCGGTGCCTCGAAGATCATACGCGACATCACCGCTGAAAGACACAGTCAGTCGCGCATACAGGAGCTTCAGTCGGAGCTGGCGCATGTGGCCCGGCTGTCCACCATGGGGCAGATGGCGTCCGCGATCGCGCATGAGCTCAATCAGCCGCTCACAGCGGTGGGCAACTACGTCGGCGCCCTGAGCCGCGTGCTGGCGGACACGAATGCCGGTCCTGGTCGCGCGCGCGACATCGTCGAGCGGATTCGCCAGCAGACCACGCGTGCCGGCGAGGTGATCCGGAGGCTGCGCGATCACGTCGCGAAGCGCCGCACCACGCGTCGGCTCGAGGACGTCAACGCTGTCGTGAGCGAGGCAGTGGAACTCGGGCTGGTCGGCATGCAGAATCGCGGCGTGCGGGTATCGGTCGCGCTGGATCTGGATGTCGGTTTGGCAATGATCGACAGCATTCAGATCGGCCAGGTGATCATCAATCTGGTGCGCAACGCGGTCGAGGCGATGGAGGCGAGCGCGACGCGCGAACTCACGGTATCGACGCACGCGCGGCCTAGAGCGGTGGAGATCGCGGTAGCCGACACAGGGCCGGGAATTGCGCCGGAAATCGCGGGGCGGCTGTTCCAGCCTTTCATCACCTCAAAGCCGACAGGGCTCGGACTGGGTCTGTCGATCTGTCGCGAGCTTGTCGAGGCCCATGACGGAGAGCTTACGGTTTCACCCGTTGCGGCGGGCGGGACGCGGTTTGCAATAAGGTTGCCGACCGCGGCGGAGTGACCGCTCGTCTACTTGTCGGTGTTCCAGATATCGGTATCGAGCTTCCAACCATTGCCGCTGTGGCGCCACAGCACGACATATTTGCCCACGACATGCACTGTCTGCTTCTGTGCATCCGGTGCATCGAGGCTGAACTCACCGATCTCGCGCGCGGCGCTGCCGAACTGATCGACCTTCAGCGCCTTCAGCGAGGCGTTCTTGATGCCGCTCTGGATCGCGCCCTGCCAGAACGCCTGGATCGCCGCGCGCCCCTTCGCCATCGGCGCACCAGGCGGAAGCGCGGTCGCGTGCTCGGTGTAGAGCTGCGCGACGCTGGCCGCGTCGCCCTTGTTGAACGCCGCAACCCATTTCGCATTGGCGGCGTCGATCTCGGACTTGATGTCACGGGCCTGGGCGGCGGCGGTCAGCGTCAGGAGCGACGCTGTGAACATGACGATCTTCATTGGATGCGGAATCCCCTCGAGTTGTGGTTTGTGCATGTTTCCCAGCATGCTCTTGCCGCTACTTCAGCCCTTGCGCCGCCTTCAGCACCTCCGCCGCGTGGCCGGTGACGCTGATCTTCCGCCAAGCCTTGGCGACCTTGCCGGCCTTGTCGATCAGGAACGTGCTGCGCTCCATCCCCATATACTTGCGTCCATACATCGACTTCTCGACCCAGGTGCCATACTTATCCGCCACGGCATGTGCCTCGTCCGATGCCAGCGGAAATGTCAGTTTGTACTTCTCGGCGAATCGCTCGATGGGCTTCATCTTGTCAGGCGAGACGCCGATCACGTCGATGCCAATGCGGCCGAGTTGTGGCAGCGCCTCCTGGAAGGCGCATGCCTCCTTGGTGCAGCCGGGCGTATCCGCCTTCGGGTAGAAGTACAGCACGAACGGCTTGCCGCGCATCGTCTTCTTGCTGACGGTGCGTCCGCCGCTTGCTGGCATCTCGAAGTCGGGCGCGGTGTCGCCTTCCTGCACGCTCATGGACGGATCTCTCCTATGTGGCGGACGAACGCGGCGCGAACCTGCTGCGCCAGGGCATCCAGCGTGCCGCGCAGCCACGCCAAGTCAACCGGTCCCGTCGTGTCGGTCGCCTCAGTGACCACGCGCAGCAGGGTCTGTGCCGAGGCCTCTGGGAGCTCCTCGCGTGGGCTGCCGCCGATGGTGATGCGCAGCATGCCCTGCACCGTCCGCCACAGATGATCGGCGCGGATCAGCAGCGCCGCATCGTCTGCCGGCAAGCATCCCGTCTGGGCAAGCCGCGCCAGAGCGATACGCGTGGTCGGCGAACACAGCTCCGACGCCTCGCGAGCGTGAATGAGCTGCAGCACCTGAGCGATGAACTCCACCTCGATCTGGCCTCCGGCGCGCAGCTTCACGTCCCACGGCCCCTCGGGCGGCAGGTCGCGCAGCATGCGCGCGCGCATCGACGCAGCATCGGCTCGGATGCGGTCGGCATTGCCAGCATGCGCCAATGCCTCGGCAATTGCTGTCTCGATGCGGGTGCGCAGTGCCGGCGGACCGGCGACAACACGGGCGCGGGTCAGCGCCATGCGCTCCCAGGTCCATGCCGATTCCGCGTGGTAGCGCTGGAACGATGCGAGCGACACCGCGACGGGGCCTTTGTTGCCTGACGGCCGCAGCCGCATGTCCACCTGATACAGCGGGCCGTCCACCCCAGGCGCGGTCACGGCCGCGACATAGGCGTGCGAGGCGCGCACGAACCATTGGCTCGCCGGCAGGTGCCGCGCGCCGCGACTCTCGGTGACGTCCGTGGGGAGGTCGTACACCAGCATCAGGTCGAGGTCGGAGCCAGCCATCATCTCACGACTGCCGGCCTTGCCCAATGCCACCACGGCCATCGAGCCGCTGCGCACGCGGCCAAAGCGCGCCGAAAAGTCAGATAGTACCGGCGGCAGCAGCGCGCTTAGCGCCGCGTCGGCGATAGCGGTGCGGCGCAGTCCCGCCTCGTCCGCATCGATCCGACCCTCCATCGTGGCGACCGAGGCAGAGAAATCCTCCTCGCGAACGGTACGACGGGTGATCTCGATGACGTCCTCGAGCAGCCGCGCATCGCGCAGGCGACCGCGCAGCAGGCGGGCAGGGTCCGGGTTCTCCTCCGGGCTCAGCAGGCCGTCCAGTGCCGCCGGATGACTGGCCAGATGGTTGGCGAGCGAGGGCGCGGCCCCGAGTACCGCGGCGATCCGATCGATCAGGCCCGGATTGCGCTGGAATAGCGACAGCAACTGCACGCCGGCGGGCTGGCGTGCCAGGAACGCGTCAAACCGGTTGAACACGACGTCCGGCTGCGGCTGGTGGGCCAGCGCGGCCAGCACGCGCGGTAGCAACTGGGCGAGCAGTTCCCTCGCGCGCGTCGAGCGGAGCGCGCGGACATGCCCCGCCTGCCAGCCGCGAACAGCGGAGACGATGCGCTTGGGGTTGTCGAAGCCGAGAGCAAGGAGCTTGCTGACGGTCGCTTCCGGCGCCGCATCGACCCCGCTGAAGTCGAGTTCAAGGCCGCCTTCGGCGGGCGATAGCAGCTCCGGCACCAGCTCGAACACTTCGGTGTAGCGCGCCCGCACCTGGCGCAGGTGATGCAGCAGCTCGGCAGCGAACTCGGACGCATCGGCGTATCCCATGAAGGTGGCGAAGCTCGCGAGCTCCGCCGGCCGCCGCGGCAGTTCATGCACCTGACGGTCCGCGACCATCTGCAGGCGATGCTCGACACGGCGGAGGAAGCGATAGGCGCCGCCCAGTTCGCGTGCGGCGTTGCGCGGCACGTGGCCGGCACGCACCAGCAGGCGCAGCGCGCCCAGCGTGGTGGGGACACGCAGGTCGGGATCGCGCCCGCCCCAGACAAGCTGCAGGGTCTGCGCCAGAAATTCGATCTCGCGGATGCCGCCTTCGCCGAGTTTGACGTTATGGCCGGCGATCCGTGCCAGCGGGTCGGCGCCATCGGCCAGCGGACCGCCCTTGTATTCGTCGATCCGCCGCTTCATTGCGTGGATGTCGGCGACAGCGGCGAAGTCCAGGCCGCGACGCCAGACGAAGGGGCGGATCGCCTCGAGGAATGCGGCACCCAGCGCCAGATCGCCAGCCACGGGGCGCGCCTTGATCATCGCGGCACGCTCCCAGTTCTGGCCCATGCTTTCGTAGTAGATGATCGCCGCGGGGAGTGCGACGGCAGGCGGCGTCACCGATGGATCGGGGCGCAGGCGCAGGTCTGTGCGGAAAACGTATCCGTTGGGGTCGCGCGCCTCCATCAGCGACACCAAGCCGCGCGCAATGCGGGACGTGAAGCCGCCCAGCGCGTGGCCCTCGGTCGCTTCCGTGTATATTGCCGCGGCCGGGTCGTAGAGCAGCACGAGGTCCACATCGGAGGAATAATTCAGTTCACGGGCACCGAGCTTTCCCATGCCGATCACCGTAAACCCGGCGCCGCGTGTCGGATCCGTCGGATCAGGCAGGCGCAGTTCGCCTGCCTCGTGAGCGGCGCGCAGCAGGTGTGCCATGGCGAGCGACAGGGTGGCCTCCGCGAGATCGCTCAGTGTCGCGGTGACACGCTCCAGCGGCCAGATGTCGCCGATGTCGGCTATGGCTGTGGCCAACGCGACGATGCGCTTCGCGCGGCGCATCGCGGCGGTGATCCGGTCGCGCCGGGTGGATGGCGGGAGCGCCGCCAGGTCGGCCATCGCGGCAGCCACAACCGCGTCTGGACCGGATGCGATGAGCGTGCGCAGGCTCGCTGCCTCGCGCACCGCGAGATCGGCCAGGAACGGGGTGTTGCCGCCGAGAGCGCTCAGCAGCGCGGCAACCGCTGGCCGCGCCGCCAGTCGCGCCTCAGTGCGGCCGAGTTGGGAGAAACGCTCGACCAGGCGTTCCGCGGCGCCGGTGTCATATGGGCTGGGCCAGATCGTGGGCAGGCGGAACGGTATATCGGTCATTTCCCGAAAGGCTGGCCGTGAGGCGTCTTCCGGGTCAAGCGGCAATGGGCGCCGCCATGGCGGTGCACTGGCTGTGCACGCTGGCGATCACGCTGGCCGTTCTGGGTGGCGTCGGCGTCGCCGCGATTGCCTGGCGGCTGTCGCAGGGACCGTTGGACTTGGACTGGTTCACTGCGCGGTTGGAGGCTGCGGCCAATTCGAATGGCGGCCCAGTGCGACTGTCGATCGGTTCCGCGGCGCTGGCATGGGAGGGGTTCCGCGAGGGTGTCGATCGGCCGCTCGATCTGAGGCTGACCGATGTCACGGTGACCGATCAGTCGGGTGGGCGACGGCTGAATATTCCTCGCGCCGAGGTATCGCTGTCGTTCTACGAACTGCTGTTCGGACGCGTCGTCCCGCGGGCGGTGGAACTAGATGAACCGCAGCTCACCCTGGTGAGGGCGAACGACGGTAGGCTCAACCTCGGTCTGGGGAACCTGGCGGACAGCGGCGAGCCGGCGGAGGCGACGCCGCTCGCCGATCTGCTGGCCGAGCTGGCGCGTCCGGCCGGCAGTGATCGGGCACTGAGAGCGAATGCGCTGCTGGGGCAGCTGCGCCGCGTGCGCATCCATGATGGGCAGGTCACGGTAGTGGATAGGCAGCTCGGCGTCACGTGGCGGGCGCCGCGTGCGGAGATCGACCTGACTCGTCGGCCGGAGGGCGGCGTCGAGGGCTCCGCCGAGTTGAGCCTGGCCCTTGGCGAGCAGCGGGCGCGACTGACGTTGTCGGCCATGCTGGCGGCGGGCGCCAGCGAGACGCATCTGCGCGCCAGGCTGTCGCCGGTGACACCCAGAGTGATAGCGGGTGCAGCGCCGTCGCTGTCGGCCCTGTCGGCGCTGGATGCGCCGATCGGTGGCGAGGTCACGGTCGATCTCGATGCCGGCCTGTCGCTGCGCGATGCGAGTCTGAGGCTGAACGCCGGCACCGGCTCGGTGCGGATTGGCGCCAGCGACGTGCCGTTCCTCGATGCGGCGCTGGTCGCGTCTGGCACAGTGGACGCGATTGCTGTGCAGGTACTGCGGGTGAGCCTGCGTGGCCGTGACGGCGGTCCGGTCACCCATGTCGAGGTGCGTGGTTCTGGGCAGCGCCGGCCCGACCGGATCAGTGCCGATTTGTCGGCCGATCTGGATCAGGTGGACTTTGCCGATCTCGGGCGGCTCTGGCCTGAGGGCATCGGCGGCGGTGCGCGCGGCTGGCTCGTGGCCAACATCCCGGTCGGCGTCGCTCGCAATGGTCACGTGGACCTCGGAGTGGCGGCGTCGCCCGATCTTTCGTCGGTGCAACTGACGCGGGCCAGCGGCGCGCTCGACGGCGAGGGGCTGCAGGTGAACTGGCTGCGGCCGGTGCCGCCGATCGACAATGGCCGGGCGCAACTGCGCATTTTGGATCCCGATACACTGGAGATCATCGTCACCGGCGGCAGACAGCGGTTGGGCGGTCAGAAGGAAGGCAGCGCAGGGGGTTTGCAAATCCGCGGTGGTCGGGTGCGCATCACCGGAATCATGCAGCCGCATCAGGTCGGGGCGATCGAGGCCGACATCGCTGGTCAGCTTCCCGACGCGTTGGCGCTGCTGCGCGAGCCACGTCTGGGGTTACTCGATCGGCATCCGATCGAGCTGAAGGCGCCGGCAGGACAGACGGCGGTGAAACTCAACCTCACCGTGCCGTTCGAGCGCGACGTTCGGATGGACGACATTGCCATCCAGGTTCAGGCACATCTCGATGGCGTGCATCTTGGCGCGGTGGCGGCGGGGCGCGACCTGGATCAGGGCGTGTTCGACCTGAGCGCGAATCCCGATGGCATGAAGCTGAACGGGCGCGCGCTGCTGGCTTCGATCCCGGCGAAGCTGGACGCGGCGATGGACTTCCGCGCCGGTCCGCCGGCGCAGGTGGTGCAGAATGTGACCGTGTCCGGGCAGCCGGACGCGCGGCAGCTTGCGGCCGCTGGGCTCGATGCGACATCGGTGCTGAGCGGACCGGCGCAGATGCAGGCAGTGCTGAGCGAGCGGCGAAATGGCCAGGGCGAGCTCTCGGTCGCTGCCGATCTGACCGGAGCGGAACTTGCCGTGTCGCAGCTCGAGTGGCGCAAGCCACGGGACGTATCGGCGAAGGCGTCGGCGCGGGTGCTGCTGGACCACGACCGGCTGACCGGAATCGATGCCGTGCAGCTCGACGGTGATGCCCTGGTGCTGCGCGGTCGAGCGCTTGTCAGTGGTGGCAGGCTATCGGGATTCCAGGTGGATCGGCTGGTGCTGGGGCGAACGGTCGCGCAGGGCTCTCTAGGCCTGCCGGCCGAGGGTCCGCTCACCGTCAGTCTGAGTGGCGCGACGCTCGATCTGGGACCGCGGCTTGGCCGTCGGACCCCGCCGCATCCTCCATTACGCAACGGCACAGAGCCGCCGCCGGGTCCGCGTTGGACGGTGGACGCGAAATTTGATCGCGTGCTGCTGGCGAATGATCGCGCAGCAAGCGGCGTGGTTGTGCATGCAGAGGACGATGGCCGCGTGATCCAGCAATTGCGCATCGAGGGTCGCACCGGGGCGCGGGCGCCGTTCATGGCGCAGATCGCGCGCGACCGTGGCGGGCGTCGGTTAACCGGCAGCTCCGATGATGCGGGCGAACTGCTGCGCGGCCTGGACTACGTGCGCAGCATGCAAGGCGGCAAGCTGTCGGTGCAGGCTCAGTACGACGATGCGCAGCCAGACCGGCCATTGACGGGAACGGCCAATATTGAGGAGTTCCGCATTCGCGACGCGCCGGCGCTGGGCAAGCTGCTGCAGGCAATGACGCTGTATGGGCTGGTGCAGGTGATGCAGGGTCCGGGCCTTGGCTTCACGCGATTGATCGCGCCCTTCCGGGTGACCGACGACGCACTCGAGCTGACCGATGCGCGAGCGTTCAGCCCGTCATTGGGGTTGACCGTGAAGGGGCGGCTGGACCTCGCTGCGCAGAGGATCGACATGCAGGGAACGATCGTGCCGGCGTATTTCTTCAACTCGCTGCTGGGAAACATTCCGCTGGTGGGAAAGCTGTTCAGCCCGGAGCGCGGCGGAGGCGTGTTCGCTGCGAGCTATGCGGTGCGCGGCCGGCTGGACGACCCGGACGTGTCGGTCAATCCGTTGGCCGCGCTGACGCCCGGGTTCCTGCGAGGGCTGTTCGGGCTGTTCTGAGGGTGGACTGAATACCCCGATCACAAGAACCCGATCGACAGCCAGGGGAACGCGACGACAATCGCCAGCGCTACCGCCAGCCCTGCCAGATACGGCCACATGCGTCCCAGCGCGTCATCCGGCGACACGCGCCCGATGGCGCACGCACCATAGAACCCTACGCCGAACGGCGGCGCGAACAGCCCGATGCCCATCGCAAGGATGATCACCAGTGCGTAGTGCACCTCGTGCACGCCTATCGCCTTGGCCACCGGAAACAGCAGCGGGCCGAATAGCACGATGGCGGGAATGCCCTCCAGCACGCTGCCGAGGATCACGAACGCGATCGCGGTGATGGCGAGGAATCCCATCTTGCCCCCCGGAACAGCTGCCATGGCAGCGACAAGCCACTGGGAAAAGCCGGACTGGGTCAGCGCCCAGGCCATCGCCGTGGCGGTGCCGATGATCAGCATCACCGCACCGGTGAGAGACAGCGTGTCGATCAGCAGCGGATAGATACGTCGCCAGTCGAACTGCCGATACACGAGCAGTCCGAGCACCGCGGTATACACCACGCCAACGGTGGAGACCTCGGTCGCGGTGGCGACGCCGTCGATCACCGCGGCACGGATCACGAACGGCAGGGTCAGTCCCGGGATCGCGATAATGAATGTGCGCACCATCAGCGACACGGGCGCGCGTTCGCCGCCGCCGATGTCCATGTGGCGCGAGCGGTACCAACTCACCACGACGAGCGCTATCGCCGCCACCGCAGCCGGCAAGAGCCCGCCGGTGAACAGCGCGGTGATCGACACGTTGGTCACCGAGCCGATGGTGATCAGCACCAGGCTGGGCGGGATGGTCTCCGACATCGCGCTGGAACTCGCCAGCAGTGCGGCAAGCTCGCCCGGGTGAGAGCCGCGGCGGCGCATCTCGGGGAACAGCACGGGCGCCACCGCGGCCATGTCGGCTGCCTTGGACCCGGAGATACCGGACACCAGGTACATCGCGCCCAGTAGCACATAGGAGAGGCCGCCTCGCACGTGGCCCACCAGTGCGGCGAGGAATGCCACCATCACACGTGCGATGCCGGTCATCTCCATCAGGAGGCCGAGGAAGACGAACATCGGCACAGACAGCAGCAGCAGGTTCGACATGCCCTCGTCCATCCGGTTGACCACGACGGAGAGCGGCATGGCGCTGGTCAGGCCGAGATAGGACATGGTTGCGATGCCGAACGCGAAGGCGATCGGCACACCGATCCCGACGCAGGCGGCGACGATCACCACAAAGAAAATGATCAGGCTGCCGAAGCCCATGGCGAGCAGCATCGGCTGGCTGATCCAGAGCAGCGCGGTGATGCCGCCGACGGTGAGAAGCGCCAAGCCGAAGCTGCGCAGCGTCGTCGTTTCGAGCAGGCGAAGCAGCGATATGATCGCGGCGAGCGCGGTGCCGACCAGGATGGCGACGACGCGGTAGCCGTCGGAGATCTGCAACGAAATCAATTCGACGTAACGCTGCTGATCCAGGTACTGCGCCGCTGGCAGCAGGACCTCCAGAACGAAGACGATCACCACCAAGGAGGCGACAGCGGCGAACCAGTTCGCGATGTGTGCCGGCACCCAGTTGGCCAGCGTGGTCAGCCGCATGTGGCCGTCGCCTCGTAGTGCGACGACCATCCCTAGCATCGACAGCCAGAGGAACAGGAAGTTGGCAAGTTCGTCCGTCCAGAAGATCGGGCTGTCGAACACGTAGCGGGAGACCACGCCGCAGAACAGTATTGTGACCTCCGCCGCCACAAGCACAGCGCCGATCGCTTCGCAGCCGACGCCGATCGCCCGATCGAGCTGCAACGCGCCGCCCCGGAGCCTGGCCCACCCGGGGGCGATCGGCTGCGCGATCGCCGCGGCGAATTCCGGTGCGTCGAGGCTCATGCCGTCAGCGGGCCGACGTACTTCTCGAGCAGCACCCAGGCCTTGTCGCCGGCGGTCTTCTTCATGTCCGGATAAAAGCCGCTCTTCGCGAGTGCATCGCGGAACGGTTTGGTGTCGGGCGCGTTGAATGTCAGACCCTTGGCAGCGAGGTTCTGCTGTTCGGTCTTCGTCATCGTCACGAAATCCTGGCGCTCCGCCAGCGCTGCCGCGCTGAAATCGCGATGGCAGATCTCCTGCAGGTCGGGCGGCAGTTTCTTCCATGCAGCGACGTTGAATGAGGTGTGGAATCCGGCCCAGACATGATTGGTCAGGCTGCAGTACTTCTGCACCTCGTACAGCTTGGCGGTATCGATCAGGACGAGCGGGTTCTCCTGCCCGTCCACGATGCCGGTCTGCAACGCGCTGTAAACCTCGTTGAAGTTGATCGCGGTGGGCGAGGCGCCGAGGTGACGGAACAGCGAAATCAGATACGGTGCAACCGGCAGGCGGATCTTGAAGCCGCGCAGGTCGTCTGGGCTGGTGATCGGCTTGGTCCGCGTGGTGATCTGGCGGAAGCCGTGGTCGTAACCCTTGTCCAGGCAATAGAAGCCGATCTGTTCGGCCGCACCACGCAGCATGGCGCCGAGTTCGCCGTCCATCGCGGCCCAGACCTGGTCGTAGCCGGGGAAGGCGAAGCCCACGCCAGTGATGCCGCAGGCCGGATTGCGCGGCGCCAGCAGATCGACCGGCAGGAGGTACATCTCCAGCGCTCCCGAGATAGCCTGCGCTATCATGGCCGTGTCGCCACCGAGGACACTGTTGGGATAGATCGTGATCTCAAGCCGCCCGTTGCTGTCCTGCTTGATCTTGTTGGCGGCTTCCTGTGCGCGTGCCATTGCGGGGTGTTCCATCGGCGACGAGGCACCGAACTTGTAGCTGAATTCCGCGGCGTTGGCCGGCCAGTGCAGGATGGTGGCTGCGCCGAGGCCGGTTGCTCCCGCCATTACGCGCCTGCGCGACAGCCTGTTGTGTTGCATTACCATCTCCCCCGGTCGAATTTAGGACGTTTGACGAATCGTGCCCGGACGCGAGCAGGCAAGTCAAGCTACGAGCAGACGCTACCGCGTCGCCGGATGCGGGGCGTGCAGCTGTAGGATCAAGTCCAGTTCGTCCCGGATGGGGATTCCGTGCTCACCCACGGCGGAGATCGTAGGTTTATGTGTTCTTGCTGCGTCCACAGCTCCGGGCCGCAGCGTGTGCAGTCGGAAGCCGCGCCGTTGGTAGAATCGCAGCGCATCCAGGTTGTCGTTCGTGGTCGTGAGTCGAAGTATTTCAAAACCTTCCAGACTATCTACGATCGATCGAAGAAGTGCTGATCCAATTCCTTGATGGCGAATGAAGGCATTGATCGCAACCAGTTCGGCAATCGGCATGTCTCGGCCGGACACAGCCGCAATTCCTTCCAGATTGCCAGCGATGAAGATATCGCACGCATCGATCGGATAGAACTGCGACCGCACGACGACAGGATCGCCCCACCGTCTGACAAGCAAATCGACGGCAACAGCACGCTCACTATCTTTCGCCAGACGGACCTGCACGTGACCCTCTCTCGTATTCAGCCGAACGTCTGTAGGGGTTCGGTACGAATCTCAACCCACTGGCAGCGCCGGCTCTCATGATAAACGGACACAAAGGGCGGCGGGAACGAAAGGTCTGCGAAGGCGCCGGCCGGGATGGCGACCAGTCCAGGCTGAGCACCAATTCGATAGTGGACAGTAGTCCCGCAATCGGCGCAGAAGCTGTAGGTCACACGGCCGCCGTCGTCGCCAATCCGCGTGAACTCTGACGCTCGTCCGCGGATCGATACCTCATGCTCCGCAAACCGGGCGTTGAAACTGAACGCGCTGCCTGTGCGCCGTTTGCAGGCGAGGCAATGGCACACGGAAATGCGTATCGGTTCTCCTGAGCAGATGGCCGAAAGCTGACCGCAAGAACATTGAGCGCGGCGTGTGACCATGGCAGGCTCCATAGCAGGAATTCAGACGGGATTCGGCGGACCGCCAGTCTACCCCCGATTCGAACGCGGCAGCGGCGGGATAGATCGTCTCCTCGCCGAACGCACGGCTGGCCAGCATCACACCGACCGGCAGACCGTCCACCATGCCGCAGGGCAGGCTCATCGCTGGGTGATGCGTGCAGTCGAACGGCGCGGTATTGGGCAGCATCTCGAAGGCGCGCTGGCGTGGGGCGCAATCCCGGCAGCCGTGGATAGCGCACCGGCGGCAGTTCGTCGGCCATCTGCTCGAGGGCGTTGTGGGCGTCAATGGCAGAGGCGAGGGCTCTGATGCACCGCGAGCTCGGCATCGCTCACTGACGGTTCCGCGTGGCATGGCGGGGGCAACGGTGGAACGACTAGCGGTGGTTCGCAAGGCTTACGGAGTTCGCCACCAAATGACCAATAACGCGCCGTCCTCTCGCCGTCTTGAGGATCGACGGTCCGAAATGCTCCGCGGGAGCTTACATCCCGCGCGCAATCAAGGGAGTCTAGACATGCGCCGGCTTATCCTCGGAACGATGACAGCAACAGTGATGGTGCTGGGTGTCGCAGCGGCCGCTCTCGCCGCTCCAGTATCACATCAGCTTGAGCACGGCAGCCGCGCTTCCAACGTCGTCAGTGTGCAGAACGCAGACTACTACTGGAATCATCATCGGTATCACCACCGCGATTGGGACAGGGACCATCACCGCTGGCATTATCACGATTGAGTCGTCTGACGCAGGGGACGGCGGCTGCGACAGCAGCCGCCTGAGCTGCAAGAGCAACTGAGACCCGCAAGGAAACTCCACTATGATGCCAGATCGACCGTACCGCCCCGGACGCATGCTGTCTGTTCTAGCTGTCATCGTGACAATGACAATGCTCGGTGGATGCGTCATCGAGACACCAGGCGATTATCGGGTCGGGTGGTGGCACCACCACCACCACGATTACCGCTGATCACCTCTTGCCGATTGGGTTACTCGAGGCTCATGGCCAGCCAGCGCAGACCTTCGGTGTTGCGTTGGACAAGCACCGCGACATAACGGCGTTGCTGTTTGCGCGCGAGCATGATCAGGCGAGTGACATCCTCGGGATCGGCGACTTTCTCCTGCTGAACCTGGACGACGACATCGCCGGCATTCAATCCAGCGTCTGCCGCCGCACCGTCCTCGGCGATCTGGGTCACCACGACGCCATGGCGTGTTGCATCATCGACCCGTGTCAGACGCCAGCCTGGACCGGCAGCGGCGGGCGCTGGAAGAGCGGCGCCCGCGGCGGTGGCGTGGCGACCTTCCTGTACAGTCGCCGTGACGACGAGTGGCTCGTCGTTGCGCCAGATGCGCATGCTGACGGCTGTGCCAGGTGTTGTCCGTGCGATGGCGCGCGCCAGCGCCCGAACATCCTTCACCTGCGTG
>Ga0070713_100001012_pt1 | contig 17991 bp, 26 predicted proteins | sample LARL82metaG_FD_65465 | JGI IMG/M metagenome (GOLD analysis project Ga0070713, IMG submission 65465) | Corn, switchgrass and miscanthus rhizosphere microbial communities from Kellogg Biological Station, Michigan, USA - LAR L8-2 metaG | ecosystem: Host-associated > Plants > Roots > Rhizosphere ...
AGCTGCGTCTGGTGCCGGCGCCTGGACGGGGTGACGATCGCCATCTCCGCGTCGTTCGCGCCCTACCTGGGCGGCCCGGTGGCGCTGCCCCAGTCTGCGTCCCGGCGGGTGGCCACCCTGGCCGGGGCCGCCCGGTACAAGCTGCCGGCTGGCGCGCCGATCATACTCACTCATCCGCCGCGGCTGTACCATGGCGACTTGCAGGGCCCGCTCCTGCATCCGTTCTGCGAGTGCCGGCTGGAAATCGTCCGCCACCCGGGCGGTCTGGCCGTACCATCGTCGGGCGGCCGGGAAGAACCTGCCGGGCAGCAGCCCATCTCCCGGGCTGCCGGCGGCTTCCTGGCCGCATCTGATGTCCGTGCCATGCCGGAGGATCAGTATCAGGCGGACCTGGCCCTCCTGCGGGCCGCAGTGATCGAGCTAGGCCGTGCGATGCGAGGGCTGGCAGGAGGGCGGTAGGAGTTGGACGGAGGCGCGCCGGAGCAGCATGCCCCGGTGGTCCCCGGTCAGACCCGGCGGTTCTTCGCCGTGCCAGGCTGGGATGCCCGGATGATCTATTCCGTGGCCCTGCTCGCGCTGATGGAGCACGCGCGCAGGTCCCGGGAGGAGTACGTCTTCGGGCCGACCGACCTTGCCGCGGCCGTGGCCGGCGGGCTGGTGCTGTCCGGCGCTGACCTGTCCGGGCCGGTGGCGCTGCTGTCCGGCATACCCGGCCTGGTCGAGCACGAGCCCGAGGAGGAGCCCGCGGCCGCGGCCCGATTAGCCCCGTGTGACAGGGTGGGTGGTCCGGGCTGCCGAGCGGGTCGAGCTTGCCGTCCGCCAGGTCCGCCAGTACGAGCGCCGCTCCCCGACTGGCAAGCCCGAGGTGGTCCACGGCTACCAGGCTCAGCGCGAGTGGTGGGACCGGCCGCGCACCTGGTGGATTCCGCATCCGGACTGGGAGAAGGGCCAGCAGGAGTGGATCACCGCCGGCGAGCGCGGCTGGGAGCGGGCCGGCAAGGAGAACTGGGCCAAGGGCGAGCAGGCCGCCCGGGCGGCTGAGCGCGGCGAGGGCGGGGCTCGCGGGGCGCCCGGTGCCGCCACGGCCCGCAAGGCCAGCGAGGCGTCCGGGAGCACCGAGCGCACGGCCGAGCGGGCCGAGCACGGCGGCGCGTCACCGCGGCCGAACCTGCCCGAGCACGGCTACCTGCGGCCGGACCCGGCCCGGCTGCACGCCGAGCGCGGCACCTACAAGAAGCCCGAGGACCATCCTTTCTTCAAGAAGAACCCGCTGAGCCCGGACAACATCACCGCCGCCTATGACAAGGCCACCGACGCGGAGAAGTACCAGGGGATGCGCTGGTACGAGGACATGCACCGGCTGGCCTGGGCGCTCGGCGGCGGGGACGCGGCCAAGGGCGCCGGCATGCTGTCCGCGCTGTCCCCGCAGACTGCCTGGCCCATCAACATGTTCAATGCGGCCCGGATGCTGGCCGAGGGCGGCGTGCCCGAGGGCAAGTTCATGGCCACCGGCGACATGCGCAAGAACGCCCTGCGCATCCTGGCCGGCGAGCACCCCAACGACGTGCTGAAGACGCCCAAGACCAACGCCTTCGGCGTGCTCGGCGCGCTGGGCGCGGACCACCCGGACGACGAGCTGGGCCGGGTGGTCGTCGACCGGCACGCCATGAGCGTGGCCGCGGGCAAGCGGCTGCTGAAGGAGCACGTCTCCGGCAAGGGGGAGAACGCCTCGCCGATCGGGAACCCGAAATTCTACGAGCACGTCGCGGACATGTACCGCAACTCCGCCCGGGACGTCAGCGAGCGGGACGGGCAGGAGATCGCGCCGCACCAGATGCAGGCCATCACCTGGCTGGTGCAGCAGCGGCTGAACACCGAGGCCGACCTGGCCGGGCGCGGGGCCGGCTCCGGCAAGGGCCTGGTCACCGGCATCCGCAACGCCTGGGCCAAGTGGGGAGCCTACGCCCGCGAGCACGGCCTGCGCACCGAGCTGGGCACCACGGCACTGCCCCCGACCCCCATCACCGCGGCCGAGGCGCGCGGCAACTCCCGGCCGGTGTCCGCCGCGGAGTTCCATGACATCGCCACCCAGGGCCGCGACCTGCTGAACAAGTTCGAGGATTCGCGTTCTCCGATTACGGGGCTCGTCTCGAACTGGGAGGGGCTGCGGGACCAGGCCTGGGAGGCGGTCCAGCAGTCCTGGGGCGGGGTCACCATCGACGCGCACACCGGCGACCTGGTGCCGGACGGGGCGGACCGGTTCGCGGTGTCGGTCAAGCCGCCGGGCATCGGCACCATCTCCATCCCCGAGGGCGCGTCCGAGGCCGAGTTCAACCAGGCCATGGACCGGGCGCTGCAGCAGTTCGGCCAGCTGCTGGAGGGTGACCAGTACCACCTGGGCATCTTCCACGACGACGAGAACCACCGGATCGACATCGACCCGGTGCTGGTGGTGGACACCCAGGCTGAGGCCGAGGCGATTGGCGCCTACACGCACAATATCGGCGGTGCCTACCGGTTCAGTGACGGGAACGGGTACTGGCCGCCGCACATCGCCGAGGGCCAGCCTGCCCGGCAGTGAGCCCGCTCGTCCCGCCGATCGCCACCCGCTGCGGAATAGCCGAAACGGTAATAACCCCGACCCCGGAACAGGGCGGCCGCGGAGACCAGTATCAGGAATGACCTGGACCTTCGTCAGGAATGACCTGGACTTGGTGCCTCTCTTAGGCTTCGGAGTTTTACCTGTGCCCCTGCGATCGGCGGGCTTGCGTCCGCTTGCTCATACCGAATGAAGCCGAGGCCGGAGCCCTCCCAGCTGGCCGCTGGCCGGACGCCCTGCCGTCCAGGCCACCGTAAACCGGTTACGGGGCGAGGTCAACCTGCGACACGCTGCGTATAAATCTTGCGAGAGTCCTTGCCTTGCAATCTTGCACGCAGTTACGGTAGGGGCGGAGGTGGCTCCCATGACAGCAGGTGACCGGGCGGGCAAGTCTGACGGCCCGGTGATCCAGGACCCGCGGCTGGCTGCCGAGCTGCGGCGGCTGCGGGCGAAGTACAGGCACACCGGGGACGAGGTGGCCGGCGTGCTGCGGTGGTCTCCCTCCAAGGTGTCCCGCATCGAGCGGTGCAAGTTCGGCATCCGGCGCAAGGACCTGATCGCGTACCTGCGCGCCTGCGGGGTCCCCCAGGCCGAGGGGCAGGCCGTGCTCGCGCTCGCGGACATGCTGGCTACCGAGACCTCGGAGTTCCCCGGCGGGCACTTCGCCCCGGCCGTCCGGGCCGACGCGGTGGCGGACTGGGCGCCGGTCATGGTTCCCCCGCTGCTGCAGACGCCCGACTACACCGAGGCGGTGGTGGCTTCCCGCCAGCCCGTGGCACGGTGGTCCCCGGGCCAGGTATACGACTACACCGAGGCGGTCCTGGCCTGGCAGGCCCGGCTGGCCGCGGGGATGACGCTGCGGGCCGTGCTGTCTGAGGCCGTGCTGTACCAGCTGGTCGGTTCCGACCGGGTGATGCGCGCCCAGCTGGAGAAGCTGGCCCGGCCCGGCGGCCGGGACATCGAGGTCCGCGTCATGCCGCAGGACCGCAGCTCGGCGGTCGGGTATGACTCGTTCAGCTACCTGGAGTTCCGGTCCATGGGCGGGGTCGGCGGCCTCCCCCGGGCGATGTGCTATCAGCTGGGCGAGGCCGTCGAGATCAGCCAGGACAAGGCCGTCTGGGCGCATAAGCTCATGTTCGAGCACATGTGGGAGACGGCCGAGCCGCCCGCGGCCGCGGTCAAGCAGGCACTGTCAGACGCGTGGGGCGGCTAGTGTATACTTGACTCCAGTCAGGAGGAAAGATGCCACCCGCGAAGCCGGTTACGGAGTTCAAGGGGCCGGGGCACTGGAGGTCCCAGGCCGATGACGCGCGCTCCGAGGCGGGCATCTTCGGCCAGCTGGCCGACGCGGCCCGGCGGCTGCAGGACAAGGGCCTGGGTGACGCCCAGCAGGCCGTGCACCGGGCCGAGGCCGCGCTGCAGGCTGAGGATCACGAGACCGCAGGCGGCGAGCTGCGCGCCGCCGCCCGGCTGTGCCAGCAGCAGGCGCCCGCCTACGCGGCCGGGCTGCGTGCGCTCGCCGAGCAGGTCGAGGAAGCCGCGCCGCCCAGCTCCCCAGCTCCCCCGCCCGGCCGCCAGGACCCGGACGACACCACCGAGCATCACCCTGCGATGGAGGACTAGCCCGCGCTAGACTGACCCCCGCCCCGTCGGCTTATTTCGAGAGGTAGCCGGTCACACGCTGCCTGCCGGCGGGGCATCCGATTGCCCAGGGCATGGGCGACGAGTGCTTCATCATCCCGGCCCCGCCAGCGGCCGGGCCATACTCCCCGGTCGATGACGTACCGGTCCAGCTGGCCAGGCAGCGCAGGGTCCAGGGGAAGCTGTTCGAGAAGCACATCCTCAACAAGGGCCCCCTGATCCACCCGAAGACGGGCGCGGTCATCGACATCGATGACGCCTTTGTCAAGACCATGCAGGACAATTTCGCCAGGGGCGTGTGCGACATCGTGCAGGTGCCCCTGGCGAACGACTCCAACGAGCACGTCGAGCACCCGGGCGCCAACCTGGGCGAGGTCGTCGGGATCAGGGAGCGGGACGGCAAGGTCTACGCCCTGATCGACGCGCGCCGGGACGCCGACAAGTTCGGCAAGACCTACCTGGGCGCCTCCGCCTTCCTGAGCACGAACTACACCGACTCGGCCACCGGGACCAAGGCCGGGCCGGCGCTGCTGCACGTCGCGGTGACCAACCGCCCGTACGTGACCGGTCTGGAGGACTACCAGGAGGTCATCGCGGCCTCAGCCGATAACACCGGCGAAGTCGTCGTGCTCACCCCGCCGGAGGAGACCGAGGTGCCACTCACCAGGGAGCAGCTGCTGGAGCAGCTGAAGAAGGACCACGGCATCGACGTCGAGGCCCTTCAGGCCGCGGCCGCGCAGCCGCCCGCCCCGGACACCGCCGCGCTGTCTGCCGCCGTCACCGAGGCCCTGCAGGCCGCGGGGGTGAAGCTGTCCGCCGGCGAAGACGGCGAGCTGAAGCTGTCCGACGTCTCGGCCGCGGTGGTCGAGCTGGCCCAGGACAACAAGGGGCTGCGTGCCGCGGTGTCCGGGCTGGAGCGCAAGGCCGCGGAGACCGAGGTCGACGGGTACATCGCCACCGGGCGGCTGCTGCCCAAGACCCGCAAGACCGCGATCGAGATGGCGCTGTCCAACCGGGACGCGCTGGACGACATCCTGGCTCCCGAGGACCGGCCGTACGTCCAGCTGGCCCGGCAGGAGGGCGTGCCCGGCGCGGACGGCGAGCAGCGCCAGGAGCACGACATCGCGGACGAGGTGGCCCGGCTCACCGCCGACCACTCCCAGTTCTTCAGTGCCAACGGCACCAAGACCCGGCAGTAGGTCCCAGGCATAGCGAGGAGCAGCAGCAATGGCCGGTAGCGACTCCGTTGAGTTCGACTATGTGCCCGGGTACGTCAAGGGGACGCACGAGTACGGGCAGGAGTTCGGGGATGAGTTCCACGCCCCGGCAGTCCAGGAACTCATGTTCTCGATGGCGGGCTACACCCAGAAGGGCGTCACGCTCGCCGCGGGCCAGGGGGTCCTGCCTACCGGGACGATCCTCGCCCGGCACACCGCGTCCGGGAAGTACTTCGCCTACAACCCCGGCGCCACCGACGGCCGCGGCGTGGCACTCGGCGTGCTCCGCGATGCCCGGGACACCGGCGGGCCGGGCGCGGCCTCGCTGGCCGCGTTCAATGCCAACACCAGCGGGGTGAACCCGGACGCGATCACCCTGGCCGGCGGGACCGCCGTGTTCCCGGCCAGCCCGAGCGGCAAGGTAGCTACCGACTGCCTGGGCAACATCGTCATCAGGGGCATCCTCAACGCCAACGTGGTCTCCGGCGCCGACACCACGTCCCTGATCCCGAACACCAACGGGCTGGGCTCGGGCGCGGGCCAGGCCGTGGCCCAGCTGGGCGCGCGCATCGTCCCGTTCGGGGCCCCGGTCGGCTCGAACCCGGCCTTCCCCGGCGGCCCGCTGGACGGCAACCCCGGCGCGCTCACCGGGCGGAACGCCTTCATCTTCTAGTAGCAGCGGAGCCCGCTGGAGGCGGACAGCACGCTCTCCAGCGGGCTCCGTCATGCCCGGGCCGATAAGCACGGGTAACCGCATCACGCGGCCAGGCCAGCCAGGTGGCTCCCCCAGAGGGAGCGGCGCAGGCCGGGCTCCGGGGCACGGGGCCGCTGCCATAGCCCAGACGTACGCGAGATAAGGCGAGGGAGATCCCGTGCCGGACATCAGCCTCCTGGAGCCGGTGGTGCTCAGGGGAGTCGTCGAGAAGTTCGTGACTCCGCAGACGCATGTGATGTTGAATCGCATGGATCAGACCCCGTGGCCGTTCCCGTCCGCTACCTGGGACGTGATCAAGGGCAGCCGCGCGGTGGCCAAGCCGAACGTCCCGAACAGCGAAGCGCATATCATCGCGCGCCTGGGCCGTTCTCAGGAATCGGCAAGCTTCATCTACCTGCGTGAGAAGAAGGTTTTCGAACCTACGACCCTTCACTGGCTGCGCACGCCGGGCGAGATCGCACGCATCAACGCAGAACAGGCCGTGCTCAGGGAGATCAACGATCTCAATACGAGGTTCGATAACTTCGCTGAGTGGTCGTGCTGGCAGGCCATGGGCGGCGGCATCACGTACTCGTACGCGGACGTGCAGGCCCGGGTCGACTACAAGTTCCCGTCCAGCCACTTCGTGGCGCCGGCCAACCCGTGGCTGGTCAACGCGGGCCTGACCGCCCCCGGCGCGACCGGCAACCCCACCGACCTGGGCGCGGCCAACACCAACCTGGGCGCCGGCGGCACGCCGAGCTACGCCAACCCGGCCTCCATCCTGGAGGACGTCCGGTCCTGGAAGCGGATCATCCAGGTGCACGGGCGGGTCCCGGCCAAGGAAGTGTTCGCCACCTCGGTGACGATGGCCGCGCTGATGGAGGCCTGGACCCAGGCCACCTCGGGGGCCACCGTCAACATCCCGGCCACCATGCTGTCCGACCGGATGAAGGACGAGTTCTACTCCTCCGGCATGATGAGCGGCTTCATGGGCCTGGTCTGGAACACCGTCGAGCAGGTGTACGAATCCGACGCCGGGAACCTGACCTTCTTCGTGCCGGACGGCGTGCTCTACATGGGCAACTACACCGACCAGCGGCCGATGGAGCTGCTGATCGGGCCGACCGCGGACGACGAGGCTCCGCAGGGTTTTACGGGCAAATATTCGAAGACCTGGAAGGAGAAGGACCCTTCCGCCCGGCAGTACCTGCTGGAGTGGCACCTGCTGCCGATCGTGACCCGGCCGGAGCAGATGCTGGTGGCCTCGGGCATCATCGCCTCCAACGCCACGCCGACCTCGGGCAACCTGGGCAGCTACTACACCGGGCTCAACCCGAACTGGAAGCAGTAGGGTAGCTTCGTCAGGGCTCGCCGGGAGCCCCCGGTTCAGGCCACCGGGGGCTTCCGGCGTGTCCGGGGCTGGTGTCCGTGTCTAGGCGGTATGCTGTCGAGCACTGGAAGTATGGTGACGCAGGGGCCCGGGAAACCGGGCCCCTGCGCCGCGTCTGGACGATTGCCCCGGCATGGCAGGACTGTCCGGACAGCAGCGCGTCGTCGACATCGTGGCCGCCTCGCGGCAGCTGGCTCCCTGGGAGGACCCGGAGCCCGCGCACCTTGGCCCTGGCCCGGGGCACAGGGCCAAGGACCCGTACCGGTGCGCGCTGGGCCACGCGAACGAGCCGGACGCCAGGTACTGCTCGGCGTGCGGATTGTCGATGACCGCCCAGGCCCCGCCGCCGCTGGCTGCTCCCGGGCAGGACCGTCCCAAGCCGGCCGCTGAGCTGACCGCGGAGGAGCGGGCTGAGCGCGAGCGCCAGCATGCCGCTGCGATCTCCGCCGCCGCGGCGTTCGAGCGCGCTCCGGAGCAGATCGTCCCGACCCAGGGCGAGGCCGTGCTCATCCACTTCACCGAGGACGGGCTGACCGCCTTCGGCCGGGTCTGGTACCGCGGGCAGGAGCTGGCCATCGGCCCGGATCACCCGCGCTGGCCCGAGGCGGTCGGCTGGATCATGATGGACAAGGCCGCGCAGTTCGGCCGGTGGGGCCGGCAGTACTTCGAGCACGGGCCCTGGCCGTTCCAGCGCAGCTACGTCGACCCGGCGGCCCGGTACGAGGACCTGGCCGCGGTCGGCGGGCAGGGCAAGGTGCCCGGCCCGTCGGAGGAGGAGCTGAGGCGGGCGGACGAGGCAGAGGCCCGGCGGAACCGCGGCGTGCCGGCCCCGGCGCTGAGGTGATCCGCCGTGACCTTCCCAGCAGGACTGCACACCATCACCGTGACCGGGGAGAATGTCCTCGGCATCGGCGGCGAGCCGTTGTCCGGCGTCGTGATTTTCAGCGCGTCCGGACCGGTCGACGATCCGGCCGATGACGCCGTGCTGTCCGGCTCGGCCGTGGGCGAGATCTCTAACGGGGTGATGACGCCTGTGGTCATTCCCACCACGGACGCGGTGTCGCCGGGGTTTACTTACACCGTCACCGTCCGGCTGCAGGATGCTGACGGGAACGCCGGCGGGCCGCCTCCCGTTACCGGCGTGCACATCCCGGCCACCCTGGGGCCCACGGTGGACCTGTCGGCGCTGCTGTGAGCCGATAGCGGCGAGGCGGGGGCTGTGGCAGGCCTCCGGACGCGGGACCCAGTGCAGGACGTGCTGCTCGGCGCACCATATGCAGCACCAGCACCGCGAGCGGGACCCCCGGCCGGGCCAGGTCAGGCATGGCCCCCGCCCTCAGTGTCAGGTAACGCTGCGGGTTCTCTCTGCATCTAGGTAGTGAGGGCCGGGCTCGACCGTAAGGCCAATCTCTCCGCCCTGGGCACCCGCGGTCCGGGTGCGCGCACGCGGCCGCCGGGCAGGCTGCCCGGCCCTCCGATTCCACAGGCATGGCCGATGAGGTGCAGGCGCACAGCCAGGCGGAGGCTCACCGCTACCTGATGCACTTCCCCGAGCACCCTGCCCGGACCTCTGACCCGCACTATGTGGACTTCCACGCCTACCACCGCAGGACGCGCAGCGCGGCTCGCTGCTACATCGGCGAGCGGGTCGGCTTCGGCGGCTGCCTGGACGCGCAGGGCCAGCCCGCGCCGCCGGACGCGAGGGGCTGGCAGCCCGGCCTGGAGCTGCATCACGCGCACGTGGAGTTCTCCCTGCAGAACGGCATCAGCCTGGAGGCGCTGGAGCGGGACTACCCCGGCATCTCGAACCCGGACGAGGTGGGCGCCTGGGTGGAGACCGAGGCCAACTTCCGCTGGCTGTGCGCATGGCACCACCGGGGGGCCGCGGGGGCCCATACAGCGTCGCATTCCGACTGGGAGGCTAGTCAGTATGTGCTAGGCCTCATCACCCGGGCGGGCTAGTCATGGCCTGGCCCGTGCCCACCGTCGAGGACCTGGCCGAGTTCACCGGGCGCCCGGTGCTCAGCTACACGCCGTACGTCAACTCCGCGCTGCTGCAGGCCACGGTGATGTTCACCGCGCTGTCCGAGCGCGGCGCCGACGATCGCGCCACGATGAGCGCCGATGACCGGCAGCTGGCCGACATGGGCGTGATGGCCATGGCGGACTACATCTACCTGCGGTTCGCCTACCAGAAGGTGCTGGCCAGCCCGCTGCAGAACGAGACGATCGGGTCCTACAGCTACTCCAAGCCGGTCCAGGAGATGGCCCGCAACGCGCAGGCCATCGAAGTCACGGCCGAGCGGACCGGCGTCGAGATGTTCGACCTGGCCATCAGGATGCTGGCGAAACGCCAGCGGGCCAATGGCGTTTTCTCGGGCCAGATCACCGGGTTCGAGCACTTCGCCCGCGACGACCAGGCCAGGGTGATGCAGGATGAGTGCGGCCAGCTGGTGCTGGTCGGGCCGGCCGACTTCAACCAGGTGGACCTGCAGTTCTTCAATGTCAACGCGGAGATGTTCCCGGCCGACCCCGGCTAGGCGTAGTACAGGGCATGACTCCGCGTGTCGTGCACTGCGAGCGGGAGCCCTACGACGTCTACATCGGGCGGCCCGGCCCCTGGGGGAACCCGTGGCCGGTCGGCGACTACGGCACCCGCGAGCAGGTGATCGCGCTGTACGAGGACCACCTGCTGCACTCGAAGGACCTGCGCGCCCGGCTGCCTGAGCTGCGCGGCAAGGTGCTCGGCTGCTGGTGCGCGCCGCTGCCGTGCCACGGGGACGTCCTGCTGAAGTGGGCGAACGCGCGGCGGTCCCTGCTGGTCACCTGCTCGCGGACCTGGCGGGACTGGGACCTGGCCCAGGCCGCGCTCACCCGGCTGCACGACCGCGAGCCGGGCCTGCTGCTGCTGTCCGGCCACGCCTTCCGCGGGGACCGGGACCTGGAGCGGATCTGGAGCGAGCTGGGCGGCGAGATCCGGACGTTCGAGCCGGACTGGTCGGCCGAGTGCGCCCCGGACTGCTGGCCGCCGTATCACCGCAGGCGCCGGGAGGACGGATCGGAGTACTGCCCGGCCGCCGGGGACCGGCGCAACAAGGTGATGGCGCAGCAGCCCGGCGTCGTCGCCTGCCTGGCCTTCATCGCGCGGTGCCGCAAGCCGGGCTGCCGCCGGTACCGGGACGGCCGGGCGCACGGCACGCACGGGGCGCTGGACTGCGCGAACTACGCCGAGTACGAGATGGGCATCCGCACCAAGAGGTTCCTGGAACCTGCGCTGGCGGCGCAGGCCCGATTACCCGGGAGTGACCACCCCGTACCAGGGTTTCGCTCCCGGCCAGGGCCTGCGGATGTTCTACACGTCCGCCTGCCAGGTGCTGCGCAACGTGCCCCAGCTGGATGACTCGGGCGGCATGACGCTCGGCTGGACCCCGGTCACGGACATCGTGGACCCGGAGCTGGACCAGCCCGGCCTGCTGCAGTGCCGGCTCGACCTGCAGCTGGTGCGGCCAGGCAAGGACGCGCCGGCGCCGCTGGCGGCCGGCCGTGCCCCGGACCGGGTGGGCGTGGCGTTCTTCGACCTGGCCGCCGGCCCGGACGGGGCGCCGCTGGTGCGGGCCGGCGACCGGCTGGAGTGCGTGGCCGGCCCGGTCTACGGCACGTTCGAGATCCGCGTGGTACCCGACGTCGCGCAGGACCTCACCGGCGGGCACCACGTCGAGGTGCAGGTGATCGAGGTCAGCCAGATGCTCCAGCCCGGCTCGCCTACCCCGTTCCCCGGCAGCCCGCCGTGATCGGCAGCTACCACTGCCCTGCCTGCGAGGTCAGCGGGCAGGACCCCGAGGACGACGAGGGCGTGGTCCGGTGCTGGAGCTGCGGGCAGCCCGTGAAGGTGTACGCCCGGTTCGGCGCCGGCGTGCTCGTCCAGATGCTGCAGGCCCGGCAGCAGGCCCGCTGATGCCGGTCTACTGGGAGGCCTACCTGGACTCGGCCGGGCAGGAGCTGGACCGGCTGGCCCGCGGCCCGGACATGGACACCATCGCCCGGATGGAGTCGGCCCTGCTGGAGGGCTTCACCATCACCGAGGCCCGGGTGCACGTGATTACCGGCGAGCTGAAGGCCTCGGGCCACCCGTCCAGCCACCATGACCAGTTCACCTGGGAGGGCACGATCGCCTTCGCCGGGCACCCCGGCATCTTCGAGCTGGCCCGCGGCAACACCCCGACCGAGCACCACCCGATGGGCGGGCACTACTTCTTCGACCCGGGCGGGCCCATCTTCGAGAAGAAGGTGCGCCAGGCGGTGTGGGACTGGGTGACCGATCATCGCGGCGGCGAGGCGCCGACGGGCGGGCTGGGGCCCTGGTCCGGGGGGTTCTGAGCATGAACAAGGCGCCGTCCCGGGGGGGATAGGACGGCGCCTGCCATGGTGTTCGGGATCAGCGTACATCTCCGGGCGCGCGGCGCGCGGGTATTCCGCGAAGTGTCGCGGCCGTGAGATGCATCAGGCGCCTTCGGGGGCGGGAGGCGCCTGATGCTGGCTGGTAGCCGGGTTGGGATGCCCTCTCAGCGTACCCCCGATTAGGCCAGCATGGATGACGTCGGCACCGGGGCGGTGCGGTACCTGGCCGGGTTCCCTGACGTCACGTCAGTACTGGGGAAATTTCCCGGTACTGACCCGATCGCCGCCAACGCCGGCCGGCCCTGGCTGTTCTCCGACACCACCACCTCGGGCGTGCTGGCCCGGGTGGAGGGCACCGGGCAGGCCGCGCTGGTGCTGGCTGACTTCGGCGGCTGGGAGGTGCCCCCGCCGCTGGGCTCGGCCCGGTTCCGGCGGCTGCGGGCGGACGTCTGGATCGACCCGGTGCGGGACGGCTCGGGCAACGCCACCGAGTCCTCCTCCCTCACCACCAACCGCGGGCTGGCCGTGTTCGCCGCTGTGCAGGCCCGGCTGCAGCGCAAGGACCCGGACACGGTGCTGTGGGGCGACCTGGTGACCACCGGCTGCCAGCTGCTGACCGACATCTCGTTCACCGCGGTGCCGGACGGCGGCGGGCTGCAGCGGGGCACCGCTTACTACGGGGTCACCTGCGCGGGCTGGACGGATGCTGCCGGGTGATCGCGGAATTTCCGCGGTTTGCCGTCATGCCCGGCCTGCTGCCCGGTCTACGCGTCGGAGGTGGGCGCCATGAGCTACTGCGTCGGGTGCGGGCGGCTCCGGAAGCTGCTGGACCGGATCTTCCTCTGCTCGGAGTGCTACGCGGACTGGCTGCGGCTGACGCCGGCCCGATTGCGTGACCGGAGCATGATGCCGGAGGAGGCCCATGAGCGAGCGGCCGCTTAAAGTCCTGCTGAAGTCGCCGTTCAGCCAGTACTCCGGGTACGGCAATGACGGGTTCGGCCTGCTCCGGGCCCTGCACGAGTGGGGCTGCGAGGTCTACCCGCAGCCCACCTGGCTGGACGTGCCGATCCCGCGCGACCTGGTGCCCCTGTTCACCCGCGAGCTGCGGCCGCCGTTCGACCTGCTCATCAACCACTGGGACCCGGGGCACCTGAGCATCACCCGGGAGGCCCGCGGCTGCTCGCGGGTGGCGGTGGCCTGGACCATGTGGGAGTTCGCCGGCGGCCCCGGCAAGGACGGCAAGGGCGTGTCCGGGCTGGTGCCGCACTGCAAGGGGCGCAGCCTGCTGCCGGGCAGGCTGCGCTGGTTCGACATGGTGCTGGGGTACGACGACGTGTCCGTGGCGGCGCTGGACCCCTACATCCCGCGCCGGGTGCACCGGTCCGCGCTGCAGGGCGGGTTCGACAGCCGGGAGTGGAAGTTCCGCGAGCGCGACTGGTCGGCCGGGCCCGGCGCCCGGTTCGGCTTCATCATGCACGGCGCGCTGAACGCGCGGAAGTGCCCCTGGACCGCGATCGAGGCATTCACCCAGCTGAAGGACGAGAAGCCAGGCCCCTTCCCGCACGGCTTCGGTGACGCCACCCTGGCCCTGCACACCTCCGCGCCGGGTCATGTCTTCCCCGAGCTGAACGGGCCGCTGGCGGACCGGCGGATCAGGGTGTTCGTGGATGCCTTCGACCTGCCCACCCTGCAGGAGTTCTACTACGCCGGGCACTGCCTGCTGGCACCCAGCCGCGGCGAGGGCAAGAACCTGCCGGCCCTGGAGATGTGCGCGACCGGCGGGGTGGTGGCCGGGACTGACTTCGGCGGGCACCGGCAGTGGATGAGCGGTGACTGGGCCTACCCGCTGGGTTACGAGCTGGCGCCGACCTTCGAGAAGTTCCCGTGGGCCGCGCACGACGCCAGGGTGCCCGTGGAGACGATGAAGGCCGCGCTGTGGCACATCTACACCCACCGGGCCGAGGCGCGCGCCAAGGCCGAGCTGGCGTCCCGGATGATCCCGCAGATGTGCGACTGGGCGGTGGTGGTCGAGAACCTGTTCCGCCGCATCCGGGATTGCGTGCCCGGCCCCGGCCCGCAGGTCTACGACAAGGCGATGGCATGCCGCCGGGAGGCGGAGGACCTGCGGATGCCCTCGATGCCGGGATGGATCAGGCCGTGACGATTGCGGGGGGCGTGGAGACCGAGGTCGAGGTCCGCTGCCCGGTACCCAAGCCGCTGCCGGGCGGCGGCTGCCGTCCCGGCCACCTGCTGCTGAAGCTGCGGCTGGCCGGGGAGATCCCGTCGTTCGTGCACCCGGAGAACCTGATCGAGCTGGCGTGCGAGGACTGCAAGTACCACGCCAAGGCGGGCGGGCATCCGGTTAAGCGAGTGCTGCACCGGTATGACATGGCGGGAAACTTGGTCGGGACGCTCACTGAGGCGTAGGCGGCGGGTTAGGCTCACCCGCGGGAGGTGGGCTGTATGCCTAGAGCAAGCGGAGCCTTGCGCGTTGTAGACCCGGATCTGGAACGAGCACTGCGGGACATGCCGCCGGAGGAGGTGCGGTGCCGTGGCGGCCACCACCGGTGGGCCCGGGATACCGTGCTGCCGGGGGAGGAGTGGCCGGATGCGGTGCGCGCCTGGCCGATGGAGGACAGCCGGATCAAGATCCAGGACCCGTGCGTGGACTGCGGCATGGCGTGGCGGATCACCAGGACCGGCTTCGGCGGGGAGCTGGACGCGTTCGCCACGTCGTACATCGTCTACAGCGAGGAGTGGGTGACCATCCCGCAGGGCCTGGACCGCCGCAAGCGGACCATCCGGGCCGAGGGTCACCGGCGGGCGGGCCGGAAGAACGCCCGGCACCTGCAGGCCGCCCTGGACCGCACCGAGCGCCAGGGCTCGCTGCCGGTCCAGCCGGTGCGGTTCGCGCATGCGGGGACCGCCTGATGCCGGCCGTTACGAAAGTCGTCTTCTACGCCGACGACAAGTGGCCTGACGAGCACGTGGAAGCCGCCGAGATCGTCCGGGTGACCGTCATCCGCCAGCCCGTGGGCGGCGGGGAGCCGGTGCGGCGGGCGGCGGAGCTGTACCTCACCGGGGGCGCTGCCGCCGAGCTGGACAAGGGACTGGACCCCTGGATGACGATGGGGCACGCGATCGGCAGTTCCCCGGCCGTCGAGGACGTGGGTACCGGGACCGGGAGGCGGAGCAAGAACCTGCGCTTCGGCCCGCAGGACACGCCCAAGGGCAGCAAGGCCCGCCGGGACTGGTGGCAGGGCATGCGGGACTGGGCCGACGGCCTGGGCCTGCGGAACCCCAAGGACCCCGGCAAGAAGGCCTACCAGACCACCACCGGCAAGGACTACCCGCCGGTCGACCTGGCCGAGGGGTACACCCTGCACCTGCAGGGCCGGGAAGCCGAGGCGCTGGCCAAGGTGGCCCGGTTCCGGCCGAGAGAGGAGGCTGCGTAGTGGCCGGCGGCTGGGGTTCCGTCACCGACGAGCAGGGCCGGTACTACGGCGCCGGGACCATGGAGGGCGGTGACGTGGAGGAGTTCGCCGAGCAGGCGTTCGGCATGGTCACCTGGCTGGCGCACAAGCTGGCCGGCGCCACCGGGAGCACCGTGGAGGCGTGCATCTCCGACGCCGGGGACCACTGGCGGGAAGGCCTGCGCATGGGCGGGCGCTCGGACGGCGCGGAGGACTGACCTCTGGGCGGCATGCGGAAGGTCCCTGACGGCGTGCACCGCGAGCGGGCCGACGGCCTGCGGCCCGCTGAGTGGTACGTGATCTGGCTGGGATCTCCGCATGCCGAGGGCTCGGTGATCATCGGGCGGTCCCGGCGGCTCGGCTCGCGGCTGCACCGGTTCTTCCCCGAGCGCCCCGGCGCGGACTGCCGTGACATCAGGGGCTGGGTGAACGGCGCGGCCTGGCTGCTGGACGTGCACCGCGGCCAGACGATTCCGGGGGCATGACCAAGCCTGTAGCACTCCGCCAGCCGGCCGCCCTGACCGCCCCGCAGCCCGGTGACTTCTGCTGCGTGCCCATCTCGGGCCGCGTCGGCTGGGCCATCGAGCTGGGCCAGTTCCTGGCCGGCGACACGTTCCAGCCCTATGACCATGCCGAGGTGTTCGTGGGCCAGGCCGACACGGCCGGGCCGCACGGCTACACCGTCTCGGCCTACCCCGACCGCCGCGGCCGCAGGCCGCTGCCGTGCGACCCGGCCGTCCTGCCGGGCTCGCTGTGGTCCTCGGGCATCCTGCCGCTGACCGACGCCCAGCGGCAGGGCATCCTCGCCTGGTGCATGAGCCACACCGAGGTGACCTACTCGTTCCTGGACTACCTCGCGCTGGAGCTGCACACGCTGCACATCCCGGCGCCGGGGCTGCGGGGCCGCATCGAGACCTCCGCGCACCTGATCTGCAGCCAGTACGTGGACACGGCCTGGGGCCGGGGCGGCGGCGTGCAGCTGTTCGACGACGGCCGCTGGCCGGGCTACGTCAAGCCGGGCGACCTGGCCATGCTGCTGCAGGCGAAGATGCCGCCCGCCCAGCTGTCCAGGCTGGTGGCCTGATGGAGCACCTGCCGCGCTGGGCGTGCCTGCTCATCGAGTGCGGCGCGGTGGCCGCGGCCGCGGCCTTCGTGCTGTCGCTCATCAGCGGGTGGCCTTACTAGGCACACCTGTCCCATTGCGCACTAAATGCGACATAATGCGGCCAGTCAGGTGACAGGGGCGCACCCGCGTGGTTGGCTCGGCATGTGTCCCAGGCCAGCACCGGGGGCATGAATACGAGGGCCCGCCTTCCACCGCCGGGAAGGCGGGCCTTGTCGTGCCGGGCCGATTCGACAGGGCGTAGGTACTCCCTAGCGCCCCGGAGGATACGGTGCCCCAGCCCGGCAAGCTCGGCCGCAAGCCCATGGACCGCGAGCGCCCGCGGCTCATCCTGGAGCGGTACATCGACTCGGGCGGCCAGCTGGCCAGGAGCGGGCTGCCTGCTGTCCCGCTGAGCAAGAACGTCGACCGCGCGAGCCAGGTCAGCGAGTGGCCGATGTACGTCAACGACCAGCTGGGCTGCTGCACCATCGCGGCCGCGGGTCACATGTTCGGCGCCTGGAACGTCTATGCCGGGCGGGCCGAGGTGCTGTTCTCTGATGACGAGATCATCAGGGCCTACTCGGCCTGCGGCGGGTACGTGGAGGGCGACCCGGAGACCGACCAGGGCTGTGTGATGGCCGACGTGCTGGCCTACCTTCAGTCGGAGGGGCTGCGCGACACCACGGGCCAGCTGCACCGGATCGCCGGCTACGCGTCCTTCGGCAACCCGGCCGATGAGACCCTGCTCGGCCAGGTGCTCGACGTGTTCGGCTCGGTCTACGTGGGCTTCAACGTCCAGGCCCACATGATGGACGAGTTCGAGCACGGCGACGTGTGGACCTGGGAGCGCGGGGACCAGCTGGTCGGCGGGCACTGCGTCCCGCTGCAGCGCCGCGAGCCGGCTGCCAGCCGCCACGGAATCCTGGACTACGTGACCTGGGGGACTGTCCAGCACGCCGACTTCGGCTGGCAGGCCAACGCGGTGGAGGAGGCCTGGGCCGTCGTCACCAACGACTGGCTGGAGGCCAACGGCGAGACCGCCGAGGGGCTGAACCTGACCCAGCTCCTGTCGGACATGCGCTACGTGACGTGATGCCCCGTGCCCGAATCAGCCCTGGTCACCTTGATCACCGGTGCGGGGGTGGCCGGGGTGTTCTGCGTGCTGTTCGTCACCGGCATGGTCTACCCGCGCGGGGTCGTCGAGGACCTGCGGGCTGAGCGGGACGCGCTGCGCCAGGCGGTCACCGCCGAGCGGGACCGGGCCGATGCCGCCGTGTCAGCGGCCCAGGCGACCCGGGACGTGTTCACGGCCATCAGGGCCGGCATCGAGCTGACGGGAGCCACGCACCGCGCGGCCGATCAGAGCGGGCAAGCAGGCAGGGAGGTGCTGCCGCCGTGAAGCTGCCGTGGAAGCGCCGGTCCGAGCGCAAGAGGGACGTGCGCGCCGCGCTGCGCCAGGCCCAGCGGTCCC
>Ga0070713_100001018_pt1 | contig 17938 bp, 43 predicted proteins | sample LARL82metaG_FD_65465 | JGI IMG/M metagenome (GOLD analysis project Ga0070713, IMG submission 65465) | Corn, switchgrass and miscanthus rhizosphere microbial communities from Kellogg Biological Station, Michigan, USA - LAR L8-2 metaG | ecosystem: Host-associated > Plants > Roots > Rhizosphere ...
GAGAGTCGGAAGGGAAGCCTCGGAGCGTCGACGCGGAGCATTTGGCCATCGATTGACTTGTATGTAGCAATCGAGTGGTTCATGCAACAGATGCACGCTGCTGGCTTCGTCCTATGGGAGATCTCTCACCTAATGTTGTTAAGCGTAATCGACTGCGAGTTGGAAACGCTACTCGCGCTACGAACAGACTTAAAGAAAGGAAACCCGACGGTATGACACTTGCAGACTTAACGCAACTGGTTCACACGTTCCTTGAAGACTTCGGCTGGTGGATCTTCTGGATGGCCCTCCTCTTCGGTGGCAGCATTGCAGCGTTTGTAGAGCGCCAACTGAAACATCAGAGAGCTGCCAAACAAAAGTTGGCAGAAACGCAACTGCGGATTCTACGCGAGAGCAACAAAGCAGCAGAGCGGCAACGTCAGCCCCATGTCGATAGCGCAATGCATCCCTACGGAGAGGGCTACGTTGGCCGCCAGTTGCCTCGCGAGGAAATTGAAATGTACATCGAGGGAGAGTAAGATGACAGACTACGCAGATGACGAGTGGGCGTGCAGTCTCGGTTACGTCATATGTGACGTCTTCGGTTCACAGGAGGCGAGCGAATGAATACGTACTCGTGGTGGCTAGGTACCTGGTTGGGTCTCCTCTCCGGAGGTGCATTCGGTTGTGGAATCATAATCCTACTGTCTAGTGCAATCCCGAACCGACAGTTAAAAGCTACAGTCGTCGTTAGTCTATTCATAGTCGGTATTGCACTAGCCGCAACGGCGTTCAACTTGCCATAGGAGGCTGCGCGAAGGAGGCGTTTCCGCCACGCCACGATGCCGATTAGAAAGGAAAGGTAAACAACGTGACGTACAAAGTACCAAGTTGGGAAGTCGAGCATGCGGACGTCGCAGAACGTGACAGGTGGCAAGCTCTAGTAGAAGAAGCGCTGTCACATCTCCGCCGTGGAGAGACGCCAGCACAGGTCGATCGCGAGATGTTCTATGAAGATCCACCGGCGGATCGCGACGAGTACCTCTCTTGGCTAGCTCAGCAGATCGTGTTGCCACCGAAACGCTGGTGGATGACGTGGGACGAGAATCCTATCACATGGGCTATCGATATGCTGGCGGAAGAGGGTATCGATATTGCTGACGACCGCGAACCTGAGGATCACGTATCCAGATTTGAGGAGAGTATCCATCACAGTATGGAGAATACTTGTGCGTGGTGGCTTGAGGAGACAGACATCGAGAGCATACGCTACGGCGATCGGTCGGAGCAAGTCGATAAGGTAGTGTTGCACTGTCTGTTAGGTACCGATCCCAGAGTGATCCGCATTACCATCGAGGACGTTGGGTCATATCCGAGAGATGTCCTCAATGCTCTAATCTCGGAGGACTAGAAAGGAGGCAGAACATGACACTGGAAGATCCAGTAGAGCGAGAAGTAGAAAACCCACAACTCGTGCGGCTGATTCTAAACACTATGGATGCACTCAAGGCCGTACTCGTCGAGGCTGGTTACGAAGTCGTTCAAGATAAGTACACACTCTCGCAGCCGGTTATCTGTACCATGGGGGTACCTCGAGGTCGTATCGACGTGACCATTCAGTTCCACTTGCCACCAACTGAGGACGAGGAGGTCGACGATGTTTCGCATACTACTCTGTAGCGCACCAGAAGACAAGAATCACCACGCCGCCTTTGCTAAACAACTCGCTGTACACCCTTCTGTCGTGGTAGATACCTTCGGTAGCATTTCAGCTGGAAGCGACATCGCGAGAGCGATGTTCGAAAAGGTTACTGCGGCGAATTGTATACTGTTCCTGCTAAGCTCAGACTTCGCCGCAGACGACTTCAACATGGAGTTAGTACGACAGGTTGTTAAGCTCCGACCAGAGCTAGTAGAGTCTGGTTGGGTAGTCAATGTCGTCATTCGCGCACACCTGTGGGATATCAATCCGTTGCTGGCTAGCTTACCAACGCTACGGCGCGGCGAGGTAACGAGTGATGACGCGACTCGGGCACAAGCCGTCAAGGAGTTGTACAAATGGCTCTTTTCTCTCGGGTTACGACTTGAACAAGGAGGTCACTAGTCTTGATAAAACTGTCAGATGCGCATGTCTTCTACAACACAAAAGTGTCCTATCTGAAACACGTACTCAAGGCTAACGAAGACGTGCTAGCGACACTGAGGGCGCTGCCGCAGTATGCAGACGTGAGAGGCCGCATAGAAGACTTTGGCTTGAGCGTTGAGGACTTGCCCTTACAAGCTAGCGAGTTGGAGCCTTACATACTAGCCTACCAACGCTACGCAGATGCGCTTGAGTCCTGGGCATCGGTCTCGCAAAGCGAGATACACTTGTCGGAGCTTGAAGGCGCAAAGCATACGCTGTTGCATCTGCTTCTCGTGCTGACGGAGATGCAACGTCAAGAGTTAGCAGAGGGATAGTCAAGTGCTGTTTTGCCGGAGGCATATCTTGCAAAACAGCACTTATTTATATTATAATATAAATATAAGAAAAACAAAGTTAGAGCGTTTTCTATCCCAGAAAGGCGGTATATGTCACGTGAAACGGTTTTTCACAGAGGACTTACTCGAGGACTTCACTCCGGAAGGAGAATGTGTACTAGTCGGCCTAGTAAGCGTGCTCGATGACATTGCACAAGGCTTAAGGTTCGAGGGATACACAGTGCGAGACATTGCACACTTGATGCATCTGGCCGTTGACCAAGTCGAGAGCGGCACACTCGAGGAGCGTAAAAAGAATCTCGCGGAGGAGGAATAAATGGGAATCATAGTCGTGCCGAGACGCAATTTACTGATCACCGACGTAAGGTATAAACTCTGTCGCGCAGGCTGCGTACCCGACGGTGGAAGAAGTTACTATTGGGACCCCTTAACGCCGTCTCAACACGCCGGGTTTCGCATTCACTATAGCGACATCCCTAATCGATTAGCCATTCGCTATGTCGATCCGGATGTACCAGACGTCTCGCAAGAGACACTGCTCGCGTATGCGATGTCCTACGAGACTGCACTACAATCACTAGATGCTAGATGGCAATGGGAGCACCTAGGCATTCGACCTGAACTCGGAGACTTCCCAGTGTTCGTCTCAAGAGACAGAACGGACGTCTACGTAGACGTTGTCTCTGCAAACGAGTTTACTCCTGAACCGGAACCTGCTCTTACTACATTACTACGTCGTCTGTCTTACGGATACATCTCTGGTACTATGGTTTTACTAGACGAATCTACTGCGAGTACTATCTTCCGAAAGGTCTATCGCGACCGTTACGGTGAATACGTCGTTATCGATCGGCAGCGCCATCGTGTCGAGCCGTATCCCGGAGCGACCCAGTTATACAGGTTCGTTGAAGTATCGTGGTAAGAGCAACAAGCCGTCTTTGGAGGTGCGCTATCAAAATCTGGACACTGACTAAGCCTGTCGTAGCTGAACAGTGGCAATGGTTGGATCGCCAACGCCTTGTAGCACAGCATCATGAGTGGCATACGATTTGGAATTCAGTCACGATTCGACACTACAAGTGGCTTGGTTGGGAAGCGGAAAAGTATCTGTCGGCTCTATGGCAAGTGCACGAGGATGTCGTTGCAGAGATGCGCGAGCGTGGAATGACAAACCACCAGACGCCGATCGAGAGACCAGTAGTACTGTGCGAACAAGTTAGCTACACAGCGACCCCAAAGCGTATCCACGAAGAGCGGTGGGCTCTCGTCTGTCGTAGCGAAGGTGTGTATCGTGGCAGAGGCGAGGAACCTGCCTGGTTCGATGAAATGTCGTATACGTATATCCTACAAGGCGGTTGCCTGCACGATGGACAACTAGAGGACGTCGGAAATGGAAACCGTCTCTGTCTGCAATGTAAACGCTGGGTGCTCTCGAAAGACGACATCTGGCAAAGGAGGTAGCAAGATGTGTAACGATCCAGAGCGAAGCTTGTCGACGGTACAGAACAAGGTTCTTCAGCGCCTCGCTACGTATCCGGTACTAAGCCTAGCCCTACTTGAGGGTCCGCTAAAACTACAGCGCTACTTGCAGCGAGGTAAGAGCCTTCGGGAAGAGCTATCCGAATTAGTGCAACTCAACTTAATACAAACTGCAGTAGTACGTTCTGGTAGAGATATCGTAACGGTTTACTATCGCACTGACAGAGCGGATCTAGTCGAGGCTGTGATATCAAGTGAGCGCGTTCAGTGAACTGTGATAGGGGTAACGCCCAGTGACCGTTCGCTAGTACGAAAGGAAGGTTAACTACGAATGAGTGCAATTGAAGACTATAAGAAGGCAGAAGCGGAGCACCTGGCATGGTGCCTCTCTCACCGAGAGGAGTTTCTAGCTAGTGAGGCCAACTACTGCATTTGGGATCAGCGCGTCGAGTCTGGTGTCTATCGGATACCAGTAAGTTTCCTATTCGACCAGAGCGGTGTCACGTATGAGGAGTTCGTCGAGGTCGCGGCTTCGGACGGCTTGAACTGTTGGCTCAGTGGAGATGAAGAGGGCCTCGAGCAGTTCTTCGTGCTGCCAGTCGACACCATGATATACTAAACTGTGGGTAACAACATGCAGAGAGCAAGAACAGTCAAGGAACTACGCGAGCTCTGTGAGCAAGCTGAAAGGCAGCACGATGCAGCGGAGCTACACCGCTGGCTACACGAAGAATACTCTAGTGGACGTCCTTATGTTGCTAGCGGCATACGTCTCGAGATAGTTCTCGGTGATGAGGCATCTATCTACATACTCAGCGTAGAGCTACTAGGTGTAGACCTCTCAACCGTGCTGAGTGTCATAGACGTCGATGACGATGCCGACGTAGTTGATAGCATCAAGGACTTGTCCCTGTACAGCCTGGCGCATGCTAAGCGAGAACTGCTTGCGCTGCACGCCGACGCCGGTATGATGTGCGAGCCAGATCCGGTGACAATCGTGATTAACTTCTCGGATAGGTTTAACTTTCCGGAAGTCTATTACAACGCATAAGGAGGTAACTACAAATGTCCGATGTTACAATGTTACAGATCATCGAAGCTATCCCAGAGATGTTTCGGGAGAAAGTTCGACAGTGGGCAGTGGATCCTGCCAACCAAGATTGTATCGAGGGTGTCGAGGAGGTGCTCGATGAGGCCAATGCATACGAGGAAGAGACGGACGCTCTCGAAAGAGGCGTGCAACTGACGCTGCGTTGGAGTGGCGTTCGAGGAGACCTCACTGGAGGACTTTGGGAAGCGATGTTCGCTGCGGCAGCCAAATACGTAGGGCAACACGAAGTCGAATGGGACGCTCTCTGCGACGCCTGCGGAGGAGATCCCCTCGAGGCACAGATCTACGGTGGAGACTTCGACGACTTCATCGCAGAAGGCATTTGGGAGGCGATCAACAAGCGAGGGGTGTAACGATGTCGGAGACAAACGTCGATCAGTTGTTTGAGGCTTTCGTTGCAGTCTCGAGTGAGAAGGTTCCGGACTCCATCACGCGTAGGCGTGCTAAGCGACTGAGAAGCCAACTCCGAGACCGAGGGCACTATGTGGAAGTAGACCGCAGCGATGCGAATGCGCCAGTCTTCCACTTGTTCCCCGATGCCGACTGTACTGGCCGGCCGATACGATCTTTGAACGCTCAGCGTAACCAACCCAAGTCTGTAGAACTGCTATGGTATGGTTTACAGAGCATTGACTAGGAAAGGAACAACACAATGGGCGCAGACTTTATTATCCGCGGGATCGCCTTGAAAGTGGAACACCCACAGGAGGCAATACAAGCGCTTCGAGAGCGCCTGGTGATCGAAGGGAGAAGTGATCTCACGACCCTACCGGATGCCGAATTGGTATCGCGATTCTTTGAGGACCATTACTGGCTCGTTAACTGGGATGGCGTCGAATTGACGATAGAGCCGCTAGACGACGATGGATGGCATGCGGGAAGTGACGATGGCTACTATCCGGAGTGCATTGACTATCTGGTGCCACACGTAAGTGGCTACGTCGAACTGTACGGGGGCCACATCGATGAGTATCGCGTCATCTGGCGCACCGGACAGCGCGGCAAGGTGGTCTTCCCAACGCTTGTCTGGCCGGAAGAGGCTATCTTCGAAGAAAGGTCGTAACGATGCGGAAGCCTCACGTATCAATCGAGCATTGGAGTTAGCTATTCGTAGCGCCTGCGACGCGGGGTTTTCACAACGTCGTCAACGGCGTTCTCATTTCCGAGGAGTGAGTCACACTGTTGGTATTATAAAAGTAGGTGTGCGATAGAGCCTACTTTTATAATACCAACAGTTTATATTATAATATAAATATAAGAAAATAGAGTTTACCCAACCGAGAAAGGACAACGACTATGGCAGAAGTAACTTTAGCTGAGTGGGAGAAGACCACTGACGTTCTCGTGCCGGAGAACATTCGTAAGATCTGTGCTAACGCTCTGAGGAAGTACTACTGGGCAATCTCACAGAAGCCAGCAGCGGACCTTACAGCGTTGCAGATTGAAATGCTCAAAGCTGCCGCCAAGCCAGGAACGGGCGTTGCAGAGGCTGTCATCGACTATTGCTTTGATGTCCCCGCAGACGACATCAACGCGGCATTCGCTGTGGACGAGGCTAACAATGTTTGGGCAGAGGCTATCGGCGTTACAGTCATTGATGCAGGCGGTGAGGTTGCCTACCCGTGTGACATCGAGTACCTTGAGGCAACGGAGGAGTAATGCAAGAGACGACATCGCGAGAGGTAATCGAGCAGTATCTGCAATACTATCGAATACTCGCTGTTAGTGCATACCAACATCCAACGCGATCAGCATCCGTAATCGATCCTGCGGCGTTCCACGCGGCTAGTCAAGTCGCACAGTTTGTGTTCCAAGTCCATTCCCTCGACAAGTTGCCGACATTCTCACAACTGCAGCAAGAGGTTATGACCGCTGCAGATGAGCTATGGCCGGCTCTCTACTTGAGGGCTAAGCATATGTCGGACACCTGGTGGAACTACCTGCGCATGATAGGCTACCTACAAGTGGTACTCTCCTGGCACGCGGACTGCAAAGATGACTACACGCATCGTGACTGGCGAGACTGCGTAGACGAAGCGCGCCGACAAGAAGAACTGAGTGACTATACAGCGCTAGTTGGTCGACTACCAGGCCTAGCGACTGTACGCGCTGCACTAGCGCGGGGGAGTAGCAACTATGTCTAAAGTGCACGCAGCGATCCTGTCCTTCACCGAGATGATCGCAAACGAGGAGTTCAACAGTGCGGCAGACGTCAAGTCGATGGAGACGGATGGCGTTGAGTACGGTCCGATTGAAGGCACACCCGTACACAACCTCCGGAATACCGTCTACGAGACGGACGACCCATTGTGTCTGGTGAGCGAGCATATCGTATGGGACTCTCAGGAAGACTATCCTCAGCAGGCAACGATAGTACGTATCACGTATGAAGTCATCGAGACAGTGACACTGTATCACAATCCGCACGGAGATGCCGAGGAGTAAGTAGCATGCTCAAGAAAGAAGACTGTACGCCGTTTGACCTTGACTACTTTCAAGGCTGGTACAAACCCGCGGACTACCTCTCTAGGTGGCGTGTCTGCTTCGAGAAGTGTAAGCAGATGCTACTGCAAGGGACAGATGCTGTCATCGTTGAACGTAGCCTGTGGAACGAGCTGTACTATTGGGTAGAGAGTACCACAGACGCGGATGCGAATCCACTGAGTTGGGCTATTCACAACTTGCGTATGGTGGATAGCCGACCGGAAGATGCGATTGCGCGTGCTTGGGAAGGCGCAAACGCTAGAGCGCAGATGGCTAGTACCACTATGCGAGAGTTGCACCGACGGTTGCAAGCTACCTCTGCGGAGTTTCTGAAAGGCGTGCCAGACATGCTAGCGGACCACGTCTGGGAGTTACTGCACGAGAATGGTATCGTTGGAGAGAACTTCCATAAAGTCCCAACGAATGAGGAGTAAAAGCTATGGTCAAGTGGAAACTGCCTAACGGCAGTGAGAAAACGCTAGAAGAGATGACTCTGGATGAGATGGTCGTTACGTACTTGTGCTTCAAGCTCTGGCGGATAGGAGAAGACGGTGGTTACGGCGCACGTGAGGTATACGATACCTTTCGACTGAGAGCGGTGAGAGAAGAGTATCACGCGCTGATCAAAAAGGTGTTCGTCTCTGCAGACCTGCAACTACAGGATTATGCAGAGTCAACCTCCGCGGGCTATATCAATGCGGATCTCGAGTGCCTTGACTTCACAGAGTATCTCGACTACGCTGCAGAGGAGTAAAAACTATGACTGAGTGGCGTGCATATGACGCAGAGGACTGCAATGGTGAAGAGGACTGGAATGCGTATCGACCGACAACTGTAAAGCGTTATCAAGAACTTGGCGCTATCGCAGAGCTCAGTGACGAGGGGCACATACGGTTCATCTTTCCAGACACACTCGTAGAGCGTGATGTGCTTCGCGACCTGTTCCTCAGTCGTGCAGAGGCCTTTGATATGCATAACGCGCTAGTACATCCAGCGGTAGATGTTTGGCTTTGGGCACAGACGGGTACGATCTATACATTACCGTTACTAGAGAGTCTAGTGCAGCTCGTCTATGGCATCGGCTTCATCTTCGCCTGGTTCGAGGATACCGCGCGAGGTAGAGCTATCGTTATCGTTCCAGACTAGAGGGAGAGTACGGCAAATGGACATTTACGCGTTTGCAGAAGTTGTCCGGCGGGCGTTAACAGATGACCTTGAGGCCCGCAGCATCGACTTCTCTGACTTTACTGGTGAAATAGATGGAGCCAAGCAGTACGCTAGAGAGAATGGCGTCTGCGGCTTCGTTGTTGACGTTGTCGATGATCAAGGACTACAGATTATGCTACGTCACATCTGCCATCGCGCAGAGGCGTATTGTGAAGAAGACTCCGAAGACTGGCCGGGGTACATCTTCTGTACGGCACGCCACTTGGAATCCTACGAAGACGCACTCCACAGTCGAGACATCAAGACCGTCTGGATCAATCCAGACGGTGCCACTGTCGCGGAGTTTCTGTTTGTCATCCCGTTGGGATAAACCACACTTGTGCTGTTTCACTAGGCCTAGCTTGTAAAACAGCACAATTTTATTTTATAATATATTATAAGAAGAATAGAGAGGAGGCAACGACAATGCAAGATCGTTTGCCGCTAGAAATCGTGCAGGCACTGTTTGCACAGAGCAGAACCAGACGTCGTCCGGACGACATCGCGGAGGCCTATGAATCCTATGGCCCGACGGAGCCTTGGGAAGATGTCGCAGAGTTACCAATCAACGAAGAGGATGGCGCCGATGTCATACTAGGTGGCATCAACTTTCTGATTCGAAATGCCAAAGGACCTTGGCAAGAATACGGTGCTGCTGGCAGTTGCGTAGTCTTCTACGATCTTGAGAATCCCCTGCACTTCAAAGCCGTCTTCGCGAACGGCACCGTCTACGACTGGACGGTGACACAAACAAACGAAGCTCCGAATAGTGACTGGTCGAATGCAGAAGCTTTCTAAAAGGAGTAACGAAGATGCCTAATGCGTATGCCGCTATCAAAGTGCTTGCGGGTAGGAGATCCACTGGTACGAGAGTCATCGTATGGTGTATCGGAGAGGAAGACATCTCCAAGTTGACCTCCGACCTGCAAGATATACAACCAACTACGATGGCAAAGGTTGCTCTTGAGTTGCCGCTGGAGAGCATGCACGTGACACGTATTACGATCTCTGCGGCAACAACGTTCCAGCAAATTGTCATGAGAGAGTACGGCACTATTGTACCAACGCAGGATGATACATATGAGAAAGCGATGCTACTTGCATTCGCGCGAGTGTTATCTACAGAGATGGCACAGCATCCACATAGCGTTGCTATCGAACTTGTAGGAGGAGACTAATGGTCAGGTCAGGTTCAGCACAAATCAGTTTGTCGGAATTGAAAGCTATCACACCGGAATCGCTATATAATCAGGGCGTTGCCTACGCACGGCACTTTTCGGGAAAATCCAACTTCGATCCAGAGCGATTGCATACCGCGGATTGGCATGGTTGGGGATGCACGTACTTACTTGCGGGTATACGCTATGCATACAGCATCGAGATGCAGTCACACCTGTCACGCGCAGCGTTCCAGTTTGTAACGCGAGACTTCACCTATATGGACCTGTTTCGTGTTTTGTACAGCCTTGGGAATAGAGAGTTCTTCACCGAGGAGATCGGCAAGGAACTCGATCGAACGGTCGCGGATCAAGTCTGGAACGCCCTCACGAGTGAGCCGCAGTAGGAGATTACATGAGCTTTATTAGCGTGTGGCTGACGCGTCGCAGAGGTCGGCGTGATGGAGTGAGTCTTAGAAGATTGCACGACGCACTTCACCTACCACTATGGCAAGGTCAAGCATTGCGCGCTGCAGCAGAGGCGTATGCGCAAGCCGACTGGATGGGGCATACGTTTGCTAGGCTGCTGCACGACCCTGAGTACATACTTGCCTTTGTACAAGGCTATCTAGTCGACCCACTGAATGAGGACGCCGAGAGTTACCCGCACGATACACCGTACTTACATCTAGTGGAACGTCCACCTAGCAACGAGGAGGATACATCTTGCTGACTTTTGCCCTCTGGACCGCTCTTGTATGCGTGTTTGTCGTATCTCCGGGGTGCATTCTCATGTTGATTGTGATCCATTGGAGACACCGACCCGTCGCGAACGAAAAGCGTATTCTAGCCGGACTACTACCACGACAGGTGCCGTACAAGCTTCGCGAAGTCCTCTTGCTAATCAGCATCTACGCGGCCGTCTCGGGAGGCTTTATCTTCATCTCGATCGCAGTACAGCACTAAAGAGCGACAACAAAAAGAGCACGCTGTAGAGACCGTGCTCTTTTTGTTGGGCGTAGCTTGTAAAACCCCGAATGTTTATTTTATAATATATTATAAGAAGTAAAATCTGAAGGAGGTAACCTACCTGTATGCGAACGAGTAACGTGTGGCTTTGGATTCCCTCACCGATAGTGCTTATTGGCTGCTTTGCTTTGCTCTCTCAAAGTACCTCATGGGGTTGGAGCAAGTACGCCATTGCTGCACTGTGGATTCTTACCGTCCTATCTTTCTGTTGGGTTTGTGGTGCAGTCGCAATGCTTATGCCAAAACGCGACGGAGGTGCATAGTGAATACGCTTGCGTCGATATTCGCGGCAATTGGTGCAGGCTGTGTCGTCTGCGGCATCAGCTTAATCTTCCCCTCGACAGAAGATAGTACCACGCACAAGATAGCGACATGGATTCTCGCTATCGGTCTAGGGCTGCTCGCGGTGGGCGTCGTCATCTGGCTTAGTGCAATCCCCGCAGAGTGCTATCTGCATAGTGCGTGCGGGTAAGGAGAGCGTACAGTGTCAAGATATCAACTACCAGAGTACACAGTTGCGGTCTATCGAGACTATTGCACCGCACGCCTAGAGCGCCTGCGACGGAACATACTAGCGGGTATATATCAACCTAGGGAGGAGGCTCGACGCGCGGTAGCTACAACGACAGCGCAGCTCGAGTGTCTGATCTCTCTGTTCGAGGCCGGATGTGATGCTCAGGCGATAGCTGAACTGCGGGAAGACGTGTACTTCGTCGCGTGGGCGTTGACAACAGCGGGCTTAGAGGAGATTCCACATGAACTGCCCGTGGTGTAACGCTCCCACAGCGGAGACAGCTTTTGACGCTATGGTCATAGCGCTCTACATGTGCGATGTGCACCGGACGATGCTTCGTATTCTACTAAACGTTAGCTTAGATAGTCAATACAGTTCGATTACGCGAGACGACCTCGCAAAGGTCATTCTCTCGATGCTCCGCGACGAAAAGAGAAGAGAGGCATAATTCGATGCAAATGCCACTGAGTATTGACGCAGCAGAGGAAATCCTCTCTCGTATGCAATACAATCACGACTGGTGTACTATCTCTGGGACTATCTCTCGACTGGCGGCGGATAGTCGTATCTCTCGAGTGATTCTCTCACATACGTCGACTGTGGCGTCTAGATGCATAATCTTAATGCGTGCAGGAGAGGACACACCGTGCGACGTGCCTACAGTAGAGACTGTGCTCAAGCTGTTGGATCTGTACGCATGGCACGAGCCGCCACATGCTACGGAATTCGATCTGGCGAAGCCGCCGAAGACGGTCATCCTATTCAAGTACGAGGAGGAGTAGCATGATAGTAACACGCGTTACGGAAGTTGAGCAGTTACAAGAGTTGTACATCCAAGCAATGTACGCCATCGACTGGTTCACTCTAGCGCAAATTGTAGAGAACCTTGGCGTAAACGTTAGCAGTGTCACCTTCCAGACCACAGTTGCGGCGTCCATAGAGGAGAGACGCGCACACCTGATCATGAGCAAGCTCAAGTTGGAGGACGCATCCGGTAGGCTACTACACAGCGCGAACCTACTACAAGAGTTCCACGACGCCATGGCGACTACCGGACTGTATCACTTGACCGAGCTGATACTAGCCGGCTCTCCCAAGTTCGATTTGACCATTGTCCCAGATAGAACGAAAGTGTATATTAAAGAGGAGTAGACAACATGCACGACATACTCGTCAAGACATTTCAGCGTGGCATAAAGGACGGACTCTTTCTTGTGGAAGCCCCTCCACAGGAGGAGATTTATCAGTGGTTACAGACCGAGACGGACCGCGCAATCGGCTCGGAGACCCTCAGTGCAATTACTCTATTCTACCTCGCTGCGTGGCATGCTGGGGACGATCTGCTAGATGCTGCATCTGAACGCGGTGGACTAGCTGGAGCAACATTTGCCGCTGGGTATCTGATACATCTCAATCGGCTGACGGCTATCGCTGTGGCTAAAAGCTCTATCGAGATGCTACAAATCGTTTGTGCCGCGGCTGAGTCTCCGGAGCAATGGGATAGGGAGTTAATCCTCACAGCGACTAATGAGATCATACGTAGCAACTCAATGGAGCTTGCGGAGAAGGAGACGCTGATAGTAGCCAGCACGTCGCCGTACGTACTCAACGGTTGGGTGCCTATTCAGTATGACCTTAGCCTTCCTACCGTATCCGCAGCAGCAGACCTACTGCGCGCTCTGTACTAGACAGTAAGGAGAGTCGCAATGAGACAGGCTTTGTCCGATGTGTATCTTATGGGACTGATAACCGGCTTGCGAGGACAGCAGATCCAGACCTTGGAGGAAACCCTCAATGCTGTCTTTCAAGTAGCATCCGGCATCCCAGCGCACTTCGCTCCACCACTGGCGGACTTATGCATAGCCGCAGAGATATCCGGCGTTGGGATCGCAACCGCGCTACCCAGAGGGGTTTCACCTGCTGATGTGATTTCGCAGCTCACAAACGCTCTACAACTGCATATCGTTCGAACCGTCATTGCATCAACACACAAGGGCGCCGTGCACATTTGGAATAGCGGTAGCGAGGAAGAGTTGCGAGTTGTAACTTTACAGCGTACAGCGGACTTCTTTGAGGCGCTGCGTTGTGTTGAGCCGCATAGTAAAACGCTGTTCAAAGTACTTGTTGCTACACTCTCCGCCGCGTGGGCAGAGCTCGGTGCACAATGTGGTACATATCGTGTCTTGAGTAGCACTGAGATGCTGCTCCGACTTGCAGAGGAGGAATAGCGTGCACGTAGCATTCTATGAAGCGTTCTCTCGCGGTGTTGTTGAGGGTATCTACACGCCAACACCAATGAGATCACAGAGCGTACACGACTGGCTGGTTGAGGAGTTCCTCATAACATCCGCACAAGCGAAGCCCCTGGTGTTTCTCTACCAGACGATGTGGTCTGCAACGGACGCAGTATTCGCCTTGGTACCGAACACTCCTGAGCAGGCGAATGCGGCGTCCTGGGCAGCGTTCTTAGCACAAGATCTGTCCGAAGACTTTGTGAGCGTCACCGCCCGATATGGGCTAGAGATGGTCCTACTCGAGAATCGCCTACTCGAGAACCTCGCGAATACTCCCACGGGTGATATCATCAGTCGCGCCGTAGAGGCAACTACTGCAAGGGACGAGGGCTTCGCCGCGTGCAAAGCTCAGTACCAAGGGAAGCTGTCCGAGGACGACGAAAGGCTCGCAATGACATTGGCCGCCGGAATTGTTCTGATGTGGGCACCGATAAGCCTCGAGTTCGGTGCGGAAGCCGTCATCAGCGTCGTGTGCGCACTGCTAGCCCTGTGCTAGTACACGCTGGCAACAAAGAGGGTCTACCTTCAGTAGGCCCTCTTTGTATGTGCGCATCATTGATTTCTACGACCGTTGTATCTTATAATATATTATAAGTAAATATAAAGTCGATTGTAAGAGCGAAAGGAGTACCTGATGGTAAATCCAGAGTTTGAAGTAGACGTTGCCACGTTCTTAACTGTCAAGGCAAGCGTGAATCCGCTGGCGCACGAAGGCTGGCTCTCAACAATGTTGCAAGTCGCACTTGAGGCGAATGCCGCGACGCTGAAGGGTCTCGAGGCAGAAGTTGCAAGGGGATTCACCTCTGGTGAGTTCGCAAGCACACTCGCAGAGAGCATTATGGAAGCGATTCAAGGCGCGAGCTTTTGGCCAGAGGTGTATCGCACGGCAATGCACGCAGGCAACTACGAGGTCGTCGAAGAGACTGAAGACGGCAAGACCTATCCGTACAGAGAGGAGGTTGAATTCGATGGCGAATAAACCAAAGTGGCCGACTTGGCGTGGTGCGAGGCTCACAGACGAGGTCTTCGTGCAGTTGACGAAATTGCCTCACCTGATGATGATTGCCAGCGGTAGGCAGTACGGCTCACGAATGGGCGGTGCTAGTTTAGAAGACGCTGCCGTCTCGCTAGAACTGCAACGCTACATCGTTAACAACCAAGGAGAGAAGAAACCACTCTACGTGAGCTGTTGGCTTGCTGCCTATGAGATCAATGGCAAATCGGGTATCGTTCCACACCTGTCGTGGCAGTACCCGCACATGCTTGAGTTCGATTCCGGAGATCTCGCATGGCAATCGTGGGAAGTATATAGTCTGCTAGCGCAGACAGTCTACACCACATGCGGGGTTGCAATTCCCTACGAGATCGCGGAGTTCATAACGCCACAGTAGGAAGGGGGCTCACAATGCCGCTAGTCACAAAGGAAAGCATGTTTAACCACATGCTAGTAGAGTACAAGAAACTATACGGTCGGTCAATGGAGACCGACCTGATGGGTGCCGCACACAAGGGCTTGGAAGTCGCGTCCAGTACGTTCCGCGACGATGGCATCTGTGTGCTTAATCTTATCGACGGAGACTTTTGCTACTCTGTGCCGGTTGACGATCTGTTCATTCGTGCTCTCATGGCAGATCTTATCTACGGCATCAGTTTACATCCGGGAGAGTACCTAGCTACGATACAGGGTTGGTAAGCACATGTACGATACTACTTCTGCCATATTAAACAAGACGCAGCTTGCAATCCACACGTTCAAGCAACTGCACCGACAACATCCTATCTTGCCCGTCGGTGCAGTCAAGTACTATCTGACTGACATTGCATTGCACTCGGAAGCACCACGCAGTGTCGTCTACACTATCGCGCTAGTTAACGTAGCGAATCGTGAAGCGCACAGCCTTCAGATACAGGAACCTAAAGCTCTACGTGTACTAAAGTCGTTAGCGATGGCTCTTTCTGGTACAGAAGAGGAACTCGCGCAGTGGACATCAGGTACTACCACATGGTAGCACGAAGGGAGACCCTCATGGAACTGTTAACGCTATCAAACGCCGTATTGTCAACACTCTCTCAAGAGTACAATGTCCGCCCTGAAGTGAATGGTGAACCCGTCGACTACGTCGCTGCCTACCCTGGAGGCTTCACCTTACAACTGCAGATGTCGCCCGTAGACGTCACCGTTGGAGAGCTGCATGCGTTTGTCGATGAGTGGCAGTGCATGCTGATCCGCCTCTTCCGTGAGGTGACTATGTCACACGTCAATCGCTTGCACGCGGATATCATTCTGTTCGAAGCTGATCTCACTCGCGTAGACGAAGCCAGCTACGAGTTGGCTATCGACAACACGTAGACAGCAAAAGCTGTTTTGCAGGCCCTAGCTTGTAAGGCAGCTTCTATTTATATTATAATATAATAAAGACAACTACAACTACAGGAGGAAACATGCGAGTACTAACCGACGTCGTCGAAGTGCAAGCCTACTTGCGAAGACTAGAGCACTTCGACGACTGGTGCCATCTCTTCACTCTGCTGAATCGCTTTGTTCCTGGCTTTCAAGCTAGTCGGATCGAAGTGCATATCAGCTTCGACTGGAAGCGTCAAACGGAGCTCTCCGGCTATGGCGTAGGCGTTTTTGACCTCGACGGCAAGAAAGTCGATCTAGAAGCTCTCTCGAACGAGCTGCTAGAGGCTCTTCTGCACGGTGAAGACTGGAACATCCATTGCCTACACGCATTCCAAAATACTCGACCTTCGCCGGAAGAAGTCGTACACGTATTCGATATGTTAACTGTACCGACGTTTAAGCAGATGTATGTAAAGGAGTGATATGCAAAGACTTGAGGTGTTATGCAACACTCTCCATATGACGGAGCGTACAGCTGGTTATGCGGTTAGTTGAAAGGAGATCACTGGGGTGATACTTACTAGTTCCAATTGTGCGTTGACTGTCTTGCAGGCGCACTCGGGCGGACATCCGTTGAGGCACTATGCCATTGCTGGCATACACGTAACAGCAGATGAGATTGATATCGATGACATCTACGCGCTGCTCAATCGCGTACGCGGCGCGTACGATTGGACACTCATCGTATGGGAGGACTTCATCGATGCAGCATGCTACGAATACGTAGACACACTACGTATGGGTCCAGCGGCGTTTAACGCATTCATCGAGAGAAGTCTCGAGTTGGACGTACCAAATTGGTCTCCAGGCGTCCTCAACGTACTCGAACAGCATTGTTGGTCACATATTGAGCGTCGCTTTGGTAAAGCTGCATGGTGGCCTACGCAGCCACACCGGTGGCGCGAGGGCATCGAGTGGAAAGGATAGGTCAATGACAATGGCACTTATCAATCACGTGTACATCGGCGTGACACGCGGCAAGTCAACCGTACGCGTACCTGAGGAAGACTACTGGCAAATGCAAACAGACTTAGTTGTAGAGGCCATCGCTAGCGATGATCTCGATCCGGAAGCTGTCGCGGAAGATGAGGAACTATGGGCGGAATACATCAGTGACGTTCAATACAAACTGCAGGATCCCGACTGGTGGCTCTACCAGCTACGCACGCCAATCACACCCGAGAGGACAGATTATGCTTGAACTGAGATCATGGCCAGAACGTCGAGATGCCGTCCTCGCGACGGAAGAGTACACTATGTTAGCACAGCACTATGCACAGGAGGTCAACCTCCTGCTACGCATAGTGCGTACGATAGTCATCTCGCAACCGCAGTATACGCGGGAGCAGCTTATGCGGTACGTGATCCAGACGCCCAACGCTGCACTAAGCATGGATCTGCTCTCACTAGCGAATCATCGGCTGCTTATGGCATTGGTACTAAGTATCGCCCGGATGACCAACATGCACGTTGATGACGTTTGCATCATCCTGCAGCTCGAGCCAGCATTCAACATAAGAGGAGTTAACGACATTGGAAGATAGCTTCGCACTACTTGCCGCACTCAAGCAAACCCGCGGCACTCTCCGATGTAGATACGTCGTTGCGGGTTTCTATGGAGATAGCTACACCTGCAAGCACGATGATATCTACACACTCTTGCATGATCACGCAATAGACACGCGCGACTGGTCGCTTGTCTCTGTAGAAGACGTCTGGGACGCGATCTCCAGCAGGAGCTGGAGAGACGTAACAGTGCACTTCGGATCTTGCGCATTCCGAACGACCTGTGCTAGTGTG
>Ga0070713_100001019_pt1 | contig 17931 bp, 12 predicted proteins | sample LARL82metaG_FD_65465 | JGI IMG/M metagenome (GOLD analysis project Ga0070713, IMG submission 65465) | Corn, switchgrass and miscanthus rhizosphere microbial communities from Kellogg Biological Station, Michigan, USA - LAR L8-2 metaG | ecosystem: Host-associated > Plants > Roots > Rhizosphere ...
ACCATAGAAGCTGCCGAAATTCTCCAAGTCGACGCAGCCATCATCTTCGCCGATCTTCTTCTTCCGCTGGAAGTCATGGGATTGCCCTTTCATTTTGCCGCCGGTGAAGGTCCAAAAATTGAAAAGCCCGTGCGTACTGCCGAAGACGTAGCCATCCTTCGAACCAATCGCGCCGCCGATCTCGGTTACGTTTCCGAAGCGGTGAAGTTAGTGTGCAAGCACTTTGGCGACAAGCTTCCCGTCATCGGTTTTTGCGGGGCGCCTTTCACTCTAGCCAGCTACATGATCGAAGGCGGAGGCTCGCGCAATTATCTTTTCACAAAAAAAATGATGTACTCCGCGCCTGCCGCGTGGAATGAACTGATGAAGAAGTTGGTGGTGGTGACGGCCAAATATTCCACCGAGCAGGTGACCGCCGGAGCCGACACAATCCAGATTTTCGATAGCTGGGTAGGATGCTTGAGCGTGGAAGATTATCGCCGCTACGTTCTACCTCACGTCACAGACCTCGTAAAGCGCCTGAAAAAAACCGGAGTGCCTGTAATCTACTTCGGTACCGACAGTTCGACGCTTCTTCCCTCTATGCAGGAAACCGGAGCAGAGGTGATAGGTCTGGACTGGCGCATCCCGCTCGATACGGGATGGAAGAGTCTGGATTTCAAAGGCGCAGTGCAAGGCAATCTCGATCCTGTTCTTCTCTTCGCCGATTGGAAAGAACTCAAGAAGCGTGCCGAAGATATTTTGCGCCAGGCCGCCGGACGCCCCGGCCACATCTTCAATCTCGGCCACGGCATTCTTCCCGAAACGCCGGTAGAGAACGTAAAAGCGTTATGTGATTACATTCGCGATCACTCAGCAAATTTCAAATCAGCGGTTGAAAGTAAACATTAAAGTAAATTCTGATATCTGCTTACTGAATTGTGATCCTGAGCGAAGGACCTATGGGCTATCATCCTTCTCCGAATTGTCATCCTGAGCGCAGCGAAATACCGGCTGTTCGCCGCAATGTGCGGACGATCGGCCTCAGCCAAGCCCTTCAATCGCCCAGCGGGAGCCAACAATGACGCCCTGCCCGCTTGGCCTCGCCGGCCAATGCTATTGCGCGAATCAGAAAAATTCGTTTGCCTCAAAGCAGCCAGCGAAAACTGCTGTCCTCTTATTAGCCCACGGCAGCCCGGAGAATCCTGGTCAGATCCCCGAATTTCTAAGTTATGTCACCGGAGGCCGTCAACTCCCGCCAGCCGTAGTCGAAGAGATCCGCCATCGCTATTCCTTGATTGGCTTTTCTCCTCTAGCCTGCTGGACTCTTCTGCAATCCGACCAACTTTCGCTGTCATTGAAAATGCCTGTCTTCGCAGGCATGCGCAACTGGAAGCCATTTATCGGCGACGCAATAAAGGCGATTGCAGCAAAAAAATACGAGCGCGTCATCGCCATCTGCCTCGCGCCCCAAAACTCGCGCACCAGCGTGGGCCTCTATCGTAGCGCTGTGACCGGCGCCAGAGATCTTCCCTTCGAGATGGATTTCGTGGAGGAGTGGCACGACGAGCCGCTACTGATAAAAGCATTCGCACAGAGGCTCCGTGAAGGCTGGGACAAAGCCAACGTCGAGCACGACGCGAAACTCCCGATAATTTTCACTGCGCACAGCGTCCCCGAGCGCACTATTACCGAAGGCGATCCTTACGAGCGCCAAGCCAAAGAAACGGCAGAGTTGGTCGCAAAGCAAGCCGGCCTACAATCGAGCGACTGGACATTCGCCTTCCAGAGCCAAGGCATGTCCGGAGGCAGATGGATCGGGCCCACGGTAGAAGACGCGATCAAAAACTTGAAAGCAAAAGGCCATCGCGGCGTTTTCATTCATCCCGTCGGATTTCTCTGCGATCACGTCGAGGTTCTCTACGATATCGACATAGGCTTCAAAGAGTTCGCAGAAAAAGAAAACATGCGCCTGTGGAGAGCAGAATCATTAAACGGCTCAAAGACACTCACGGCAGCTCTAGCAGAACTAGTAACCAAACGCGCGAAAGCGCTAAAGCTTAACCTCAAGGCCAAGAGCTCAGCGCGAAGTGTTCGCTCGTAGTCCGCAGCTCGTAGCTCGTAGCTCACTATGAAACGCATCGCCATCATCGGCGGCGGAATCTCCGGTCTCTCGGCCGCCTACACGATCGAAGAAAAGCGTCGCTCCGGCACGCCCGTAGAGTATGTTCTATTCGAATCCAAGCCGCGCCTCGGCGGCGTGCTAGTCACCGAACGGGTTGATGGCTGTCTCGTCGAAGCCGGCCCCGATTCTTTTCTCACCGAGAAGCCATGGGCCGCCGATCTTTGCACGAAAGTCGGTCTCGGCAGCCAGCTCATAGGTTCGAACGATTCCGCGCGCAAGACCTACATCGTCGTCAAGAACAAACTAGTCGTCATGCCCGACGGACTTATGTTCATGGTCCCGACCAAGATCGTGGCCACCGTTCTGTCACCGCTTTTTTCCATGCGAACCAAATTGCGCATGGCTGCCGAATGGTTTCATCCGCCACACAAATCCTCCGCTGATGAAACGGTAGCCGAGATGGTGGAACGCCACTACGGTGCCGAGATGGTCGACTTACTTGCGGATCCCTTGCTCTCCGGAGTCTATGGCGGCGAGGCTACACAACTGAGCGTGCGTGCCGTGTTGCCGCGTTTCGCAGACATGGAATCGAAACACGGAAGCCTCGGCCGTGCCATGCTCTCAGCCCGCAAAAAAATGGCCGCAGTGCCCAAAGGCCAAGCCCGACCGTTGTTCACGTCGCTCAAAGATGGCATGCAGCAGATGACCGACGCCCTGATCGCATCCCTCGATCCCAGTGCATTGAAGACATCGGTACCTGTTGAATTTTTGACGTGCGAGTTAGGTCAGTGGACGGTCTCTGCTGGATATCAGACCGACCAATTCGATGCGGTAATCGTTGCCACTCCCACTCCAGCGGCAGCCTCGGTTTTGCAAGGCACGGATGAAAAACTATCGGCCGAATTGCGCAGTATCCAGTACAGCTCTTCTGTGACAGTCACACTTGGATACGACGAAAACGTGCGCCGCGTGCTTCCGCCGGGCTTCGGATTCCTGGTGCCGCGCAGCGCTGGCCGCCGCATGCTGGCGGCCACCTTCGTTCACAATAAATTCCCGCATCGCGCTCCCGCGGATCGCGCTATCATCCGCTGTTTTTTAGGCGGCGCTCGAGATGAGCAGATACTAGAAAGCAGCGAAAAAGAAATTCTACAAATCGCCCGCAACGAGTTGAAGCAGATTATCGTACTCCGCGCCGAACCCCTTTTCGCACGCGTCTACAAATGGAGATCGGCGATGGCGCAGTATTCGGTGGGCCATCTCGAACGCTTGCAGCGCATCGAGACACTTCGCCAAAAATTTCCAGGCCTCGCTCTGGCCGGCAATGGTTACAGCGGAATTGGCGTTCCTGATTGCGTGCGCTCAGGCACTGAAGCGGCCAGCAAAATCCTCGCCGAGATGGGGATGTGGTCCGCCGCGTAGCCCGGTCATTGGGCTTTGTTCTTAGGATCTACGATCTTAGGATCTATGCTCTCTGTGATCTCTGCGATCTGGAATCAATGGCGGTGATGGAGAGCCGGGACACCCCATTTTCCCGCGGAACATGGTCACTTATTGTCCGAGCGGTCCGCTCACAGTACCAATAAATCCAGTCTTACTATCGAGCACAGCCAGCCTCAAGACTTGGCCCCCCGCTGGCTTATCCATGTCAATCGGCACCATCATGCCTTTATCGAGCAGTTGCTGATAGGTCGCGGCGTCAAATGTGCGGTCTACCTTCAGGCTACGGGTTCCCATATTTTTGCCATCCGCGCTATAAACACTGGCGTAGAGGATGACGTTCATTTTCTTCCCGCCGCCCGCGTCTTCCGCCGTCAAAGTGTGAGCGTCAACCAGGAAAATCACCCGGAGCTTGCCGGGATCGGTGGGCTTGGCTTGCGCCATGAACGAAATCTGCGTTGCCGGGGCTCCCGTTTCAAGGGCCGCCAGAACATCTTGTTCGAAATTGCCTTTCTTGTCCTGCGCCGGATCCAGCGCATAGTATCCCTTGCGATAACGTACTTGGGTATCTCCCTGGTCAACTTTTATCTTCAGGCTGCGGAACTTCCCATCCCACTTCTTATTCTCGGGATAATAGCCAAGCGAGTAGGAGGCTTTTTCATCGGAGACGGCCAGCGTGATTCCGTCTTTAATTTCATTCTGGTTAATGTACGCCTTGCCTCCGGTCTGTAAGGCGATTTCTCGCATTGTGTCTTGAGCAGCTTGCTGGGCTGACACACCGCCTAGTGCGCGACCGCTGATAGCGGCATCGTTATAGACGGACCCCTGCCGGCTGGCGGAGTTCTCCATTCCGCTTATCAAGCCCGTGACGTCCACCGGATAAATCGCGATATTAGTGTTCGCCAACTCCGATTCGGCTTCCTTGATATCCTGCCCGTGCAGTTGACGCGCCTCAGCCGCGTACGCGCCGGCGGAATTGACTGACACCGACCGCTGTCGGCCTTGACCGGGCAGATCCGCCAGCAGCTCTGCGTCGGTCACGTTGCGATCTTCCGGAACCAGATCGAATGGAAGCGATGCAGTCAGCCAGACGACATTCTTTCGTCCGGGAAGGCCACCTAGAATTCTCGTGAGCGCTTTCATCGCTTCAATCGTGATCATGGTGCGGCGTTCCAGGTTGTAGCCGACCTGTATATCGGCGAACTGCTGAGCTGCCGCCTGAGCCGACGCCAATGCGGAACCGATAGCGGTGCCACCGCCGCCACCGCGATCGAGCCCCCCAGTCGCCACGCCGTGCGATTCCGGCGCCGGAGGCGCGCCCTGAAGGATTGGTTCTTGAGGTCGAAGATTCTTGATCGCCGTCATCAGCACCTGCGGGTCGCTGGTAAATTGTTGCAAGACGCGCAGTCGATCGGTAAGCGTAAGTACCGCCATGGGGTGCCCGAGTTGGCCTTGTTCGACAACGTATTTCAGCATTTGCGAACGGGCGTACGCCTGATCTCTGAATTGCGAATTCGCGGCATCGAGAAGCAAAACCGTGGGCACTCCGGCTGGTTCAACATTCTCAGGATGGTTTGACAGGATGCCTGCGGGAGTGGGAGCGCGCGTGGGACCGGTCTCAGAGCCCGGAGCTGCGAAGACAGAAACCTTCTGCTTTTTGCCGTTCTCTTCAAGGGTGAAATTTTCCGCCTTGAGCCCGGTCACCGGTTCCCCGTTCTTATGAGTTACGACGACATCCACAACGACGAGACGAGTATTAGTGCGGATGGTGATGTCGGGTATATCTGTGGGTGCTTGCTGGGCACTGAGACTTGCAGGGCCGGCGGCTAGGCTTGTGACCAAGGCTAAACTGACTGGAATCCGAAAAGGAAGGTTACGCAGCATATTACTCAACATGGAACCTCCACAGGCGCGCAGAAACTGGCTCGCAATGTACTCTGTCCGACACTTTTTAGCAATTGTTCTTTTGAATCCACAAAGCTTGTGGATGTCGGATAGTTGCTCATTATTCAATTAGCCGCGCTCAACATTTGCGGGAAGGGCGGGTGCTCCCTACAATAGAAGTTCAATCGAAACCCTATGATCCATTTTCCAGTCCCCGAGGCGCTCACATTCGACGACGTATTGCTGCTGCCGGCTCGCTCTGAAGTTGTGCCCGCCAACACAAATACGCAGACCCAAATTTCGCGTAATATTCGGCTGAACATTCCAATCATCAGTGCGGCCATGGACACGGTAACTGAGTCGCACATGGCGATTGCCCTGGCGCAGCAAGGCGGTTTGGGCATTATTCATCGCAATCTGACAATCGATCAGCAGGCTAATGAAGTCGACAAGGTGAAACGGTCAGAGAGTGGGATGATCGTCGATCCAGTCACCATGTCACCGGAGGCGAAGGTGTCCGATGCGCTGGACGTCATGCAGAAATACAAAATTTCTGGCGTCCCAATCACGCAGAAGGATGGAAAACTCGTCGGCATTTTGACCAATCGCGATCTGCGATTCGAGACGCGCTTCGATATTCCAATCAGCAGGGTGATGACCAAGGAAAACTTAATCACCGTGCCGGTCGGGACAACGCTTGAGCAGGCAGAAGAGATTCTGCACGAGCACCGGGTCGAAAAGCTTCTGGTCGTGGATGACAAGTACAACTTGAAAGGCTTGATCACAGTTAAAGATATTCAGAAGAAACTGAAGTATCCGGGCGCTGCCAAAGACAATCAAGGGCGGCTACGCGTAAGTGCCGCGATTGGAGCGACCGGCGATTTCCTGGAGCGAGCGCTTGAACTGGCTAAGGCGAAGGTCGACGTGCTGGCAATCGACAGCGCTCACGGGCACTCCTCATTGGTGCTCGAAGCAATCAGGAGAGTTAAGGCGAAGTTGCCTGAGGTCGAATTGATAGCCGGTAATGTTGCAACCTTTGATGGCGCTTGCGACCTGGTGCGCGCAGGCGTGGACGGCGTGAAAGTCGGCATCGGGCCAGGCTCGATCTGCACCACACGCATAGTCACGGGAGTTGGGGTTCCGCAAATCACTGCGATTGCGGAAGCAACACGGGCAACTCGAGATTCAGGTGTGCCGGTGATTGCCGACGGCGGAATCAAGTATTCCGGCGACATCAGCAAGGCGCTGGCGGCGGGAGCTTCGGCGGTGATGATTGGATCAATGTTTGCAGGGACCGACGAGAGTCCGGGTGAATTGATTCTGTATCAGGGCCGCACTTTCAAATCTTATCGCGGGATGGGGTCGCTCGGGGCGATGGCTGCGGGATCGAGTGAGCGCTATTTTCAGAATTCAGATGGCGATGCATCAACCGCGATTCCGGCGATGGGCGAAGAGTCCAACCGGCTCGGAAAGTTGGTGCCGGAAGGAATCGAAGGCCGCGTGCCCTATAGAGGTTCGGTCTCAATGATCGTTCACCAGATGGTTGGCGGCCTGAGATCGGGCATGGGTTATTGTGGTTGCCAGACCATCGCCGATTTGCAGCAGAAGGCACGCTTCGTGCGAATCAGCGCCGCTGGCCTTCGCGAAAGCCATGTGCACGACGTCATGATCACGCGCGAGGCGCCGAACTACGCGGCCGAGTAGGGAAGAGAACAATTGACTGTGTCTCGTCCCAATCTTCTGCGCGCGTGGTGGCCAGCCATGGTTTGGGTCGCTCTCATTACATTTGAGTCCACGGATTTTTTCTCGTCGCAAAATACGGGTAGCATGCTCTATGCCTTGCTGACGCACCTACTCGGTACGATCGATCTCTATAAATTCCTCATTTTGCATCACTACCTCCGCAAGACTGGGCATGTCGTTGGGTATGGCATGTTGGGACTTCTCTTGCTGCGAGGTTGGCGAGCGACTCTTGATCAGGACCATTCCAAATTAGGTCGTACAGCGCTCCTTTCGTGGCTCGGAACCGCCTTCGTAGCGTCGATGGACGAATGGCATCAGAGCTACATTCCGTCGCGCACTGGAACTTGGCGCGATGCTGTGTTAGATAGCGTAGCTGGTCTGATCTTTCTTCTAGTCGCGTATTTCTGGTTGCGCCATTCCGACACTAGCCGTAGGGACGCGGCTCGCAGCGTCTCCCCGGAAGCTTAACCATAGCGTCTCTAACTTGCGAATTGCACCTGTCTGAGAACGGGCAAGCCCCTCTCTACAGATCAATTCCGAACTGGTGAGCGGTGCGCTAACAATGCACACGCCGAAACGCCAGCTATGCCTGCGGAAACGTAGAATGGGACCGCCGCGCCATACACCTTCCAAAGTGCTCCGGTGATCACGCTCGAGAGCAAGGTCGTTACGCTAGTGAAGAAGGAATAGATTCCCAGAGCGCGCCCCCGGACATCGCCATCCACGCTTTCGACAATCAGCGCTTTGAGCACAGCATTCGTCAGCGCATAGAACAGACCGTAGAAGGCCATGGCTAGCCAGATCGCAAGCTGAGACGGCGCGAGCGCGAACACAAAATAAACAATCGCGAAAACGAAATATCCTGCCGCGGCAATTGTCGAACGCGAGAAGCGGTCGCTGAATTTGCCCGCTGGCCAGGATGCCAATGTGAAAGTGATGTTAAACACTAATCCGAGGAGAGGTGCCTTGGATGCCGCGATTCCGATGTTACCGGCTCGCAAAACCAGAAACATGTCGCTCGAATTTCCCAGTGAAAAAAGAGTGACAACAGCCATCACGTAATAGAATCCGAGTGGCAATGTGGGAAGCCATCCAGGTTTGTTCGTGGATAGGCGGGCGTCCTTGCCCGTCGCCGTAGCTGCCGCCGCCGAGCTTCGCTCGGCTTTGACGGGCGAGGACGCCCGTCTCTCCATCGTCAAATCTCCGGAACGGTGCACCTCACGAATTCCCAACCATGCCACGATGACACACAGCGCCCCTGGAATCGCGGCAGAAGCGAAAACTCCGCGCATGCCGTAGCGACCGATCACCGCCAGCGCCAGTAGGGGACCGGCGATTGCACCGGCGGAATCCATTGCTTGAATGAGGCCGTAGGCGGAGCCCAGCGACGAATTTTCGACGGAGTCCGCCACCATCACATCGCGGGCGGTTCCGCGAAAGCCTTTGGCAAGCCGGTCACTAAAGCGAATTCCGAGGATTTGCCACCACGAAGAGACGAGTGCCAGCAGCGGCTTGACCGCGTTAGCAACAAAATATCCGCCTACCACGATGGGTTTACGATCTGAAACCTTGTCGGTAACGTACCCGGAGAAAAGCTTGGCAAAGGAAGCTACACTTTCAGCGACGCCTTCGATAATTCCTAGTTGCGCGGGCCCAGCACCCAGCGATGCAAGAAAGGCTGGCAGGACCCAGTACGCCATTTCGCTGGCGGTGTCGTTGAGGAACGACGTTACCCCGAAAACGTAGACATTTCGTGGAGTGGAGTTGAGGGTAGTTGGCGGCGGTGCGTCCATGCTTATTTACCGAAAATAACACGCTCGGCAGAATGGGTTTGATCGGCTCCTGGCGAGAACAGCCGTTCCATATGTTCCGGGTTCCATTGGAGTTTAGGAAGATCAAGTGCTTTCAGATCAAGTGCTTTCAGTCACTTACGTAGATTACTCCAGTGGTTCTACGGCCTTTGGATAGATTGCCCCCCTCCGTACCCAGCCCTATAATTGACCTACTCTGGTAGTGGATTCTCGACAGGTTCCTCGGTTTAATTAAGCCTTCAACAGCGGCAAAAACCGATATCGCTGCGATTGCAGAAAATTGCAGAAAGAAGATATCGGAATTTTGGGGCTGCGTGAAGTAGTTGTGCCCTTTTCGGCCTTATAGGTTGGTATGCGAAAACACCTACAAGTCGCGCTCGTCTGCAGTTTGACCACGATCTCCTTTCTTTTCACGATTTTTTCCCCTATTTCGGCGCGAGCAGAAGTTGGTGGAAATGGAGGCGCAATTACTTCTACGACTGACGAGTCGGGCCGTAAGATCTACGTCAATCTGGAGGGGACCAGCGGAAATCAGGCTGCTCCTGCCTCCAAGCGGGCCTCAAGTACCTCTATTTCGCCCCGATCCTCGCTAGTCTATTGGAGTTCGAAGGAACACCGGTTCAAACCAGTTCCCACCAGCGGGGCGGTAATGCGCGCGGCACGAACGGCAGCTTCGGAGGTAAATACCTACCTCGACGGTAAAGCGAATAATCACGAGACACTTAACCGCGCCTTTACTCAACAGGATATCGACGCCGCGATTGACGACGCTGCGGCCCGGCACAATGTGGACCCAAGCCTGGTGCGGTCGGTGGTGAAGGTGGAATCGAACTTCAACCCCAACGCGGTGTCGCGCAAGGGAGCTATGGGACTGATGCAATTGATGCCCTCAACCGCCCGATCTCTCAATGTTTCCAATCCTTTCGACCCGGCGCAGAACGTCGATGCCGGGGTTCGGCATCTAAGAAAATTGTTGGATAGTTATGGCGGCGATGTCAGCCTTAGTCTGGCGGCTTATAACGCCGGGTCGGGAGCTGTGGCCCGGAGCGCCGGCGTTCCTCACTTTCGGGAAACGCAGAATTATGTGCGCCGCATTACCAATCTGTACAACGGCGGCGGCGAGCCTGGCTCTTACGTTTTTGGCGGAGCGATGCACGACCCAGTCCATGTGCAGCGAGATGCCAGGGGAGTCTTATACATCAGCAACACAGAGTAGGCCTGCTTGGTTGTAGTGCTGGCCGCCCCGGTTAAAGTCCAGAAACTTTGCGGCGGAAACTGGGTTGTCATTCTGAGTGGCTGATGGGTGACGTCAGGTACCTTATTTCATTCCGCGCGCGAGAGGCTGCGGTCAGGCCCAAAAATATAGCGGGAAAGCAGTGAACCGGTAAATACGGCAAGTGCAGACCCAGGCTTCTTCGACCCTAACTCGGATCCTGATTCGAGGCGTCAGCGCCTTTCGCTTCGGCGCGGCGCTCTTGCTCGTTTTGCTGCCGCTAGCTTCCGTCTCGGCGCGCGTGCGCCGCAATGACGCTTGGGCGCGCCAGCAGTTCTCGACCGCGGAACGAATGCGGGAAGCTTTAAACGGTCGCCCCTTGGCTCAGCGAACCCGCCACGAATACCAGCGCGTTATCGATTCCTACCGCCGGGTTTATTTCGGCTCTCCTGGATCGTCGAAGGCCGATCCGAGCGTGGTGGCTACCGCCGAACTTATGGTTGAGATGGGCCGGCGTTTCGACGACAACAAAATCCTGCGCGGCGCCGTTGAGCAATACCGATTTTTGCGGAAGGAATACCCCGGCAGCAAATATCGCTTCGATGCCCTGTTCACGATCGGCGAGATATATAAAGACGATCTGAACGATACCGAAGAAGCGCGAGCGACCTTCAACGACTTCTTGCGCCGGTATCCGCGGAATCGTCTAGCCGATGATGCCCGCGCCGCGCTAAACGAGATTGCTAAGGAGGCGGAGGCAAGGGAACATCCGGCTCCAAAGCCCGTGCACAAGCAGCGCCCTTCGAATAGTACCGGTGGCAGTGGCGCTGTCGCCCGCAAGGACGACCCCTCGGAATCAGCAAATGCCGCAGTCGCGCGTCGCGAAGTCTTGCCGCGAGTCACCGGGGTTCGTCACTGGTCCACGCCGGATTACACCCGCGTCGCGATTGATGTGGAGCAGGAGGTGAAATTCGGTTCCCAGCGTATCTCCCATCCTGACCGCATTTTCTTTGATCTGCGGGACACCAAGCTCGCTTCAACCCTGGTCGGCAAGACCTTCGACGTTGACGACGGTTTTCTGAAAAAGATTAGGGTTGCAGAATTCCAGCCCGGACGCACTCGGATTGTTCTGGAAGTCGATGATCTTGCCAGCTATGACGCTTTTCTGCTGCCGGATCCATACCGCCTCATCATCGATATTCATGGCAAGAATCTTCCAGGCCAACAGAACCGTTCCAGATTAGCTACCACGGACGTGGCTCAAACTGACACAGTCACTTCGGATGCCGGTACCGAGACTACTGCTCCAATAATCGCACCCGCGGAATCGGGTGATGGCTCCAATGATCAGATATCGCGGCCCGACTCGGTCGTCCGAAACGCGCGGCCGGACCCTGCAGCGCCTAAAGTTCACTTTTCGAAATCTGGAGTCGAGACCGACTTGCCCGCTAACGACGTGGCTGAGGACTCCAAACCCGTTGACGCCGAAGTCCCAGCGAACGGAATTGGAGTGATTAAGACGACAGTCGCAGTTAAAGGATCGAACCGCCGAATCCCCAAGACAATCGTCGAGGCGGAGGATCACGTCCCTTCAAAGATCGCGAAGCTCGACCATGACAAACTGCATTTTGAGAAGACGCCAGACGAAACTACCGCTACCCCGAGATCTAATGAAGCGACAACTGCCAAGTCAGCTGCTTCATTACACCGGAGAAAATCGGCTTCCGATACCGCGGACCTTCGTAACGAAAGCAGCCTAGAATCCCGGGATGAAACGCGCGAGGCTCGCCCCACCGCCGGCGGTGACCGTTCTCTCATTCGTGCGCTGGGACTGAAGATTGGCAAGATCGTGATTGACGCTGGCCACGGAGGCCACGACACAGGCACGATCGGGCCAAATGGCTTGCTGGAGAAGGACGTGGTGCTCGATGTGGCTAAGCGCCTCGGTCGTTTGCTGGAAACCCGTCTGGGCGCCGAGGTCATATACACTCGCAAGGACGACACTTTCATACCGCTCGAAACTCGCACCGCGATCGCGAACCAGGAGCGGGCGGACTTGTTCATCTCTATACATGCCAACTCCAGCCATGATTCGGACGCGCGCGGGGTAGAAACTTACTATCTAAACTTCACTTCCTCACCGGAAGCGCTGGAGGTTGCCGCTCGCGAAAATGCGGTCTCGGAGAAATCGATTCACGAGTTGCAGGATTTAGTGAAGAAAATTGCGCTGAAGGAAAAGATCGATGAATCGCGCGAATTTGCCAGGGATGTGCAGCAATCGCTCTACGGCGGACTGTCACTGAACAGTGCCGGTATTCGAAATCGGGGAATTAAAAAAGCGCCCTTCATTGTGCTCATCGGCGCGAACATGCCCTCAATCCTCGCCGAGATCTCCTTCGTCTCCAACCCGACCGATGAGCGCAAAATGGAAACTTCCGAGCATCGCCAGCGCATAGCCGAATCCCTCTATCGCGGCATCTCGAAGTATGCCGGCGGCTTGAGCGGCGTAAAGGTAGCGAGCAAGATGGATAAGCCCGAAGGTCAGTAATCTACTGCTCGTTGGGAAATTAATTTCTTACAACTGTTTCGTAAATGCCAACTTCGCGCCGCACGAAAGTGTGGCCAGTGCGGCAATTCGCTGCGTTTCGGCTCCGCCGCGCGAGACCGTAAGTGGAAACTTTCTCGAACTGCCAGTAGTCTAAAAGGTAGCAAAGGTGTGCCTTTCTTCAATGAATTTTTCGCTGCGCCGTCCTAGAGTTTCTCTATCTCCGTTGTGCCTGCTCGTATGCATTTGCATTCTCGTTCAACATCCGGCGCGCGCCGCCGATCAGCGTCCTCCTGCGGCGGATGCGGTGAAGGCTCCCTCTTCCGCTCCGGTCCTTCCGACGGAATTTGGAGGTTGGCAACTTAACGGTAGCGTTACGAAAAGTGACGATCCTACTCTCGCCGATGCCGCGGATGCATCCGTGTTGAAGGAGTACGGCTTCCAGCGTTTGGAAAAGGCATCCTATAAGCGCGACGACGGCCGCAATCTCCAGCTTAAAGCCGCAGTGTTCGCCGATGCCAGCGGAGCCTACGGCGCATTCACCTATTACCAGTCTCCAGAGATGGCCGACGAGACGATCGGCGGCCAGGCGGCTTCCTTGGGTAATCGCGTCCTTTTCTTTCAGGGTAATGTGCTGGTGGATGCCGTATTTGACAGGATGAGCGTGATGTCGGCGGCCCAACTGCGTCAGTTAGCAGGACTGTTGCCGGAGGCGGAAGACAGCAGGCGCAATCCACCCTCTTTGCCTATGTATCTGCCGAAGGGGACCGCCGAAAGGAACCTGGAGAAAAGCACGACGAAGTATATTCTCGGACCGGTTGCACTAGCCCGGGTGGGATCGCCGTTGCCCGCTTCTCTCGTAGACTTTGCTTCTGGCGCGGAAGTTGCGATAGCAAGATATGCGGTGAATGCCGGCGATTCCACACTGATGCTTATCGAATATCCGACGCCGCAGATTGCTGCGGAACGGTTGAGACAGATCGACGCGTCGCACCACATGACCCAACAGCAGCCAGGAGTGGCCGCTATTCTCGACGTGGGCCCGTTCTTCGATGCGCGCACTGGGCCGATCATTGTGATTGCGGCAGGTCCGCTCTCAAAAGGCGAGGCCCGCTCGCTGATGTCATCCATTAGCTACGAAGCTGATGTGACGTGGAACGAAAATACCTACGTCAGCAAGAAGGATAATTTGGCGAATTTTTTGTTCAATGCAATTGTCCTGTGCGGAATTGTAGTTGGGCTGGCGCTGGTTGCCGGGATCGCTTTTGGCGGGGTGCGGGTACTGATAAAGCGGTTTTTCCCCGACTCTGTATTTGATCGCCGGGAGACAGTAGAAATCATCTCCCTGCACCTCGAAGAAGGCTCTAGATCGCTTCCCCACGAACGCTAAGTACCTCAATCAAATGTTGTTAAGCCTGGAAAGAAGCGAATTGTGTGCGGTTTTTGCCTGGTTTGTTGACTTGTGGACGCATCGTGTATGTGATTGAAAATAAGGGTATTTAAGTCATAAATTTTGCTTGACACTGCGGTTTTAAGGCCCATAAGATTCGGGCAGAAAGTTCTTATGGATTAAACCTCCGTTGGAACTATTCTCCCTTGAAAGAAAAGGTCACCCACGTTGCCGGGTGGCCTTTTCGTTTCTCACGGACATTCGGCGAGCCTTCATTGGGTCATGAGAAACGAGAATCCTTCGAACCGATACTCCCGCTTGCCGTCCGTCGACACAGACTTTGCCTGTCCGTGTCGTACTTGCTGAATCGCGTCCAAGACACGCGGAAGATAACTGGGCTCAGCGACGGGGACGTTGTGGGCGGGGAGCAACAATTGAAGGTGAGATGACAACGCCGCCAATTTCCTGATGGATGCGGCGTAAGAATCCAAATCGGTTTCGGGGCGATAAAGGTAGATCGGGCCCAAGTAGAATGTATCGCCGGTGAAAAGTAACCCATTCCGCTCATCCAGCAGGACGATGGAATCGGGGGTGTGGCCCGGTGTCGATATGACTTTTAGCATTCGATCTCCTAAATCGATGCTGTCGCCGTCATGTAGCCAGTGCGAGATGTGAAATGCCTTCGTCCGGTACGATTTTGGGTCGAAGCCGATTGGAAGGGTTCCGCAGATTTGTCCCGGCGCAAGCTCAGCCTGGGCGTCGGCTGTCGATCCTCTTGCATTCGTGCGAGTGAAATCGGTCGGCATGCCGTACACATCGTCGAAGCGCCAATTGTCTCCGACGTGGTCGTTGTGGGTATGCGAATTCACAACACTGACGGGAAGCTTCGTCAGTCCCTCAACCACGGCTTTGATATTGCTTATCCCCATTCCGGTGTCGAACAAGATCGCTTTCCGGGTTCCGATGATGAGATAAGAGATTACTTCTTCAAATTGGTGCGGCTCATAAATGGCGTACACTCCTGGACGAATCTTGAGAACCTCGAACCATGCATCTGGAATCTTCACGCGCTCGAGCTTGTCGTACTGAGGACGAGGCAGGCGCTTGCACCAGCCCGGCGTTTGCGCGAAAGCGGAAGTCAATAAACAGAAGACGATGAGAAGAATGCGATTCGGGAGGAGCATTCTAGAGTTTTCCGATATATCCGGACGAAACATTCTACAAGGTACACCGCCGCAGCATGAAGTGCGCAGTTTGGTAAACTAAATAAGGTTAAACGAGAAGCCGACGTAGCTCAGTTGGTAGAGCAGCCGATTCGTAATCGGCAGGTCACCAGTTCAACTCTGGTCGTCGGCTCCAGTATTTTTATTTCAATCGCTCACTTCCCGTCATTCTTGATTTCGTAACGTTTGGTAACCGCTGATCGGCGACTGCCGCTTGAATCGATGACTCTAGCCCCGATATACGCGCGAAGCGGAGCATCAGGCGTTGACGAAATGCGCTCGATTTCGGCTGAGATCGCGACCGCCACCGTCTGGTTGATGCGCGGGGTTCCGGAAGCCGATGAAGACGACGAAGAAGAGGAAGATGACGATAAGAAACATGGGGACGACGAAGCAGAGGATGAGGATGACGAAGGGGAAGGATATTCAGAGTAAATTTCCGCAATATCTCCGGCTTCAGACTTCGACAGCGACGTTTGGCTTTACCTCGAGCCTCGCGGCAATATCCGCGACTCTCCGGTATGACTGCAGCCTATCCGCGTGGTCATAGGTATCAGTCACAACAATCACCTCGTCGGCCCGGGTCTCAGCTACAAGCTTCTCCAAGCCAGCTTGAACCGTTGCATTCGACCCCACAATTGCCGAACGCAGTTTGTTCTCCACAGCGGCGCGTTCGTGGTCCCGCCATAGTGACGCCATTGAGTCTACCGGGGGCAGCAACTCCACTGGCTGGTTTCGGATGAGCCGGAGAAAGCGCTGCTGCGGGGTTGTGAACAAGCGACGTGCCGCTGCATCGGTTTCCGCTGCGATTACCTGGACGGCTACCATCAGGTGAGGTTTTGGCAGCACTTCGCTGGGCTGAAAGTGCTCGCGGTACACTTGGGACGCGGCATAAAGATAGTCAGGGGCAAAGTGCGCCGCGAACGCAAACGGTAATCCCAACATTGCTGCGAGTTGTGCACTGAAACCGCTTGAGCCCAGCAGCGAGATCGGCACATTGCTGCCCTGTCCGGGAATCGCTTTGACAGTTTGTCCAGACTTCTCCGGTCCTAAATATGTGCGCAGTTCTTCCAGCAGTGCAGGAAAATCTTCGCCACTCTGCTGCAAATCCCTCCGCAATGCTCGCATAGTGTGGAAGTCGCCGCCAGGCGCGCGTCCTAGACCGAGATCGATTCTTCCTGGATACAGCGCCTCCAACGTTCCAAACTGTTCCGCGACTACGAGGGGCGCATGGTTCGGCAGCATTACCCCACCGCTACCTACCCTAATGGACTTCGTCGCTGCTGCCACGTGCCCAATCAGCACTGGTGTTGCCGAGCATGCCAGCCCAGCAATGGAGTGATGTTCAGCTAACCAATAGCGTTTATATCCCCATTGCTCCACACTTTGAGCCAAGTCTACCGACCGGGCAATCGCGCTGCCCGCCGACTCACCCGCCCGCATGCCTACAAGATCGAGAACAGAAATAGCCAATCCATGACCCATGCCCGTTAGATGAATCGGGGAGGATATGCGATGCGACCTGCTGGATCAGAGGACAATGGCGCGCACAACATCAGATACTAGCCAACTGAATCAGACAAAGTTGGTGGAGAACCGGGCATCCACGCCTGGTCACGCGGAGTGGAACGAGCGGGGACGCCGTCGCTCCACCAGTTATGCATTTTCAATCAGCGAGGGCGTACTGCCGCTGCGGTAGCCGCGCTACTCACCGCTACTCACACTCACCGCTACTCACAAGAGCTGGCTGTGAGACTCAGCTTCAATCTCGTAATCGACGTGTACAACTTTCGTGCCATTTCTGACTGATTCTCCACAGGTTCCACCACCTTGCCACTTGCATTCCGTCCTAAAACTTCCGGATAATCATGAGAGAGAGTTAACCCCTGTGTATCGTTATAGCCGAGCAGATTTGCAGCGCATTCTTCGGCTCGCTCCTCGCCAGCTTCCGACGTGGGAGAAGGCGGGGCTTGTAACTGTGAGCGAGGATTATTCTTTTTTCGATCTTGTCCAGATCAAGAAGGTGCGGGATCTCTGCGCGCAACGAGTTCGTCCCGCCGTCATCCGTCAATCTCTCGAAGCCATGCAAAAGCAGGTGGCGGGCATGGAGAATCCGCTCCTGGAGGCTGGGGCTTTTCAGAGCGGACACCGCATCGCTTTCCGGCATCAAGGGCGGCTGGTTGAGCCGATCGCCGGACAATTCATGTTCGACTTCTCATCCGATGAAAATAGAGTCGTGTCTAGCCCGTCCAGGGGTGGACCGGAACTTGTGGTTACCGACGTTGCCGACCTTTTTGCACATGGGATTAAGCTGGAAGAAAATCCCTCCACGCAGAATGAAGCTATAAATACTTACTTAAAGGTTCTTGAAATGGACCCTGTTCACGCTGCGGCGCACATCAACCTTGGGACGCTCTATTACAACCGTCAAGACTACGTACTAGCCGAACGGCACTACCGGTCGGCGATTCAGATCGATCCGCGCTACGCGTTGGCGTATTTTGATCTGGGCAACGTTCTCGATGAAACCGGACGCGTTGGAGAGGCGATTAATACTTACAAGACTGCGATTCAGCTCGCG
>Ga0070713_100001021_pt1 | contig 17922 bp, 15 predicted proteins | sample LARL82metaG_FD_65465 | JGI IMG/M metagenome (GOLD analysis project Ga0070713, IMG submission 65465) | Corn, switchgrass and miscanthus rhizosphere microbial communities from Kellogg Biological Station, Michigan, USA - LAR L8-2 metaG | ecosystem: Host-associated > Plants > Roots > Rhizosphere ...
GATCCGTCCCTGCTGCCGAACGCCGTCGAGGAGGCGAACCGGATCTCATCGCCTATTCAGTTCAACTTCCGCGAGGCCCTCGATGACGTCAAGGTCTTGGGCACGCGCATCCCTAAGGGCGCGACGGTGATCTTGCATCTGGCGTCGGCTAACCGGGATCCGCGCCAGTTCGACGAGGCCGATAGCTTCCGGGTCGACCGTCCGCTCGGTAAGAACCTCGCGTTCGGCCACGGGATCCACTTCTGCCTGGGCGCGCACCTGACCGCCCAGGAGGCCCGCTCGGCCCTGGGCAAGCTGATCCCCCACCTGGACCGGTTTGATCTCGAGCTGCACGCTCTGGAGCGTAACCCGTACATGCTCCTTCACGGCGTGAGGTCGATTCCGCTGACCGTCAAAGCGCTGCCCTCAAGCTCGGGCACTTCGACGTGATCTCGTTCGCGAGCAACCACTGCTATGACCTGGGGCCCGACGTCTTCATGGAAACCATCGACGCCTTGCGCAAGCAAGGCTTCGCCGTGATCGGTCCGGAGCACGACCATCGCGCGCTGACAGGCGATGCTGTCCGCCGACCCGGCCGCGGCTGCGCCGTTCGCGCCGCAGCTCGAAGTCAACGATAACGTGGAATTCCGTGACAGCATGGAAGCGGAGTTTGCAATGGTAAGCGGCGCAATCCCTTGACCGGCGAGCACCGTAGCATCTATTGTCAACGTAAATGTAGAAATTTCTGATCGACTCAGGCCCCGTCTCGTGCCAGCAAGGAGGAGAGCGTTGTCGGCTTCGCTTACTGAACAGCAGATTCCGGCGTTCGCCCAGGGCGCGGCGAAGAAGCTACTCATCGGCGGCGAGTGGGTCCCGGCGCGCTCAGGTCGTACGTTCAGCACGAAGAACCCGTCGTGGGGTACGGTCCTGACCGAGATCGCCGAGGCCGACGCCGCGGATGTCGACCTGGCGGTCGCCGCGGCACGCCGGGCATTCGAGGGGCCATGGAGCAGGTTCACGCCTGCTCAGCGCCAGAACGTCCTGCTGCGGTTCGCTGACCTCGTTGAGCAGAATATCGATGAGCTGGCGATGCTGAACGTCGTGGACATGGGCGTGCCGATCAGCTGGCAGATGGGCCTCACCCGCGACGGGGTGAAACCGGGCAGTCCGGTGGAGACGATCCGCTACTTTGCCGGGTGGGCGACCAAGCTGCACGGCGAGACGGTCGAGAACTCGATGCCGACGCCGCTATTCAGCTACACACTCAAAGAGCCGGTCGGCGTCGTCGGCGCAATCTTCCCGTGGAACTCGCCGCTCGCGGCGCCAGTCTGGAAGATCGCTCCCGCGCTGGCCACCGGCTGCACGCTGGTCCTCAAGCCTGCCGAGGAGGCCCCGCTGGGCCCGCTGCGGCTGGCCGAGCTGCTGCAGGAACTCGACCTCCCGCCCGGCGTGGTCAACGTCGTGACCGGCTACGGCGAGACCGCCGGCGCGGCGATCACCACCCATCCCGACGTCAACAAGATCGGCTTCACTGGATCGACGGAGACCGGACAGGCCATCGTGCGGGCCGCCGCCGGGACCATGAAACGGGTGCACCTGGAGCTCGGCGGCAAGTCGCCGGACATCGTCTTCGCCGACGCCAACCTCGAGGCGGCTGTCGCCGGGGCGTCGATGGGTGTCTTCGCCAACAACGGTCAGGTGTGCTGCGCGGGCACGCGGATCTTCGTCGAAAAGCCGATCTACGAGGAGTTCGTGGCGCGTTTCTCAGCGGCAGCCAGGCGTCTGCGGGTCGGAGACGCGATGGATGCTGACACCGAGATCGGACCGATCGTGTCGGAGGCCCAGCTCGACCGGGTCACGCGTTACCTCGGCTACGGGATGGCCGACGGCGCGCGCGTCACTGCCGGGGGTTCACGGGTCTGTCGAGGGGCGCTGGCGAGCGGCTACTTTGTCGAGCCAACTGTCTTCGCCGACGTCGAGGACGACATGCGGATCGCCCGCGACGAGATCTTCGGGCCCGTGGCCTCGATCCTGCCGTTCGAGACCGTCGATGAGGTCGTCCGCCGCGCGAACGACACGAGTTACGGTCTCGCGTCGGGCGTGTGGACCAACGACCTCAGCCGGGCACACTACATGGTCAAGGCGCTGCAGGCCGGCATGGTCTGGGTCAACTGCTACGGCGCGGTGGATCCGGCCATGCCCTTCGGCGGCTACAAGATGAGCGGCTACGGCAAGGAACTGAGCGGCCGCATCCTCGATGAGTACCTCAACACCAAGGCCGTCTGGATCGGCATCGACGAGGGATGGCGGTAATGACGAACACCGTGCTGTACGCGTTTCTCGGGCTGGGCGCGGGGGCCGCGTACGCCTTGATCGCTCAGGGACTGATCCTGATCCACCGGGGGACCGGTGTGGTGAACTTCGCCCAGGGCGCGATCGCGATGGTGGCCGCTTACGCCTACGTCTGGCTGACGGAGAGGAACATCCCCGTCGTTCCGGCGGCAATCCTCGCGATCATCTTCGGCGGAGTGGTCGGAGCGCTGCTGCAGATCCTCGTGATGCGCCCGCTGCGGCGTGCCCCGCTCCTCGCGAAGCTGGTCGCCACGCTCGGCGTCATCTTGGTTCTCGAGGGACTCGTCAACCTGGCCTTCAGCTCTACCCCACTGGTCAAGCCGCTTCTGCCGAGTGCCCGGGTGACTGTGCTCGGAGCGACGTTCGGCGAAGAGCGCCTCTACCTGCTGGGCATCGTGATAATCCTCGGCGTGGTGCTCTGGGCGTTCACCAGGTTCACCCACCCCGGCGCGCTGCTGCGTGCGGCGGCCGACTCCGAGCGGGGCGTCGTGATCATCGGTTACAGCCTGCAGGTCGTAGGCGCTGCGACGTGGGCTGCCGGCGGCGTCCTGGCCGGCATGGCCGGGGTGTTCCTGTCCCCGATCACGTCGGTTAACTCCACATCACTCGTGCTGGTCGTCATCCCGGCCCTGGCGGTCGCGCTGCTCGCCCGCTTCCGGTCCTTCGGGGTCGCGACCGCGGCGGGGCTGCTGATCGGGATCCTCCAGTCCGAGCTGCTCAGCTGGTGGCACTTTCCGCAGCCTCCAGTGTCAGGCCTGCAGGACGCGCTCCCGTTCATCGTGATCATCCTGGCGATGGTGGTGCGCGGCAAACTCATCCCGGACCGCAACGCCATCCAGGTGGGACGCCCGCCTCTCGCGCCCGCCCTCCATCTGACCCCGCTCAAGGTGCTGGCAGCCGCAGTGGTCGGCGTCATCGCACTCGCGCTCCTCGGCCCGACCTACCAGACCGCCCTGACCATCTCCTTCATCTCCGCGATCGTCGCGCTGTCGCTCGTGGTGCTGACCGGTTACGTCGGCCAAATCTCCCTGGTACAGATGGGCTTTGCCGGTCTCGGCGCCTTCGCCTCCGCGAAACTCGCGACCAACCTGCACCTGCCGTTTCCGCTGACCGTGCTGGCGAGCGCGGTGCTCGTCGTGCCGATCGGGATCTTGATCGGGCTACCCGCCCTCCGCGTGCGCGGCGTCAACCTTGCGGTCGTGACTCTGGGCGCGGGCGTCGCCATCAGCAGCCTCATCTTCAATAACCAGTCGCTCAGCGGGGGATTCAACGGCAGCCGGGTTCCCTCGCCGCGGCTGTTCGGCTTGTCGGTGGACGGGATCACGTCGCCGTTCAGGTACGGCCTCATCGCCCTGTTCGTGCTCCTCTGCTGTTCGGCCGGCGTCGCCTGGCTGCGGTCCAGCGCGATCGGCCTGCGCATGCTTGCGGTGCGCGACAACGAGCGGGCTGCGGCGGCCGAGGGGCTCAGCCTCGCGCGGACGAAGCTGGTCGCCTTCGCGATCTCATCGTTCCTCGCCGGCCTTGCTGGCTCGCTGTTCGCCTATCTCTACGGGACGATCTCATTCGACCAGTTCAGCCCCCTAGCGTCCATCCTGTTCGTCTCCATCGCCTATATCGGCGGCATCGCCTCGGTCGGCGGCGCGGTCACCGCCGGACTGCTCGCCAGCGGCGGTCTCCTCTTCGCATTCTTCTCGGGCTTCTCCCAGCTCGACCCGTACGAGTCCATCCTGTCCGGGCTCGCCGTCGTGCTCACCGCGGCGCAGAATCCCGACGGACTCGCGCTGCAATTGCAGAAGCCCGCGGCGTTGCTGCGGCGGCTATCTAACCGGCTGCCGCGCGTGGCATGGCCCCGCCGTCCGGTCCGGGGTCATGAGGAGGTCGAGGTATGGCAGGGCCGGAAGTCCGCCGAGCCGGACCGGGCGGGCGAACCGCTGCTGCGGGTCGAGCAGCTCACGGTCCGCTTCGCCGGGGTAACCGCGGTGGACGGCGTCGACGTCACCCTGATGCCGGGCACCTTCACCGGCCTGATCGGGCCGAACGGCGCCGGCAAGACGACGTTCATCGATGCGGTGTGCGGCTTCGTGCCCGCGGGCGGGACGGTGCGATTCGCGAGAGAAGATCTCAGCGGGAGGCCAGCACACGCACGCGCACGGCGCGGCCTGCGCCGGACGTTCCAGACGGTCGAGCTCTTCGGCGACCTCACCATTTCAGAGAATCTGCAAGTCCCCATCCATACCGGCGGACGAAACGGCCGGAGCGCGTCCGGCGCCGAAGTCCGGGCCGCTCTCCGGCTGGTGGGGCTGGAGTCCGCGGCGCAACTGCGGCCGGGCGAGCTGAGCACCGGCGAGCAGAAGCTCGTCGGCATCGCGCGCGCCTTGATGGGCCGGCCGAGGCTACTCCTGCTGGATGAGCCCGCCGCCGGGCTGGACAGCCGCGAGAGCCGGGCGCTCGGCCAGCGACTGCGCGCTCTGCTCGACATGGGCATCGCCATCCTGCTGGTCGACCACGACCTCGAGCTGGTGATGGCCGTCTGCGACCGGGTGATCGTCCTTGACCGCGGCCGCCTCATCGCCGACGGCGCACCGGGCGAGGTTCGCAACGATCCTGCCGTCCGGGGCGCGTACATCGGAGATGAGATCGAACTAGACGGACTGGAAATCGTCGCCGAAGGAGCATGATGGCGCTGCTCGACATCAAGGACCTGGTCACCGGATACGACGGCGTGCCCGTCGTGCGAGGCTTGAGCATGCGCGTCGACGAGGGCGCGGTCGTGGCCCTGCTCGGTGCCAATGGAGCCGGCAAGACCACCATTCTGCAAACGGTAGCCGGGCTCCTGCGCCCGCAGTCCGGCTCGGTCGAGGTGCTGGGCGCACCGGTTGCTTCGCGGCGGCCGCACGTTGCGGCACGGCAAGGCCTGGTCTATGTCCCCGACGACCGCTGCCTGTTCAGGAATCTGTCAGCGCGCGAGAACCTCGATCTGGTACGCCGCCGGAGCAATGCGAAGCTGGAAACCGCCTTCGAGTACTTCCCGGCGCTCGAGAGCCTGATGGGACGCCCGGCCGGCGTGCTCTCCGGCGGTGAGCAGCAGATGCTGGTCATGGCGCGAGCCCTGCTCGCACGCCCCCGGCTGCTCATGGTGGACGAGCTGAGCATGGGCCTGGCGCCCATCATCGTGGGGCAGCTGCTGCCGGCGCTGCGCCGGGCCGCCGACGAGCTCGGCATCGGCGTGCTGCTCGTCGAGCAGCACGTGCACCTCGCCCTGGGCATCGCCGACCAAGCCTATGTGATGACGCATGGCGAGCTGCAGATTTCGGGTGCCGCTAGCACGATCTTGAACCAGCTCGACTCCCTCGAGGCCAGCTACCTCGGGCACTCAGAGTCGCCGGCCGCCGCGACCACCGGTGAGACATCAGCGTAGTCACGTAGGAGGGCCCCGCCGATGACCGACGTTACCCGCGCTGCGGTGCTGACCGAATTTGGCAAGCCTCTCGAGATACGGCCGCCGTATCTGCACGGCACGTTCGCTGATCATGCACACATTCATCCGCGGGCGGGCCGGATCCGCGTGCCGGACGCCGTGAGCTCCGAACTTGCGTCTGCTGCCAGCTGCGCGCTGCGCAGCGTGATAGCCGCGTTCGACCGGCTCGGAGCGCTGGACTACCGGGATACCGTACTCATCCAGGGCGCGGGACCGCTCGGGCTCTTCGCCACCGCAGTCGCGTCGATGCACGCTCCCCGCCGGCTGATCGTAATCGGCGCCCCGGACGCCCGGCTCGAACTGGCCGAGGAGTTCGGCGCCGACGCCACGATATCCATTGAGGCATATCCTGATCTGGCCGAGCGTACCGCGATCGTGCACGAACTGACCCAAGGCCGCGGCGCCGACGTGCTGTTCGAGTTCGCCGGATCGGCACACGCGTTTGGCGAGGGTGTCGAGATGGCGGCACCGAAGGCGCGGTACGTGATGGCCGGCGCGGTCGGCGGGACGCCCAGGCCGGTGTCCGCACCCCTCCTCATCCAGCGCAATCTCACGGTCATCGGCTCGCTCGGGGCGACAATTGGCGCCTATGTGGACGCGCTGGGTTCATCGAACGCTTCAACGACCGATTCGCGTGGGACCGGCTACTAGGCCCCGGTCGGTACTTACTCGACGACGCCACGCTGGCGCTGCAGCGCACGAGTGATCTGGAGGAGACGAAGGCGGTCATCCTTCCGGACCGCACCGGCTGAGGCCATCACCGACAGCGTTCTCGACGGCGTACTTCCCGAGCCGGCGCCAGGCGAGAGCATGACCTGTCAGCTCAGGATCTCGGCTGGCGCCAGGCCCGGAGCGAACATCTCGCGGCCGAGGGTGTCGCCGCGCGCGAGAGCCCGGCGTACCGCCGCATAGTCCAACGGGAGATTGACCGCATCGATGGCGGTTAGCAACCCGGCACGAAAGTAAAGGATGGCGAAGCGCTCATCGTCGGGGTCGCCTACGACGAGCAGGTCCTCGTATCCGTGCGACAGGCCGGCGATCTGCAGCTTGAGGCTGCCTTGGTCTGACCAGAACCAGGGCAGTGCCCTATACCGGGTCGGCTGGCCGGCGAGGGCGGCGGCGGCCACGCGGGCCTGGTCCGTGGCGTTCTGCACCGACTCGAGCATGATCACGCGCCCGGGGGCTCGCGGGTCGGGGAACTGCGTGCAGTCCCCGGCCGCGCAGACCAGGGGATTACTCGTGCGCGCCGCCTCGTCCACCACGATGCCCTGCTCACAACGGAGTCCGAGCTGGCGTGCGAGTTCCAGTCGAGGTCGCATGCCGATGCCGACGAGTACGAGGTCGGCGGCGAGCGACGAGCCATCGGCGAGCGCGACCGCCCGGACGGCTGCCTCGCCCTCGAATGCGACTGCGGAGGAGTTCAGGCGAATGTCCACGCCGCGTCGGCGATGGGCCGCGGCATAGGCGTCCGACACGACCGGGGCCACCACACGCGACAGCAACCGCTCGGTTGCTTCCAGCACCGTCACCGACGCGCCAGTGCTGCCCGCCGCCGCGGCCGTCTCCAGCCCGATGAACCCTCCGCCGATCACCACGACGCGGCGCGCGGTGGTCATGGACGAGCGGAGCGCGTGAGCATCGGCGAGGCTGCGCAGGTAGTGGATGCCCGCGAGATCGCTGCCCGGGAGGTCCAGGCGGCGCGGCTCACCGCCCACGGCGAGCCCCACCTGGTCGAAGTCGAAGACCCGGCCGCGGTCGGTCGCCGCGTGGCCAGGCGCACCCGGTTCCGGTGCGGTGATCGAGGTGATCCTCTCGCCGAGGACAAGATCGATCCCGGCCGCGGAGTAGACGTTGGGTCTGCCCAGGGCCAGGCGCTCGACGTCGGTCGTGCCTAGCAGGAAGGCCTTCGATAGCGGCGGCCGTTGATACGGCTGGTGCGGCTCGGCGCCGACGACCGTGACCGGTGCCGCGTAGCCGTGCCGACGCATAGTGAGCGCCATGGTGTGGCCGGCCTGGCCGACACCGACGATCAGGGTGCCCGCGGCGGTCATTGCGCACCGATCAGCGGTGTCGCCCGATCGCCCTCGACCTCGTGCACGTACATCATCGACCTCTCTTGGCCTCGGGGAAGGTTGCTGCAGACGACGGAAGGCCCGCGTATTACATTCAACCCCGCTCGGGCCCTTTTTACAACACGGTCGTTGACAATAACTATCGGGCCTGCAGGGTGATGCCGCCTGGAGCCCCTACCATCACGTCAACATTATCGTTGACGAACTGGGCGGCACCCGGCTAGGCTGGCGATGTTCGCGCGGGCACCGGCGACAGGAATGATCTCAATGACAGGCACGCATGACCTCGGCCTCGGCCAGATCACCGAGTAGGGCTGGATCGTCTGACATGGAAACCAAGAACCTCAAGTTCGGCGCCACGTATCCGACGCTCGACCTCGGCACCGATCCTGCCGTGCTCCGTGACTGGGCCGTCGGGATGGAATCGATCGGCTTCGACGAGATCTTCATCCCCGAGCATGTGATCGGCATCAATGCCGGCCTGCGACCTGACTGGGAACCGCTCAACCCGAACACCCTGAAAAAGGACAAGCCGATCTACGACCATACGAACCCGTTCTTCGAACCGTTCGTCGCCATGGGGTTCCTGGCCGCCGTCACCAGCCGCATCATGCTGACGAGCGGTGTGATGATCGCGCCCCAGCGGCAGACGGCGCTGATCGCCAAGCAGGCGGCCATCGCGGACGTCCTGAGCCGCGGCCGGATCCGGCTGGGCGTTGGCGTGGGCTGGAACGACGCCGAGTTCGAGGCCATGGGCGCGGACTTCCGCGCGCGGGGCAGGCGTATGGACGAGCAGATCGACCTGTTGCGGCGGCTGTGGACCGAGGAGTCCGTGACATACTCCGGGAGATTTGACACGTTCGAGGCGGCCGGCGTCTGCCCGATGCCCATCCAGCGTCCGATCCCGCTGATAATCGGCGGCGACTCCGACCCGGCGATGGAGCGTGCGGCAGCTCGCGGGGACGGCTGGTTCCTCACCCATACGGCTGTGGAGTGCGTCGACCGGACGTCGCGATTCTGGAAGCGCGTCGACGAGCTGGGCCGCCGCGACGGCATGTCGCTTGTGGGCACGATCTACCAGGGCACGCGACCTGCGCAGGCGATGCTCGACGACGTAGCTGCCTGGGCGGATCTCGGCGCGACCCATCTGAACATCCGTACGGCGACCTATCCGATCCAGTGGTCGAAGGGAAGGCTGGTGCGCAAGACCAACGTCGACGAGCACCTAGAGGCCCTCCGGGATCTGCGACAAGCATGGGCCGCGTTATGCCCGACGTCTTCCGGTGGGACGCCCTGAACCTTCGGAGCGTGCTGAGCACGATCAGCCAGCCAGTCCTGGCGCTCCAGAGCACGCGAGTGGACGAAGCAGCGGTCCGGGTGCCAATCGCCGCGGAGGAGGGGAATCCCTGGCTGGAACTTCTCCGGGAACACGTCCGGCAGGTGAGTGTCGAGATCATAGCCGGAACCGGTCATTTCTCCATGATCGAGCGGCCCACCGCTGTCAACGAGGCCGTCGAGAAATTTATCTCCTCACTACTGGTGTAAGTCGGTGCGCCTGATCAGACGACCTTGCCGACTCGTAGACAACTCGTGAAGACGGAGAGCACGACAATGACAGAAACTCCAAGCAAAGGTCCGGGACATGGCAACACCAAGCCCGTCGAGGAATTGATCCGGTGGTTCGTGGACGAATACAACAAAGGCCCCGGATACGCGAAGGTTGTGCTGCACCCCGAAGGCACGCTCACCGAACGTCCCAGCGCCAAGTATCCGCAGGGACGACGGGTGGACCTCGCTGGCCTGGTGGGCATGGAGGACCGGCAACTGGCACTGCAGCCAGATCGTGTGTGGCAGCCCCAGTGGATAACCGCTCTGGAAGAGGAAGGGCACGGGCTGATCCAGTACACACACGTCGGGCACACCGCAGACGGAACCGAACTGGTCTTCTTCGGGCTCAGCACGATCAAGTTTGTCGATGACCTGGTCCACACGTGGGTGGACACCGTGGTGCGGTTCAAGCGGGAGAAGGGCACGACCGAGCTGATTCCGTACTGATAGCTTGCCCTTCGCACGGGACCTCTCGCCGTAAGGAGCCCTGGCGGCTGGACAGCAGCAGCCTGGACGGCGACGAAGGAAGTCCCGGGTTGCGGCGACGGTGCCTGACCCTACCGTCAGGCGCGGGCGATTGGCGGCGAGGTAACTGCCACAGTCATCCATCACGTTCGGCCGGAGACTAGAAATTTAACGTAAGTGTTGATAAACTATGCAGGCATTGGACGATGTTCGTGGAGGCGGCCATGAAGGTCAGTGTCGACGGTGAGCGCTGCGTCGGCTCGGGGCAGTGCGTGGACTTCGCTCCGCAGGTGTTCCGGCAGGGCAAAGACGGCGCGTCCTCCGTCATCGAGCAGCCATCCGCCGAGCAGGAGGCGGACGTCCGCGAGGCGTGGGACGCGTGCCCCGTCATGGCGATCGAGATATCCGAGGATTAGGACACGAACCGGGCTCGGCAGCCGCACGGCGAGGGCCGCCACCATCCCGTGTTTCAACTGAAGTGATGACATTACGCTCGGCCGTGCTTAGCGCGGACTTAGTCGGCCGGGTAGAACGAGAAGCAGGATACCGATGACGACGACTGGCATCAGCCGCCCAGACGGGGCGACGAGGGTGCTGACCCAGTCGACGATCATCAGCTACCTCGGCTTGCCCGCGTTCACTGAGGACCCGTTCCCGGCGTACCGCTTTTTCCTCGACTATCCGGGTTGGCCGTCGCCGTCGGGTTACCGCGTGTTCGCGCGGTTCGACGACGTGCTGGGCATCCTGCGGGATCCCGATACGTTCGGCCAGCCGGGGCGGGTCGACGGGAACTTCCACACTGCCGATCCGCCGGAGCACACCCGGTTGCGCAAGCTGGTCTCGCGCGCCTTCACCTTTCGCGCAATGTCTCGGCAGCGCCAGTTCATCGAGAGCGTGGCCGACGAATTGCTTAATGAGATCCGGCCGGCCGGGCGCATGGACCTAGTCACGGACTTCAGCGCACTCTTGCCGGGACGCGTGACGGCAAAGCTGCTCGGCGTCGACTACGAGGACGGGGCGCGCTGGCAATCCTGGCTGGAGGCCATCAAGGCGTCACGTGGGATAGTCCACTATCTCGCCCCGGACCCGGCGGAGAAGCAGCGTGTTGACGCCGCCGCAGCTGAAGCGGCGAAGGACACGGCTGCCTTCCTGGCCGAGTTGATCCGCCGAAGCATCGACCATGACGGCGACGACATCGTGAGCGTCCTGCTCCGAGCGCAGGATGGCGACGACTCGCTGAGCGACAAGGAGATTCTCTGCACGCTTCTGCTGCTGCTTGGCGCAGGGCTGCACACGACGAGCGCGCAGATCGCCACCACGATGCGGCTGCTGCTCGAGCGGCCCGCGGTCTTCGCGCGGATCGCGGCCGACGCCAGCCTGATCGCCAACACGGTCGAGGAGGCGCTCCGTTACGAGGGCGCCCTCCAGGCCGAGTACCGGCTGGTGAAACGGCCCGTCCAGGTCGGGGGCGTCCGGCTCCAGCAAGGTGAGCTGCTCCTGATCGTCAACGGCGCCGCGAACCGCGACCCGCGGGCGTTCGAGAGCCCCGACGTCTTCGACATCGACCGGCCGAATGCGAAGGACCACCTCGCGTTCGGCCGCGGTATTCATCGCTGCCTTGGCGCAGAACTCGCGCGTGAGGAACTCAATATCGCCGTCGCCCGGCTCGTCGGCGCCTTGCCCGGCCTGCACGAGACGCAGAAGCCGGTGCGGCACCGGTACAACCGCTGGCCCGGCCTGGCGACGATGCCGGTGGCATGGGAGGCAGCGGGTGTCTGAAGGAGCCGAGATCCGGTTCGACGGGCGGGTCGCCGTCGTCACCGGGGCCGGACGGGGCCTCGGCCGCGAGTTCGCGAAGCTGCTCGCCTCCCGCGGCGCGGCCGTGGTGGTCAACGACATCGGAACGCCGGCCGACGCCGGCCGCTACACCGATGGTGATGGCGACGTCGCATACCGGGTTACGGAAGGCATCGCGGCTGACGGTGGTAGGGCGGTGAGCAACCGCGCCGACGTCGCCGATCCGGCCGGTGCGGCCTCCGTGGTCGCCGACGCGGTCACCGCCTTCGGCCGCGTCGACATCGTGATCAATAACGCCGGGATCGTGGTCGACGGTGCGCTGGCCGACGCCATGCCCGAGGCCCTGCGGGCCGCGTGGGGCGTGCACGTCGGCGGCGCGTTCAATATCCTCAGCGCGGCGTGGCCGCACCTCGCCGCCCAGGGCTACGGCCGGATCGTCAACGTCGGCTCGATCGCCGGGCTGCTCGTCGGCATCGCGGGGCACACCCCCTACGAGGTGGCCAAGGGCGGGCTCGCCGGCCTGACCAGGGCGCTCGCGACAGAGGGCGGCCCCCTCGGCATCACTGCCAACGCCCTGCTGCCCACGGCCGACACGCGTTCCGCCGCGACGGTGCCGCGCGGGTATGACCGGGGTGCCCGCTTCGAGGCGCGCCACGTCGCGCCGGTCGCGGCGTGGCTCGCGCACGAAGCCTGCCGCGTGAACGGCCGGTTCTTCGCCGCCGGCGCGGGCCGCGTCGGCGAGGTCTTCGCCTCTGCGGCGGCTGGTTACCAGTGCGCTCGGCCTGCCGAGTTCTCGCTGGAGCATATCCGTGCCAACTGGGAGGTCGTGAAGTCTCCCGCCGCCGCCATGACGCCTGCGAGTATCGGCGATTACAACGCCTTCCGCATGGCGATTTACCAGGCGGCGGTGTCATGAGCGGGGGGCAGCGGATCACCGACGATCAGGTGCGTTTCGATGGGCGGGTAGCGGTCGTCACCGGCGCGGGGCGCGGGCTCGGGAGGGAGTTCGCGCTCCTGCTTGCCCAGCGCGGCGCCGCGGTAGTGGTCAACGACATCGGCGTGTCGGCCGACGCCGCGCGCTACATCGATGTACGTCGCGATGGGACCGACTTCGGTGGTGACGCCTTCGTCAGCGGCATTGCCGTGCAGGTCGCGGCCGAGATCATGGCGGCAGGCGGCCGGGCGGTGGCGAACTCCGCGGATGTCGTCGGCTATCGGGGCGCGGCGTCCGTGGTCGAGGACGCGCTCGGCGCGTTCGGGCGGGTCGACATCGTCATCAACAACGCCGGGGTCGTCATCACCAAGCCGTTCGGAGAGTTGTCCCCCGACGATCTCGACACGGCCTTCTCCGTGCACGTCAACGGGTCGGTCGGGGTGCTGCGCGCGGCGTGGCCGCACCTGGCGGGCCAGGGCTACGGCAGGGTCGTGAACGTTTGCTCGCTGGAGGGCGTGCTGATCGGCAGCGCCGGGTTCGAGGTGTACAACGCGGCCAAGGGCGGGCTGATGGGTCTCACCCGCTCGCTGGCGGTCGAAGGAGCAGAGCACGGTATCGCGGTGAACGGGCTCCTGCCCGGAGCGATGACCCGGGGCAACGCTTCGGTCTCGCCTGCCTACAGGCGGTCCGCGACGGTCGACCGGAGCCCGAGTCTTGTCGCGCCGGCCGCGGCCTGGTTGTGCCACGAGGAGTGTGACGTGAGCGGGCAGTTCTTCGCCTCGACGGCAGGCAGCATGCGGCTGGTCTTCGCGTCGGCGGCGCGTGGGTACCAGTCACCAGATCCCGAGGCGTTCACGATCGAGGAACTTCGCGATCACTGGGAGCTGGCTTGTTCCCGTGAACCGGCGCTGATCCCGGCGAGTGCGGCCGAGTTCAACGACTTCCGCCGGTCCATTCTCAACGAGAAAGTCGTCCACCCATAACGTGCGCGCGCTCTTCCGCCTCGCGCTTGATCATAAAGGAGTAACTCGCGATGGCAATTGCCTTGGACTCTGAGCTGGCGCTCCGCGCTGCCTTCGATCCCTTCGAACAGCTGCTCGTAGATAACCCGTTTCCCATCTGGGCGCAGGCTCGCGAGATCGCACCGGTCTTTTATTCAGACGTTATCCAGGCGTGGGTTGTCACCGGCCATGCGCTGCTAGAGGAGATCTTCCGCGACCCTAAGCGTTTTCCCAGCGGCGGCCTGGGAGTGATGACGGCTCCTCCGCCCGAGGTTCAGGAGATCCTGTCCGCGATCGACGTTGTGTCGCCGTTGCGTGCGAGCGACCCGCCCGACCACACGCGGCAACGGCGTCCGACGCTGGCTGCCGTGTCACCGCGCCGTGTCGCTGCGCTCGAGCCAGCCATCCGCCGCATCGCCGACGAGCTCATCGACTCCTTCATCGACGACGGCGCCTGCGACTTCTACCAGGCGTTCGCATACCCGTTCCCGCTCCGCGTGGTCTCCGGACTGCTCGGGTTCTCCCGCGAGGACGCCGAGCGCCTGCACTACTGGGCGTCGTGCCGCGTAGCCCTCGCGTGGGGACGCATGGACCTCGAGGTCTGGAAACAGACAGCCCGCGGCATGGTCGCATTCCACGACTTCGTCAAGGCTCAGGTGCTCGACCGCAGGGCAAACGCTCGCGATGACGGGCTGACGGACTTCGTGCAGAGCGCGCTCGGCGCGAAGGATCCGATGAGCATCCCGGAGATCGTTGAGCAGACTTTCGCCCTGATCACCGGGGGTCACGAAACGACGGCCAACTGGCTGACGTTGAGCATGTATCACCTGCTATCCCACCGCGAACGGTGGGAGGCCGTCTGCTCCGGTGCGTACGCCACCGCCGAGCTCGTCGAGGAGGCACTCCGCTACGACAGCCCCGTGCGCGCGGTGTGGCGCAGGGCCGGGTCGGACACCTCGATCGGTGGCGTCGACATCAAGGAGGGCGACCGGCTCTATTGCGTCAACGGCGCGGCGAACCGCGACCCGGCCGTCTTCGAGAATCCGGACAACTTCTGCCCGGGCCGCAGCCAGGCTCGTCTGCACCTCACCTTCGGCCGCGCGACCCACCACTGCATCGGTGCCAGCCTGTCGCGGCTGGAGGGCACCGCAGCCTTCGAGGCTTTGATCAGGAGGTTGCCTTCGGTGCGTCTCGCGTCGGCCGAGCTGCACTGCGAGAAGAACGCCACGCTTCGCATCACCGTGGGCCTGCCCATCCAGTGGGATGTCACCTGAGCCGGGCCCCTGACATACAGGAACGGGCGGGAAGCCTGCACCGATGTCGTCACCTGCACCGGCTTCTCCGCTGCAGCAGGCGCTGCGGCACCAGCACACCGCGTTCGCCGCGTTCTCCGCCGGGCGCCCAGTACCCGCGGTTCAAGTCCCGCCGCGGCCGGCAATCCGGTTGCTGTTAGCGACCTGACGTCAGAACGCCGTCAGGCCGCCGTCGACGACCAAAGTGGTTCCAGTGATGTAGCCAGCGGCTGGGCTGGCGAGGAAGACGACGGCAGCCGCGAGCTCCTCCGGGTCACCGGGCCGGCCGGCGGGCACGCGCGGCAGCTGGCTGTCGATGTACCCATCGGGGAACTGTTCGGTCATCTCCGATGGGAAGTAACCGGGCGCGAGGGCTGTCACGCGGATGCCCTTGCGTCCGGTCCATTGGACGGCGAGGTCACGCGTCAGCCCGATCAGTCCCGCCTTGCTTGCAGAATAGGCCGCCTGCGGGAGCCCGCCGCTTGCGAGCGCGGCGACGCTGGCGATGTTGATGATCGCGCTGCCGGGCTGCATGACGCGGCTGCAGGCCTGAGCCATCCAGTAGCAGCCGTTCAGGTTGATATCAATGACCTCGCGGAACTGCTCGGGCGTTTCCCGCGTGGCCGGCACGGCTGTGCCCTTCCCCGCGTTGTTGACGAGGACATCGACATGCCCGAACTCCGTTATTGCCGCCTCGACGACGGCTGACGCGTTTTCCGGTAGTGCCACGTCAGCGGCGACAGTGATTGCACGCCGGCCGGCCCGCGCGACAATCGCGCGCGTCGCTTCGAGACGCTCCACGCGGCGCGCTACGAGCACGAGGTCCGCTCCTGCCTCGGCAAGCGCCTTGGCGAACGCCACGCCGAGGCCCGAGGAGGCCCCGGTCACGATCGCGACCTTGTCGTCGAGGCGGAAGCGGTCAAGCACCGTGGTCATATCTGTCCTCTCGTTCACAGGAGCTGTACGGAAGGTGGCCGATACTAGTGGTAAATCACACTGAGGGTTCTGGTGTCGATGCAGCTACGTCGCGGTTCGAAGTTCGGCGTTGTGGCCATCGGAGACGGCAATCTCCTATACGCCGAAGGGACCGTGGACCCAGTTACCGGGCGCAAACCCTGGATGACGAGACACGATCACGCGGCCCACCGCCAGCGCGCATCACCTCGCCGATCCCGACCGGCGGGATGTAGGAACGCGCCGCGCTCATCCAGCTGCGCAGTTAAGGCTTCCCGGGGACTTCGCCTATCTGGGAGCCGTCGGGGGCGCGGGGTCCCGGGACGTTCCGGAAGGCGAAGGACTCGGCCGGGCGGCCGGGCTGGACGTACCAGGCCTCGCCGGTCCGGTCGCTGGCCAGGACGGCCAGCAGGGCGTCGGCCACCTCGTCCGCCGTCATCAGCGGGATGCCCGCGGCGCTGATCAGGTGCCGGACCGGGTCGTTGATCGCGGTGTCCGCGAAGCCCGGACACAGGGCGTTCACGGCGATGTGATCCGCCGCCAGCGCGGGGCCAAGGGCCTGGGCCAGGCCGACGACGGCGTGCTTGGCCGCGGCGTAGATCGGGTCGCCGGGGACCGCGGTCGGCCCGGCCAGGCTGGAGGTGAGGACCAGGGCGCCGCGGCCGCGGGCCCGCAGGGCAGGCAGCGCGGCGTTCATGCCGAAGAAGGCCCCGTCGACGTTGATGCCGAACGCGCGCCGGTAGGCGGCCAGATCCCAGGCCGGGCCGCCCAGCCCGACGCTCGTGGTGGACACGCCGGCGTTGAGGAAGGCCACGGCGCCGTCGAGGTCGATGGCCATCAGGGCTCCCACAGCCCGGCGGTCACAGGGGTGTGGTGAAGCAGGGGTAGCACTCTGCCGACGTCGTCGTCACGGCTCTGTTTGGTCGGCGGCGCGTTTTTCGGCGGCCTCGGCCAGCAGCGCGAGCTCTTCGGGCAGGTAACCGGCCAGCTTATCGATGTCGGGGACGAGTTCGCGGGAGCTGACCAGGCCGAAGTGCAGCTGGCCAAGGTACCCGACCAGGGTGATGTTCAGGCCCTGGCCGTCGGTGACCACCGACACCGGGTAGTGGGCGATCAGCTTGGCCCCGCATAGGTAGGCAGGGACGTTCGGGCCGGGGACGTTGGAGATCGTGACGTTGAACGGCGGCAGCCGGTGCAGCACGCCGGTCGCGAACACGACGCGGGCGGCCCGCGCGGTCAGCGCAGGCGGGGCGAAGTCGCTGATCTCGTCGACCAGGCCCTGCGGGATCGCCGCCTGCTGAGCCTTGGCGATTTTCGTCGCGGCGTGAACGATGTCCAGCCGCCGGCCGGGGTCGTGGACGTTGGTGGGCAGTTCGGCCAGCATGGCCGACACCTTGTTGCCCAGCGCTCCCTTGCTGGCCGGGTCGTGCACCGAGACCGGGATCATCGCTATGAGCGGCTGGGCCGGCAGCGCGTCGTGATCGGCCAGCCAGCGCCGCAGGGCGCCCGCGGACATCGCCATCACGACGTCGTTGACCGAGACTCCGAAGGCGTTCTTGACCATCTTGACCGTGTCGAGGTCGACGCTGCGGAACGCGAACCTGCGGTGCGGGGTAATCTGCTTGTTGAACGGCGTGGCGGGGGCACGTCCCGCAGCGGTGACGATGATATCGCCGTCGCCGCGGTTCAGCCCGAGCATGCCGCCGACCACCGTGCTCACCACCGGCGCCAGCGTGGGCAGCACCCTGACCAGCTCGTTGGTCATCCGGACGGTCTGGACCGGTCGCCATGCGAGCCGGACGGCCGTCCTCGCGGCAAGCTCCGGCCATCTCGGGGGGTTGGCCGGGTGCCACGGCTGGACGGGAGGCAGCTCGCGGCCGTCGGGGCTCATGTCGAGCAGGATGGTGAGGAGCTCGGTGCCGGACACGCCGTCGACCGCGGCGTGGTGGATCTTGGTGTAGACCGCGGCGCGCTCGCCGTCCAGCCCGGA
>Ga0070713_100001024_pt1 | contig 17893 bp, 14 predicted proteins | sample LARL82metaG_FD_65465 | JGI IMG/M metagenome (GOLD analysis project Ga0070713, IMG submission 65465) | Corn, switchgrass and miscanthus rhizosphere microbial communities from Kellogg Biological Station, Michigan, USA - LAR L8-2 metaG | ecosystem: Host-associated > Plants > Roots > Rhizosphere ...
GACTGCGAACGGGGTCTGCAGATCAACGACTCTGCGGCGGTGATCCAAGCCGCTATCGCAGGAAACGGCGTGGCGCTCGGCCGAACAACGCTCGTGGCCAGAGACTTGGCCGAGGGGCGGCTGGTGCGGCCCTTTGGCGACGATCTCGAGCATGACTTTGCCTATTACATCGTTCACCGGCCGCAGGTGGCTAACGAGCCTGCAGTCGTCGCATTCAAGGAATGGCTGATCGCCGAAGCTCGCCTGGATGGTGAGTGAGGCCGGGGCCTCACTCCCACTCGATCGTGCCCGGCGGCTTCGAGGTGATGTCGTAGACGACGCGGTTGACTCCCTTCACCTCGTTGACGATGCGCGTCGCCACGTGGCCGATGAACTTCATGTCGAAGGGATAAAAGTCGGCGGTCATCCCATCGGTCGAGGTCACCGCGCGCAGCCCGACGACGTAATCGTAGGTGCGATAATCGCCCATGACGCCGACGGTGCGCACCGGCAGCAGCACGGCGAACGCCTGCCAGATGTCGTCGTAGAGCCCGGCGCGGCGGATCTCCTCGATATAGATGTCATCGGCGAGTCGCAGGATATCGAGCTTTTCCCGCGTGATCTCGCCGGGACAACGGATGGCGAGCCCGGGTCCGGGAAACGGGTGGCGGCCGACGAAGGCCTGCGGCAAACCAAGCTCGCGGCCGAGCGCGCGCACCTCGTCCTTGAACAGCTCGCGCAGCGGCTCGACCAGCTTCATGTTCATGCGCTCGGGCAACCCGCCGACATTGTGATGGGATTTGATGGTGACCGACGGCCCGCCCGTGAACGAGACGCTCTCGATCACGTCGGGGTAGAGCGTGCCTTGCGCCAGGAAATCCGCACCGCCGAGCTTTTTCGCCTCCGCTTCGAACACATCGATGAATAGGCGGCCGATGGTCTTGCGCTTGAGCTCGGGATCGGTGACGCCGGCAAGCGCCTCGAGAAACAGCGCTTCGGCTTCGACATGGACCAGCGGGATATTGTAGCTGTCGCGAAACAGCGCCACCACCTTCTCCGCCTCGGCGAGCCGCAGCAATCCGTGGTCGACGAAAACGCAGGTGAGCTGCTCGCCGATCGCCTCATGAATCAACACGGCGGCGACCGCCGAATCTACCCCGCCCGACAATCCACAGATCACCCGCCCCTTGCCGACCTGTGCGCGGATTTTGTCGATCGCCTCCGCCTTGAACGCGCGCATGGTCCAGTCGCCCCGGCAGCCGGCGATTTTGCGCACGAAGTTGCGAATGAGCGCGGCGCCATGCGGCGTGTGCATGACCTCGAGATGAAATTGCGTGGCGTAGAACCGGCGCTGCTCGTCCGCGATCATGGCGATGGGCGCATTCGGCGAGGTGCCGACCACGCGGAACCCCGCGGGCAATCGCGTGACGCGGTCGCCGTGGCTCATCCACACCGGATAGCGCTCGCCCTTGCGCCACACGCCCTCGAACAGGGGCGAGTCCTCGGTTACCGTCACCTCGGCGCGGCCGTACTCACGGTGGTGCCCGCCCTCGACCGTGCCGCCGAGCTGCTGCGCCATCGCCTGCTCGCCGTAGCAGATGCCGAGGACCGGCACGCCCGCCGCATAGATCGCCGGCGGCGCGAGCGGCGCGTCATGATCGAGCACCGAGGCGGGTCCGCCGGAGAGGATCACGCCTTTGGGCCGCAACCTCCTGAACGCCTCGTCCGCTTTCTGAAACGGCACGATTTCGCAGTAGACTTTCTCTTCGCGCACGCGCCGGGCGATGAGCTGCGTGACCTGGGAGCCCAGATCGACAATGAGAATCTTGTCGTGCTCGGCGAGTTGCCGGGAGGCAGCGCCGGACGCAGGAGAAGAATCGAGGAGCGTCATCTCGAAGCTATGTGCGGGGCGCGCCCGCTCCGGTCAAGGGCGGTGGTCTGCGCTCCCGTAAAACAACGGGGAGAGAATCCGTTCCCGGGCGCCCCCTTCCCCCAGGGCTACACGCCCAGCGGCGTCGCCCCGGCGTCGACGCTCTGGTCGAAGGCGGGGGCTAGCGGACGCAATCGCTGCAATGCGCAGCCGCTCTTTCGCGCGCAGGCGGCTTGCCGGCGCCCGGCCTCACCGCCGCCTTCCCGCCCTCGCTGGCGGGGGCTGACGTCGCTTTGCGTTGGCTGTCTTGTTTCTTGACCTCGGTCGGCGGGACCTTCGGCTTCGACGAGGGTATCTTCCGGCCATCAGTGGCATCGTCCGAACTCGCGGACTCCGCCTTGCCCTTGCCGCGCTGTTTAGTGATGTCGATGCCAGGCGTCGCTGTTTTCGCCACTCGCGACTGCTTGGCGGCGACGGTATCTGCGGCCTTAGCAGATCGCGTTTTGCTTTGACCCTCCTGTTTGCTCCCTTCGCTCGCCGCGGTCTTGAGATTCGTCAACGGTATTTTCCTGCCAGCTCCCATCTGGCCGGGCTTGGTGGATGGCGCTGTGGCTTTGGCACTCTGTTTGGCGACCTCCGTCGCGACGATCTTGAGGTTAGGCGACGGCTTCTTGCCGGCCGCCGTCTCGACGGCCTTGGCGGACGGCGCTGTGGCTTTGCCACTCTGCTTGCCGGCCTCCGTCGCGACGATCTTGAGATTGGGCGATGGCTTCTTGCCAGCGGTCATCTCGCCGGCCTTGGCAGGCGGCGCTGTGGCTTTGCCGCTCTGTTTCCCAACCTCCAACGCGGCGATCTTCAGGTCGGGCGACGGCTGTTTGCCGGCCCCAGTTTGGCCGGCGTTGGCCAAATCTGCCCTGCCCTTCCCGTCCGGTTTCTTGTCTTCGCCATCGGGGATCTTCGGCTTCGGCACCGGCAATGGCATCTGCGTGCTTGCCGTCGTCAGATCGAGTTCGCGGGGAAGCAGCATCGCGAAGCGACCACGATGGCGAATGCGGCCGGCAATGCGGCCCGCGTCGTCGCCGGCGCCCCAGTAGAGATCGGCGCGCGCAGGTCCAACGAGCGCCGATCCCGTGTCCTGCGCGATCATCAGCCGGCCGAAAGGCGAGACAGACTTGACGCCGTCGATCGGCAAGTTCGCTTCGATGAAGAACGGCGTCCCGTACTCGTGCAGCCTATCGACCGCAATGGACCGCCCCGGTGTCAACGGCACGCCCTGCGCGCCGATCGGTTCGCCCTCGTTCGATAGTCCGGTGACGTGGAAGAACACGTAAGAGCGGTTGGTCGCCCGCACCTTCGCAGCTTCGTCGGGGTGCGCCGCCATCCAGTCGCGGATGTGCTGGGGCGACATCTCCTCACGCGGAATGAGATTGCGGTCGATGAGCACTCGCTCGATCGAGCTGTAGCGATAGCCGTTGTGCGAGTCATAACTGACGCGCAGTGGCGTCCCGTCCTCTAGAATTACGCGCGCCGAGCCCTCGATCTGGATCACGAGCAGATCGAATGCACTCTTGATCCAGCAGATTTCAAGTTTCTGTCCGTCGAGCGCGCCTGCCTCTATGGCGGCGCGGTCGTAGTAGGGCACGAGGTCGTTGTTCTCGTTGCGGCGACCGATCCGCCCCCCTTTGTTCGGGAATGCAATGGAAGCGGGCTTGTACCCGGCGGCGAGGAGATCCTTCGGCCGGCGATAGAGCGGGACATTGAATTCAGGACTCGGAAACCGCGAGCCCGCGACAACCGGCTCGAAGTAACCGGTCAGAAGCCCCTCGGCCTCGCCCAGCCGCGAGATGCGAACGGGCTGAAAATTCCGTTCGAAGAAGGCGCGCGCGGTATCTGCATCCTTTGGCTGCAGCCCTATGGCGTTGCGGCACGCGTTCGACAGCGCGGCAGAGATTTGTCCGCGATCGTCGCCGCGCGGTGTCTTCTTCCGCAACGCTTGGCAACTGGCCTGATAGGCTGCGAAAGCGGCGAGATGATCATCAGCGGTCCAGCCCGCGAGCTCGGACCATTTCACCGGCTCGAGCTGGCTGCCCGCGAATTTCAGCGGTCCTTCCGCCGCAGCACCGCTGGCGGCAACACACGTGATCGCGGCGAAGAAGCCCGCGACCAATCCACGCCCATAAGCTTGAGCACCCGCCCGACCGTCCCGCATACAAATAAATGCATGGCGGGCGGGAATGGTTCCGCCGCGCGTGCGGGATGGTTAAGCGGCTGCCACGATGGCGCGCCGGTATATCGATGCTACCGCGGGGCTGCGTGGCCGCGCGCCGCCGGCGCGGCGCGCGGTCGCGATTCGAGTGGCTCGGCTCAGCCCTTCAGCTGCTTGTTACACTCGCTGTAATAGCCGCCACCCTTCTGGATCCACCTCAGACCACCGTTCCCGTTGGTCTCCTTGTTGGCCCGGTATTGATCGAGGCAGGTGTGCATGCGCGCCTTTCCCGCCGACTCCTTCGAATATTTCGACGAGACCGCCGTTGGAAACACGGCATTGCCGGCAGGACTTGGCGCCGCCGCGCGGCCGGCCGCGGGCGGCGTTGCGGTCGGAGCGGCGGCGGTCGCATCGGCGCCGCACTGCGCTTTACGGAAATCGCGCCAATTCTGGCCATTGAGAGTGCCCGCGGTCTTAGCCGCTTGGTACTTGGCACTGCACTCCTTCATCGTGAGCGCCTGGAGAGGTTGCCCAGAACTCACAAAGATCGTGCCGACGAGCGCCACGAAACCTACGCACGCCACAGTCTGACGAACTATCATGGAAAGCCTCCCTAACATCTCATTGAACGGCGGCATTTTCCGCCCATTTCCCCGGGCTTCGCAAGTCTATCTGCACGATGTGATCAAACGGTGAAGCAACATCCGCGCAAATCATTGTCCTGCCCGGATCACAACCGCCACGTAAAACCCGTCGGTGTCGGTGCGATGAGGGGTCATCAACACGCCGTCCTCCGACACGAGCGCGGCATGACGGAAGACGTGCGCGCGCTCCGCAAGCGCGCTCGTCACCTCGGCCGGCGGCACAATCGCAAAATCGCTTCGGCGGGCGAGAAATGCGCGCACCTGATCGCCGTTCTCCTCGGCCAGCAGCGAGCAAGTGACGTAGGCGATGCGACCGCCCGGCTTGACCAGCGCCGCCGCACGGTCGAGCAGCTCCGCTTGCTCCTCCACGCGCAGCGCAAGCGCGCCTGGACGCACCCGCCACTTGGCGTCGGGATTGCGGCGCCAGGTGCCGATTCCGGTACAAGGCGCGTCGATCAGCACGACATCGGCGCGGCGTTCCAAGTCAGCGAGCAGATTTTCCTGCGCGCGGGGCGTTCTGACCTGCACGTTGTGGACGCCCGCGCGCTCCAGCCGCTCGTGAATCGGCGCGAGCCGCCGCTTGTCCGAATCCGTCGCGTAGATTTGGCCGCGGTTTTCCATCATCGCTGCAAGCGCGAGCGTCTTGCCCCCCGCTCCCGCGCACATGTCGATCACCTGCTGGCCCGCTTTGGCGCCGCAGAGCAGCGTCGCGAGTTGCGAGCCTTCGTCCTGGACCTCGACCACGCCCTTGATGAAGGCGGGCTCGGCGTGGATCGCCGGACTCTTGGCGTCGGCGCCGAGCACGAGGCGCAAGCCGACCGGCGACCAACGTGTCGGCGCAGCACCGAGATGCGCGAGCGCATCGCCGGCCGTGTCCCGTTCGGCCTTGAGCGCGTTGACCCGCAGATCGAGCGGGGCACGGCTGGCGAGCGCGACGCATTCGGCGATCCGCTCCTCAGCGAAGACACGGGCGAAATAAGGGTCGAGCCATTGCGGATAATCGCCGGCGACCCATGGCGGCGCGCCGCTGAGATCGGCCGCGCCGAGGCGTGCCCGCTCCTCGGCGCTCAGCGGCGCCGGCGCAAAGCGACCGCCATCGGCGCGCGCCGCGATCGCCTCGCAATCGAGCTTGCGCTCGAGCCGCAGCATTCCCAGCACTACTGCGCGTGGGCGTTGGTCGCCCATGATGTGGGCGCTCGAGGCGCGCCGGCGCAGTGCATCGTAGACGAGGCCCGCGATTGCCGCGCGGTCGGCCGAGCCGGCGAAGCGGTGCACCAGCCCCCAATCCTTGAGCGCATCGACCGCGGGGCGTCGCCGCGTCTCAATGTCGGCGATGACCTCGATGGCCGCGGAAAGGCGAGCGCCAGGCGTCATCAGATCCCGAGTAGGATGCGTATGGCAAAGATCGCCCACATCACCGCGAGCACGATCGCGCCTGACACAAGCAAAGCTCCGCGACGCCGCACATCGTTGTCGGTGACATGGACGAAAGCTTGCAGACAGCGCAGCGCCACGAACACCCAGGCGAGAAGAACGAAGACCAGGTCGGCGTGCCGCAGCACGATCGAGAGAGCGGTCAAGACATAGAACAGGATAGAAAGTTCGAGCGCGGGCCAGTTCGGCTCGCGCAGCGCCGCCTCCTGCGGGCGCACAGCTCCGCTTTGCACCGCGGCGATGTTCAGGCCTCCCATCCAGAACAGCAGCACGAAGGTGAGCGCGACCTCGACGAACAGTGGAAGCAAGGCGGCCTGGATCAACATGGCGGCAGGCTCCTGGGGGCGGCCTACCTTGGCGAGCCGCGGCGGCGAAAGCAACCGCCGAGCGCTCGCGCGTTCAGTCCCGCGCGCTCATCATTGACAATGCTGACCGGAGGATCAGGCCCGACTCGGGTAGTTCGGGCTCTCGCGCGTGATCGTTACGTCGTGCACGTGACTCTCGCGCATGCCCGCCGCCGAGACGCGCACGAACTCGGCCTTCTCGTGCAGCTCCTTCAAAGTTCTCGCGCCCACATAGCCCATGGCCGCGCGCAATCCGCCGCTCAATTGATGCAGCACGGTCGCCGCCGCGCCCTTGTATGGGACCTGGCCTTCGACGCCTTCGGGCACGAGCTTGAGCGTATCTTTGATGTCCTGCTGGAAGTAACGGTCGGCAGATCCTCGCGCCATGGCGCCGACCGATCCCATGCCGCGATAGGTCTTGTACGAGCGGCCCTGATAGAGAAAGACCTCGCCCGGCGTTTCGTCTGTGCCGGCGAGCAGCGATCCCACCATGGCGCAATCGGCGCCGGCGGCGAGCGCCTTGGCGAGATCGCCGGAATATTTGATGCCGCCGTCGGCGATCACCGGCGTGCCGGTCCTGCGCGCGACCTCGACCGTATCCATGATGGCGGTGAGCTGCGGCACGCCGACACCGGCGACGATACGGGTGGTGCAGATCGAGCCGGGGCCGATACCGACCTTGATCGCGTCCGCGCCGGAATCGATCAGGGCTCTCGCGCCTTCGGCCGTGGCGACATTGCCGGCGACCACCTGCACCGCATTCGACTGCCGCTTGATGCGGGTCACGGCATCGAGCACGGAGCGCGAATGGCCGTGGGCAGTGTCGACCACCACGAGATCGACGCCGGCCGCGATCAGCTGCGAGGTGCGCTCGAAGCCTTTATCGCCGACGGTGGTGGCGGCGGCGACGCGCAAACGCCCTTGCTCGTCCTTGCAGGCGTGCGGATTGGCCACCGCCTTCTCCATGTCCTTGACCGTGATCAACCCCACGCAGCGATATTGATCGTCGACCACGAGCAGCTTTTCGATGCGGTGCTGATGCAGAAGGCGCTTGGCGTCGGCCTGTCCAACGCCCTCGCGCACCGTGACGAGCCGATCCTTGGTCATGAGCTCGGCCACCTTCTGGCGGAAATCGGTGGCGAACCGAACGTCGCGGTTGGTGAGAATGCCGACGAGCTTGCCGGCGCGGCCGTTGCCGGCGCCCTCAACCACCGGAATGCCGGAAATGCGGTGGTCTTGCATCAAAGCGAGCGCGTCCGCGAGCGTGGCACCGGGATCGATGGTGACCGGGTTGACCACCATGCCGGACTCGAACTTCTTGACCTGGCGGACCTGCACGGCCTGCTCATCCGGCTCGAGATTGCGGTGGATGACGCCCAGCCCTCCGGCTTGCGCCATGGCAATCGCCATCTTGGCTTCGGTCACGGTGTCCATGGCCGAGGCGATGATTGGGATATTGAGGGGAATGTCGCGGGTGATGCGGGAGCGGATGTCGGCGTCGGACGGGAGCAGCTCTGACAATCCGGGCTTAAGCAGGACGTCGTCGAACGTCAGCGCTTCGCGCAGCGTTCCGTTGGATTTCTGCTCCATCGCCAACTCCAGTGGCCCGTCTTGCGGGCTTGCTCGTCTGCACCATCGCCGATGGCGCTAGGGGCACTGACCCGGCGCGCGCGGCGGGGCGGCCCGTTTTGGGTTGGCGCAGGTCGATAGCACGGCTTCGCCGCGAATCCTAGCGGTTTGGCGGCAGGTCACCGAAACAAGCAGTATCTCGCCCGAGCGCTGCGTCGCCGCCGCTTTCGCGCCCGAATCAGGGCCGCCACCCTGGCGGCGGGCCGTGCCGTTCGATCGCGTTCACCAGCTCGCGGTGCTTGCGGTTCTCGCGCTTCATGTGGACCGCAATCACGGCGTGCAGCGACGGAACGAGGAAGGCGCCGGGAAAAATGAACCCGAGCAGGACGCAGGGCACGATCAGGATCAGGTTAAAAATAGCCGCGAACGGCTGGCCATTGAGCAGCAGCCCGAGCGGCGGAAGAATTACGGCAAGCAGATAGATCACGGCCAACCTCCCTAAGCCGAACCCATCTTTATGTGGGGCGGCGGTCGCCGCAGCACAATGGGCGCTCCCTCCGGGGCCGCGGCGATTCTGTTAACGTGCCAGCATGGCCGACCTCCCCGCCACACCGGACCGCTCGATGAATCCTGTGCGCGCTCGCGCGTGCCGCTTCGGCTCGCCGCGCGCGCAACCAGCGGTGCCGCGGCACTAGGCCGATGCTGGCACAACGCATTGTCCCGCTGGTCGTGGCGGTCGCCCTGTTCATGGAGAACATGGACTCGACCGTCATCGCGACGTCGTTGCCGGCGATTGCCGCCGACATCGGCACGAGCCCATTGACGCTCAAACTGGCGGTCACCTCCTACCTGCTGTCGCTTGCGGTGTTCATTCCGGTCAGCGGCTGGACCGCCGATCGCTTCGGCGCACGCACGGTGTTTCGCACGGCGATCGCCGTCTTCATGCTCGGCTCGATCGGCTGCGCGCTGTCGGACTCGCTCTTTCAATTCGTAGTGGCGCGGATCGTTCAGGGCATGGGAGGGGCGATGATGACGCCCGTAGCGCGCCTCATCCTGGTGCGCAGCATCGATCGGCGCGAGTTGGTCAACGCGATGGTCTGGGTCACCCTGCCGGCGCTGGTCGGCCCGCTGATCGGCCCCGCGCTCGGCGGCTTCATCACCACGTTCATTTCCTGGCACTGGATCTTCCTGATCAATATCCCGATCGGGCTTGCCGGCATCGTGTTGGCGACCATCTTCATCGAGGATGTGCGGGCGCAAACGCCCGACCCGTTCGATCCGCTCGGCGCCGTGCTGGCTGGGCTGGGCATCAGCGGATTAGCATTCGGCGGCTCCCTGCTCGGCCTCAATCTTTTGCCGACCAGCGCCGTGCTCGCCTTCATCATGCTCGGCGCGGGCGCCGCATATGCCTATGTGCTGCATGCGCGGCGTACGCCCGCGCCGGTCCTCGACCTCTCCCTGCTTGCCATCCCCACCATGCGCGCCGCCGTCCTCGGCGGCTTCATCTATCGCTCCGGTATCGGCGCGATGCCGTTTCTGCTCCCGCTGCTCCTGCAACTCGGCTTCAATCTCACGGCGTTTGAGTCGGGCATGATCACGCTGTCGAGCGTCGTCGGCGCCATGGGCATGAAGACCGTGATCCCGATCATTCTGCGCCGTCACGGATTCCGCCGCGTCCTCGTGGTCAACGCCCTGGTCAGCGCCGTGATGGTCGCCACGTGTGCGACCTTCACGCCGGGCATTTCCTTCGCCTGGATCGTCGCGGTGTTGATCGTCGGCGGCTTTTTTCGCTCGCTCGAGTTTACGAGCCTCAACACCATCGCCTATGCCGACGTCGATAATCGCCGCATGAGCCGCGCCACCTCGCTCGTGGCGGTCGCCCAGCAGGTCTCCATTTCGGTCGGCGTCGCCATCGGCGCGCTCGCGGTCGATCTGACCTTGTGGGCGCGCGCACGCGACACCATCACGGCCACGGACTTTCAGCCTGCCTTTCTCGCGATTGCCGCGATCGCGGGGAGCGCCTCACTCGTTTTCGCGCGACTGCCGGCCGATGCCGGGGCGGAGCTCGCGCGCCGTACCACGGCGCCCGCCGCCGGACCCACCGAGGCCAGCGATCAGCGAATGGGATGACGGTTGGCGCGAAACCCCGTCGCCAGCAGATAGAGCTCCGCCGAGTCCGTCCGGCTCGCGGCGGGCTTGACGTGCTTCACCTGGGAGAAATCGCGCTTGAGCGCCGCGAGCAAGTTAGCCTCGGTGCCGCCTTGCAGCACTTTGCAGAGAAACGCGCCGCGCGGCGCGAGCACCGCGCGGGCGAAGTCGGCCGCGGCTTCGGCCAGCGCGATCACCCGCAGATGGTCGGTTGCGCGGTGGCCCGTGGCGTTCGCCGCCATGTCGGAGAGCACGACATCGGCCGGGCCGGCGAGCAGTGCCTTGATCGCATCCCCGGCGCCCGGTTCGAGGAAATCGCGCCGGATGAACTCGACCCCGGCGGTCGGCGCCATGTCGAGGCGATCGATCGCCACCACCTTGCCCCGGCCCTGCGCACTGCCGGCACGCTGGGCCGCGACCTGGCTCCAGCCGCCCGGTGCGGCGCCGAGGTCGACGACGCGCGCGCCTGGCTTGAGCAGATGGTGCTTGTCGTCGATCTCGATGAGCTTGAAGGCGGCGCGTCCGCGAAAGCCCTCGCGCTTGGCGCGGGCGACGTACGGGTCGTTGAGTTGCCGCTCGAGCCAGAGCTTGGACGACAGCGAGCGGCCCTTGCCCGATTTGACGCGGACCTTGAGCGGGCGCTTGCTGGGGGCGGCGTTCATGAATCGCCTCGGAAAGACCCAAGCCTAGATCGCGGCGCCCCTCGCCTTGCCGTCCCACACGCCGTCCTCGCGCATCATCTGCACCAGCATGCCTTCGCGCAATCCGCGGTCGGCAACCCGCAGCCGCTGACAGGGAAACGCGCTGCGGATCGCGTCGAGAATGGCGCAACCCGCGAGCACGAGGTCGGCACGGTCGGCGCCGATACAGGCATTGGCGACGCGGTCTTCATAGCTCCAGCCCAGCAAGCGCTCGATCACGCGCGTCACCTCCACGTCCACCATCCAGCAGCCGTCGACCCGGCGCCGCTCATAGCGCCTGAGCTCGAGATGGACGCCAGCGATCGTCGTTACCGTTCCCGAGGTACCGAGCAGGTGCACATGCTCGCCGTCGAGCCGGCCATGTTCGGCGACGAAACCGTCGACGAAGGCGGCGACCTCTGCAGTCATCGCGGCGTAGATCTCGCGCGTGACCCGGTGCCCGCCGTGGCGCTCCGCCAGGCTCACCACGCCGACCGGCAGCGACACCCAGGCTTTGATCTTCGGCAGCGGGGGCCCGCATTGTTGGGGCGGCGAACGCTCGAGCCAGACGAGCTCGGAGGAGCCGCCGCCGATATCGAACAGGAGGACACTGTCGGCACGTGGGTCGATCAACGGGGTGCAGCCGGTCGCCGCCAGCGTGGCCTCGGTTTCACGGTCGATGATCTCGAGCTCGAGACCGACCTCGCCCGCGATGCGGGAGCGGAATTCGTCTCCGTTGACGGCCGCACGACATGCCTCCGTCGCGATCAGCCGCGCCCGGCTGACACCGCGGTTGCGCATCTTGTCACGGCAGATCGCGAGCGCCGCCACCGCGCGATCGACGGCCGCATCGCTGATGCGGCCGGATGTCGAGACCCCCTCGCCGAGCCGGATGATGCGCGAGAACGCATCAATGACGCGGAAGCTGTCGCCGGTCGGGCGAGCCACCAGCAGCCGGCAGTTGTTGGTGCCGAGATCGAGCGCGGCATAGGTCGCGCCGGAGCGATGGCCGCCGCCCTGGGCGCCGTCGTAGCGCGGGTAGCCATATGGCGTGCGGCGACCCCCCCGGGAGCGCTGCTGCGGCACCCGCTCATGGACAGGGTCGAGGCCGCCGGCTGCCCGGCCCTCGTCCTTCATCAAGTTCCTTCCCGCCGCGCCGAAGCCTTGCGTAGCTCGACGGCCCGCGGCCTTGTCCAAACCAAGATCGCATCAACTGTAGCACGCGGGCGCGCTGCGCAACAGATGCGCGCCGCGCGCATGGCGCAGCCCGAAATCCTTGTCGAGGCGGCTTGGCTCCTTTATCTCAAACCGCGTCGCCCGACCGACTCTGCGCCGGCGGGCAGGCATATGGAGCTATCGCCTGCGGCCGACCGGCTTGCAGGCGATCTATTGATCAAGGCATTCGTTGATGAATCTGCAAAACGATCCGGAGGCCTTCGCGCTGATGAAGTTCGGCATCGGCCAGCCGGTGCCGCGCAGCGAGGATCCGATCCTGGTGCGGGGAGAAGGCTCCTACACCGACGATCTCAAGCTCGATGGCGAGGCCTATGCGGTGATGGTCCGCAGCCACGTTCCCCATGGCGTGATCAAGGCGATCGAAACCTCGGCGGCGCGGAGCATGCCGGGCGTGCTTGGCGTCTATACCGGCGCCGATCTCGCCGGCTACGGCCTTCTCAAATGCATAGTGCCGTTCAAGAACCGCGACGGCTCGCCCATGCGGCAGCCGCCGCGGCCGGCGCTGGTGACCGACAAGGTACGTTTCGTCGGCGATCCCGTCGCCTTCGTTGTCGCCGAGACGCTGTTGCAGGCGAAGGACGCCGCCGAGGCGGTGAGGGTCGAGATCGATTCCCTGCCCGCCGTGGTGCGGCCCGAGGAGGCTGCACGCCCCGGTGCGCCGCTCCTTTATGAGGAAGCGCCGGACAACGTCGCGCTCGATTATCATTTTGGCGACAGCGAGCAGGTGGCGGCCGCTTTCGCCAAGGCCGCGCACGTGACACGGCTCAAGCTCGTCAACAGCCGCGTGGTCGTCAACGCCATGGAGCCGCGCGCCGCGATCGGGGTCTACGACCAATCCGGCGGACGCTTCACCTTGCATGCGCCCTCACAGGGCGTGTTCGGCCTGCGCGCCAATATGGCCGACATTCTCAAGGTCGAGGCCAAGCAGGTGCGCATCTTGACCGGCCACGTGGGCGGCTCGTTCGGCATGAAGGCGGCGCCGTTTCCGGAGTACGTCTGCGTGCTGCACGCGGCGCGCTCGCTCGGCCGGCCAGTGAAATGGACCGACGAACGCTCGGGAAGCTTCGTTTCCGACAGCCACGGCCGCGACCATGAGCTCACCGCCGAGCTCGCGCTCGCTGCCGACGGCGCTTTCCTCGCGGTACGCATCACCAATTTCGGCAATATGGGCGCGTTTCTCTCCCCCGTGGCGCCGATGCCGTCGACCATCAACATCGTCAAGAACGTGCAAGGCGTCTACCGCACGCCCTTGATCGAAGTCTCCACCAAATGCGTGTTCACAAACACCTCCCACGTCTCCGCGTATCGCGGCGCCGGCCGGCCCGAGGGCAACTACTACATGGAGCGGTTGATCGATGCGGCCGGCGCCGAGATGGGCATCGATCGCCTGGAGCTGCGCCGGCGCAACCAGATCAGGCCGCGCGAGATCCCGATCAAGACGGCCTCCGGGAGCAACTACGACAGCGGCGACTTTCCCGGCGTGCTCAAGCACGCGCTCGAGGCGGCCGATATCAAGGGCTTCGCGCGCCGCAAACGCGAGAGCCGCAAACGCGGAAAAGTGCGCGGGCTCGGCGTCGGCAACTTTCTCGAGGTTACCGCGCCGCCGAGCAAGGAAATGGGCGGCATCCGCTTCGAGGCCGACGGCACCGTCACCATCATCAGCGGCACGCTCGATTACGGGCAGGGACACGCGGCGCCATTCGCGCAAGTGCTGAGCGAGCGGCTCGGCGTACCGTTCGAGCGCATCCGTCTCCTGCAAGGCGACAGCGACGAGCTCTTGGCGGGGGGCGGCACGGGCGGCTCGAAATCGATCATGCACAGCGGCACCGCCATCGTCGAGGCCGCCGCCAAGGTGATCGAGCAGGGCAAACAGATCGCCTCGCACGTGCTGGAAGCCTCCGCCGCCGACATTGAATTCGCGAACGGCCGCTTCGTCATCGCCGGCACGGATCGCGCGATCGGCATCATGGACTTGGCGGCGCGGCTGCGCGCCGGCCCCAAGCTGCCGGAGGGCGTGCCCGCGACGCTCGACGTGCGCCACGTGAGCGAGGGCCCCGGCGCCTCCACGTATCCCAACGGATGCCATGTGTGCGAGGTCGAGCTCGATCCAGACACCGGAACGATCGAGGTGGTGAAGTACACCTCGGTCAACGATTTCGGCACCGTCGTCAACCCGCCGATCGTCGAGGGCCAGCTGCATGGCGGCGTGATCCAGGGAATCGGCCAAGCGCTCATGGAGATGACCGTCTACGACGGCGACGGCCATTTCCTGACCGGATCGTTCATGGATTATGCGCTTCCGCGCGCGAGCGACTCGCCCGAGGTCGCCGTCATCCAGCATCCGGTTCCGGCGAAGACCAACGTGCTCGGCGTGAAGGGCTGCGGGGAAGCCGGCTGCGCCGGCTCGCTCACCTCGGTGATGAATGCGGTCGCCCATGCGCTGTCGGAATTCGGCATTCGGCACGTAGACATGCCGGCAACGCCGTACCGCGTCTGGCGTGCCATTCAAGATGCGCGCGCGGTGTGAACGGCTGCGCCGCAGCAAAAGCAAAAATGACCCAAGCCGCCGAAGCCCTCACTGTTAGCCGCGCCAGCGAGACCAAGCTCGTCGCCGGCGTGTGCTTTGCGCATCTCGTGAGCCACTACTACATGCTCACGCTTGCGCCGCTGTTCGCGTTCATACGCGCGGACTTCGGCGTGACCTATACCGAGCTCAGCCTGGCGCTCACCGCCTTCAACGTGGTCTCGGCGGTATCGCAGACACCGGTCGGCTTCTTCGTCGACCGCACCGGGCCGCGCGTCAATCTGATCGGCGGGCTGCTCTTGGGCTCCGCCGCCCTCGCCATGGCGGGCGCCGCCAACGTGTTCTGGGTGTTCGTCGCGATGTTCGCCGTGATGGGCCTCGCCAACACGGTCTATCATCCCGCCGACTATACGCTCCTCTCCGAGCGCGTGTCGTCGCGGCGCATGACCCAGGTGTTTTCGTTCCACACCTGCTCGGGCATGATCGGCTCGGCGGTCGCGCCGGTGAGCCTGCTGTTCATGCAGGCCGCGGTGGGATGGCGCGGCGCATTTCTCTGCTCGGCGCTGCTGGGCGTCGTGGCGGCGCTGTTTCTGGCGCTGCAGGGCGAGCCGCCCCTCGTGCGCCCAGCCCATGCGAAGCCGCACGGTGGCGACAAGGCGGTGAGCGGGTCGAACGTCGTCGGTTGGCGCCTCCTCCTGTCCGCACCGATCCTGCTCAACCTCGCTTTCTTTGTCCTGCTGTCGATGGTCGGCGGCGGGCTCAATCAGTATCTCGTTGTGGCACTCGGCGCGCTCTACGCTACGCCGCCCGCGCTCGCGAATACCGCGCTCACCGGTCTCCTCACCATGAGCGCGATCGGCGTCCTGCTCGGCGGCGCGCTCGCCGCGCGCACCGCGCGCCATAGCGTCGTGGCGTGCATGGGATTGCTGGTGACGGGCGCCGCCAGCACGCTCATCGCCTTCGTCGATCTTGGCGCGCTTTTGCTCGTTCTCATCGTCTCGCTGAGCGGTCTCGCCAGCGGCACGGCCATGCCCTCGCGTGACATGATCGTGCGTTCGGTCACCCCGGCGGGCTCCTTCGGCAAGGTGTTCGGCTTCGTCACGACCGGCTTGCACGTCGGTGGCATCGTGGCGCCGTTGATCTTCGCCCAGTTCCTCGACCACGGGCATCCGCGCGCGGTGTTCCTGTTCGTGGCCGCCTGCGCGCTGGTCGCCGTCGCCACCGTCGTGTTCGGCATGTCCGGCCGGCGCACGGCGTGAGCGCCGTGCCCGCCGCCAATCGCGGCCGCCTCTGCGGGGCTTGCGGCTTGGAAAGCCTCCCGAGATGCCCTAAATCTGCTGGCGACCGATCCGGCCGTGCCCACCGGAAGAAGCGCGCGGCGGAGACGAAGCTAAGCTTGCGCCCTTCGCATTGGGGGATAGTTCAATGGTAGAACAGCGGACTCTGACTCCGTTAATCTAGGTTCGAATCCTAGTCCCCCAGCCATTGATATTGCGCAGCTATTTTCCCTTTCACTTAGAACCTCGCAGACCAGTTGGGTGCTCAGTTGGGAATTTTCGTTCCTCTTTCGAGCTTCCGAATCGCATTCTCGCCCAGCACCGGATCCCGGTGCAGATAGTTAGCATCGAGGATCGAGCGCACATCACGTAATGAGTGCCCCGTGATGGTGGCGATCTCTGCTTCCGTCGATTGTACCAGCGCGAGGCGAGTTACCGCCGAGCCGCGTAGATCATTGAAGGTGACGCCGACGATGCCCGCCTTCTTGCACGCCTTGCCCCAGCTCGCGCGGAATCCGTCCGGCGTCCATGGCTTGCCGTCGCTGTTATTGAGGACGATTGGACCAAGCTTCGGTGTCCCATCGAGCGCGGCTTTGAGCGGAGCTCCGACAAGTATCTTGACGCGAGCGCCGGTCTTCGACTGCCGCAGCCGAATATAAGTCCCGTCATAAGCGGACCAGGCAAGGCGCAAGAGATCGCCTTGCCGCTGTCCAGTCCATAATCCGAGCAGCAACGGCAGAAGCAAATGCGCGGGTGCATGTTGCAAAAAACGCGCTTCATCGTCCGCTGTCCAAATCTTGTCGGCGCGCGAGCCGCGATAAAGCCGCCCACCCTTCTCGCAAGGGTTCGCCGCGATTAGGCCACGGTTCAAAGCCCAGGCGAGAACCAGCGCGAGCACCGTCCAGGCATAGTCCGCTTGTCGCCGTGAACTCTTGGCGAGCTTGTCCCGCCAGGCCATGAAGTGCCCACGCGTGCGGCGGTCGCTCAGTGCCGACAAGGGGAAGTCGGCATACTCTCTCTCAATTGCTTTGATGTGCTTGATGTAGTCGGAGCGCGTGCGGTCAGCGCGGCCGAGGAATTCGGCGCTGGCCTGATAACCTTGAAAGATGCTCAAGAGCACGCCCTGCGGCGGGATCACCTTGCGCGCTATCGCCTTGTTGTAGCTGTGGACGAATTCCGGCGTGCCCGGCTCGCCGTGGATCGGTGGCCCGCCCTTCCACGCGTACCAATAGGTTCGCTTGCTCCCGTCGGCGAGCGTCTTGGTGATGGAGTTAATGCCCTTAAGTCGAATGCGCATCCCGCTTTGCAATCCAATGATCGAAATCGTTGCCGCTGCTGACGGCGGCCGCGTTGCTCAAAACCCGGATCGTGCCGTCCTTTGTTACTTCGACACCGCCAATTTTGAACCCGGCAGCTTCGGCACTCCGAATTGCCTTCGTCATGTCAGCCTGCCGAAACGTGCTGCGACCGCGGGGCGGGACGGGATGTCTAGAGGGGGCCATCTGATGTTCTTTCGTGCTTTTGCCCCATCTCACACGCTTTCGGCGCAAAGTCAATTTCCTTAGCAAAAACATGCACTTGCGTTTTCGCAAAAGAATTGCACCGGGATGTGCCCGCACCGCAAGGCTTTTTGGGTTTTTGAGCAAAATGCCCCTGTGGAAAACTCGTCTCGTGAGGCGGCCAGTGATCCTGAATGGGAATCTTTATTCATCTTTGTTGGCCTTCCCAACCGGTGCAGAATCTTTCCCATGTTGGCTATCCGAATCACCGGCAATCAATTGCGTGCTGGTCGCGCGCTTGCCGATCTTTCTATGGAAGATCTGGCAACCCGCGCTCACCTCTCGCGACGAACCCTGAGCAAGTGGGAAGGCTCCAGCAACGCGGCGGTGGATGCGATGGTCGCCCATCTCTCCCGCGCTCTCGACGTGCTCGAGGCCGAAGGCATCCGCTTCAGCGATAACGGCGTTCACCTGCAGCGCAGC
>Ga0070713_100001025_pt1 | contig 17870 bp, 18 predicted proteins | sample LARL82metaG_FD_65465 | JGI IMG/M metagenome (GOLD analysis project Ga0070713, IMG submission 65465) | Corn, switchgrass and miscanthus rhizosphere microbial communities from Kellogg Biological Station, Michigan, USA - LAR L8-2 metaG | ecosystem: Host-associated > Plants > Roots > Rhizosphere ...
CGCTAGAAGATCTCCAGCGTCAGGAACATCGGACAATTCATTTTTCGACGATGCTGGGCGCAAGACCCTATGGATGGGAATATCCGGACGGCGACAACTACGCGACGCTTCAGTTGCCAGGTGCGCTACACGTCAACAGCGCGCAGACCTACGAAGCCGCTGCTCTCGCCGGCCTTGGCCTGATCCAGGCGCCGCTCTTGGGGATTGGCCGATACTTAGAAAGTGGAGCGCTTGTGGAGATCATACCCGATTTTCGTCGCCGGGCGCTCGCCGTGTCCCTCGTCGTCGCACATCGGAGCAATCTGTCGCGCCGAGTCCGCGCATTCATGAAATGGATCGAAGGTGTGCTGACGCCGTATCTGGAGTAGCGGGACGAACATCTGCGTCCGGCCCTCGAAATCAACATTCTGAAGTTATGTCTTGGGCGTGCGATGGGATTTCGATTTCGGCTGCATCGACGATTGCCCGGAAAGCCAGACATCGTGCTGCCGAAGCTATACCAGCCTGGTTGAAGGCGCGAAGGCCAGCTACGAACTTACGACCACGCGCGACGGTAAGAGCGCGGCGGGCAACCTTCGGATCGGCTGATAGCTACGCCGGTCATGCGGGCGGACCGCCTCTAGTCCGTCAGTCGATAGCGCCGCCGCATCTCGCGTTCTACGCAAGCGGTGGCGCGTTCGATCGTGGTCCTTTCAGCTCCGCCGGGGAGTGTGACCTTGATCGAAAAACCGGCCATCGAACCGTTACGAATAAGTTGAATTGCGGCGACGCTTTCGCAGCCGGGCCAGTTTTTGATGGCGTAGAGACACTCCTTCCGCAAAGCGGCGTAGCTGATGTCTGTTCGCGCTACTAGTTGGCCCATTCCGATCAGCAACATCGTGACTACGGCGGTCACGTCGGCAGGTAACGGCTCAACCGAACGGCATCACCTGCCCATCTGGGCATTCTCGCCCAATACCGGCAATCGGCGGCCCGGCGCAATCGGCGGAAAGCACCGGACCTCACCGTCGCCAGCGAACCAGCGCTTGGCCCTCGTTAGGGGATCGGTTGAAGGGAAGCCTACCGCAAATGCCGATCCGCGGATTTTCAGATAGGCCGCAGCAATCTCATGCTGATTTTGCCCGTCCATGAAAAAACCCCCGATTGACGTAGTCGTCCAAGCATTTAATGCCTGAGCGCCAATAAGTGGAACTTTACCGATTTAGCCAAGTCTTCTTTGCAACGTGCACGGCTTTTTTTCCGGACTCGCCGTCAAAACTTTATGAGCGGGTGAGGGTGAGTAGTGTGGCCATTGATTTCGGGCTGCTTTCGCAGGAAATTGATCGTGTGCTTTGCAGTTCTGGTGAGATCGTTTCGGGCACTAGGCTTATGCTGCGATTGGGCATGTCAAGGATTGATGGATGAGCGCGGATGCGACTCTTGAGCTCGACGCTGGCGCCAAGACATTTGCCTCGGGTCTCTTGCCGGATTTAATTGCATTGTTGCGCCGCAGCCGCAGGGGCGAGCTTGTCGCCGTGACCAGCCACGACCCAAATCTCGGCCCTGAGCTCGAGGCGTGGTGTCGCTTCACCCGCAACAGCCTGATCGACACGCAGGTGGAAGCAGGCCGCACCCGCTGGGTACTGCGTCACGGAGAAGCGGCTGCGGATCTCGGAGAAGAGCGGCCTGTCGGCTCGCGCTTGTGGCTTTATACCAATTTCGACTGCAATCTGAGCTGCGACTATTGCTGCGTACGCTCCTCGCCCAAGACGCCACGGCGGGCGCTCGGCATCGACCGAGTACGGCGGATCGCGCGCGAAGCCGCGGAGCTCGGCGTCAAAGAGATTTTTGTGACGGGTGGTGAGCCGTTCATGCTGCCGGATATCGGCGAGATCCTGCTTGCCTGTGCCGCGGCGGCGCCGACCACCGTCCTCACCAATGGCATGCTGTTTGCGGGAACCCGGCTCACTACGCTGCGCGCCTTGCCGCGTGAGCGCATCACCTTTCAGATCAGCCTCGACAGCCCGATGCCCGAGCGCCACGAAAGTCACCGCGGCAAGGGGACATGGGCGCGCACGTGGAAGGGAATCCAGAAGGCACGTGCTAAAGGTTTTCGCGTGCGGCTGGCGGCGACCGTATCAACGGATGCGGAGGCCGAGGATTTCCGCGCCTTCCTCGACGCTCAAGAGATAAGCGAGGAGAACCGGGTGATCCGCCGTATCGCGCTGCGCGGCGTTGCGACGGAAGGCATTGCGCTGGCAAGGGCCGATCTGGTGCCCGAAGTGACAATCACGTCGGACGGTGTGTTCTGGCATCCAGTCGGAGCCGAGGACAGTGATCTGTTGGTTAGCCGTGAAATCTTTCCGCTCGCCGACGCCTTTGCCGCGGTGCGCAGCGCCATCGATCGTGAGTTCGACCATCGGCGCAGATTGGCCAAGATATTCAATTGCGCTTGAGATTGCTACGCCGCAGGCCGCGTCAGAAAGCCCTGCTGCGCGGATGCTTCCCGCAATGTCGCGTAGGCATCGAGCTGCGGCGCGATCCATTTGCGCAATCCTTCCGCTTCCAGCACGGGACGATGGACCGGATTGTCGAAGCTCATGCCGAACAGGGCCTTGGCAAATTGCTGTTCGAGCGCGGGATCGAGGTCGGAGCGAGCCGTGAACATGCAGTGATTAAAGGGCGGTGAGGACCAAATCTCCGTCAGCGCGCCTTCCGGCAGCAGGCGTCCGCTGCGCACCGCATTCCAGAAAGGGCTGCCAATGGCGCCGGCATCGGCGCGGCCGTCGAGCAGCGCTCGAACGACTTCGGACTCGCTTGTGCCGGTGTCGCCATGTTTGCCGACGTCGCTGTTGAAGCGCAGCGATCGATAGTCCTCGTCCTCAACCATCCCCTCGCGCTGCAGGAAATACACGGGAAGAATAGCGGCATGGCCGCTGTCGCGGCTGCCAAGCGCCAGCGTGCGTCCCCTAAGATCGGCAAGGCCGGCGACGGGACCGCCGGTGACCGCGACGATCTTGGTCATCCAGCCCAAATCAGTATCGCGCATGGCGATCGGGCGGCAGCAGCGCTCGCTCCAAACATCGGACTGGATAAAGGCGAGGTTCGTGTTCCAGCCGATATCGATGCGCGGCAAGGGATCGCCGGGTGCGGCGAGGAGGGCCGCGACCTGCGCCTCGTAGCTCTGGAATAGCACGACCTCGACCGGTAGGTGCGCTTCCTCGTGGAAGTAACGCCGCATGCCCTCCCAGATGCTGACCACTTTCGGATCATAGGCGACGGCACCCACCCAGATTGTCCGGCTCATGATTCACCTGTCACGCTTGATTTCGATGCGATCAATTCGCGCGCCTATCGCGCCTAGAACAGCGGTATTCCCAGAATGGCCTTGCCGATGAAGTCGCGCAGAACGTCGCCCGTGGGCGCCATCACCGCGCCCGCATGCGCGTCGCGGAACAATCGCTCGATGGCCAGATGTTTTGAAAAAGCGGCGCCGCCGCAGACCCGCATCGCCGTCGAAGTGACGGAGATGGCGACCTCGCCGGCCGCCGCCTTGCTCTCGAGCACGCGCAACATGGTCGTCTCGCGCGGACGTTCGAGATGATCGACGAGATCGTCGACGCGCGCCGCAAGCCCGTCCGTATCGATCTGCATGGTCGCAAGCTGAGCGCGAAGCGTCTGCAGGCTTTCGCCAAGGGTCTGGCCGAGATGATCGAAGCGCGCGCTGCCCAGATGACCCGCGGTGCCCGCCACGGCGGCCCGGCACAGGCCGAGCGCGACGGCAGATGTTCCCAAGTTGAACAGCGGAAGCACGACCTCCAGCATGGCCTTGAAGCCGCCGCCGTCATCCGTCAGTTGCAGACCGGGCGCGATCGCGCAATCCTCCAGCGTCATCGGCGCGGACGCGTTGGCGCGCATCCCCATGCCATCCCAAGGGCCGGCGACCGAAAGGCCGGGCGTGTCGCCAGCGACGAGATAAAGCGTCGACTCCGTCGGACTTGTGCCTTCGGGAGACAGCGCCGAGACAACATAGCTCTGCGCGTGACCGGCGCTCGTCACCCAGGATTTCTTCGCTGAGAGATGCACGCCGGCGGCATTGCGCTTCGCACGCGAGATCGGCGCCCAGAAGTGACTGCGCGATCCGGCCTCGCTGAAGGCGAGCGTGGCAAGATGCTTTCCGGCCGCAATGTCCTTCAGCGTCTGCGCGACCGCTGCATCGGGACGAGCCGATGCGATCGTCGCGGTGGCGCATACATGCATCAGATAAACCATCGCGGCCGACGCATCGGCTTCTGCAAACGTGGAGACGACCAAGGCGAGCGTCTTTGGTCCGAGACCTGCGCCCCCAACGTCGGTGGGCAGCATGATACCGAGCAAGCCCGCCGATCCTAGTGCTGCGATCGCCTCGGATGAAAATCGGGCTTCCTTGTCGTTCTGTCGCGCAGCTGGCGCGAGGATTCGATCGGCGATGTTCTTGGCATTTGAGACGGCGGTTTCGTGATTCATGGCGATCCTCGACACCTTGACCGTGCGGGTCCGAAAACATCGGACCCGCTCTGTTTCCGCTCGTTATGCTATGCGACCTACTTCGGGCATGGCAAGCCGTTCCCGCAGCCGCTGCGCAGACCCGGCAAACAAGCTACGTTCGCGGAAGCTAATTGGTTACACCTCTTACTAAATTTTTTTGACACTCATGAAGCCGTTGTTTGAGTTACGATAAGTCGGCGGCGCTTGCCGGCTTTCTTGCCAGACGCTACCAATGAGCCGGCAATGGGAAGGTTTGTCCGTCATGGCGGCCAAGGCTGACGATACGCTGCAATTGGCCGCGATCACCGCGGATCGCCTGCGATGTCGGCTCACGCCATGAGCGGCGCGGCGATCGGCATCGTCTGCAAGGCGCCGCAAGCGGGCCTGTCGAAAACGCGGCTTGCGAAGGCCGTCGGCGCAGTCGCCGCGTCCGAACTGTCCGCCTGTTTTCTGCGCGACGTTGCCGCGGCGATCGAGGCGGTGCCGAAGGCGCTCGGCAGGCGTGGCTATGGCGTCTATGCGCCGGCGGGAACGGAAAGCATCATGAGACAGTTGCTTCCCGCAGACTTCGGCCTGTTGCTGCAGGCCGGCGACGATCTCGGACACGTGCTGATTGGCGCAACGCGGGCGCTGCTCGATGCCGGACATGATTGCATGCTGCTCGTCAATGGCGACAGCCCGACCTTGCCGCCGCGTCTTCTGACGCAAGCGATCGACGCCTTGCGCGCGCCCGGCGATCGCATGGTGCTGGGGCCGGCGAGCGACGGTGGCTACTATCTCATCGGGCTGAAGCAGCCACACCAAGAGTTGTTCACAGGGATCGCCTGGGGCACGGAAACCGTCGCCCGCGCTACCTGCGAGCGCGCCAACGAGATCGGCCTTGCCACGACGCTGCTTCCGGAGTGGTACGATGTCGATGACATCGAGACCTTGCGCTGGCTGCAAGAGGAACTGGCCGGTCATTCGACCCGCTTTCGTGCAGGCGGAGCGGCGCCGGCGAGCCGGGCCTTCCTCAAGGCCGGGCCGCAGTTGAGCCCGTGAAGCCGATGGCGGGGACCGCTGCCACGCAATCGGGACAGTTGGCGCACGGGGCCAATGCTGTTGCGCCGCTTTACCTGCTGGCGGGGATCGGTGTCGTCATCGCCGGCCTGACACTCGCGACCCCGACCGCCTTCGAAAATCTTGGTGATAACGCGTTCATGGCGCTCACCATTCCTGTGGGTCTGTTGACGATCGCAGCGACGGCTTTGGCCGAACGCGCGTCGCAGAAGCAGGCACTTTGGCTCATCTTTGCATTCGCTATCCTGCTGCGAGCCTATGTGCTGGCGTTGGACCCGCTGTTATCAAGCGACATCTATCGCTATGTCTGGGATGGCAAGGTTCAGGCGGCCGGTATCAATCCATACCGCTATTTTCCCGCAGATCAGGCGCTTGCGTTTCTGCGCGACGACGTGATCTTCCCGCATATCAACCGTGCCGACACCGCCGTCACGATCTATCCGCCGGTCGCGCAGTTTTTCTTCTTCCTTGTCACCCGCATGGGTGAAAACGTGACGGTGATGCGTCTCGCGCTGGTGGGCTGCGAGGCAGTCACGGTTACCGTGATCATGCTGTTGCTGCAGCGATTGAACCGCCCCTTGACACGGGTGGTGGCCTATCTCTGGCATCCGCTGCCGCTGTGGGAGATTGCCAATAGCGGCCATGTCGACGCGCTGATGGTTGCATTGATGATGCTCGGCCTGTGGATCGCCCTGATAGGGTACGCGCTTCGCGGCGCGGCCGTGATCGCGCTTTCGATGCTGGTGAAACCCTATGTCGCGCCCGTGCTGGCGGCGATCTGGCGGCCGTGGGATCTCAAGATGCCGCTTCTCGTGATCGCCGTTATTGCGCTTTGTTATGTTCCGTATCTGTCGGTCGGCTCCGGCGTTTTCGGGTTCCTGACCAAGGGTTATCTGACAGAAGAGGGCATCAGCGCCGGCAACGATCTCTGGCTGCTGTCGCTGTGGCGGCTGGTGGTCGGCGAGCATCATGGGGATGTCGCCGTCTACATCGCGACAGCTGCGTTGATCCTGCTGTTCAAGGGATTCGCCGTGGCACGCAGCCCCGAGCGCGGCATCGGCCCTCGCCTCGACGACATCAACATGCTGTTACTCCTGATGCTGTTGTTGTTGTCGCCGAATTACCCCTGGTATTTTCTCGTTGTCACGCCGTTTCTCGCCCTGTGCGGCTCGCCTGCGACCTGGGTCGTCTCGATTTTGGCCCTGCTCCTGTCCGAGCAACTTGACTGGGATTTCTACATTCCAAGAATGGTGACAAAATCAATTCTGTTTGGGGGGCTTTTGCTGGCCTGGACCTTAATGTCCTACCGGACGCGCACGCTGCGTTCCGCCGAATCTGGAGTGCCGCAATGAGCGTTTCCGATGAGAGGACAGGCACAAAGGCGACCGTCGATCCGCGCCGCTACCACGAGTCGGTCACGGGCGAACGCACCGATGTGGCGCCGCGTCCACCGGTTTGCCTCTATCTGGAGGTGACCAACCGCTGCAATCTCCTGTGTACCACCTGCCCACGCACCTATGAAGAGCTCGAGCCGCCGGCCGACATGGACTGGGACATGTTTACCTCCATTGTTGGTCAGGCGCCCGGCCTCACGCGGGCGGTGCTTCATGGCGTCGGCGAGCCGATGCTGGTTGCGAACCTCCCGCGGATGGTGCGGCACCTGAAGGACCGTGGCGTCTACGTCCTCTTCAACACTAACGGGACGGTGCTGAGCCAGCCCAATGGCCGTGCGCTGATCGATTCCGGACTGGACGAGCTGCGGGTGTCGCTTGATGCTTCCAACCGCGAAAGCTTCAAGGCGATCCGCGGCCGGGATTATTTCGGTCGCATCACCCGAAATGTGCGTGCCTTTCGCGAGCTGCAGGACAGAGAGGGGCACGTCAAGCCACAGGTTTCCGTCTGGCTCACCGGGTTGAAGGAGACGGTCGAGGAATTGCCGGCCTTCGTGAAAGTTGTCGCCGAGATCGGTGTCAAGGAAGTTTATCTGCAACGGCTCGTGTTCTTTGATGAAGCGGCCATCGGCAAGGCGCGAGAGGATCAGGCGCTATTTGAAAGCCTAACTGCCGAGGACGCCGTCTATCTGAAACAAGCCGAAGAACTGGCGCGTTCGCTCGGATTGACCTTCAGCGCGTCGGGGGCTGCGAGCGAGCCGGGCCTCAGTCTGAAGGGGAGTGGCGACGGTTCGCCGTGGTCGCTGTGCCGGCGCCCTTGGTCATTGATGTATTTCACCGCCAATGGCCGCGCCTTGCCATGCTGCATCGCGCCGTTTTCGCAGCATGGCTATGACAATTATACGCTGGGCCATGCGGGGCAGCAGTCGTTGCAGGAAATCTGGAACGGCGCCGCCTATCGCGACTTTCGCGCGGCGCTGCTCTCGGACAAGCCGCCCGAAAGCTGCGCCAATTGCGGCCTGCGCTGGAGCCTGTGAACGCGGTGGCCGTCGTCTCGGCGATCATCCCTTGCCTAGACGAGGAGACGGCGATCGGCCGGGTCGTCACCGACGTGCTCGCGCAGCATGTGAGCGAGGTCATCGTCGTCGATGGCGGCTCGCGTGATCGTACCGTCGAACGGGCCGGCGCTGCCGGGGCGCGCGTGATTGTCGAGCCGCGACGCGGCTATGGCCGCGCCATCCAGGCCGGCATCGCGGCAGTGCGCGACGACGCCGATATCATCGTTTTTCTCGATGGCGACGGCAGCGATCCCGCCGAGAACATTTCGGCGTTGTTGGCGCCGATCCTCGCTGGAGAGGCCGTCTTCGTTCTCGGCTCGCGTATTCGCGGGGTTCGTGAACCCGGCAGCCTCGCGCCACAGCAAATCGTGGCGGGCCATATTGGCGGTCTGCTGCTCCGCCTCGTCTATGGCGCAGGCTTCACGGATCTTTCGCCGTTTCGCGCCATCCGTCGTGACGACCTTGCTCATCTCGGCATGAAGGAGGAGACCTATGGCTGGAATCTGGAAATGCTGATGCGGGTCGCGGCCGCCCGCTTGCCGGCGCGGGAGATTGCCGTGGGACAGAGGCGACGTGTCGGTGGCGTGTCAAAGGTCTCCGGTAACCTTACGGCCGGTCTCAATGCGGCCTGGTCCATCTCGGTGACGTTCGTTCGGCTCGCGCTCGAGCTGCGAAGGCCGCGCGTTGGCGGTCACTGACCCGCGCAAGCGACAATATCATGAGGGGATTTTCGGCTCGCTTCTGCCGGCGGTGAAAACACCGCAAGATATCCGCCATCGCCCGCGAGCTGATGCGTGGCGATCTCGCGATAGCCCACGGCGGAGAGCTCGCAGCGCAGGAGCTCGATCGGCGTGCCATGCTGTTCGGTCGGGCGCTCGAGGTCGACGATCCCGATCCGTGCACCCGGTTTCAGGGCCGGCGCAAGATTGTAGAGGAAAGCATAGGGCTGGGCGATCTCGTGATACATGTGCACGAGGATGCCGGCATCGAGCGATCGCGCGGGCAGTCGTGGATCGTGCGGCTCGCCCAGCGCCAGGACGACGTTCGTCAGCTTTAGTTGCGCGATCTGCTTGGCAAGCTCGACCAGATAATCCCGCGTAACGTCTTCCGCGATGACCGAGCCGGTGGGGCCGACGCGCGGCGAGAGGCGGATCGTGTGATAACCGCTGCCGGCGCCGATGTCGCCGACGGTCATGCCGGGCTTGATTTCAAGAATGCGGGCGATCTCGCCGTCCTCGTCGAGGAAGTCGCGGCGTTGTTCGCTGGAACGGGTGGGGCTGACGATCGGCGCTACGGGACGTTGCGGCGCTGGAAATTCCGACGCCGGGACGCCTGGCGGCGCGAGATAGCCGATATCGGCCGCGCAGGCGGGGATTACGACCAGCACGGCAACAAGCATCACGGCGCTGGTGCGTGCGATCATGCGCTGGTCTCTCCGAGAACGATGGTTAGCCTGCCATGTTGAAGAACCAGCCGACAAAACCCTTGCTGTCGCGCACGGCAGGCACGTCGCGCCGCAGCCAGGCATCGAAGCCGAGACTACGGCCCGAGGCGTCGACGGCAAACAGGAACATCAGGAGCGCCAGGAACATGTACGTCCACGGCCACTCCGAGGAATTGCCGTAAAGGCCGAGCCAGAGTTGCAGTGTATAGGCGATGGCCAGCACGCCGACAAATCGCACCGCAAGCCCGAGGATCATCGATCCCGCAAACACCAACTCGGCCAGAAAGACGATCGGTCCGAAGATCATCATGTGCGGCAGTACGACGTCTTTGAGGAACGTTCGGTGAAACTCGAAGGCCGCATTTTTCGATTCCTGCTCGGTCCAGTATTGCAGGCCATCAGACACGGGCAGCGGCAGCTTCCACAGCATGCCCTGAAACCACATGCAGCCGATCAGAACCCTGACCAGCCAGACGCCCAGGTGCCGGCTCGTGCGTTGCGTCGGATCCTGCTGCCAATTCCGCACCGCCATCGCGATGCTGGCAATCATTAGTGCCCAGAACAGCGCCAGGATCACATAGCGCCAGCCTCCCTGATGTATATAGTCATTCGTGTTGCCGGTCAGGAAATGCCAGATGTCGACGAAGGGATTAGTGGGCATGCGTGCGCTCCCGGGGGAAGGAATAGCTATTCTACGGATTGGTCGGTCGGATCGTTACTCTGCGTGCCGGCTGGTCGGCAAGGCGCACCGCCCAAGGGGATCGGCGGTGCACCTTAGCCTTGACGATCAATCACCCAAACGACGGCTGACATTCACTGCGCGTCGACCCATTTGTCGGATCCCGTGAGCTTCACCGACACATCGGTCAACCAAAGCCTGATTGGCTTCCCATCAGCGGTCCCGGGATGGCTCGTCGAGATTAGGAGTGGACCGGCCTTCTTGTAATCTTCATATTTCGCGCTCACGAGGTGAGGCGGCGGGGTGGGCGCGCCGCGGTGATAGGTGATCGCCTCAATGCGCTTGTCGGGGCCGACATAAAGATCCCAGGTGTCGCCGGGCTGATAGCCGCCTTCGGAAGGATATTTCATCGCAATCCGCTGGGCGGATCCGTCACCGATCGGCAGCTTCTGCTGGCCATCGTCAGTGGCGGCGGCGCCATCCCACAAGAGATGGAAGGGGAGCAGCACCCAGTATTGATCGTTGGCGAATTGCGGATCGATTTCCTTTTTGACGGCGTCGCTCTGGCTTTCGAGCTTAGAGCGGTCATAGGTCACCTTGACCGGATTGCCCGCCTTGTCCTTGCCGTCGAAGGAAACTGTGTTGGTCTTCGGGCTCCATTCCCATTTATTGGAGATCGTCTGACCATTGGGCAATTCAAGATTCCACGTGTAACGCATGCCCTCGATCTGGCTGAATGAATCGATGCCGAAGGTCTTGGCGACCTCTTGAGCGGTCACCGTGTCCGCTGCCTTGGAAGTCGTGGGGAGAGCTAAGAGCGCGCTGAAGGCCAAAAGGAAGAAAAGATGGAGGCGACTGTTTTCGTTGCGTGCAAGAATGCGTGTCCTGTTCATGTCAACAGCTCCCTAGGTTGGTGGCGAATGCTGACCGGGTCGAGCCTCAATTATTATGGCACACTTAAGGCTGGTTGAGGTGAGACCAATTGACGGATCTCGTTTTCACATTAGCGATTGTGCGCCCAAACTCAGGGCAATTTACGCTAGATCTTGTTTGGATCTGTTAGTCGTTGCAAGCTAATGAAGCCTGACGCCCCCTTATTCGGCTCGCCGATGAAAACTGCCCAATGTTGAACCCACATCGCATAGTCGTCTTTTGGGCCAGAAGCTGATACGATGTCGTCCTATGCCGTGAACGCCCCTGCGTCGGCAGCTTTGATCAGCGCCGCGAGCAGCCGTAACGCGTCTGCCGTCCCATCGGCTTCCCCCTTCTCAAAATCCTGATCGGCAAGTCCCATCGTATTCGTGACGTGAGCGATGCAGACGACGTTAACCCCTTTGGCCGCGGCGAATGCGTAAAGCGCAGCCGCCTCCATTTCAACTGCCAACGTTTCGCGCTCCCGCGCGAGTGCGATGGCTTGATCGGTCTCACGGAAAGGCGCGTCCGTTGTCCAGCTTGAGCCAGTGAACACGCGCAGTCCTGTGGCTTTTGCGGCCGATCCCATTGTCGCGATAAGCTTCGGGTCTGCGTTCGCAAACTCGGAGGCTGTAGCGTAATGATAGCTTGTGCCCTCATCTCGCAAGGCGCGGTCGATGATCACGAAATAGGGAGGCGATCCAACCGACTTGATCTGCCCGGCCGAGGTGACGCTGACGAGCAGCTTGCAACCGCTTGCGAATAGCTGTTCGGCGATTAGCACGGCGAATGGCGCGCCCACTGCGCAGCCGATGATTCCGACCCTCGTTCCTGCCAGCCAAAAGGAAAAGAGATCGGTGTGATAACACGGCCAATCGTCGACGCGTTGCGCCGTCCCGTCCGCCCTGAGCCTACGAACGATGTCGCCGTCCGGGTCGAGCACACAGACATTGGGCACGGGCACGAAATTGAGGCCCTTCTGACGTCTGGCTTCACGTAGCAGAGCCTTGGGATTGAAGACCGACGCTGCTTCGGGGCGCTTGTTGTCTAGGATTGGCGGAACGTCCATATATGAGTCCCTGGAGATAATGAGGAGTCGCGATGTCTGCACCGGATCGTCAGGCACATTGGCAAAACGTTTACACCACCAAGACCGAGAAGGAAGTCAGTTGGTATCAAGACCGTCCCTCAATATCGCTTGAATTCATCGACGCCGCGCGGATAGGTCGGGACGCCGCTATCGTCGATATCGGTGGCGGCGCTTCCCGTCTCGTGGATGCGTTGCTCGAAGCCGGCTACGGCAACTTAACGGTTCTGGATTTGTCGGAGGCTGCACTTGCGGTTTCTCGAAAGCGGATCGGGCCGCCCGCCGCATCCGTCAAGTGGCTGACCGGGGACGTGACGACTTGGCAACCTTCGCAGCAGTACGACGTGTGGCACGATCGCGCCGCATTTCACTTCCTGGCCGAGGAGAAAGACAGAAAAGCATACATCTCGCGGCTGAAGGCTGCACTTCGCAACGGCGGGCAAACGATCATCGGAACGTTCGCAATCAATGGTCCGGAGCGATGCAGCGGTTTGCCGGTGGTGCGCTATGACGCTGCCAGTTTAGCGGCGCTACTCGGTCCAGACTTCCGGCTGCTTGCCGACCGCGTTGAAGAGCATCGAATGCCTTGGGGTGCATCTCAGATTTTCCAATACAGCGGATTCCTGTTCCACTCACCTCAGATCAGACGCCGCAACTGATGCCGAACGTGCTCATTTTCCGGATTTCGCTGCAAAATCTTTCGGAACGCGACGACCGCCTCATGGCGCTGCCCGGAATCGGCGAGCGCGGCCGCCAGATTTGTCAGAACCAACTCATGATCCGGCGCGATCCGCCGGGCCGCGTCGAAATGCGCAATGGCTTCCTCGGTCCTTCCGAGACGATGAAGCAACGAGCCCCTTTCGATCAGGGCGTCCTGTAAGGCGTCCACGCCGCGGCCCGCGCCTCCTTCGCTCCGGGGAAGGTGCGAAGGCCCTGATGCGGCGGCCGATTGGCTCTGCGTGGATCTTTGTTCGGGGGCATTTGCGCCGCGAGAGGCAAGGTCGTGCCCCTCCTGGGCTTGAGTTCTTCGCTCTTGATCGTGCATGCGAGCGAATACGAGCAAAAGCCTGTCGCTGCTACAAAAGGCGCCAACAAGTTTTCATCCGCGCATATCGTGTTAGCGGCGCACACTATGCGCGACTGCCGAAGCCGAGAGGTTGCCAACAGCGAACGATGATCCCGTGGGGCCGATCAGCGAGCCGTTGCGTATCAAATCAAAAGCGTTGCTCGAGCACCATCGGAACGGCTCACGCTCTTGTGATAAATTCTTTGTCCTGGCTTGTAACGAGTGGCGGCCTCTTTCGAAGTTCAAAAGGGCGACACCCGTTGCCAATTGGAAAATGTCCTCTAGGAGATTCTGCAGCATGATTAAGCGCGCCGCTATTGTCCTCGCAGCCGTAACCCTGTCATTCGGGCTCGCGTTGGCACCCAAGGCTTTCGCCGACGACATGAAGAAGGACTCGATGTCAAAGGAGGACTCGATGAAGAAGGACTCGATGTCGAAGGATTCAATGTCCAAGGACGCGATGTCCAAGGACTCGATGTCGAAGGACTCGATGTCGAAGGACTCGATGTCGAAGGACGGCATGAAGAAGGACGAAATGAAGAAGTGAGCTTGGGGGATTCTTCGGCGGGCTCATCTCCCCCAAAACCATCCCCAGGTGGGCCCGCACCACCGCTGAGACGCCGATGTCCGAGCTTCTGCTTGCGCTATTTGCCGGTATTCTCACCATCGCAGCGCCTTGTACGCTGCCGGTGTTGCCAATTTTGCTCGGCGCATCGATCGGGCAGCGAACCAGTATCCGGCCCACACTGATCGCAACCGGTTTCGTTACCTCATTTTCCTTCGTCGCGTTGGCATTGAATGCGGTTGCTTCTTTTCTGCACTTCGACCCGGATGTGGTCCGCGACGCGGGACTTGCGCTCCTGATAATCTTCGGCGCGTTAATGATCTGGCCTGCCGCCGTCGAGCGGCTTGCGGCTCCGCTAGCGAACCTAGGTCTTTCCTTGCAGGGCCGCGCTACGGCTCAAACCAATCTTGGCGGCCTAGTCCTTGGCGCTACACTTGGACTGATCTGGACACCCTGCGCGGGCCCCGTTCTCGGGACCATCCTGACGGCCGTTGCTACTTCACCCGACCGCGCGCACGCAGCGCTCCTGCTGCTCACTTACGCTACTGGCGCGGCGCTGCCGATGCTGGGTGTAGCCTATGGCGGACAGGCGATCTCGACGCGGTTGCGTGGCGTCGCACCTTACGCTGCGCGGCTGCAGCGGACGTTTGGCGTTGTTGTAATTGCCTTCGCGCTAAGCGCGTTCCTGCAGTACGACGTAGTCGCGCTCGCGTGGCTCGGTCAATTCATTCCAGAAAGTCACTTCGGCCTGTAACCCAAGGAGCTTGAGATGATAAAATCGCGCAGAAGCGTTCTCACTTCAGTCGCCGGTCTTGCCGCGGCCGCTATGGCGGCGCCAGTGTTGGCCGGCGACAATCGAAGGCTTGTTCAATTAGCCGACGCACGTGCTACGGCCCCAAATTTCGTCGGCATCACGAAGTGGTTCAACTCGGCGCCGCTCTCGATCGGCGATTTGCGGGGCAAGGTGGTGCTGGTCGATTTCTGGACCTATGGTTGCTACAACTGCGTCAATACGCTGCCCTACGTGACCAGGCTCTACGACACATACAAGGACAAGGGGCTCGTCGTGGTCGGCGTACATACCCCCGAATTTCCATTCGAGCGGTCAGCTGGCAATGTGCAGGCGGCCCTGAAACGCCACGGCATCGCCTATCCGGTAGCGCAAGACAACGAGTCGGCGACGTGGAATGCCTGGCGCAATCAGTACTGGCCGGCCCAATACATCGTCGACCAGCACGGCAACGTCGTGTTCAGTCATGCGGGCGAAGGCCAGTATGACGAAATCGAGCACACGGTTCGACGGCTTCTGAATGCGACAAGCTAGGACTCCTGGTCCTAGCGCAACTGTCTTCGCAAGCGTGTTTCTGGTGTAGCGAAGTCGTAGGACGCTTGAGGATTGCCTCATCCTGGTGGTTTGGGCAGCGCTGATAGGAAAGCCAGAACGTGGCTCCAATTCTCGGCTGCTCCCTTGGGATTGCGGGTCTCGATCAGTGTTGAAGAACCGTGCACCCCGAACTTCGGGACGAACTGAGCCTTAACGCGTGCGGGAGCCGCAGACAGGATTTCGCGTCCAACCTGGATTTCGTCAGCGTCGGATGATGATGTGACGTAGATCGGGACCTGGACGCGGGCCGCTGCACGGGCAACTGCGCCGCCCGTGTCGAGATATTCGCCCGGTGAAAAGGCGAGGATCGCGCTAACCTGGTTCATATGCTCGGCGCCGACCTCGAAGACAAGCGCCGCTGAGTAGCTGCTCCCCCACAATATGATCGGCAGATGTCGCGGCAGCGCCCAATCGAGAGCTGCCTCAAGATCGGCCTTGGCCTCCTCGTATGTCGCAGCCTTGTCAAGCCGAGAGACGGTCTCGTTCGGGCCGAACAGTGTGCCGCCAGATCGTTGGTCGATCGCCAGTGCCGTAAAGCCGGCAGCGGCGAGCCTTGGAGCGATCGTTGCGTATTCGGCCTTGCTGGAGCCAGCCTGGTGGAAGAGCAGGATGATGCCCTTCGGTTGTCTGGCCTCGTATACCAAGCCGGATATCGAGACTCCGTCATGCGCCCGCAGGGTGACCGGTCCGGGACTGACACTGGCATGTGCGTTGGCGGATAACCAGAAGGCCATCACCATGGTCGCTCCGTTCAGCCATTTCAGCGACATATTGCGTCTCCCCTTCTGTTTCCGCTTCGGCGATCGTGCTGTTGATAGCTTCGCATCGAGCCGCGTTTTGTTACGCTGGCGGCTGTTTTGAGGCCTCTTTCGTTGACTTTACTCTCCGGAGAGGGAGCGAGGCCTGACCAAAGGACTGGAGTGGAGTCAATATAAGGATCAGACGCGGAGGATACGCTGTGAGCGGATTTTCACCTGTCACATTGTCGTTCTTGGGGTTGGTGTTCGTCGTCGCGATGTGCCTCTCGATCCTGGCAGTGAGGCGCGACCATCCCGATCATGTGCATACTTTATGGTACGTGCTTTCACTGAATGGTACGTGCTCTCACCGATGCTTTGCGCGGTGTCTGTGCTGTTCTTCTATATCTACGAAAATTCCCGTGCGATCCAGAGCACGCCGCTCGGCGGAATGACCGGAACGATCGCAGTTACTTCATGACGGCTTCAATGGATGTTCGGGAGGGGATATACATCCTTCTGACAGCAGGCGCGTTGCTAATACTGCCGCAAAATACTCATGTCCGCTCGTCAGATCGCCGCCGAATTTGGAATTGCCGAAACGACCGTCATCACCCATCGCAGCAGCGCTTACGCCCGTATAGGCGTGGCGAACCTCCGTGAGCTACTTCTTGCATAAAACGCCGTCAGAAGGCTGGCGGCCAATAGCGATCCATTACGCCGTCTTGCGCCGTTTGGCGGACGGCGTGTTATCCAACAGCGCAAATGCTGGGCGCAAAAGCCCTTCCAGCAGCTTTCGTTCCGGCCGAACACGTGCCAGCACGCGAATACCGAGCAGAATGCCGAGCAGCGACTTGGAGAGGTCTTCGGCCGACAGCGCCTTCGTGATGGTTCCGTCTTTCTGACCATTGCTGACGCATCGAAAGAAGAACCTCTCGACCTCATCAAGAAAGACGGCGACGACTTCGAAGAATTCGGCGTCGTGCGGAGCGCTCTCGATGGCCGAGTTCACCAGCATACAGCCGCGGCGCTGCTTGTCGGTAAGAGACCGTTTGACGATTTCCTGCAGAAACGCCACGATCGCTTCGCGAGGCGGCAAGCTGGGCTCTATGCGACGAATGCGCTCGCGAAAGCTTTGATCCAGATATCGGTTCAGCGCGCGAACATATAACGATCGCTTGTCGCCGAAAGCGTTGTAAAGGCTTGCGCCGGCGATGTTCATTTCGTCGGCCAGATCGCGTACAGACGTCGCCTCGTAACCACGCTGCCAGAATCTCTCGATGGCAGCATCCAGCACCGCAGCCTCGTCGAACTCGCGCGGCCTCGCCATTATCGCAGCTCTCCTTTCCGGCCCTCAGCGGCCGCAACATGGCTGCATAGCATTCGGACCGGCCGCCTGACAATTGCAGTGGCGTCCCCCAGAGCCCCACACCACTGGAGCAGATATGCTCAAACACGGCGATTCGTCGCTTTCGTTATGGAGCGTACGATCTATAATCGTGGTGGCATCGGCGCCGGTAGTAGAACAGGCAGCCGTGCCAGTGGAGGGAACAGTGACCGCCCAATCGGACAGCGTACTCCCCGCGACCTTTCGTGATCAATGGCCCTATTCGCCGCGCTACGCGAACGTCAATGGCTGGCGCATGCATTACGTCGATGAAGGGGAGGGGGATCCTGTGGTGCTGCTGCATGGCAATCCGACCTGGGGGTTCCTCTATCGCGACATGATCGGGCCCCTCGCAAGCGCGGGGCGCCGCGTGATCGTACCCGACATGATCGGATTTGGCCTGTCCGAAAAGCCGACTCGTGAACAAGCCCATTGTCTCGATGGACACACCGCCAATCTGACGGCGCTCATGCGCCAGCTCGACCTTACGCGGATCACGCTTGTCTGCCACGATTGGGGCGGACCGACCGGGCTATCATTTGCCATGAGCAATCCCGCTCGGGTTCGTGCGCTCACGATCATGAGCACCTGGGCA
>Ga0070713_100001027_pt1 | contig 17855 bp, 15 predicted proteins | sample LARL82metaG_FD_65465 | JGI IMG/M metagenome (GOLD analysis project Ga0070713, IMG submission 65465) | Corn, switchgrass and miscanthus rhizosphere microbial communities from Kellogg Biological Station, Michigan, USA - LAR L8-2 metaG | ecosystem: Host-associated > Plants > Roots > Rhizosphere ...
AGCGAGCACGTTCCTGTCGCCTCTGTCCCCAACCTGCCGTACGCGCTGGAGCGGATGGGCGAGGCGGGCCTGCTGCGGGTCGGTCTGGCCGCCGACGGCGACACCCGCTACGACCGGGTCGACTACACGGTCCCGGTGGCGCTGGTGGTGGGCTCGGAGGGGGAGGGGATGCGCCCGATCACCCGGAAGCGCTGCGACGTGGTCGTCTCGCTGCCCATGCTGGGGCAGGTCGCCTCGCTCAACGCGGCCGTGGCCGGCGCGGTCCTTCTTTACGAGGCGGCGCGCCAGCGCGGCTTCGGGGCGCGATGATGCACCCATGCGGGTTCTCATCGTCGACGGCTACAACACGGTGCACGCCTGGCCCTCGCTGCGCTCGGTGCTCGCCGCGGACGGCCTGGAGGCGGCGCGCCGCCGCCTGGTCGCCGCGCTCGCCGAGTACGCGGCCACCGCACGCGTCGAGATCACCGTGGTCTTCGACGCGCCGCGCGGCACCGGTCGCGCGCCCAGCGAGGAGCTGATCGACGGCGTCAGCGTGCGCTTCACCGGCGGCCACGACTCCGCCGACCACGTCATCGAGCGCCTCGCCTACCTGGCCACGCGCAACGGCCCCGCCGTCGACGTGGTGGTGGCCACCTCGGACCGGCTGCAGCGCGACATGGTGCGGGCCATGGGCGTCACCACCATGGACTCGCGCACCCTGGAGGCCGAGGTGCAGGCCGCCGCGCAGAGCACCGCCGCCCGCGCCGTGGAGATGCGCGACCGCGCCGCCACCGCACGGCGCGTCGAGCATCACCTCAGCGCCGAGGTGCGCGACAGGCTGGAGCGGATGCGCCGCGGCGAGCCCGCGGAACCCGAGCCGCCGGTGCAACCGCCGCCCGCCGAGCCCGACCCTCGCGACCAGCGCTAGCAAAGCGCCGCAGCGCTCACGCCGGGCTCTCGCCCACACCGGTGGTACCCTTCGGCCCCAACCTGCCGGCGTAGCTCAGTGGTAGAGCGTCCGCCTTGTAAGCGGAGGGTCTGGGGTTCGAGTCCCCACGCCGGCTCGCCGGCTCAGGGGGTGCGGCGGTCCTCCATCTCCCAGGCGTGGTCGAGCGCGTGCCACGCGGTGCGCCGGGTGACGTAGCGCGGCGGCCAGCCACGCTCGACGGGCGGTCGGCCGCTCGACGCCGCGCCGAGCACGTCGCGCAGCTTGGCACGCAGCAGCGCGACGTGCCCATCTCTCCATTCCTGCGCGGTCATGCGCACGCCGACCTTGCGCGCATACGAACGCTCCGCCTCGACGACGTGCTCGACCATGGCGTCACGATCGCGCCCGCCGCCGCGCGGTCCCTTGCGCAGCGACGCCGGTGACGCGGCCGCCACCGCGTCGAGCTCCGCCCACGCCGCGTCGAGCAGCGCGACATCGCGCTTCGCGGTGGCCGCGTCGACACGGCGCAGGTCCGCGTGCGGAACGGCGTCGGGCGCGCCGAAGTCGGTGGTCATGGTGCCGTCGAGTCGCTCCACGACGTCGACGTCGCCCACCGAGATGCGCGCGGGCAGCGCGAGGCGGGCGCGCCTGGCCACCTTCGCGTAGCGCGGCGCGTAGGCGAGGAGCGCCTCGACGGCCGCGTCCTCACCGCGCGCGGAGCGGCACCAGCCCGGCCAGTCGAGCGCGCAGGCGAAGCTGCGCTTGGCGCCGACCTCGAGGTACACCGCGATACGGTTGGCTGCACCGGCCACGGCGGCACAGCATGCCACGCGGGACCGCTACTTGCGCACCGGCACGGTGGCCTCGACCTCGGCGACGACGCGCGGCGCGCCGGTGAGTGACACCAGCACCGCGGCCGCGAGCACCACGGCGCCGCCGACCAGGCGCGGCGCGCCGAGTCCCTCGCCGAGCAGCAGCGCCGCGAGCAGCGCGGTGGTGGCGGGTTCGAGGGTGCTCACGATCGACGCTCGTGTCGGGCCGACACGGGAGAGTCCCGCGAGGAACGCGCTGGCCGCGATCAGCGTGGGGATGACGGCGATGCCGGCGACGATGCCCCAGCCCGCGGCGTCGGGCCGATGCAACTGGCCGGTGGCCGCTCCGAAGCCGAGATAGCAGGCGCCGCCGACGCTGGTGATGATCGCGGTGGCGTAGAGCGCGGGCACGTCGCGCAGCAGCACGCCGCCGGTGAGGATGTACGTCGAGTACACCACCGCCGAGGTGAGGCCGAGCAGGACGCCACCGAGGTCGAGATGGCCGGTGGGGGAGGGACCGACGACGAGCAGCACGCCCAGGCAGGCCAGCGCCAGTGCCAGCAGCCGCATGCGCGTCAGCGGTTCGCGCACCACGACACGCGCCAGCAGCGTGACCAATACCGGGTAGACGTAGAGCAGGATGCTGGTGATCGCCGCGGGAATGGTGCGCAGGCTGCTGAAGAACGCGGCCGCCTGCAGCACGTAGAACACGCCCATGAGGATCACGCCCGCGGTGCGTCGCGCGCCGAGCCGGCGCACGTCGTGGCGCCACAGGGCCAGCCCCCACAGTGCGGCGGCGGCGAGCGCGAAGCGCAAACCGAGCAGCGTCGGCAGGGTGATGCCGTGCCGCGAGGCCAGCTTGCCGAAGATGCCCAGGCTGCCGAAGCTCACCGCTGAGACGACGACGAGGACCAGCCCCGCCGTGTCGCCGCGGCGCCTCACGCGGTCTCGAACCGGGCGTGCATCCAGTCGGCCACCGGCCGGTAGCCGATGGCCGTGTAGATGTGGTTGGAGGTCGGGTTGGAGAGGTCGGTGAAGAGCATGCAGGCGGCGTGGCCGGCGTCGAAGACGGCGCGGGTGAGGGCTGCGGTCACCGCGCTGCCGTAGCCACGGCCGCGCAGCGGCGGGGGAGTGTACACGGGCGCCAGGCGCGCCGGCGCGGGCGGGTCACCGGCGCCGTAGCCGGCCAGCGAGACGACCTCGCCGCCGTCGACCCACAGCCCGATGCCGCCACCGCGGCGCTGCACGCGGGCCAGCACACCGCCGCGCAGCACCTCGCGCTCGACGCGCAGGTGCTCGCCCCAGGTCTCAGCGTTGAAGGCCAGGCTCCAGTCGAGGAGCAGCTCCATGTCGGCCTCGACGGCCGGCCTGAATTGGCCGGTAACGGCAGGAACGTCCGGCGCCGCGTCGATGCGGTAGAGCCGCTCGCGCATCACCGGTGCGCCGCCGCGCCCGGTGCGCTTCCGCCAGAGCGCCATGAAGCCCTCGACGACCTCGACGGGGCCGGACATCTGCGTGACCTGCTCCGCGCGCCCGCAGGCGAGCAGATCGTCTGCGAGCAGCGGCAGCGCCTCAGCCGGTGTGTGCGGCGCGACCACCAGCGGGTTGGGCGGCAGCAGGCTGCAGGCGCCGACAACCTCGCCGCCGCACTCGACGGCGGCGAGGTAGGGCGCGCGCAGCAGCATCTCGGGCCGCGCCTGCATGGCCTCGATCGTGGCCCAGAGCAGAACGTTGAGGGTGCGGTCGCTCTCCAGGAAGCCGCGCACGGCGGCGAGGTAGGCGCCGAGGCCGTCGAAGCGCCGGACGCGGAGCCAGCCGTCCCTCTCGCTGACCGCTCAGTCCTCGTACTTGAAGGAGAGGCTCAGCCGGGTGCGGTAGCGGGCGACGCCGTCGCCGTCGATGGTGAGGTCGAGCTTCAGCACCTCGGCGACGCGCAGGTCACGCAGCGACTTGGAGGCGGTGGCCACGGCGTTGCGCGCCGCCTCCTCCCAGGAGTTGTCACTCACCCCGACGAGCTCGATGACCTTGTACACGCTGTCGCTCATGGCGGAAGCCTCCGTGGCCGGGTGGTCGTCAGCGCAAGCCATTCTCCTGTGGTGCCCGGCGGCTGGCAAGGCGAGCACCCGCCCGTCCGCGCACACCTGTTCGTCACCGGGACGGCGAACGACCGGTTCGCGGCATACTGGCGGCTCATCCAGGAAGGAGATCGCACCATGGCAGCAGCAGAGCGCGGCGCCGTCCTCGTCACCGGCGCGTCCACGGGAATCGGGCGGGCCACCGCGCTGCGCCTCGACGGCGCGGGCATGCGCGTCTTCGCCGGGGTGCGCCGCGAGGCGGACGGCGAGGCGCTGCGCCGCGAGCGCTCCGGCATCACCCCGCTGCTCGTCGACGTCACCGACACCGGGTCGCTGCAGCGCGCCGCCGCCGCCTTGCACGCCGAGCTGGGCGACGAGGGATTGAGCGGACTGGTCAACAACGCGGGCATCTCCGGTGGCGCGCCGGTGGAGTTCGCGCCGCTCGACGAGGTGCGCCGCATCATGGAGGTCAACGTCCTCGGCGTGGTGGCCAGCACCCAGGCGTTCCTGCCATTGCTGCGCGCGGGCAGCCATCCCGGCCGCGTGGTCTGCATCGGCTCCATCGGCGGCCGCTTCGCGGTGCCGTTCCTGTCGGCGTACTCGATGAGCAAGTCGGCGGTGTCGGCCTTCTGCGACTCGCTGCGCGGCGAGCTGCGTCCCTGGGGCATCCAGGTCTCGCTGGTCGAGCCGGGCTCGATCAAGACTCCCATCTGGGACAAGGGCCTGAACGGCCTCGACGCGCAGCTCTCGCAGTGGCCCGCGGAGGCCAACCAGCTCTACGGTGACGTCATCCCGCGCATGCGCCGCATCACCGAGCAGACCGCCGCGCGCGCCATCCCGCCGGACCGCGTCGCCAAGGTGGTCGAGCACGCCCTCACCGCGTCGCGCCCGCGCACCCGCTACGTGGTCGGCGCCGACGCGCGCGCCCAGGCCATGATCCGCCGCCTGCCCGATCGCCTCCGCGACGTCGTGGTGGCGAAGATGATCGGCACCCCGAAGAAGGCGTAGAGAAGGTGGCGGCTCAGCAGCCGCCGCTGAACACGAGGTGGTACACGCCGCCCGGCGCCACCGTGAGCAGCACGCCGTGCTGCGTGAGCGACGCAGCCACGTGATGCCGCGCGTCGTCGAACGAGGCCACGATGCGCCGACCCGCCATCGGCACCAGCAGCCTTCCGCCGGCGCCGCTGGCCACCGTCGCCTGCCAGATCGGCGCACACGACGGTGAGCGCACCACCAGCGCGCGCTCACCCGCGAAGCTGCGCGCGGTGACCAGATTGCCGACCAGGTATTCCCATTCGCCGTCGGGCAGCGGCACCGCGTGCCCCTGCCCCTTGAGCGGAGCCAGCGCCAGCACGTCACCCAGCTCCGCGCTGAGCGTGTTCGAAATGGGCACGTGCCCCACCCAGGTGCGGCTGAAGTACATCGCCGGTGTGCCGTACACGGTGCTCGACACGGTGTGCTGCAGCGCGTCGGCGGCGTCGACCTGCCAGCCGTCGCCGTCGATGAGCACGTCGGGGTCGACGGCGGCGACGATGGCGGCGCGGCGATCCCACTCCGCGACGCTCCAGGCGTCGTAGAGGCGCACCGTGTCGGCCACTCCGGCGAACTGCGGCGCCGCGGCGCTGGCGTCGATCATGGCGTCGGGGCGCAGCGCGTGCGCCGCGCTGTGGATGCCGTCCATGTAGCGGTACAGGGCCAGCGCGCCGTAGCCGGCGGCGGGGTTGGCCAGCGACTGCGGCACGTCGTACTGCCAGTCGAGCTTGAGACCGTCGGCGCCCAGCGAGTCGGGCCCGTTGCCGAGCAGGGCCTCCATGGTTGTGGCCATGGTCGACTGGAACGCGGGCGCCGTGGGGTCGACCACGTGCTCCCCGCTGAGCAGCCGCGCCTGCCGCGCGCTGATCGGGATCTTGTCGATGCCGTGCGCCCAGAGCGGCCACCAGAGCAGCACGTGCAGCCCCTGCGCGTGCAGGTCGGAGACCAGGCTGCGCATACCGGCGACGCCGCCGAAGCGGACCACGTCGGGCAGGGGATCGCCGATGCGCTGCTGCCAGCGCGAGTCGATGACCACGGTGAAGTGCTGCAGGTGGTAGCGCGCCTTCCAGCCGGCCACGAAGGAGCGCACCCAGGCCGCGCCGTACACGGGACTGCCGCGCTGCGCGCCGGTGGCCACCTGCTCGCCCCAGGTGTCGACCAGCGGATCGCTCCACCACGACGGCCGCGAGCCCGGCGGTGAGGCCACCGCGAGCAGGTGCCGCGCGGCCAGCGCGTCGTGATAGGCGCGCAGCCCGCCGGCCGGGTCGCCGGCGAAGGTGACCACGAAGTCGGGGAAGCGCAGCCGTCCGGACACCGGCGGGCCCGCGCCGAGGTCGGGACCGCCCGCGGCGCGCGAGAGCGGGTAGTCGACGGTCACCGCGCCGTCGGGCCCGAGGCGCATCGAGGTGGCGTCGGGCACCTGCACCAGGCCGATGCCGAACCAGCCCGGCGCGCTGCGCAGCTCGAGGTCGAAGGGCGGCGGCGCGAAGGGCGCGCGCCCCACGGTGGAGACGGCGGGCAGTGCCGAGATGGCCGGTCCGCGCGCGTCCGGCGTGAAGCCGTCCTCGATGGTGGCCATGGCCATGCCCCGGTCGCCGTCGCTGAAGAAGGCGGGCAGGGCGCCATGGTCGGCGCCGGGCGGCGAGGAGAAGGACACGGTGAACGACTGCGCCGACGGCCGCAGCACCGCGTCGGAGACGACCCCGCCCGTGCGGCTCAGCATGCGCGTGTGCAGCACGCCGTTCTCCAGCGTGGTGTGCGCGACGGTCCCCGCCGGCATCACCGTGCGTCCGGCCAGCATGCAGAGCGGCAGGCTGGTGTAGACGCGTCCCGACGGTGAGGCCAGGGTCACCACCGCCGAGGTCGGCTCGGCCCACAGCGAGTAGGCGGGCTCGATGACGTGCAGCGGCGCGGCGCCGACCACGGCGGGCACGTCGTAGGGCTGCAGCGCGCTGTCGGACACCTCGGAGGCGAGCAGCGGCGAGGGGAAGGGGTGCATCGCCTGCACCACGCCGGCCATGCAGGCCAGGCCCGCCAGCACCGCGCCGGCGCGGATGCCGCGCAGCGAGCTCGCGCGCAGGATCCGGCCTCGCAGGCCGGGCCACCAGTCCGCGGAGGAAAGTGCCGTCAGCATCGCCGACCTTGCCGCGTCAGCCCCCTGTGGACACGGCGTCGCGCAGGTAGACGTGGTCGGGACCGGTGGTGAAGACCATGTGGTAGCGCGACTTCAAGAGGCTGTTGATCTCCGGGAACGCGGCGACATCACTGTCCGAGGTCACGATTATCTCCGGCGCCAGCGCGGCCACCCGCCCCGTTACCTCTCCGTTGGTCCCCAGTAAAGGAAAGTTGTTGTAGATGGGCGGGGTGGGCAGCAGCACGGGCAGGTCGGCGAGCAGGTAGGGCCAGGCGTCGGACGACCAGACCACGGCGCTGTGCCCGGCCAGGCCATGGCTGCGCAGCCAGTCGCCGACGGCGGTATCGGCGGGGGCGCGGTCGTCCCACTGCTTCTCCCACGAGGTCCAGTCGAGCTGCCCGGAGAACGCTTCGACTGCGCCGAAGTAATAGGTGGTCAGGTTGCGGTAGCCGTTGCTGCCGGCGCTGGCCAGGCTGGGCAGCCAGTCGACGCCGGCGGAGCGCGCCAGCAGCCCGCCGATGACCACGGCGGCGGCCAGCGGCAGCGCGGCCAGCGCGCGAAGCGCCGGTGGGCGGCGCAGCGGCGTGACGCGTGGGTCGGGCGCGGCACGGCGCGCCGGGATGGCCGCGGCGACGGCCAGCAGGGCGGGGATCACCGCCGGGCCGGCGAAGTGGGCGAAGGGCTGCTGCGCCGCCGCGGGCACCATCAGCGCCGCCGCCGCCCAGACGCCGAGCATCCAGGCGGGGCCCAGGCGCAGCAGGCGGCTGAGCACGGCGCCGGCCACGGTGAGCACTGTGGCGAGCACCAGCAGCGCGTAGTGCAGCGCGTCGTGGGCGCCGGGCAGGGCGCTCAGGTTGTAGTCGCCGGTGTAGAAGGTGATCATCGCGAAGCCCAGGGTGTGGGCTCCGGCCAGCAGCGCCGAGGGCACCACCCAGGCGGCGGTGGCCAGCAGGCCGGTGGCCGCGTAGGCGAGGAAGTGGCGCGGCCGCGCGTTGGGGTGGAGCAGGACGATCAGTCCCAGCGCGCCCGCATCGGCCAGCGCGGTCTGCTGGTAGCAGAGGGTGACCGCGGCGAGCAGGCCCGCGGCCACCGCCCAGCCCACGCCGTCGGTGCGGTTCTCGTGCAGCCGCACGATGGCGATGGCCGCGGCCCAGGTGATCGGGGCGATGAGCAGCGACTCCGGGATGGCCAGGTCGGCGTCGAAGAGGGGCAGGCCGAGCAGCACCCCCGCACAGAGCACGGTGATCGCGGCGCGCGGGGTGGAGAAGAGATGGCGGGCGATGTAGGCCACCCCGGCCAGGGCCACGGCGCCGAACACCAGGGTGAGCAGGTGGAGCACCGTCTCGGTGCTGCCGAAGAGCTTGACCACCAGGCCCACGGTGGCCAGGTGGAGCGGCGGCTTGTTGTTCCAGATCTCCGAGTAGGGGATGCGGCCGCTCAGCATCTCCCGGCCGGCCAGGGCGTAGCCGGCCTCGTCGGTGTACCAGTGGGGCTGGAGCAGCGAGGGCAGGCGCAGCACCACGAAGGCGACGGCGCCGGGCAGCCACCAGAGCGCGGCCAGCCGCAGCCGCAGCGAGCGGCTGGGGGCGGCGGCTTCGACCGCCGCGGGCTGGGTGAGGGGGCGCGCCAGTGTCATCGCGCCGGTCGGATGCGGGTGGGCACTGACGCTGTAGTATCCCGCGCCGATGTTCTCGGCCCGTCCTGCGCGCTCGTGCTGAGCGCCGCCGCGCCGCGCCGGCTGCCCGTCCCCGAGCCGCTGGCCCGGCCACTCTCCGGCCTCAGCCTGGTGCTGCCCTGCCACAACGAGTCAGACAACCTGCGCTGGCTTTTGCCGCACATCGCCGAGGTCATGCCCCGCCTGGCCGAGCGGTACGAGGTCATCGTCGTCGACGACGGCAGCAGCGACGGCAGCGGCCCGCTGGCGGAGTCGATCGCCGCCGAGCTGGGCATGGAGCTGCGCGTCATCCGCCACGAGGCCAAGAGCGGGTACGGCGTCACCGTCGCCGACGGCCTGCGCGCCACCCGCCTGGAGTACAGCGCCTTCACCGACGCCGACGGGCAGTTCGAGGTGGCCGACTTCGCCCTGCTCGTCCCGCTGCTCGACAGGGCCGACTTCGTCGGCGGCTGGCGCGAGGAGCGCAACGACGCGGCCATGCGCTCGGTGGTCAGCTTCGTCTTCAACACGCTGCTGCGCGTGCTGTACGGGCTGCGCGTGCGCGACGCGGATTGCGCGCTGAAGATCATGCGCACCGACTTCCTGCGCTCCATCGACATCGAGTCGCGCAGCGCGCTGATGAACGCAGAGCTGTACATCAAGGCGCAGCGCGCGGGACTGCGCGTCGCGCAGCTGCCGGTGCCGCACCATCCCCGGCAGATGGGCGTGCGCAGCGGGGCGCGGCCGCGGGCCATCCTGCGGGCGATCAAGGAGCTGCTGCTGTTTCGCATTCGGCTGGCGCGTCGGGGGCGGTCTTCGGCGTCCCGCTGATCAGGGGACGGCGGTCGCCGCGCTGGGGCGTGGCGCGTGCGCGGTGAACCACTGCAGCGTCTGCCCCAGGCCGTCCTCGATGCCGACCTGGGCCTGCCAGCTCAACCATCTGTGGGCGCGGGTGGCGTCGAGGCAGCCGCGGCGCACCTCGCCGGGGACAGCCTCGACGTGCTGCTCGGTGAGTCGTGGATCGCCGTGCAGCCTGACCAGCGTGCCGACCACCGTCTTGATGTCGGTCTCGCGGCCGGTGCCGACGTTGACCGCACCGCTGCGCGTGCTGCGCAGCGCGGCCAGGTTGGCGGCGGCGACGTCGAGCACGAAGGTGAAGTCGCGCGTCTGCAGGCCGTCGCCGCGGATCTGCGGCGCCTCGCCGTTGAGCAGCTTCCAGCAGGAGATGGCCACAACTCCGGCCTCACCGGTACCGTCCTGGCGCGGCCCGTAGACGTTGCCGTAGCGCAGCGCCAGGGTGCGCGCGCCGGTGAGCCGCCTGAAGCTGCCGAGGTACACCTCCTCGGCGGCCTTGCTGGCGCCGTAGGCGGAGCGGGGCGCGGGGAGCAGCGTCTCGGGGGCGGGCAGCCGCTGGGCGTCGCCGTAGACGGCGCCACCGGAGCTGGCGGTGACGATGGCGCGCGCACCCGCGTCGGTGGCGGCCTTGAAGAAGGCGATGCTGCTGGCCACTGCGGTGCGCACGTGGGTGCCGGGGTCGCGCATGGCCCGGTTGACGCCGCCGCGGGCGGCGAGGTGGAGCACGGCGTCGGGACGGAATCTCTCGAGCGCTGCTGCGGCCTCTGCGCTGCCGCAGTCGGCCTCGAGCAGGTCGGCGCCGGGCGGCAGGGGGACGCCGCAGGCGTGGCTGAGGTCGTCGATCACCAGGACCAGCGACCCCGCGGCGACCAGCGCCTCGACGGTGTGGGAGCCGATGAAGCCCGCGCCGCCGCTGACGGCGATGCGGCGCGGCAGCACGCGGCTCAACGGTACGCGGGCGCCTCGCGGGTGGTCGCTGCCGCCGCTGCCGGGACGGGCTTGTCGGCGGCGGCGCGGACGCCGGTGAGCTCGCGGAGGTCGGGCCGGGCCCGTCCGGCCATGGCGGCCGCCGCGGCCAGGGCGATGGGCAGGGTCACCGTGCCACGGAGCAGCAGGGCCACCGTGGTGCCGACGCCGAAGCTGGTCCCGGCGCGGAGCAGGAGGCCGACCACCACCGCGTCGGCGGGCCCGAGGCCGAAGGGCAGGGCGCTCAGGCTGCCGCCGGCCTGGGAGAGGCCGTAGATGCCCACCGTGCCGGCCACGTCGGCGCTGCCGCCCATGCCGACCACCAGCAGCCAGATCTGCAGGCCGCTGAGCACGAAGACGACCACGGTGGTCAGCGAGAAGGTGACGAGGAGTCGGGGGTCGGCGGCCAGGCTGCCGACGTCGCCGCCCATCCGCTGCAGGGGCTTGGCCCGGTGGGTGAGGCCGGGCAGGCGGGCCAGCTGGGCGAGCAGGGCGCGGCCCAGGTGGCGAGCCAGGCGGACGTTGGTCAGCGCCAGGGGAACGGCGATCACCGCCACCGCGCCGGCGCAGATGCCGGCGACCAGCCAGGGGCCGCCCAGGTCGGGCGCGTAGAAGGCGGCGCCCACGGCGACGAGCAGGGCCAGGCTGAGGATGCGCTCGTAGACCACCACGGCCACGCCCTTGGTGGCGGGCACGTCGTCGTCGCGGCGCCAGAGCCAAGCGCGGACCAGGTCGCCGCTGGCGGCGGGGGTGAGGTTGGACAGCGTCTGCCCGGCGAGCTGGGCCCGCACCAGGCTGCCCCAGCCCACCCGGTGGCCGAGCCGGTCGAGGATCAGCCGGGTCCGGTAGGCGCGGACGAGCGTGATCGGCACGTTCAGACCGATGGTCAGCAGGAGCGCCGGGATGCTGAGCCGCGTGAGCGCGGCCCACACGTGGGGGGGCCCGGCGCGCCAGATCAGGATGCCCAGGACCCCCACCCCGACCGCAGCGGCCGTGCGGCGGGAGGCCATGAGCTTTCGCCAGCGCATCGACGGGCAGCATAGCCGACGGGCCTTTCGGGCGCGTGACGCCCCGCTTGCGTGTGGGGCGGCTGGGGCGTGCGTGTGGGTTGGCCTGCCGGGGTGCGCTGGGGCGGTGGTATCGTGTGCCCTCGCCTCGCGCGGGCCCAGATAGCTCAGAGGTAGAGCAACGCCTTGGTAAGGCGTAGGTCGTGGGTTCAATTCCCACTCTGGGCTCCATGTGCAACTGACCGTGACCGGTGACAGCGGGGCTCTGGGTCCGTTGACGTAGCCGCTCGTACGGCGTCTGGCCGTCGAGGCCCCCGTGGGGGCGCTCAAAATTGTAGTAGTGCTCCCACTCCTCGAGCTTGGCGTTGAACAGCTGAGTATCGTCTTGGACGACCCCGTCGAGAGTTTGTAGAACTCCTCGGCATCGATCCGGTGAGAGCGTTCCACCTTGCCATTGAGGCGGGGCGTGGCGGGCTTGATGTAGACGTGCTGGATTCCTCGATCCAGGACATGCCAGTGGAAGGCGGCCTGGAACTCCGAGCCGTGGTCGGTCTGGATGACGTCGACACGGAAGGGCAGCTTCTCGAGAACGTGGTCGACGAACTGGATGGCGCTCCTCTGGTTGAGTCGGTCGTAGAGTTTCAGGACGCGGAGGCGCGTGCAGTCGTCGACGGCGGTGAACTGGTAGTGCTTCTTCCGGGCGCCCGGGAGAGGCGCGATGAACTTGACGTCGATCTGGACCCGATGGCCGGGCTGCGGCTTCTCGTAGCGCTTCCAGCGGTCCTTGTGACGCTTGTAGCGCTGAGAGCTGGGCAGACGATTCAAGCCGAGCCGCTTCAGGATCCGCCAGACGCCGGACGGGCTGATCTCGATCTCGTGGTACCGCTTGAGGTACATCGAGATCTTGTGCGGTCCGAAGTGGTAGTTCTGGCGCAGATAGGAGGATCTTCCCGACGACTTCTTGCTTCGTTGCCGTCGGGCTGGCGTGGGGACGAGAGGAACGCTCCCGCAACCCCTCAAGCCCGAGCTCCTCGTACCTCCTCAGCCATTTGTAGAAGCACTGTCGGGTGATCCCGTAGTACCGGCAGGTCAGCGAGACATTCCCACTGACCTCCTGAGCGTGGCGAATCACTGTCAGACGGTGGGCAGCGCCGCTGGCCAGCTCCCGTTCGGTCACTTTGCTCCGCTCCTTCCTGAGTGGGAGCCCAAGTGTCACCGAGGTCCGGCAGTCTTAGAACTAGCCGGGAAGAGACGTGCAGAAGTGGCCGAGCGTCCGCAGGTGCTGGCGGAACTTCGTGACCGTTGCCGGGCTGAGCAGCATCCTTCTGGATGGCCAGGAAGTTGGTCACCTGGTCTGTCGTCAGCTGGTCGATGGTCACGATGCCTGAGTCCTTGCACCATGCCGGGAAGCGGCCGGACAACAGGTAGAGGCGAACGTTCCGGCGGTGTGTGGCGCTCCAGTCCAGAGCGTGGTGATGGAGCATGGCGAGAACGGTCTGCTCGATCGTCGGTAGCTTGCCGGCGGCGACGCGCAGCGCGGGCGTCCGCACCGCCTCAGTCAGTGACTCCCCGTACGCGAGGCGGGGCTTGGCCTTCCGCAGATAGGCGGGCGTCGTTATCGTCCTCGATCGCCGCCGCGGTGCTTGGGACGACGCGGGAACGTGTGGGGCGGTGCTGCGAGGACCTGATCGATGGCATGCGGGCCAACTTCAGTAGTGGCTGCTGCCGGATGGCGGAATCAGGGCGACCGCGTGTTCACGCCGTCGATAACTGGGAGCCGTACCTGTCGCTCGAAGGGACCAGGTCATGGGCCCGCATGGTGTCGGCCGCCCTGGTTCCATGACGTAGTGCGCCGCGCGCGCCGGGAAGCCCATACGCCGCGCGGCGAGATGGGGTAGGCGGCTTCCGGCGCCGGCCTGCGTCCGCGGGACGGCGCGCGTCCAAGAAGGTGGCACCGGTCGTCGCGGCTGCCCGCGCGCTTGAGTGCCTCGACGACACGGGTGGCCCTGTCCCGGTGGTGGGATGGTTGGCCTTCGCGCCGTCGATCCGGTCGAACCGCCGTCAGACGGCTGACAACCGGTGTCGCCCCGGGCGACAGGAACGCTCCGGAGATTGTAGGGCGCGTCAACCTCAGGCGTAGCGAAGGGCACGGTTGCACCGAGAAAATGGAACATGGTGGACGAATCCGAGCCCGCTCCGGGCGCAGCGGGTTCCGCGCCGCCCGCAGACGAGTTGCGGGTGCTGCCGCTCTCCCTCATCGACGTGCGGTCCGATCAGCCGCGCCGTGCATCGCGGGGAAAGGCGCTGCAGGGACTGGTGCGCAGCGTGGTGGAGGTCGGCGTGCTCCAGCCCATTCGTGTGCGTCGTGCCGGCGAGCGCTACGAGATCGTGGCCGGGCAGCGACGGTGGGCCGCGGCGCGCGCGGTCGGGCTGACCGAGATTCCCGCGGTCGTCGTCGATCGCGACGACGACGCTGCGCTGGTCGAGGCGCTGATCGAGAACGTGCAACGCGAGGACCTCAGCCTCGCCGACCGAGCCGATGCCATTCGTCGGGTGCGTGCCGTGCTAGGTCTACGGAGCTGGGAGGACGTGGGCCGACGGCTCGGCGTCAGCCGCGGCCACCTGCACCGGCTGCTGGCAATCACCCGGCTTCCCGACGAGATGCGCGAGCATCCGATCTTCGCGTCGCTGACGGAGAAGCACGTCCGCGCTCTGCGCCGGCTGCGCGAGCGACCCGTCGCGCAGTGGCACCTGTGGGAGGCAATCAGCTCCGAGGCGATGTCGGGCGAGCAGGCAATCGTGGCAGCCGCGGCGCTTCTTGCGGACCGGCCTGCGACGGCGGTTGGCCATCCGTCCGTGGATGTCGTGCGTGCGGCCGCCGGGGGGCTCCTCGAGGCGATCGAGCTGCTTGATGACCAGTCCCTGAGCGCTGTGCGCGATGAGCTGTGGCGTGTGTCGCAGAGCCTCGCCGCGCTGCTTGGGCGGGAAGGCCTATCAGCATGACGACGCCCAGGTCCTCCCGAGGTCCGGCGAGCAGCGGACCCCGAGTCCGCCGATATCCAGCGTGCCAAGGCCCGAAACCAGGTGCGCATCGCCCAGGAAGGCGGAGGAGATCAAGGGTGAACGCTCCGCAACCGGGGCGAATGTCTGGCCAGCGTCGGTCGAGAGGGCGTTGAGTGCGACCGGACCGGCGGACGACGCGGCGAAGACACACACAGACGGGCACGACGAACCGGCGTCGACCGCAACGGCGGCGAGGTTCCCGCCGGCGATGGGTGCTTGGATCTCCGCAAACCGGAGACCGCCATCGAGTGAAAGGTCGAGATGCGAAGGGGACCAGGCGGCCACGGCCATACCGACCCCCTCCGGTGACTGAGCAAGCCAGACGGGTGCATCGTTAATCTCGAGCACCGAAGTACATGAGCCGTCCAGTGGACAGCGGAACAGCAAGCTGTCCTGCGCGCTGCTGATCGTCGACGCCACCGTTGCCGAGGCGATGAGTAGGTGACCGTCGGGTGTGAACGCAACGGCAGAGGCTCCACCCACGCCAGGTGGAAGCGATGGCCCTGGGGTGATGGCGTGGGTTGCGGTGTGGTAGATGACTGGCTGTGCGGCTGCGATCACCACGCGGAGGTCGCTCACCGTTGATGACGGATCCATCGCTGCTGCGCCCCCGATTGGCGCGACGAGCGCGAACGTGGCGCCGGCATCGTCACTCTCCCAGAGCGCGGTCGATGTCACCGCGAACAGGCGCGGGTCGCGCGGGAATGACGGGGCCGGCAGCACAGTCCCGCCGGGGAACCGCAACGCGATCACGTTTTGCCACGTCTGGCCGCCATCGTCGGTTCGGAAGAGAGCCGGGCAGGACGCCCCACAGTTCGACGCCAGCATTCCTGACACAAAGGCGGTCGCTGGAGCGTTGGGCACCGGCGTGATCGACTCGGCCCTCGCGTCCTCCTGTGTCGCCTGATCGGGAGTCGACAGGCCACCGGCGACGCCATTGTGGGCTGGCACGCGGCGCGGCGATGCCATCGTGCTCGGCGAAGCGTGCAACGCTGGCTGAGCGACAAGTCGAGGCAGCCGACCAGCGTCGGCACCGACCGCAGCCCGCGGGATCGTGCTGTCTGCCAGGAGTACGACCGGTCCTGCACCCGCCCACGGCCGCTGCGGCTGTCTCGGCGGTGTTCCGCCAGCAGTGAGCGCACCCGCGAACAGGGGCACGGCCAACGCAACCGACTGCATGGTCGCCGTCAATACGGGCAGTGTGGCGTCCGTTCCCGCCCGGTATCGCACCGTGGTGTGCAGCCGCCCAACACTTCGCGTGGCGAGGCGTCGGATGCCAGCTGCGAGGGCGACAAGGGTGGTAGCCGTGACTCCCGCAAGCTGGCGCGCCCGCTGGCGCGCCCGCCACACCTGGCTGGTCACCGCGCTTACGGACAGGCCGGTACGGCGTGCTGTCTCCTCGTAGGAGTACCCCGCGAAGGAGTGGGCGATCACGCTGCGGTTGGTGGGTGAAAGTTGGCTCCACACGCGCTTGAGGACGGCGCTCTCCGCGCCTTCCAATGGTGCGGACCGGCAAGCATGAAGGTCGGCTTCCTCGCACGACCGATGCCTGGCACGGCGGCCGAACTCGCGGTAGCACAGGTTGCGCGCAACTGTCGCCAGGTATGCACCGGTCTCACCGTCAACGGTGTCGATACGCGCGATCACGCGCACAAAGGCCTCCTGTGCCGCGTCCTCCGCATCGGCCTCGTTCCGCAGCAGAGACATGCAAAGGCCGAAGACACGATGCCAGTGTTCGCGGTAGAGGGCGCCGATGCGGACCTCCCTGGAGGAATCTCGGGTTCCGGACTCCGACACCTCTTCTGGTGCCAGTCTCGTCTCACTATCCAATCGTCATCCCCCAACGCCAGAACGGTGATGTGCCTATGTGAAAGACGCTCACCCGTCTCCGTTCATTGCGATCGTCCGCGTGCTGAACGAGTTGCAAGGATCTGATGTGGGCGGACTGATGTACGCGAGGGTGCAGTGCGTTACCCGCCGGCCGTGTACGGGGTTGTCAACCATGCAATGGCGTGCCAGATTCTCCTATGTGGGCGTTGGTATTTCCGTGACCTGTTCTCTGAGTTTCATGTCTGCGTCGGCGTCATCCACATTACTGTCACCCGGGGGCGACACATGGGTAGCGGTCGGCGTCCCGGCGTCGTTCGGACCTCCGGTCGGCGTGCAGTCGCCGAACACCTCATACCTCAGCGCCGGTGGGTCATCGATTGCATGCACTGAGGGAGGCACGCCAACGAGTTGCACACTCGTCGCACAGGTGACGTTCACCAACCTCGTGTGCGGAACCGGCATCGGGTCGTCAACAGGGTCCGCGACGTACGTCCAGCCGGCAGATGACACGGACGTCGACGGGTACGACGTCACGGTCGTGCTCGTCGACGGTATCGGTGTCGTCGAGGGTTCGCTCGTCGAGGACGGCCTCGTGGTCGGACCGGCCGCGGGTGTCATGGTCATCACGCCGGATCCGTTCAATCCACAGACGTGCGTTTCCGGGTCTCGACTGGGCGACGTCTTGCTCTCCGCGACGATCGCCGGTGTGGCGGACTGACGGCAAGATTCGCGCGGGCGAGCTCGTCTACCGGGCTGCGTGACGACGATCGGGAGAGAGCGGGAGCGGTCGGACCTTTGCAGGCGACCCAACGGGCGACCGGCTCTCTCCCCACGCTGCGCCCAGGGCGAAGGCGGTCTCGACGACATCCACCGTGACGGGATCGGCGAACACCAGTCGGAAGTCCTCATCGACGATCTCGTCGAAAACGGCGATACCGTCGTCGGACCCGGCGAAGCGATGGACCGACCAGAGCAGCATGACCAGTTCACCGAACTCTGGTCCGACTTCACCGACCGCCGCCTCCTCCCACCGGCCCAACGCCTTCCACGCTGGCCACAGGCGGCATGCCGCGTCGCGCCACCACTTTTGTCGGTGTGCCTTCGCGGCGGGTGTGCGCTGTGGCTCGCCCTGGCCGTCATCGAAAATGGCCGGCGACCGCACAAGGCGGGGAAACGACCCCAGTGCGACGATGTCAGGTAGCACGTCATCGGACATGGAACACCTCAACCGACCCTGGGGTCGCCACCTCGCCTCGGTCGGCGTGGGCAGGAAGGACGAAGCCCGTCATGCGAAGGTAGAGCCAGGGGCAGAAGGTTCCTTGCGGCCCGCACGACGTCGCAGGCCGTCGTCGCGTTGGGGCGGACCGCGACGGTCAAGTCCCAGGACGTGGTGTAACCGCCAGGTCCTCACAACGTCGTCGGTGAGCTACGCGGCGAGGCCCTCCGTGAGCGGGTTGGCCAGCAGCGGCAGCGCTTCGGGGTTGAGCCGGGCCATGCTCTGCTGGGAGAAGTGACGGCGG
>Ga0070713_100001028_pt1 | contig 17831 bp, 15 predicted proteins | sample LARL82metaG_FD_65465 | JGI IMG/M metagenome (GOLD analysis project Ga0070713, IMG submission 65465) | Corn, switchgrass and miscanthus rhizosphere microbial communities from Kellogg Biological Station, Michigan, USA - LAR L8-2 metaG | ecosystem: Host-associated > Plants > Roots > Rhizosphere ...
ATCATAGTTGGTCGCCATAACCCCGCGTACGCTCGGCGGCTGTTCGGCGCAAATGAAGCCGGCACTGTCATGAATCAGCAACAAAAGAGTCACAGGTCCTACGCCGAACCGTGGCTAGGGCGACCCAAGGGACGATCGGATTCTACCGGGAGAAAAGCCTGTGACCAGGATGATCATCGCGCTGCCGCTGGCGGCGCTTCTTGCTGCTTGTAACAATCAGGGCGGTAACCAGGCCAGTACGAGTTCCGTGACGCAGGTCACGGGGGCGGGCTCGACCTTTGTTTATCCCGTGCTCTCGGCTTGGGCAGCGGACTACAAGTCGAGGGGCGGTGCCGATATCAATTATCAGTCCATCGGCTCTGGAGGCGGGATTTCGCAGGTGAAAGCGGGCACGGTCGACTTCGGAGCGACCGACCAGCCGTTAGCTTCCGACGAGCTAGCGAAGAGCAACCTCGCGCAATTTCCGATCGTGATCGGCGGCATCGTCGCGGTGGTGAACATCCCCGGCCTCGAGGCTGGTAAGCTAAGGCTCACGGGGCCCGTTCTCGCCGATATTTACGCGGGCAAGATCAAGACTTGGAACGATCCCGTCATTGCCAAGCTGAACCCGGGTGCGAGCCTGCCGGGCGCTGACATTGCGGTCGTGCACCGCTCGGATGGCTCCGGAACGACCTTCAACTTCACCCACTATTTGAGCCAGGTCAGCCCGACCTGGAAGGGAGGTCCGGGTGAAGGCAAGACGGTCAACTGGCCGACCGGCGTTGGGGGTAAGGGCAACGAGGGGGTCGCCGGCTACGTCAAGCAGATCCCCAATTCGATTGGCTATGTCGAATATGCCTATGTCATCCAGAACAAGATGACCTACGCGCAGCTCCAGAATTCTGCCGGTGCCTTCGTGTCGCCCAGCGCCGACAGCTTCTCGGCTGCCGCTGAAAGCGCTGATTGGAAGAACGCCAAGGATTTCAACTTGGTAATGACCGATGCTCCCGGCCAGAGCGCGTACCCGATCACGGCGACGACCTTTGTCCTGATGCCAAAACAGCCGAAGGACAAGGCGAAGTCGGATGCGGCGCTCGCCTTCTTCCGTAATGCGCTCGAGAAGGGCCAGGATCAGGCCAAGAAGCTAGACTATGTCCCGCTTCCAGCACCGCTGGTCCAGCAGATCGAGGCTTACATCGCCGCCAACGTCAAGTGAACGCAACCGCCGCCGATCCCGCTGAACTGGCGTCTTCGCCTCGCAAGAGCGGGGCGGGGGCGGATCGCGCCTTTCAGCTGATTACAGCGGGAGCCGCCTGGCTCGTCCTTCTGTTGCTCGGTGGTGTCGCGGTTTCCATGGCATGGGGCGGCCGGCTCGCGTTCAAAACTTTTGGATGGCACTTCGTGACCGGCAAGGACTGGGACGTCGTCGGAGGCAAGTTCGGCGCGTTCGTGCCGATCTATGGAACGCTGGTTACTTCGGCTATTGCACTGATGATCGCCGTCCCGGTCAGCATCGGCATCGCTTTGTTCCTGACGGACATCGCGCCTCGCTGGACCCGCGGACCGATCGCGATCGCGATCGAGCTCCTCGCTGCGATCCCCAGCATCATCTATGGAATGTGGGGGTTGTTCGTGTTCGCGCCTTTCATGGCAGCGCACGTGGAGCCGTGGCTCAGCGGCCATTTCGGCAACAAGCCGCTGATAGGACCTTTGTTCAGCGGCCCGCCGATCGGGATCGGCATGCTGACCGCAGGGATCGTGCTGGGGATCATGGTGATCCCCTTCATTTCCTCGGTAGCTCGAGAGGTCTTCAGTGCGGTCCCCGCACCACTGAAGGAGTCGGCGGTGGCATTGGGCTCTACCCGATGGGAGATACTCAGCCGCGTGACGCTCCCTTACACGCGCTCGGCGGTCATTGGCGCGATCTTCCTCGGACTCGGCCGAGCCCTTGGGGAGACAATGGCAGTGACCTTTGTACTGGGAAATGCACACGACCTTTCAGCCTCGCTTCTGATGCCCAGCAACTCGATCGCGGCAGCGATCGCCAATGAGTTCACCGAGGCCGACACGGATCTCTACCGATCCTCGCTGATCGCCCTCGGATTCCTGCTATTCGTTGTCACCTTCGTCGTCCTGACGATTGCCAAGCTCATGCTGCTGCGGCTCAATCGCCAGCTCGGAAGGACGCACTAACATGGCGATTCCTGCACGCAGGCGCGTCGCCGACGTAGCGGCCTTCGCCTTTGCGACGACGGCAACCGTCTTTGGTCTCGTCTGGCTTGCCTGGATTTTGTGGACAACCTTGCGGCAGGGTGCAGCAGCCTTGACGCCTTCACTTTTCAGTCAAATGACCCCGCCACCAGGCGCCACCGGCGGTTTGATCAACGCCTTCTACGGCAGCGCGGTCATGATCCTGCTCGGTCTAGTTATCGGCACTCCGATCGGCGTCGCAGCCGGGACTTATCTGGCTGAGCATGGTCGTTATACGCGACTCGCGGCGATCGTGAGCTTTGTGAATGATATCCTCCTTAGCGCGCCCTCGATCGTCGTCGGCCTCTTCGTGTACGAACTGGTGGTTCGGACCGCCGGTCATTTCTCCGGCTACGCCGGGGCCCTTTCGCTGGCGATGATCCTCTTGCCGATCGTTGTTCGCACGACCGAGGAATCGCTCCGCCTGATACCGGACCAGATGCGCGAAGCTGGCTTCGCGCTCGGATTGCCGCGGTGGCGCGTGACCCGGCAGATTCTCTATAAGGCTGCGCTGAGCGCCATCCTCACCGGAATTCTCCTCGGTGTTGCTCGAATCGCCGGCGAGACGGCGCCGCTTCTCTTCACCGCGCTCAACAACCAGTTCTGGAGCTCGAGCCTTAACGGCCCCCTTGCCAACGTGCCGGTCGTGATCTTCCAATATGCGATGAGCCCCTATGACGAGTGGCACACGCTTGCCTGGGCGGGGGCGTTCGTGCTCACCGCCTTCGTGCTCATTCTCAACATCCTCGTCCGGCTGCTCGCCCGTAAAGGCAATCAACCATGACCGACAGCACAACCGCGCTTCGAATCACGCCGGCGGAGCGTACCTCGGCTCCGACCTCGACCAAGGTCGCGATCGATATCCGCGATCTCGATTTCTATTATGGCAAGGGCCACGCGCTAAAGGACGTGAGCATGGCGATTCCCGCCAACAGCGTCACGGCGATCATCGGTCCGTCTGGCTGCGGCAAGTCTACCCTCCTGCGGACGATCAACCGAATTTTTGAACTCTATCCGGAGCAATATGCGGCTGGCTCGATTACCATCGACGGCCGCAATGTGCTCGACCGGCGCTATCCGCTATCGGATCTACGGCGCTTGGTTGGCATGGTGTTCCAGAAGCCGACGCCTTTCCCGAGCTCGATCCGCAGCAACGTCGCATTTGCGCTGTCCTATTATGAGCGCCTGTCGAAGTCGGAGATCAATGACCGTGTCGAGGATGCGCTTCGACAGGCAGCGCTGTGGGATGAGGTAAAGGACAAACTCAACCACAGCGCGCTTGGTCTGTCTGGTGGCCAACAACAGCGCCTCTGCATCGCCCGCACCATCGCAGTCCGTCCGGAGATCCTTCTGCTCGACGAAGCAACGTCGGCGCTCGATCCTATTTCGACCGCCAAGGTCGAAGAATTGATCGACGAGCTGCGCGAACGGTTCACCATCGTTATCGTCACCCACAACATGCAGCAGGCGGCGCGCGTGTCGCAGCGCACCGCCTTCTTCCATTTGGGCGAGCTCATCGAGTTCGGCAGCACCAGCGAGATCTTCACCAACCCGCACGAGCAGAAGACTCGCGATTACATTACCGGCCGCTACGGCTGATCGGAGTAGCAGACATGCAGCAGGTTAGCGGACATACTCTCAAAGCCTTCGATGAGGACATCGAGCGGCTGCGTGCGCTCATCAGCCAGATGGGGGGGCTTGCCGAGCATGCGATCGAGGAAGCGATGCGCTGCCTCATGCAGCGCGATCTCGAAGGCGCTGCACAGGTCGTTGAGAACGACAAGAAGCTCGACTCGCTCGAGATCGAGACAGAGCGCCGCGCCGTCCAGCTCATCGCCCTTCGCGCACCGATGGCCGGCGACCTTCGCGATGTGGTTGCCGCGCTAAAGATCTCAGGCGTGGTTGAACGCATCGGCGATTACGCGAAGAATATCGCCAAGCGCGTTCCGCTGCTGGAGAACGTCGGCAAGATCGAACCTCTGTCGCTATTGGACGAGATGGCGCGCATCGCGACCGAGATGGTGCACAATATTCTCGACGCTTTCGTCGAACGCGACGCCGAAGCGGCCGTGCGCGTGTGCGAGCGCGACTCGGCGGTGGACGATTTCTACGACTCCATCTTCCGCACGCTCCTCACGCATATGATGGAGAACCCACACAATATCGGGCAATCGGCGCACCTGCTGTTCGTTGCCAAAAACCTTGAGCGTGTGGGCGACCATGCGACCAACATCGCCGAGATGGTCTATTACGCCGCAACCGGCGAACACATGGCCGACCGGCCTGGTAAATCGCCGAGGTAAGCTCATGTCGAATGCACGCCTCCTCCTTGTTGAAGACGATCGTGCGCTGGCCGATCTCGTTGCTTTCCATTTCGAGCGTGCCGGTTACGACGTGACCCGGACCGGCGATGGCGAGGAGGCATTGATCCTCGTCGACGAGGTGAAGCCCGACGTGATCCTGCTCGACTGGATGATCGAGGGGATCAGCGGAATCGAGGTCTGCCGACGCCTGCGCCGCCGGTCGACCACCGCCAACGTGCCGATCATGATGCTGACGGCGCGTGGCGAGGAAAGTGATCGGATCCGCGGCTTTGAGACTGGCGCGGACGATTATGTGACTAAGCCGTTCAGCCCGCGCGAGCTCGTCGCTCGCGTCGGCGCGGTTCTTCGCAGGGTCCGGCCGGCGCTAGCCGGCGAGCAACTCGTCTACGCCGACGTCGAGATGGACGTTGCTGCGCATCGCGTTCGGCGGGACGGCCAGTATGTGCCGCTGGGCCCGACCGAATTTCGCTTGTTGAAGCATTTTCTGGAGCATCCTGGTCGCGTGTTTTCGCGCGAGCGGCTGCTCGATGCCGTCTGGTCGCACGATCCTGACATCGATGCGCGAACGGTCGATGTCCACGTCCGCCGGCTGCGGCAGGCGCTCAACATCGGGGCGCGACCCGACCTCATCCGTACCGTGCGGTCAGCCGGCTATTCGCTCGATGCAGAAGCCTGACAAAAGAGAGGGAATTGTGCTTCCGGCGCTCAAGTACCACGCGCCAGGTGCATGATTGTCATCAAGATTATGACCGCGAAGCTTAGCACGTTGGCGGCCACGAGCGTCCAGCCCGCGCGCGATCTGGCGATACCCCCGCCAAGTCCATCATAAGTCAGCCCGACGTCTCCAGCCTGGCCTTTGCGCACTCTTTCAGCCGCTTTTTCCAACGCTTCTAATCCTCGTCCGCTTCAACCTCTCCGGCGGCTTTATGGAAGCTTACCGGGTCGGCTTTTTGCGCCCCCACGAAAGGTCATAGCACATCGGTTGACTCGGCGCGTGCTGGAGTGAGCAAATCGCATTCGGGGTCGAAGGTCTAGTTTTGCGCGTCACAGCATCTGCCACGAACGGACCGGACTGGCGCGTTTCGCGCACGCTAGGGCAAGTGCCGGAATAGCGATAGCCGCCCCTTCTTTGATCTCACCTCCGAAGGGGCAAGCTCGCCATGCGCATCGCCGAAGAATACGGTCCCAAGAAAAAACGGCTCGCCCGAGGGCGAGCCGTCCGAGGTTAACGGGTTCGTCGATTACTTGATGTTTGCCCCGACGTAACCCTGAATGCGTTTCACCAGAGAGGAGGGCAGCGGAACATAGTCGAGGCTCACGGCCTGCGGCTGACCTTTCGTCAGAGCCCAACCGAAGAACTTCCTTGCCGCGGCGCTATTGGCCGCATTCTTGGGTTGCTTATACATCAGCACGAAAGTCGTCGCGGCGATCGGATAGGAGTTCGCGCCCGGAGCATTCGTCATGACGAGGTTGAAGTCCTTCGCATGAGACCAATCGGCGGTCGCTGCCGCTGCGCCGAAGGTGTTGGCGTTCGGAGCGACGAACTTGCCGGCTAAGTTCTGCATCAGAGTGTAGGCGAGATTGTTTTGCTTCACATAGGCATATTCGACGTAGCCGATCGAATAGGGGATCTGCTTGACGTAACCAGCGACGCCCTCGTTGCCCTTGCCGCCGATGCCGCCGTTCCAGGAGACGGTCTTGCCTTCTCCGAACTTAGCTTTCCAGCCTGGGCTGACCTGGCTCAGGTAGTGCGTAAAGTTGAAAGTGGTACCGGAATCGTCGGCGCGATGAACCGGCGTGATCTCCTTTGCCGGGAAGTGAAGGCCCGGATTCATTTTCGAAATGCGCGGGTCGTTCCACGTCTTGATCTCGCCGGCATAGATCGCAGCTAACACCGGTCCGCTCATCTTGACCTGGCCGGGATGTGCGCCGGGAATGTTGATCACCGGAACGATCCCGCCGATCACGACGGGAAATTGAGCGAGGCCCGCTGCGGCAAGCTCTTCGCTACCGAGCGGTTTGTCGGTGGCGCCGAAATCAACGGTGCCGGCCTTGATCTGGGCGATTCCGCCGCCCGAACCAATCGATTGGTAATTGATTTCGTCACCGCCGGCTTTCTTGAAGTCGTTCGCCCAGCGCGCCAGCACCGGATAAACGAAGGTCGAGCCGGCGCCGGTGATCCCGGCGTTGGCCGTGCCGGCAAGCCCGACTGCGCCCGCGACGACGAGGGTCATGGAGCGGGTGAATATATTCATGTGGAGCTTCCCCCCTGTGGAAGAAATTGCAGGAGATGGCTGTCGCCACCGCAATCCGCGCTAGGCCAAGTCGGTGACAGATGCGTGAACCGATTATTGCCGTTTCATTGCTGGGTGCGCGGTCAAACCGTCACACAAGTGCAAGAAAATTGTCGTTGCAAGGCCGCCGCCGGGGAGTCGCTGCCACTGTCACAAAAGAGACCAACGACTGTCACCGAACCATGACCTTTGTCCGATTAGCGGCGGACTGGAGTTCGAGGACTCGCCTTTGGAATGCGCTCCAATGGGGGGGCGGAAAACAAGAAGGGGTCACTTCAATGAAAGCTTATTACCGGCTCGCCGCGGGAGCCGCGATCAGCGCGATCGTCCTGACGGCAGCCATGCCCGCCACGGCCAAGCCGCGGAAACATGCAACCGCACGCAAGCATGTCGCGGATCCCCGAGAGGCGGAGATTCAGGAGTTGAGAGCGCAGGTCCAGGCGCTGACCGCGCGCCTGGACGCGCAGGAAGCCGCACAACAGACTACGTCTCAGCAAATCCAAAGCGCCCAGGCGGCAGCCTCGGCTGCACAGACGCAGGCAGCCAGCGCGCTCAGCCAAACGCAAACTACACAAGCGCAGGTCGCGAAGGTGGAGAATCAGGTCCCGCCGCTGACCAAGGCCGTGAAGGAGGGCTGGTTTGCAAACACCTCGATCAGCGGCAAAGCATTCGTGAACGTAAGTAATATCCATCAGACCTCGACCGATCTCGCGGGTGTGAAGACGGACAACGCGCAGAATGGTACCCAGACGGAGCTCAAGCGCTTCTACATCGGTGTCGATCACAAGTTCAGCGACGTCTTCTCTGCTAACGTGACGACCGATTTCCGCTACAATTCCAACGGTACCAGCAAGGACGTGCTGGTTTACGTGAAGAAGGCTTACGTCCAGGCGAAGCTGTCGCCGGCGCTGTGGGTGCGCGTGGGCTCTGCCGACTTGCCGTGGGTGCCTTTCGTCGAAAGCGTTTACGGCTATCGCTTCGTCGAGAACACGTTGATCGACCGCACGAAATTCGGAACCTCGGCTGATTGGGGCGTTCACGCGGGCGGTAGCTTCGGCAACGGTCTGGTCAATTATGCGGTCTCTGCGATCAACGGCGCGGGCTATAAGACCCTCTCGCGCAACTCGGATACGATTGATCTTGAGGGGCGCATCAGCGTCAATCCGATCAAGACCGTAACGCTGGCGGTCGGCGGCTACACGGGCAAACTCGCCAAGAGCGCAGCGAACCTGCCGGGCAGTGCAACACCCCACACGGCAACGCGCTTCGACGCGCTGGCGGCCTACACCGACAAGCGCATCCGCGCCGGCGTCGAATATTTCTCGGCAAAGGACTGGAACAACGTCAATACGGTCGCGAGCGACAAGTCCCAGGGCTGGTCTGCGTTTGGATCATTCGCCTTCACGCCGAAGATCCTGGCGTTCGGGCGTTATGATTGGGTGAAGCCGAACCGCGACATCAATCCGGCGCTCAAGGATCATTATTTCAACGTGGGCCTCGACTTTAAGCCGCTTCCTCCGCTCGACTTTGCGCTGGTTTACAAGCGTGACCGGGCGAACCACGGCCTGCTCTCAACATCCAACGGCACGATCGGCGGCGCAGATCACGGTACGTACGACGAGATCGGCCTTTTTGGGCAGGTCGCGTTCTGACCGCCTTTCGAGCCTCCTCTCCCCTTCGGCTCGAAAGGCAGCCCCCTCGCCACTTGGGCGAGGGGGCGCTGTTCTTCACCGGACGTGGCTGATCCAGATCTATCCGCTACACAGCCGGGAATGGCTGTACTCGGCGTCAATGAGCACGCGCTGGCGAATGCAATCGACGAACCGGCGCTCGTCGTTGAAGGTAGCGTCGTGCGCGCTGCAAATCAGCCCGCGCGCCAGCTGCTAGGTGCGCGGATCGAAGGCCGCGACGTCCGGCTCGCGATCCGCCACCCTCAGGCCCTCGAGCTCATCCTGTCTCACGGCGCCGGAGAGATCGACGCGACCGGAATCGTTGAACCCGGCCGCGCGTGGAGGCTGATGGTCCGTCGGCTTTGGCCAGGTGCAGTGCTCGTGCGGATGGTCGACCGTTCCGACGCGGTCTCAGCCGAGAAGATGCGTGTCGATTTCGTTGCCAATGCCAGTCACGAGCTGAGAACTCCGCTGTCGACGGTGCTGGGCTATGCCGAGACGCTCGCCGAAGAGACCGATTTACCGCCGGACGTCCGGGCCAACTTCGGCCGAACGATCCGCGACGAAGCCCGCCGAATGCTCCGGATCATCGAGGATCTGATGAGCCTCTCGCGGATCGAGGCGGACCGTTTCGTCGCCCCCGCAGAGCGGGTGGAAGTCGATGACATCATCGAAACTGCGGTCGGCAACGTTGTGCATCTGCGAGGCAAGCGCTCGTGCGAGTTCAAGATCATCCTGGCGGATGACCTCCCGCCGGTGCGCGGCGACCGCGCTCAACTGGTCCAGGTCCTCGATAACCTGATCAGCAACGCCCTTCGCTATGGGTGCGACGGGGGCGGCTCTGTAATCGACATCGCCGCGCAGCGAAACGGTCCCTGGGTGCTCCTCACCGTCACCGACCATGGACCGGGAATTCCGCGCGAGCATCTGCCGCGCGTCACGGAGCGCTTCTACCGAGTTGACGCCGCTCGAAGCCGCGAATCCGGGGGCACTGGGCTTGGCCTTGCCATCGTCAAGCACATCATCGAGCGCCATCGCGGCGCGCTCGAGATCCGGAGCACGCTCGGCGTTGGAACCAGCGTTACCGTCAGGCTGCCGGTCGCAGCCTGACGACGCGCTAGCCAAGAATTAGTGGCCGTAGGTGTCGATGACCTTCGTCACCGCATAGGTGCTGGGGTCGATCTCGTAGAGATAGCCATCGCTATACACGTAGCGCATGTCGGACCCGAGCTTGTAATAGGTCACGACCGGCTGCGGGATGTCGGTGAGCGTCGTGTAGCTGAAGCTCGGGCCGAACACGTAGCCGACCGCGTATGGTGGCGTACCCTTGACGCGGTGAGTCGAGACGCAGATGCCGTCCTTCCACTTGGTGCAGACGTAAGTCTTGGCGGATCCCGGAGCGGCCGAAAGAGCCAGAGCGGCGCCCGACAATACGAGAAGTACGTTCCTCATCGTGATTTCCTCCTTCGAGATTTCTCGCGAGCCCCTGAATCAACGATTGGCATGGGGTCGGGTTTCGCGCTGCGGGCCTGCTGATTCTCGGAAAAGGACCTGTTAAACTTCGATTAACGAGGGTATCGCAATCCGGCCGAGGTTGTGAATCGACCTCTCGGCCTCGGCGTCCAAGGGGCCCGCTCTCGCTTATGCGAGGGCGGGCCTTATTGCGGGATCAGTGGACGAACCGTGCGACGACGTCGCGGTAGCTTCGCGAGACCTTCACCTGCGCTCCGGAATCCAGCACCAGGAAGCATTCGCCGTTGGTATGCGGTTTCACCTGGCGAACAAGGTCGAGATTGACGATCGTCGACCGGTGGACGCGCTGGAAGCGCCGCGGGTCGAGGCGCTTCTCGAGGTCCTTCATCGTCTCGCGCAGGATCAGGGTGTTGTCGCCGGTCTGGATGCACATGTAGTCGCCTGCCGCATCGATCCGCTCGATCGTATCCACGTCGACTCGGAAGATCTGGCCCTGGTCCTTGATATTGATCATTCGCTCGTAGCGATTGGCGGCGGGCGCCTCGGGCGCTGCTTCGGCCAGTTCCTCGGCAGCCTCGGGCGCATGCTCTGCGAGAGCTTCCTTAAGACGTTCGGCTTCCCCGGCGCTCCGCTTCTCGCCGAGCCGCTGGCGGACCCGGTCCATCGTCGCAGCGAGGCGGTCCTCGTCGACCGGCTTCATCAGGTAATCGACCGCCTGAGCGTCGAACGCGCGCAATGCGTGCTCGTCAAAGGCGGTGACGAAAACAAATAGCGGTGGCTCAACGTCCATCAGTCCCTGAATGACGGAAAATCCGTCGAACCCCGGCATCTGGATGTCGAGGAAGACAAGGTCGGGCTTGTGGGTCTTGATCTGGCGAATGGCCTCGCGGCCATTGGCAGCGGTTGCGACCACTTCGACGTCGTCGAAGGCTTGTAATCTCAATTGCAGGCCCTGGGTCGCCAGGGGCTCGTCATCGACCAAAATGGTCCGGATGCTCATCAGGCCTTGTCTCCGGTTTCGTAGGGAATTTCCAAGATAACGCTAAAGCCCCCCTGGTCGTTCTGTCTGGTCTCGAAACGATGTCCTCCGCCATAGGCCTGCGACAGTCGGTCGCGAATGTTCGCCAGGCCGACTCCAGTCGACGGGCTGGCGGAAATCTCCGCACCGTCGCCATTCCCATTGTCGGCGACCTCGATCCTCACCGCCTGTCCCTCGCGGCCCGCCTTGATCCAGATGTCGGCGCCATTTTCGGCGGGGGTTACGGCATATTTGATCGCATTCTCGATGAGCGGCTGGAGCAGGAGCGAGGGTAGTCGCGCTCCGATTGTTTCCGATTCGATGCGGAAATGCGGCCTCAGCCGGTCTTCGAACCGCATCTTTTCGATCTCGAGATAGAGTTTCAGCGTTTCCACTTCCTGCGCGAGAGTGACGTTCGCCGTCGGCTCATTGACGAGCGTGTAACGCAGGAACGACGACAGGCGCGCCAGCATCGCATTCGCGCGCTCGGTCTGTTTCAGAAGCACGAGCGTCGAAATCGAGTTCAACGTGTTGAACAGGAAGTGTGGGTTCAGCTGGTAGCGAAGCATCGCAAGCTGTGCCGTCGAGGCCTGGCCCTCAAGCTTCTCGCGCTGCCGGATTTCGGCCTCGAGCAGAAGGAAATAGTTGATTCCGTAATAGAGCGCCGTCCACGCTGCGAGGAGGGCAAAATCGAGCAGGATCGCTCCGAGATACTGGGCGCCCGCCGGCCTCAGCTCGGGCTTCAGGAAAGTCACCACGCTCCATGTCTCGATGATCGAGAATGTCCCTGCCGCAATGACGACCGTCGCGAGCGAGAGGACCAGCGTCCAGATCGGCCTCATCTTGATCAGCCGCCGGTAGAGCGAGGCCATCAACAGCGTCAGCGAATAGCCGGTCGCGGTCAGGAGCAGCGTGTGGACCAGGAACATCCAGCCCATCGAATTTGCGAAGCCGGACAGGGATCGCAGGCAAAAATAGCCTGCCCATCCGATCGACTGCAGGATCCAGAAGGCGCGGTTCTTGTCGTCGAAGAACGGCCGGTCGAGTCCCATGCCGCGCGCGAGCGGCTCGGCCGGCGACTGAATCTTTGGAGCGTCGGCCACGCGGCGAGGCGTGGCCGCCCGTCGGTCGAGGGTCGCGCTATCCGTGGCCATGGGAAAGATATAGAGGCGCCGCGCCGGCATTGCGAGCGCAAGGCAGTTTTGCTCGAATCCTAACCAAGATTAATAAAAAGGACCGGATTCGGCGAAGATTCAAAGGCCTTAACCGGGCTTCAACTCTCTTTGTCTAATTCGCTGCTGCACAGGTGGAACGGCGGGCGGATGTACGAAGCTCCTGACAGATACAAGCGTTTGATTTCAGCCCGGCTTCCCGGAGGGGAATCCGCGGGCCTTGCAGCGCGCGAGGCCGATTCGGAGACTTCGCCGCTCCGCGATGTCCAATTGATCTCGCGCGCTCAGCTCGCTCCATTCTTCGCTGCGGCCAACGTGGTCGCGGTCCTCATCATGCTTGCCAATTTGTGGGGCGTGGTCTCGCCGACGTGGCTGCTGCCGTGGGCAGGCGCGGTCGCAGTGCTCAACCTTGGCGCCATGCATATCGCGCGCACCCAGTCGATCAGCTGTGTCGGCCGTTCGGGCCACCGAGTGCCGGCGTGGCAGCTGGTGGGCGAAGTGGCCCTCCGGGCACTCACTTTTCTTGGCCTTCCGCTGTATCTGTTCCCAACGCTTGATCCCGGCACGCAAGTGATCGCCGCGTCCGTCATGGCCGGTCTTGGAATCGCTGGACTCGGCCTCGTCGTCGTCCCCGAATGCGCGATGGCCTGGATGATCGGCTTTACCTGCGGGGTTGGAGGCGCGCTCGTGGTCGCGCGTCATACCGTTCCGTTCCAACACATGCTGTCGATCATCTTTACGCTGGGGGTGTCGGTCATCGGCGTGATGACCGTGGCACGCTGGGCCTTTCATCAGCTCAAGATGAATGCCGATGTCGGCAGCCAGAGCGAGAGCGCGGCGCTGCTTCTGCAGGAATATGAGCAGCGGGGCGTTGGCTGGCTTTGGGCCGTCGACGGCGAGAACCGGGTCACCTACATCAGCGCCCGAATGAGCCTGATGCTCGGTCGTCCGGCCAGCCAGCTGCTCGGTCATTCGCTAGCGGCGCTCCTCGGCGGCAATGCGGAGCTCGGTCGCGTGCTCCTTGAGCAGCAGCCGTTCAACGCGCTCGAAATGGAGCTCGGGACGCCGCGCGGCCCACGCTGGATTTCGATGTCGGGCGACCCGATCATCGATACTGCAGGCCGCTTCGAAGGCTTTCGTGGCGTCGGCTCCGACATCACGGAGATCCGCCAGACACAGGAGCGGCTGACCCACCTCGCCAATGTTGACGTGCTCTCGGGACTCCCCAATCGCGGCCGGGTTCGCCAGCTCCTCGGCGAGGCGCTCCGTGGAGCGACGACCGGCAACGTGCCCTGTGCGATCATGTTCCTCGACCTCGACGGCTTCAAGCCGGTCAATGATACTTTTGGCCATCCGAAGGGCGACGCCGTGCTCCGAGCGGTTGCCAAGCGGCTGGTCGACGAGGTCGCCAACAACGGGACAGTCGGCCGAATGGGCGGCGATGAGTTCGCAATCGTCATCAACGACGCGCAGAGCCGCAAGAAGGTCGAACAGCTCGCCGACCGCATCATCCATGCGATCAAAGAACCCTACATGATCGACCAGACCGAGATCCGTATCGGAGTTTCGATCGGATGCGCGTTCGGCCCGATCGACGGCGCGACTGTCGACGACCTGATCCTCAAGGCCGACCTCGCCCTCTACCAGGCGAAGGACGCCGGCCGCGGAGTTGCCCGCTATTTCTCGTCCGAGCTCCAGTCTGTGCAGGAGGACCGGGTCCGCCTCGAGGCCGACCTCAGGAGCGCGATTGCATCCAAGCAGTTCCACCTCGTCTATCAGCCGCTGATCAACGCCAAGACCCAGAAGCTGGTAGGCTTCGAGGCGCTCATTCGTTGGAACCATCCGCAGCGCGGCTTCGTGCCACCCAACATTTTCATCCCCGTCGCCGAAGAAACCGGTCTCATGGCAGCGATCGGCGAGTGGGTGATCGACGAGGCCTGCCGGGCTGCCGCAACCTGGCCGGACCCCATCAGTGTCGCTCTCAACATCAGTCCCAAGCAGATGCTCCAGGCGGCTCTTCCCAACATCGTCAGCGAAGCGCTCGCCCGTTACAAGCTTGCCGGAAACCGCATCGAGCTTGAGGTGACGGAAGGGGTATTCCTCGGCGACAACGGTTCGACGCTCGATGTCCTGAAGCGCCTGCGGACACTCGGTGTCGGGATCGCCCTCGATGATTTCGGCACCGGCTATTCGTCGATCGGCTATCTGAACAAGGCGATCTTCCATAAGCTGAAGATCGACGGCAGCTTCGTTCGCGAGGCCGGCTCACGACCGGAGAACGTGGCGATCATCCAGTCGATCGTCCAGCTCGCGAAGAGCTTCCGCATGTCGGTGACCGCGGAAGGGGTCGAGACCGCAGAGGATTTCGAGCGGATGCGCGATCTGGGCTGCGACACGATCCAGGGGTATCTGTTCGGCAAGCCGCTTGCTTACGAACGCGCGAACCAGATGGTGACGGGCCTCGGCGCGAAGCGCATGGCCGGGTAAGCGGTTTGGACCAGCTCAGGATCGGGATTTACCTTCGGTAGCATTCGGTTAGACTGCCGCTCGCACTGGATTGGGGGAGCGAAGTGCAGCAGGTGAGCACCCTGCGGAGCTTGTTCAAATTCCACAGCGGCCGGGTCATCGCGCTCGGTCGAGTGATGCTTGGCATCACCTTCTTCCTCGCGATCATGCTTGGGCGCAGCCAGTCGGAGCTGATCTGGGCGCAAACCTACGTCCTCCTGACACTCTATGCCGCGGGCGCCGTCATCATCGCAGTGGCGACCTGGCGCAATTGGTGGCTCGATGCTCGTCTCGCGGTGCTCACGCACGGCATCGACATGGCCGTCTTTACGGCAATCGTCTTTTCATCGAACGGAACCACGAGTCCCTTCTTCCTCTTCTTCGTACTTCCTTTGCTGTCGGCGGCCGTCCGCTGGGGCTGGCGGGAGACCGCTCTCACCGCGAGCGCCCTCATCGTGCTCTACATGATCGCAGGCCTGCTTATCGCCGGCACGCAAAGTTTCGAGCTCGAGCGCTTCGTCTTGCGTGCAGGCAACCTCCTGATCCTGACCCTGCTGCTCATTTGGTTCGGCATCCACCAGCGATTCGCGGGGTCTTTCTTCCGAGTTGAAGATATCGAGGCCGGCGTTGAGGAGCGAGAAAACCCCCTGGCGCGGGCGCTGGGCTTCGCGATGCACGCGAGTGGGGCGCGGTCTGGGGCCTTGATGGTCGGCGGGGTCGGCGAGGAATCCTCAGACGGCTTCGCGATCGTGGGAGACCAGCCGCGCAGCTTCAGCACCGAGCGTCCTCTGGTCCGCGATGCCGTCGAAATGGCCGACGCGGCGATGCTTTACGATGTTCCCGCCAACCGCGCATTGACCAGGCCGGCGGAGGGACGTTTTCGCTTCCTGACCGCGTCCGGGGTCATTGCGGTGGACGAGGCGAGGCAGCTCGGATTGACCCAGGGCCTGATCGCCGAGGTCAGGACGGGTACGCAGCATGGCTGGCTGGTTCTTTGGGACATCCCCGACCTTTCGGCCGACTACATCGAACTCGGGCGGGAGCTCGGCAGCGCGGCAGGAGCAATCCTTGATCGCCACGCCCTTCTGTCCGCCATTGCGACCGGCGCTGCCGCCCGCACGCGTCTGTCGCTCGCGCGCGACGTCCACGACAGCATCGTCCAGTTCCTCGCCGGCGCCGCCTTCCGCCTCGAAGCGATCAAGCGATTGGCCAAATCGGGGGCCGCGATCGGCCCTGAGCTTGACGAGCTCAAGCGATTGCTGGTCGAGGAGCAGGGGGAGATCCGCGGCTTCGTCATGGCACTTCGCCGCGACCGTGAGCTGGAGCTCGGCGAGGCCGTGGCAGAGCTCCGGTCCCTGGCCGAGCGTCTCAGTCAGCAATGGTCCGTGGATTGTACCGTCACTGCAAACGGCGAGCAGGCCTCGATCCCGATCCGCCTCCAGCTCGATCTCCAGCAATTGATGCGCGAGGCGGTCGCCAATGCCGTCCGCCATGGCGGCGCGAAGCACGTCGATGTCGGTCTCGCGGTCGAGAGGGACGAGCTGCGGCTCAGCGTCGCCGACGACGGTACCGGCTTTGTGTCGAACGGACATGCCGCTGCTGAGCCATGGTCCCTCAAGGAGCGCGTCGAACGCGCGCACGGCTCAATCCGGTTGGTTTCCGAGCCGGGATCGACCAATGTCCTCATCAGCCTTCCTCTCTTCGGAGCCGCAGCGTGACCCGGGTCTTGCTTATCGATGACCATCCAATGATCGGCGCCGCGCTTGAGATGCTGCTGCGCGAGACCGATTTTGAGCTCCTTGGTCGAGCGCGCAACGCCGCCGAAGGAAATAGCCAGCTCACTCGGCAGAAGCCCGACTTGCTCCTGCTCGACGTCAACCTTCCGGATGGATCGGGGCTCGACGTGCTTCGACGGCTGTCACGGGCCCGGTCGCGGCCGAAGGTCATTCTGCTGACGGCGGGAATGGACGAGGCGCAACTTCTCGTGGCAGCTGACCTGGAACCCGAGGGCATGGTGCTCAAGACCTCCGATCCGGGGCTTCTCATCGAGTGCATGGAGGCCGTCGTCGCCGGCCAGCAGTGGATCGATCCGGAGATCGCGCAACGGACTCGGCAGGCTCAAGAGCGCGCGGCCTCGGCGCCGCCTCTGACCCGTCGCGAGCGCGAGCTGATCGAGCTCGTCCGCCAGGGCCTCAGGAACCGCGACATTGCCGCGGAACTCGGAGTCACCGAGGGCACCGTGAAGGTCTATCTCCACGCGATCTTCGACAAGTTCCGGGTCGAGAACCGCACCGAGCTTGCACTTCGTGCCGCGGAGCTGATCAGCCGCTAGATTTGCAGCTGGCTGCCGAGCTCGACCACCCGGTTCGTCGGGAGCTTGAAAAATTCCATCGCGCTCTCCGAGCTCCTGAGCATCAGCGCGAATAGCTTCTCGCGCCACAGCGCCATTCCCGGCACCTTCTTTGAAGGGATGAGCTTCTGGCGCCCGAGGAAGAAGCTCGTGCTCATCATGTTGAACTGCTCGCCGCAGGTGTCGATGCGTGCAAGATCACGCGGAATGTCCACCTCCTCCATGTAGCCATAGTGGAGGATCACGCGATAGAAGCCTTGACCGGCATCGTGGACTTCAATCCGTTTCTCGGTCCAGACGTGGGGCACTTCCTCGACCTTGACGTTGAGGATGAGGACGCGGCTGTGGAGCACCTGGTTGTGCTTCAAATTGTGGAGGAGTGCCGCCGGCACGGTGTCGGCCGAGGTCGACAGGAACACGGAAGTCCCGCGGACTCGATGCACCGAGCTGGCGGCTGACTTGATGAACACCGATAGAGGCAGTGCCGACTCCGACAGGCGTTGCCGCATCAGCTGTCGGCCCTTCGCCCAGGTCGTCAGCACCGTAAAGCTCACCGCAGCGACCAGTAGCGGGAACCAGCCGCCGTCCGGGATCTTCGTGATATTGGAGGCGAAATAGGCACCGTCGACGATCAGGAAGAGGCCGGTCGCGGAATAAGCAAGCAAACGGTTCCACTTCCACACATAGACCATCATCACGCCCAACATCACCGACGTGATCAGCATCGTTCCCGTGACTGCAATTCCGTATGCCGAGGCGAGCTTGCCGGACTCGCGGAAGCCGAGGACCAGGATCA